>Ga0160451_101048_pt1 | contig 10226 bp, 13 predicted proteins | sample HID1975M_E1MG_FD_108270 | JGI IMG/M metagenome (GOLD analysis project Ga0160451, IMG submission 108270) | Enriched soil microbial communities from UW Madison campus, WI, USA - HID1975M_E1 MG | ecosystem: Environmental > Terrestrial > Soil > Unclassified | place: USA: Madison, Wisconsin... | reverse complement strand
GTGGCTTTGGGGAAGGCGTCCTGCGTCATGTACAGGCTGTCGGCTTTGCTGCCGGCGATCATCAGCAGCGGTTGGTTGATCAGCTCTATATGATCAGTGGCGTCGAAACGCATCAAGTCGATCAGGCTGCTGGTGGTGTATTTGAACGTCGAGTTCGGGTGCGCGTGGGTCTTCCAGTAGTACTCATAACCTTGGCGGTACAACTCGAAGGGCAGTTTGGCAATCTGCTCGTCGGTGAGGTTGGCATCGCCCGAATACAGCCCGCGCCGCCGGCGGCTTCTTGCGCGCGAGCTGCTGACGCCTGTTGCAGGCGTTGCGCAATGCTGTCCATTTGCGAGTCGTTGTAGCCGTTGCGACGTACCCGGCCCGAGTTGAACATGCTCACCGTTGCCAGCGATTTGAAGCGTTTGTCGGTTTGCGCTGCCGCCAACGAATAACCACCGCCGCCACAGATGCCGAGCAGGCCCAGGCGCTTGTCATCGACGCCGGCAAACTGGCTGATGAAGTCGGCCATGCCGTGAATGTCTTCGATGCGATACGCCGGTTTATCGATGCTGCGCGGCTGACCACCGCTGGAGCCCTGGTACGCCGCATCGGCAGTGATGGTGATGTAGCCCTGTTCGGCCAAGCGTTGGGCATACAGACCGGCGACTTGTTCTTTCACGCCGCCATTGGGGTGTGCAACGACCACGGTCGGGTAGGTCTTCTTCGCGTCATAGTTAGCCGGGGTGTAGACGTTGGCGGCGATATCCAGACCGTTGAGTTTGTAGCTGACCGGATGGATGTTGACCTTGCCCGGTTCGTTCTTGCTGATCGCGCCGTCGTAGGCGAGGGTGAACGGGTTCTTTTTGTAATCGGCGGCCAAGGCTTCGCCCGCCGAGAGGCCGACCAATGCCGACATGAATGTGGCTTTGAGCGTGTGTTTCACGTGTAACTCCTGGGCAATCAAAAAGGGCGGCAGTTGCAGAAGTGTCTGGCTCAGTCCAGCTGTTTTTCGTTGAGGAATTGCGCGACCATGTCAGCGATCTGCACGTTGTTCAGATCCGACATGGGGAAGTGGGTATTGCCGTTAATACCGATCTCCGGCAAGTGGATCAGTCGCACATCACCGCCGTGGCGATTGACCGCGTCATCGGGGTGGTTCGCGCAGGCCGTCAACAGGCTCAACAGCGGGATGCTCAGCAGGTACTTTGCAGATTTCATGTCATTTCCCCGAAGCCGCGAGGGCCTGGGTCAACGCGGTATTGGCACGTTCCGCCGTCTGCGCATCGCTGTGTTTCTTCAGCAGTTCCGTGACCTCGCGCAACTGTGCCGTGCTCAGGCCGACGCGCAAGCTCGCCGCCATGTGCGAGCGCAATTGCGGCTCGACCCCAGGCGTTGCCGCCAGCGCCCCGACAGTCGCCAGTTCGCGGCTTTGCCAGTCGAGGTTGTCGCGCTCGAAGATGTCGCCGAACAGGTGGGTTTGCAGGAATTGGTTGATCACCGGAGCGAACTCGAACACCGGGCCTTTGACCGGGGCGCCGGAGATTCTGGTTTGATTCGCGGTGCCGGCAGCCAGCAGCTCATCCCCGATCGGAATCGCCCGGCTCGGTTCACGCCCCGGGGCGTCTTCGATACCGCGCTGTTTGCGCGTCTGCACCACCGTCATCAGCTCGTTCAAGGCGTTCAGGCTGCGCGGGAAGCCCACATAGGCGTACAGCTGCATCAGGATTTCCCGGGTTTCGCTGATGGTCAAGCCGGCATCGAGCCCTTGATTGAGCGCGGTGTTGAGGTTGGGTATGTCGCTGGTGGCCATGAACGCGGCGATCAGGGGAATCGCTTGTTGTTGGCGCGACAAGGTAGCTGTGCTGGCGGGCGTGCTAGCCATGGTCTGCGATGCCTCGGTTGCTTGAGTGGTAACGCTGAACATCGCCCCAACACCCAGACAGAGTGCCATGAGGGCGGGGATGGCAGTGCTGTTGCGTGCGTCAGTGGTCATCGTGAGAGGCTCCATCGTTTGTGGGTCACTGCGGTGCCGCTGGATCGTACGGAGGATGGTTGTCTCGATTAACCCCGAAATTGCGCATGGACTTCTGAGCAGAACTCATGAGTCGACAGTGCCATGACCGCTGCAATAGCGGCGCGAACGCGCTGGTGCGCGGCCTGGAGGTCGGATGACGGTTTGCGGCGAAGATGCCAGGTGACCAGAATCGACACATTCCGTAACTTCATTCTCCGGCGTATTGCGCCTCCGAGACCTGCTCCGCCCAGGTAACGGTGTTGCCGTCCTCGGCTTCAGCGATGGCGATGTGGGTCATGCCGTTGCTGGCCGTGGCGCCATGCCAGTGACGGGTATGCGGTGGGATCCAGACAGTGTCGCCCGGTCGGATCTCCTGTCGCGGGCCACCTTCTTGTTGGACGTAGCCGACGCCTGCGGTGACGATCAGCGTTTGCCCCAGCGGATGGGTGTGCCACGCCGTGCGCGCGCTAGGTTCAAAGGTTACCGTGCCGCCTCCGACGCGCGCCGGCGGCTCGCCCTTGAAGAGGCCATCAACGTGCACCTTACCGGTGAAGTTTTGCGCGGCGCCCTTGATCGAGGGCTGCGAGCCGTTCGGCGTAACGCGGATTTCGCTAGCAGCTTGGGATTCTGCCGCCATGAATGAAAAAGCAACGAGTGGTGCGATCAATCGGTTCATCGGATCGACTCCGGTAAGGCGTGAAAGGGCGCTGCACGTGGCGCCGGATTGGGCAGACTCAGAGTCCGGTCATCTTCAATGCCGACTCCGGAAGGCGTTCCCCCTGCACTTGAATCTGCGCCATCTGCTCGTTGATCACGCGCAGATCGTCGCAGGTCAATTGCAGTTGGCCAGCGCCCAGGTTCTCTTCCAGTCGATGCTGCTTTGTCGTGCCCGGGATTGGCACAATCCACGGTTTCTGTGCGAGCAACCAGGCCAGCGCCACTTGCGCCGGCGTGGCGTTTTTGCGTTGCGCGACGGCTTTCACCACATTGACCAATGCCAGGTTGGCCTTGCGCGCTTCAGGGGAAAAACGCGGGACGAAGTTGCGGAAATCGCTGGCATCGAACTGCGTGTGCTCGTCGATCTGCCCGGTGAGGAAACCGGCGCCGAGCGGGCTGAACGGTACGAAACCGATCCCCAGTTCTTCCAGCACTGCCAGCAGCTCCAATTCCGGGCCTCGCCAGAACAGCGAATATTCACTCTGCACCGCCGTGACCGCTTGCACCGCGTGCGCCCAGCGAATGGTCTGCACACCCGCCTCAGACAGGCCGAAATGCTTGACCTTGCCTTCGGCGATAAGATCCTTGACGGTGCCGGCGACGTCTTCGATGGGCACCAGCGGATCAACGCGGTGCTGATAAAACAGGTCGATGCAATCGGTACGCAGGCGCCTCAACGACGCCTCGGCCACGGCGCGGATATGTTGCGGGCGGCTATTGGTTCCCCCGTCGCGTGCGCCGGTGATCAGGTCGATATCGAAGCCGAACTTGGTGGCAATAACGACGTGCTCGCGGATCGGCTGCAAGGCCTCGCCCAGCAGTTCTTCATTGGCAAACGGGCCATATGCTTCGGCGGTGTCGAACAAGGTGATGCCTTGCTCGTAGGCCGAACGAATCAGCCTGATCATGCTGGCTTTGTCGGCAGGCGGCCCGTAGGCCGAGGTCATGCTCATGCAGCCAAGGCCGAGTGCGGACACTTGCAGGCCGTTGCCCAACGTGCGGATTTCCATGATTTCACTCCGTACAGAATTCGATTACCGCGTAAGAGGGTGATCGCTCAGCCAGCCGTTCACGCGTTCCATGATCTTGCGCTCCTGCTCACTCTGCATCACAAAACCTTCCAGAATCTCTGCCTTCGGTGCGTGCTTGACCAGCACGCTGCGGCTGTTGCCCAAGCCATAACCGCCGTGGGTGTTGAAGGGGATAAGGGTCTTGCCGGAAAGGTCGTGGGCGCTGAGAAAGGCGCGCACGATCGGCGGGGCGGTTTCACCCCAGATCGGAAAGCCGAGATAGATCGTGTCGTAGCCGCTCAAGAACTGAACCTTGTTTTGCAGCTCGGGTTCGAAGCCGCTGTCACGCTCCTGACGTGCCTGCTCAACGGTTTGCAGATAGTCCTCGGGGTAGGCTTGGGCCGGGCGAATCTCGAAGAGATCGGCATTCAGCCCACGTTGGATCAGCCCGGCGACCACGCGGGTATTACCCGAGCGCGAGAAATACGCGACCAGAATCCGCGAGCCTGAGCGGGGTGTTTCACTGTGGCCTTGCGTGTCGGCGAGCGACAGCAGCGGGGCGCTGGCCAGGGCGGCGATCACAGTGCGCCGCAGCGGATCGTGATCATTGTTCATCGGCCGACTCGCGCCTTTAGGGCTTCGGGATAGCGCTCGCCTTCAATGCGGATGTGCGCCAGTGCGGCATCGATCGCTTTGAGTTCGGCGGCGTCGAGCGTGACGTCCGCGCCGCCGAGGTTTTCTTCCAGACGAGGCAGTTTGGTCGTCCCCGGAATCGGTACGATCCACGGTGCCTGCGCGAGCAGCCATGCCAGCGCGATCTGTGCGGGTGTGGCCTGTTTCTGCGCGGCGATCTGACGGATCAACACCACCAGGTCCTGATTGGCTTGCAGGGCCGAATGACTGAAACGCGGGACGATGCTGCGGAAATCGTCGCTGCCGTAAGTGGTCTGCGCCGACACCGTGCCGGTGAGAAAACCTTTACCCAGTGGGCTGAACGGCACTAAGCCGATGCCCAGTTCCCAAAGCGTCGGCAGGACTTCCTGCTCAGGCTCACGCCACCACAATGAGTATTCGCTTTGCAGCGCTGTGACCGGTTGCACCGCGTGTGCACGGCGAATGGTCTGCGCACCGGCCTCCGACAGGCCGAAGTGCTTGACCTTGCCTTCGCCAATCAAGTCCTTCACCACGCCGGCGACGTCCTCGATCGGCACGTCTGGGTCAACGCGGTGCTGGTAAAGCAGATCGATGTAGTCGGTCTGCAGTCGACGCAACGAACCCTCGACCGCGATACGGATGTGCTCGGGGCGGCTGTTGAGAATCTGCTGTTTATTGTCGTCGCCGAAGGTGAAGCCGAACTTGGTGGCGATGACCACTTCATCGCGCACCGGTGCCAGGGCTTCGCCCACCACCTGTTCGTTCAGGTAGGGGCCGTAAACCTCGGCGGTATCGAAGAACGTTACGCCCCGGTCAAACGCCGATCGGATCAGCGCAATGGCCTGTTGTGTATCAGTCGCGGGGCCGTAGCCATGGCTCAAGCCCATGCACCCCAAGCCCAGAGCTGACACTTCAAGTGAACTGTTTCCGAGTGTGCGCTTGTGCATCTGGATTTCCCAAAATTTGATGTTGGGAGAACAGTAAGCGAGCTACCGAGTGGGGACTAGATGGTTAAATCGGCAAGGGTTCATGAGGTCTGTTCATTAATCACATAAGGTGGGCGGTAGGACTTTATCCGTGCCCTGAGCAATAGCTAAGAAACAGACCTTACGTTCGCGTTTGAAGGAAGAAATCGAGCGGCCGCTTCTGGCCGTTAGCTGCCGGTCGTAGATAACCGCTTTCGACCCATAGCTGACATTGAATGCACAGGCTGAGTCGGGAGTTCGTTAGCTTTTCCATATCAAACCCGACGGCAAGCACTGTCATGCCAGCTATAAGGCTATCTCGCTGGCCGGGGCTCATTGCTTTCGTACAACCAGCGGATGCGTCAATGCAAACAAGAGAAGCTGGTTGGGAGCCACACTGAGCGTGCAAGATTACAGTGCTAACGCGAGAAGAGCGGATCATCTTCTGGGCATCTTTCAACACAGGAGTGACGATGAGAGAACACAATTATGCTGTCACCATCAATTGGATAGGCAACACCGGTGAGGGTACTGCCAGCTATACCGCTTACCAGAGAGACTTCACTGTCGAGTCGCCAGGGAAAGCGCCTATCCCTGGTTCCGCCGACCCTGCTTTTCGTGGTAATCCCGAATGCTGGAACCCTGAAGACATGTTGCTGGCATCGATCTCGGCCTGCCACAAGCTCTGGTATCTTCATCTGTGCGCCGTTAACAATGTGTGCGTGCTGGAATACGTTGACCACCCGGTGGGCCGTATGATCGAAGGCGATGGCCAGCGCAAGGGCCACTTCAAGGAAGCAGAGCTAAGACCTCACATCATCATTAGTAGTCAATCAGATAGGGATCTTGCAATGCGCTTGCATGACGATGCTCACCATGAGTGTTTCATTGCAAACTCGGTCAACTTCCCTATCAAATGTAGGGCTGTTATCAACTATCGAAATTAATCCCTCAAAGGCTCTAGCCTGGGTATCGGCCCGGACTGTCTACATGGGGTCGATAGCAGTCCGTCGTGACCGGCCGCTTTCGACCCATTGCAGCCGTTTAGACAAACAGTGGATGCCACGGCCTACGCTGCTCACTTATCGGCCAAGCATAGATACTGATGCAACTGCTCTCCAAGAACCTCGAACGCCTGAGCGATCCTGTTAATTTTGCGCAGGTCATTGTGCATTGCGATCCACACGTCTACCTCAAAGCCAAAATCGAGTGGTAGCACATGTACCAGTCCGTGCGATTTTGCGATTTGCGTCGGGCAAAGTCCGAAGCCTAAGCCCGCTTTCAGAGCGGCCAGCTGAGCAAGGTGATGATCAGAGGCGATGGCGAAATGCTGGTCGGCATCGCATAGACCAGATTCGATAAACCGACGCAAATCCGCCGAGCGTCTGTCTGGCCCGATCAGCGGCCGCTGGCGCAGCGACGGCATGGAGGCTGGATTACCGTAGCGCTCCAGGCACGCGACACTGGCATGTATGCCGATCCGCAAACTGCCGACACGCCGCACCGTGATATCCGCTTCATTGGGCCGCATCAGCCGCACCGCAATGTCCGATTGCAGCCTGGCGATGTCTTCAAGCGCATCGCTTATGCTCAACTCAAGTTTGAGTCCGACGTGTTCGTAATGGAAAGGGCGCAGCAGGTCGGGCAATACCTCGACGCCAAGCAACTCGCCACAGGTCAGCCGGACTGTACCGTGATCCATCGACGCTTCAGAGCTGGCCATGCGGTTGAAGGTTTGCGCGGCCAGATCCATGGCCTCCACATGTTCGATCAGGCGCTGTGCTCCGGCAGTAGGCGTCAGTCCTTGAGGTGTGCGGGTGAACAGACTCACACCGAGAGCGTGTTCAAGATGGTCAAGGCGCCGGCGCGCAGTGGCCTGGGCGATACCCAGCAACTTCGCCGCGCCACTCAGGCTTCCAGAGCGTAACACGGCGAGAAATACACGCTGGCTTTCCCATTCAATGCCGCTCATACATTCTTAGCCAACAGTTGCTCCTAATTTGCTCTTCTGCTCGAGCCCATGAAAAGCGATCATTCGCCCACATTTTTCCGGGCGTCATTGTAAGGAACCAACGCATGAGAATCACCGGTCAGTGCCGATGTGGGCAAGTCACCATCGAGATCGTGGCGCAGCAAATGCCGCCGCTGTATGCCTGCCACTGTTTGAACTGCCAGCGCTGGAGCGGCAGTGCGTTTGGTCTGCACATGCTGAGCGCGGTTTCGGCTGTTCAGGTGTCTGGCGAAACGGCGACCTTTAAGCATGAACACCAAGGTCAAACGTCTACCCAACATGCCTGCGGTAAATGTCATACCCGGCTGTTCAACGAGACCACGGCAGCACCCGGCATGCGAGTGGTACGGGCCGGTATCCTGGAAGGCGCTGAGAGTTTCGAGCCGGTTGCGCATATCTGGACACGGCGCAAGCAGCCATGGCTGGTGCTGCCGGGGACGATCGCGCAATGGCAGGAGAGCCCGACGCCAGAAGCATTCGCCGCAGCACTAGGGTAAAAGAGTTTGCTCTTCCATCAGTGAATGTGTGGCTCGCCGAACGGCAAATTGTCAGGGCTGACTACGTCCGCTTTGGGTCGAAAGCAGCCGTTCGCGAATGGCCGTTATCGACCCAGAGCGGTCAGTGGCTTCAGATCTATTTGGTCAAATCACTTTTACCGCGCGGCCAATGAACTTCACCGGCCCCGTCGGCAGCCCAGTAGGCGAACCGCCGGTTTTCTCCAATGTCAGCTCGAACAACTGGTTGGCCTCTAGCGGTGGCAGGCTCTGTAGCGGAACACGATAGGACTCTCCGGGTTTGACCAGGCCCAGTGAAACCGGTGCTTGCCACTGTTCGCCCTTGGTCCAGAACTGAAGGGCCATGCCTTCGGGGACAGCATCCTTGCCAAGCGGGATCAGCTCTATCATGCGGCTGTCGCTGGCCTGCACCACCCAGCCGGCGGTCTGGCTGTTCGGCGTCACCAATACCACCACGAATTGGGTGGTGGGCGGGGGCGCAGTAAACAATGTAAACGCCAGGACCGCGCTTGCAGCCAGCCCCGCAAAACTCAGCCCTTGCCACAAGCCGAGGCGCTGCCACCAGTTGGCTTGTTGCGGTGGGGAGAGTGCAGCCAGTTCGTTCAGGCTGCGCTGGATACGACCCCACAGGCGGGCGCTCGGTGGCTGTGGCGCAGCCAGTGCGGTCAGCTCCAGCAAGCGTACCTCCCAAGCATCCACTGCGTCGCGCAAGGATGGGTCGGTGCTCAGGCGCTCAATCATTGCGGCGTGTTGCTCGGCCGACAAGGTCCCCAGTACGAACTCGCCGGCGAGGGTGTCTAGTGCTTCGTCATTATCCGGCTTCATTCCAGGCACTCCCGCAGCGCCTTCAGGCTACGCTTGATCCAGGCCTTGACGGTGCCCAACGGCGCACCCAACAGCCGGGCAATTTCGGCGTGGCTGCAGCCGTCAACATAGGCGTGCAGGATGCAACGCTGTGGTGAGGGCTGCAATTGCTCGAGGCAACGGTAGATTTTCGCCGAGCCTGACCACAGGTCAATGTCATCAAGCCCTCCGTGAAAGGTGGGCGTCGCATCGATATCTGCTTCCTCCAGCACCGTTTCACGGCGTGTATCGCGAATCGTGTTCAGCGCCAAGTGGCGGGTGATGCTGTAGATCCAGCCCCGCGCCGAGCCGCGCGCCGGGTCGAAGCTGGCTGCGCGCATCCAGATGCGGATGATCGCATCGTGGACGATGTCCTCTGCGATGGCGTCGTCACGCACGATGCGCCGGGCAACGCCCAGCAGGCGCGCACCTTCGTGATCGTAGAGCGCCTGCAGGGCTCGCCGGTCACCCTGTGCACAGGCCTCCAGGCAGCGGTGGAAGTCGAAGGGGGCGACTGGCGAATTCAACGTATGCGGCTTCCTTGTATCATGCGAGGGGCCCCGGCCATCCAACCGGGGCTTGCCAACCAGCGTAGATGAACGATGGCTGGGTGTCTGCTCAAGTGCCTTTTACTTGGCTGTCCAGAACACATAGTCGGCCTGATACTGGACGACCTGCTTGTCACCTTTGTTCTGTGTCGTACATTCACTTGCCGGTGCCACTCCACCGCGGGTGGCCAAACGCTGAATAAAGCTGACCCCCTGCATTGCTCCTTTGCCTTCGGCTGGGTTCGCCTTGACCAGCTGGTAGGGGATGGCGCCTTTGTCCGCCGGTGCTACAGCCAGTTGAGTACCCGTGACTTTAGAACCATCCGTGGCCTGCCAGGTAGCGGGCGGGCCGAAGTAGTCGCCCACCTGTTTGCCTGCGCGGTCATTGAGCACTGCCTTGGGGCCGACGAAGGTCCATTCGGTCTGGCCGGGGGTGTTGACCTTGTCGCGGCACTCGTAGGTGATCTCGCCGACGCCGACGGTTTCTAGCAAGACGCGATGGCCATCTGGGACCTTGACCGCATCTGGCAGCGCGGATTGGGCATGAGCGGGTTGCAGCGCCAGGGCGAGGCCGCAGGCGAGCAGGCAGGCGGAGGGTTTGAGGCTCATGGGTAGTGCTCCTGTTAGGTCATTTGGCTGGGCAGTCACAGGCCGCCCATAAGTAATACCCGCCAACGGCCGGACTGGATGCACTGAATGGGTAAAAAACTGGTTTCGCAGATCACGACCGTCTGCTATCGACCCAAACCTGCCATCCACTGCTGTTCAGTACAGGTCTGCAATCTCGCCGCACACCACATGGCTGCGGCGAGACCAGGCCACGTCAGTTTTCGTACCGTAACGTAACAGCGAAGTTACGCGGCTCGCCGTAATAGTTGCCCAGGTTCGAGTTATAGACGGCAGAGTAATATTGCTTGTCAAACACGTTGTTCAGGTTCAGTTGTGCACTCAGGTTCTTGTTGAT
>Ga0160451_101046_pt1 | contig 10240 bp, 8 predicted proteins | sample HID1975M_E1MG_FD_108270 | JGI IMG/M metagenome (GOLD analysis project Ga0160451, IMG submission 108270) | Enriched soil microbial communities from UW Madison campus, WI, USA - HID1975M_E1 MG | ecosystem: Environmental > Terrestrial > Soil > Unclassified | place: USA: Madison, Wisconsin | collected... | reverse complement strand
CTGGCGACCGCGCACCACACCGGCGAGTCGGGGCTGGGCTTCGACGAGGTCGATGCCATTACCGGCCCGCTGATCGGCCGTCCGAAGTCCGCCACCTACCGCACCTCCGACGTGGTCGGCCTGGACACGATGGCGCACGTCATCAAGACGATGGCCGACACCCTGCCCGACGACCCGTGGCATGCCTACTTCAAGTCGCCGAAGTGGCTGGAGGCGTTGATCGCCAAGGGCGCGCTGGGCCAGAAGACCGGCGCCGGCATCTTCCGCAAGGTCGGCAAGGACATCGTCGTGCTGGATCTGGAGAAGCAGGACTATCGCCCTGCCGATCGCGCCGCCGCGCCGGAAGTGGTCGAAATCCTCAAGATCAAGAACCCGGCCGAGAAGTTCGCCAGGCTGCGCGAGAGCCAGCATCCGCAGGCGCAGTTCCTGTGGGCGGTGTTCCGCGACCTGTTCCACTACAGCGCCTACCACCTGGCCGACATCGCCGAGACCGCGCGCGACGTGGACCTGGCCATCCGCTGGGGCTACGGCTGGTCGCTCGGCCCGTTCGAGACCTGGCAGGCGGCCGGCTGGAAGCAGGTCGCGCAATGGATCGCCGATGACATCGTCGCCGGCAAGGCGATGAGCGATGCGCCGCTGCCGGACTGGGTGTTCGACGGCCGCGACGGCGTGCATGGCGCCAAGGGCAGCTACAGCCCGGCGCGGAACGCCGAAGTCCCGCGTTCGGAACTGCCGGTCTACCGGCGCCAGCGCTTCCCGGATCCGCTGCTGGGCGAGAAGTTCAGCCAGGGCGAGACGGTGTTCGAGAACGACGGCGTGCGCATGTGGCACGACGGCGACGGCATCGCCGTGGTCGGCTTCAAGACCAAGATGAACACCGTGTCCGACGTGGTACTCGACGGCCTGCAGGAAGCCATCACCCGCGCCGAGCAGGGTTTCAAGGGCCTGGTGATCTGGCAGCAGAAAGAGCCCTTCTCCGCCGGCGCGGATCTGGCCGGTGCGCTGGGCGCACTGCAGGCCGGCAAGATCGCCGAGTTCGAGGCGATGGTCGCCAACTTCCAGCGCACCAGCCAGCACATCAAGTATTCGCTGGTGCCGGTGGTGTCGGCCGTGCGTGGCCTGGCGCTGGGCGGCGGCTGCGAATTCCAGATGCACAGCGCCAAGGTCGTGGCGTCGCTGGAAAGCTACATCGGCCTGGTCGAGGCCGGCGTGGGCCTGCTGCCGGCCGGTGGCGGCCTGAAGGAACTGGCGGTGCGCGCCTCGCAGGCCGCCGGTCCGGGCGGCGACGTGTTCGCCGAGCTGAAGAAGACCTTCGAGACCGTGGCGATGGCCAAGGTGTCCGCCTCGGCCGTCGAGGCCAAGGAACTGGGCCTGCTGCGCGCCACCGACAAGGTCGCCTTCAACGCCTACGAATCGCTGCACATCGCCAAGGCCGAAGCGCTGGCGCTGGCCGAGGCCGGCTACCGTCCGCCGCTGCCGGGACGCCGCGTCCAGGTCGCCGGCGACGTCGGCATCGCCACCTTCAAGATGCTGCTGGTCAACATGCTGGAAGGCCGCTTCATCAGCGAATACGACTACGAGATCGCTTCGCGCATCGCCACCGTGCTGTGCGGCGGCGAAGTGGATCGCGGCTCGCTGGTGGACGAGGAATGGCTGCTCACGCTGGAGCGCAGGCACTTCGTCGAACTGGCGCAGCAGGAAAAGACCCAGGCGCGCATCGCTCACATGCTCAAGACGGGCAAGCCGCTCAGGAACTGACAGGAACCGCAACGCGACCGCGCGCGGCCAGGCCGCGCGCCCATCCGAACCGGTTCCCTCTTGGAGAATAGATATGAGTAAGCAAGTACAGGACGCCTACATCGTCGCCGCCACCCGCACGCCGGTCGGCAAGGCGCCCAAGGGCGTATTCCGCAACACCCGCCCCGACGACATGCTCGCGCACGTGCTCAAGGCCGTCGTCGCGCAGGCGCCGGGCATCGATCTCTCGCGCATCGACGACGCCATCATCGGCTGCGCGATGCCCGAGGGCGAGCAAGGCATGAACGTGGCGCGCATCGGCGTGCTGCTGGCCGGCCTGCCCGACACCGTCGCCGCGCAGACCATCAACCGCTTCTGCTCGTCCGGCCTGCAGGCCGTGGCGCTGGCGGCCAACGAGATCCGGCTCGGCAACGCCGACCTGATGCTCGCCGGCGGCACAGAATCGATGTCGATGGTGCCGATGATGGGCAACAAGGTCGCGCTGTCGCCATCGGTGTTCAAGGACGACCACGTCGCCATCGCCTACGGCATGGGCATCACCGCCGAGAAGGTCGCCGAGGAGTGGAAGGTGTCGCGCGACGAGCAGGACGCCTTCGCGCTGGCCTCGCACCAGAAGGCCATCGCCGCCATCGCCGCCGGGGAATTCAGGGACGAGATCTCGCCCTACGAAATCCTCTCGCACGTGCCGGATCTGGCCGGCAATACCATCCAGCTGCGCAAGAAGCTGATCGATACCGACGAAGGCCCGCGTCCGGATTCCTCCCTCGAAGGCCTGGGCAAGCTGCGTCCGGTGTTCCGCAACGGCCAGTTCGGCGGCAGCGTCACCGCCGGCAACTCCTCGCAGATGAGCGATGGCGCCGGCGCCGTGCTGCTGGCCTCCGAGCAAGCGGTCAAGGACTACGGGCTGACCCCGCTGGCGCGCTTCGTCAGCTTCTCGGTCGCCGGCGTGCGCCCGGAAGTGATGGGCATCGGCCCGATCGCCGCGATCCCGAAGGCGCTCAAGCAGGCCGGGCTGAGCAAGGACCAGTTGGACTGGATCGAACTCAACGAGGCCTTCGCCGCGCAGGCGCTGGCGGTGATCCGCGACAGCGGACTGGATCCGTCCAAGGTCAACCCGCTGGGCGGCGCCATCGCCCTTGGCCACCCGCTGGGCGCCACCGGCGCCGTCCGCACCGCGACCATCGTCCACGGCCTGCGCCGCCGCCAGCAGAAGTACGGCATGGTCACGATGTGCATCGGCACCGGCATGGGCGCGGCGGGCATCTTCGAGGCGCTCTGAGGCGCTTGCGGTAGCAGCAACGACAACGGCGCCTCATGGCGCCGTTGTCGTTCTTATCGGGAATAGCCGCAAGCTCAGGCCAAACGCGTACCGTCCGGAACCGGACGCTCCAGCGCGGTCAGGACGATGCCGGCTTCGGTGGGGAAACCGGTCAGCAGGAACTCCGACACGAACGGCCCGACCTGCTTGGGCGGAAAGTTGATGACCCCGACAATCTGACGGCCGACCAGTTCGTCCGGCTGGTACAGCGCCACGATTTGGGCGCTGGTCCTCCTGACGCCGTGCGGGCCGAAATCGACCCACAGCTTCCACGCCGGCTTGCGCGCTTCCGGAAAGGATTCGACCCGGAGTACCGTGCCGGCGCACAGCTGCACCTTCATGAAATCCAACCAGGTGATGAGGTCGGACGGCGTACTCATTCCAGGTCGATGACGCCCAGTTCGCGCAACGACTTCTGCATCACCTCGCGCGCCGGGTCGCTCAGCTTCTCGTGATCCAGCGCGTAACGGATGGTCGCCTCGATCAGGCCGATATGCGTGCCGCAGTCGAACCGGGTGCCCTGGAAGCGATAGGCATGCACCGGCTTTTCGGACAGCAGCGCCGCGATGGCATCGGTAAGCTGGATCTCACCGCCCGCTCCCGGCGTCGTGCTCTCCAGCAACGCGAAGATGCGCGAATCCAGCACATAGCGCCCGACCACCGCCAGGTTGCTCGGCGCCTTGTCGGGACTGGGCTTCTCTACGATCTGGTTGATGCGGCCCGAGCGGCCCGAGAACGCATCGGTGGCGACGATGCCGTAGCTGTCGGTCTTGTCGGCCGGCACGTTCTGCACCGCGATCATGCTGGCGCCGGTCGTCTCGGCAGCGTCGGCCATCTGCTTCAACGCGCCCGGGCCGCGGTTCCATATCAAATCGTCGGGCAGGATCACCGCGAACGGTTCATCGCCGATAATCGGCTTGGCGCACAGCACGGCATGGCCCAGCCCCAAGGCCTCGGCCTGGGTGACGAACACCGCGCGCACATGCGGCGGCAACACGTTGCGAACCAGTTCCAACTGCTCGGTCTTGCCCGAGCGCTCGAGTTTCTGCTCGAGTTCGTACGCCTTGTCGAAGTAGTCGGCGACCGCATGCTTGTAGCGGTTGGTGACGAAGACGAGCGTGTCGCAACCGGCTTCGATGGCTTCGTCGACGGCGTACTGGATGAGCGGCCGATCGATGATCGGCAGCATTTCCTTGGGAACGGTCTTGGTGGCGGGGAGAAATCGGGTGCCTAGGCCGGCGACAGGGAAAACGGCCTTGCGGATGCGCTGCGTCATCGGGTCCTTCGCGTTTCACGGGTGGGGAAGGTCACGATGTTAGCCGCGGTCGCATCAAAGTCTTGTTCAAGGGGTTCGAACTCCGGCACCGCCACGCGCAGGACATCGCGCAGTTCTTCGGGTTCGTAGCGCGTGTAGGCGTTGCGCAGGCGCTGCAGGGCCAGTTCCAGGAATTCCGGCGCGATCTCGCGGGCCTCGGCCTGCAAGATCTTCGAATGCGAGGTCGGACGGTAGTTCTCGTCGGCGTGGAACAGGTTCTCGTGCAGCTTCTCGCCTGGCCTCAGGCCGGTGTAGACGATGGCGATATCCCGTCCCGGCTGCTTGCCGGCCAACCGGATCATCTGCTCGGCGAGCATGCGGATCGGCACCGGCTCGCCCATGTCCAGCGTATAGATGGAGGCATGCGCGGCACCGGCGGCCGCCTGCAGGATCAACTGGCAGGCTTCGGGGATGGTCATGAAATAACGCGTGACCTCCGGATCGGTCACCGTCACCGGGCCGCCCTTGCGGATCTGCTCGCGGAAAAGCGGCACGACGCTGCCCGCCGAATCGAGCACGTTGCCGAAACGAACCGTGACGTAGCGCGTGCCCGCATTCCCGTCGTCCATCGTCTGGCAGATCATTTCCGCCAGCCGCTTGGTCGCGCCCAGCACGTTGGCGGGATCGACCGCCTTGTCGGTGGAAATCAACACGAACGTGGCGACACCCGCATCCTGGCAGGCACGGGCCACCGTTTCGGTCGCCAGCACATTGTTGCCCACCGCCTCGCGCAGGTGCTGTTCCAGCAACGGCACCTGCTTGTAGGCCGCGGCGTGGAATACCGCATCCGGCTCGGCCAGACGCATGGCATGGGCGATGACTGCAGGATCCCCGCAATTGCCCAGGATCGGAATCACCTCGAGATCAGGGAACGCCCGCAGCAGATCGGCCTGGATCGTCAGCAACGCCAGTTCGCTGACTTCCAGCAGCGCGATGCGCTGCGCGCCGTGGCGGGCGCACTGGCGGCACAGTTCGGAGCCGATGGAGCCGCCGGCGCCGGTGATCATCACGCTGCGCCCGCCCAGCCAACCGCGGATGAGCTTCCAGTCCGGGGTCACCGACTTGCGGCCGAGCAGATCCTCGATGGCCACTTCCTTCAGGTCGCCCGGCATCGAGTGCCCGTCCAGCACGTTGACCAGGCGTGGCACCATGCGGAACGGCAGGCCGGTGCTTTCGCAGATGGCTACCACCCGCTGCATCGCGGGCGCATCCAGCGACGGCATCGCGATGACCAGCATCTTGGCGGCGGTTTCGCGTGCGACCGCCGCCGCGTTCTCCAGCGAACCGAGGACCTGGATACCTTGCAGCCGCGCGCCATACAGGCGCACATCATCATCCAGGAAGGCGACCGGGTAATAGATGCCGGTTCTGCGCAATTCCCGGACCAGCGCTTCGCCGGCGCGCCCGGCGCCCAGGATGATCACCCGCGAAGAAGCATGATGGGCGCGGTTGAACTGGAGATCCTTCCATGCGCGATAGGCGATTCGGGGAACGCCCAACAGGACGATCAGCAATACCGGATAGAACGCCAGGACCGAGCGCGGCAATAGGTAATAGCGGTTGTAGAAAAACAACCCGAGCGCGATCAGGATGGTGCCGAGCAGGCTCGCCTTGGTGATGTTCCACAGATCCGGGAGGCTGGCGAACCGCCACAACCCGCGATACAGACCCATCCACCAGAACACCACGCCCTGCCCCAGCAGCACAATGGCGATTTCGTTGGACCACAACGGGAAATCCGGCGCCTGGGCGACGAACGTATAGCGCACCCGATGCAGAATCTGCCAGGTCAGCCAGACGATGGTCATGTCATGCAAGGCGACCAGAAATCTGGGAGCGATGCCGGCCAACCTGTCCTGCCACGATTTCATGCGTCGTCCGCTCTCTTGTTAGGTTCCATCCTGCGACGCACTCCCAGCCAAATCCCACCCGCGGCCGCATAGCCTGCAGCCAGCGTCAAGACGGCTGTATACATCGATGAACGGGAGGATATCAGCATCATCATTAATGTAATGAGACTCAATGCCCCATAGGCGCAGGTTATCGCCGTATGGCCATAACGTTTGGCGGCGAGCTGATAAACGTGGGTAATGTGCGGGGTCCACCAGCGTTCGCCCGCGAGCATGCGCGTCGCCAATGTGAAGCCGGCGTCAACAAGCAAGATCGTCAATGGCAGCAGGAAGATCAGCATCGATATTTCCCGCCCGCCGCTGCTGATCGCCCACAGCGCGGCCAGCGCGTAACCCAGCGCACCGCTGCCGACGTCACCCAGAAAGATGCGCGCCCGGGGGTAGTTGAAAGGCAGGAAGCCCAGACAGGCCGCGAGCAATGCCGTCGCCAGCAGCGTCCCGACTCCACTGCCGACCATGGCATAGGCCAGCGCCGCGATCGCGGCCTGGCTGGCCGCCAACCCGTTGATGCCATCCATGAAATTCCAGACGTTCACCAGCACCAGCGTCAACGCGAACGTCAGCCCGGCGAGCCAGGGATTGGAATCGATCTGGTAGATGCCCCAGGCCAGCACCAGCGCGGCGATGTTCTGTACGACGAACCGCAGCGCAGGCGACAGCGGGCGGTGGTCGTCCCACCAGCCGATACCAGCCACCAGCACCAGACCAACCGCGAACGCGACAAGAAACGGAGAGATAGCATCCGGCCTGGTCCAGGCGACGGCAGCGGCCACCAGCAAGCAGGCGACGATGGCGATTCCGCCGCCGCGTGGCGTCGCCACGGTGTGGCTGCGGCGTTCGCCGGGCTCATCGAGCAAGCGTCGGCACAACGCATACCGGCGGGCGCCCCATGTCAGGGCCGCCGCCAGCCCGAAATGCAGCAGCAGCCAGGCGGACCAGCCCGGCATCAGACCACCGCGTAGTTGAGCAGCGGCTTGATCGTCCCCCACTCCTTGCAGCTGGGGCATTGCCAATGGTGCGTGCGTGCGCCGAAGCCGCAACGGGTGCAGCGATAGCTCGGATTGCGGACCAGCAACTGGTCGGTGATGTGCTTGAGGTCCTGCAACGTGGCCGTGGCATCGGCGCCTTCGGCCAGGGTCAGATCGATCAGCGCGGCCTCGCCACGCACCGAGGGACGATCCTTCAGCTGCCGGGCCAGATACGCGCGCGCGGCGGCGACGCCGTCCTGGTTCTCGACCAGCCGGGTCAGCGCCAGCACCGGAGCGATGCCGCGGTAGTGCTCGCACATCTCCGACAGGAAGGCGCGCGCGCCGGACAGATCGCCGCCCTTCTCGTAGTTGGCCAACAGGTTGGGCAGGATTTCAGGCAGGTAATCGGGGTCGTGCCGGGCCGCGCGCTCGAAGGCGCGGATGGCCGGTTCGGCATGGCCGGCATCCGTCTCGATGCGTCCCTCCAGGATGCCGGCGCGGACGCTGCCGGCGTCGGCCTGGTAGGCGCGCGCGATGGCCTGGCGCGCGGCGTCGATGTCGTTGGCGGTGCGATGGCGCTCGGCCAGCTCGCATTCGAACTGCGCGACCAGCTTGCCCATCGGCTCGCCGGTGACTTCCTCATAGCGCAGCGCGTTGTCGATGGCCTTTTCCCAGTCGCGCTCGGCCTGGTAGATGCCGATGAGATGCTTGAGCGCCTGCGGCGCGCGCTGGTCGATGCGCGCCAGGTCGCTGAACACGGTTTCGGCGCGATCCAGCAGGCCCGAGCGCATGTAGTCCTCGCCCAGCGCCAGCAACGCCTGCACCTTCTGCTGATCGTTGAGATCCGGACGCTGCACCAGACCCTGATGCAGGCGGATGGCGCGGTCGACCTCGCCGCGGCGGCGGAACAGATGGCCCAGCGCCACCTGCGTCTCGAAGGTTTCCTTGTCCAGCTCGGCGATGTGCAGGAACAGCTCGATCGCCTTGTCCGGCTGTTCGTTGAGCAGGTAGTTCAGGCCGCGGAAATAGGTGCTGGACAGGCGGCTGACCTGGGTGGTGCCGTGCCGCTGTCCGCCGCGGCGGCCGATCACCCAGCCGCTCAGCGCCGCCAACGGCAGGAACAGGAAGAACCAGAACCACTCGCTCAGGAATTGCTGCATGGGTCAGAGATCCGGGCGCGTGGCGGTGGGGTGCGGCGAAGGCGGCACCACCGGAGGTGGAACGGATTTGTTGGCCTTGCGCAGCTTGCCGTACAGCGGCAGCACCAGCGTGGCCAGCACGATCAGCCCGCCGATGATGACCCCCGCCAACAACGACACGATGATCGCCGCGCCGGAGGATGTGGGGAATTCGGTGAACAGGAAATCGACGGTGATCGGATCGGTATTGAGCACACCGATGACCAGGCCCAGGGCAAGGAAAACCAGGGCAACGAGCAGGCGTAACACGTTCATTGGACGGCTCCTTGCGACGGTGCCGCCTAGCTTAGCCGAGACCGCGCATGGCGCGCAGCGGCGGACGCAGCCTATTCGCCGTTTTCGATAATGGGCGTGACGCCACTGACGCGCTCACGCAGTTCCTTGCCGGGCTTGAAATGCGGCACATGCTTGGCCGGCAACGCGACCGACTCGCCGGTCTTGGGATTGCGGCCGACACGCGGCGGACGGTAATGCAGCGAGAAACTGCCGAAACCGCGAATCTCGATCCGATCGCCCTGCGACAGCGAGCCCGCCATCATTTCCAGCAGCGCCTTGACGGCCAGATCGACGTCTTCGGCCTTCAGATGGGGCTGGCGGCGGGTCAGGATTTCGATGAGTTCGGATTTGGTCATCGCTTACGGCATCAGGCGGAGACGCCCACGACCGGCCCGGGAAAACCCGGGCCGGCTGGGAACAGGCTTGCTTGCGATTACTCGGACTTGCTGCCGTCCAGCTGCGCGCGCAGCAGGGCGCCGAGCTGGGTGGTGCCGCCGGAAGCCGACTGGTATTCCTCCAGCACTTCGCGCATCTCGGCGTCGTCCTTGGCCTTGATCGACAGCTGCAGCGTGCGGCCCTTGCGATCCATGCCGATGAACTTGGCTTCGACCTTGTCGCCGACCTTCAGGTGCTGGCTGGCGTCATCGACACGCTCGGTGCTGATGTCGCGCGCCATCACGTAGCCTTCGATGCCGTCGGCTAGGTCGATGGTGGCGCCCTTGGCGTCGACTTCGCGCACGGTGCCTTCGACCTTGGAGCCCTTCGGATGCGCGGCCATGTACTGGCCGAACGGATCCTGCTCCAGCTGCTTGACGCCCAGGCTGATGCGCTCGCGCTCCGGATCGACGGCCAGCACCACCGCTTCCACGGTGTCGCCCTTCTTGAAGTTGCGGGCCAGGTCCTCGCCGGTGGAGTTCCAGCTGATGTCCGACAGGTGGATCAGGCCATCGATGCCGCCGTCCAGGCCGATGAAGATGCCGAAGTCGGTGATCGACTTGATCTGGCCAGACACCTTGTCGTTCTTCTTGTGGATGGCCGCGAAGGTCTCCCACGGATTGGCGGCGACCTGCTTCATGCCCAGCGAGATGCGGCGACGCTCTTCGTCCACGTCCAGCACCATCACCTCGACGTCGTCGCCGACCTGCACGACCTTGGACGGGTTGACGTTCTTGTTGGTCCAGTCCATTTCCGACACGTGCACCAGGCCTTCGACGCCCGGCTCGATCTCGACGAACGCGCCGTAATCGGTGACGTTGGAGACCTTGCCGAACACGCGGCTGTTGGCCGGGTAGCGGCGGGCGATGTTGTCCCACGGATCCTCGCCCAGCTGCTTGAGGCCCAGGCTGACGCGGTTGCGCTCGCGGTCGTACTTGAGCACGCGCACGTCCAGCTCCTGGCCGACTTCGACCACTTCGGACGGATGGCGCACGCGCTTCCAGGCCATGTCGGTGATGTGCAGCAGGCCGTCGATGCCGCCCAGGTCGACGAACGCGCCG
>Ga0160451_101042_pt1 | contig 10274 bp, 13 predicted proteins | sample HID1975M_E1MG_FD_108270 | JGI IMG/M metagenome (GOLD analysis project Ga0160451, IMG submission 108270) | Enriched soil microbial communities from UW Madison campus, WI, USA - HID1975M_E1 MG | ecosystem: Environmental > Terrestrial > Soil > Unclassified | place: USA: Madison, Wisconsin... | reverse complement strand
TTTATTGACTCTAATGGCACGTATTCTATCGTTGAGGCTCGCGCGACATGTAGGGTTAGCGCCTCTTCTTGAAGTGCGTTCATTATGCAACACTCGACAAAAGAAGTCGCTTGCTAAGGCTTGATAAAATATCAAGGCTGTCAAAACGATAAAGTTCTAATTCGCGGGGGTTGTAGTCGGCCAACCGAAGGTTGGGTGCTACCAAATCAATCATTGGGAAAAGGTAGTAATCTAAGACTTCAGTTTCTCCTGGCTGCATGCGAACCACTACAGTAATGTCAGGGAATAAGCTGAAGTCAAAATGGACGTGCCATCGCCTTCGTGATGCCCCCGCGTTTTGGCACCTTGAGAGTACTACGGATATAGTAAATTCATCGTTGACAAGTACTAGCTGGGTTCTGGGGTTCACATTAATCCGGCCACCTACGTTCTCTATTCGTTTCAACGTGTCTAATAGAATGGCAGGGTAAGACGCGCGCAGGTGTCTATTAGCTTCTATGAAACCATAATCTCTTTCGGGTTCGTAGCCTATTAGGCGATAGCAATCTATAAGGCTTCCAAATCTATTTCGATAGCAGCTACTCGATGGGAGGTCTTCCTGCTCATCTATGATTAGACCCGACAGGCATCCTCGATGCTGGAATAGTTCCTTCAAGCCTAACAACATGTCTTCATTTGACCAAAAGCGTGCGCGAGCCTGGATGATAGCTTGAGCCGCTATAAATAACGAACGATCTACTATGGCTGGGAACGCTCCATCTGCGCGCACCCATTCGATAGGCGGGTTGGATGTGCGCGGCAATTTAAGTTTGGCTGACGTATGATTCCATACATTGTTTCCGATATATTTCTCATTTACCAGTATTTGATGGATTACCCCGCGTGTCCAAGGCCTTCCAAGGTCAGTCATCAGTCCGCGTCGATTAAGTGAATCGGCAATTTCTTTTTCTGTTAGCGCTTTCTTGATGAAGGAGTCATAAATCTCTAAGACTATTTCTTGCTCGGTTTCTGGGCCGGGAGCAAGAATTACTCTATCCGTTTGAAGGCTTTTGTATTCCTTGCAGCTAAGGGTGGCTTTAGGTTTGCCCATCTGGTCAATCAACTGTCGTCTCAGTCCGTACCCAGCAGGCCCACCCTGTCTATAACCTAATTGTATTAGTCGGGACTGACCTGCGAAAACCTTCACGGATAGCTCTCGACTGTACTCGCCCGCCATCATTCTTTTCATGCTTTTAATTATGCTTGAGACCGGGGATCCATCATTGACAAACTGCTCTGCACAATACTCTACCTGTACTCCAGCCTGCCGGCATCGAACCTCGTAACTAGCGCTTACATCAGGATCTTGAAATCGACCCCAACGACTAACGTCATACACAATAATGGTTGAGAAATTTCCCTGCTTAAGTTCAACGTCACATAGGAGGCGTTGAAGCGCCTGGCGCCCATCTAGGCTTAATCCACTTTTCCCGGAATCGGTATAGATCCTAACTATTTTTAGATTGTGAGTTTGTGCATATATATTGATCGCGTCCAACTGATTCTCTGTGGAGTACTGCTGATGCTCCGTGGACATGCGGACATAAGCTACTGCATTGTTATTAATTTCAGCGCTATGGGGTGTGCTTTGTCGCATGGGTAGGCCTATCCGTTGATTTTGTGGCATAGCGATAGACGGGCGCAGCGTCTGCGCCTTTGTCTCCCATCATCAAAGATTAAATTTAGGAACAGGAACCGGAAAAATGATCGCGAAAATGGGCATTTCTTTTCCAGTCAGCGCAGAATCTTATTCTGCCGCTTTAGCATCTGCGCTAATCGATGAGCTGGGCACATCACATCGGGCTATAAAGACCCTGCGAATTTGGACTAACGCAAGCGAAAGAACTGCTAAGAATTGGCTAGCTGGAGCTAATGGCCCAAGTGGACTGCATTTAATAGAAATTATGCGGCACTCTGATGCGGTGCTTCATACAGTGCTGGAGCTAGCTCAAAGAAGGTCTTATGCAGCGGTAGTGTGGCTTCCCGCATTGAGGCATCGTTTGCTAGAGACAGCCGAGTTAATCGATGCATGCTTAGGCCCTAGCCGATAATTTCTTAGGAACGTCCCATAGCGTCGTAGAGGGCGCTCCAAATGTAGTGGGTTGACTCCTGGCGTTCAGGTAAGAGTGCCCGATACAAGCACAGGCAGCGTCCCTAGCGTGGAGTTCACCCGAGTTAGCTCATCGGGTGCCATGCTCAGCTGAACCTTCCCTCAAGACGCCTTCTCGAAACGTTTGAGACCGATTGGATTTCTTCCGGCTGAATCGGCCGCAGTTGCTCGGGGCGACAGGAGAAAAGCAATGATGTATCTCGGCTGTGCCGGCTGGAGCGTGCCACGTCATTATGTTGAAGACTTTCCGCACCTCGGCACCCACCTCCAGCGCTATGCCGGCCGATTTGGTGGGGGAAATCAACAGTTCATTCTATAGGTTACATCGGGCCCAGACGTATGCTCGCTGGGCTGCTTCGGTGCCCGAGGGGTTCAGGCTGGACTACTTTCAAGGCGCCGGATTTTGGGTCCTGATGCTGTGTTTTCACTGCTTTCTGCGTGCTGCGGTCCGATAATCGGAGCTGTTACTGGGAGACGTCCGTCTTGTTGGCCGTGATAACCTGCAGCGACTTGCCCGATGTGCTCTTCCCGCCCTGCCGGGGCATAACCAACAGCTTACCCTCGGCAACCTTGACAGTGCTGTCGTACTGCCGCGCCAAGCGTGTGACAAAGTTGAAGTCCGACTCGTTGCGCTGATCGATGCGCTCGACCTTCGTCGTGACCGGGCAGACCACCTCCCAGCCGTTACGCTTGGCAATTTCAGTAACGATCTCCGACAGCGGCACATTTTCCCTGCTGCAGCTGCGGATGGCATTGCCGCTGCCGCGTATGTCGCTGGCCTTACCGCGAATGGTCAGCTCATCGGGCGGGCCGGATAACTGCACCTCGTCGACGGTGTAGCGCCCTGCGTTTGAGTGGCAGGCCCTCGTAACCCAGCGGGGCCTCTACCACCCCTCGCGCTGGCAGCGCCAATGCCTGGTCGCGGTCGTCAATGCGTAGTTCAAACTGATCGGACTCCATGCCTGGCTTGTCCGAGATACACAGTAGCAATAGGCGGTCATTGATCAGCGGAGTAATGTCCTTATTATCTGCAACGATTCGATATGTAGGTTTCATAACCGCTCAAAAATAGAGACCCCACCGATAAAACTCAAAGACAAGCGCTGCCTGAACGGGCAAATACAAACACCCACCCTAAACAAGAAACTGATTTTTCAAATCCTGGATTAACACCGCCAATTGCTTAGCGGTGCTTTTCACCTGACAGAAACAACAAAATATCAAATACCATCCAGCGAACACTTACTACGAGCCATAAAGACCAACCCAGTCAATAATTTCGACCTAGACGACTCAATCTCGGCGACCAGCGTGGAGAAAAGCACTTGATTTAGCTCTATTAAGCTTCTTCATGACCTTCAACCTTAGATTCCAACGACCTCTAATTTCCAATTCATTGCTCACAGGGGTGTACAGGGATTGCAAGTAAGTTTGTAGATCGTAAACTTGCGCGATAAGCGCCCCTGCCGACCTGCATTCAGAGCCGGTAATATTATCAAACTCAACAAGAGAATGCTCGTCATCTAATCGCAATACGCGATCGTTAAACTGCCGAAAGATTTTTCCAACTCCAGACTGAACACCATGAAGAGTATTATCAGCGAAAAATGGATCAGTCAGAAGGTCCTTACCCAGAAGTTCAGAACCCTGCCCTCCCTCACCGGTTGCAACTTGCATTATGGGCTGAAATAGGAAAACTGAAGGCTTGTGTAGCCGGAATTGAAATAACGGGAATTTTAGTTTCTTTGTGGCTTTAAAAACCCCCAACTTAAGATGTTCATGACTCTCCCCATCCAGACACAATTGCATGCTGCTAGGAAAAGGGAACCCACAGCGCCCGGAAAATATATAATCGCTGGAGCAATTTATAATTAATACATTATTAATCCTCAGCCCGAAAGCAGAGGGAGCCCCATGAAAGGACAAGGTCTCAACCCCATACGCATTCAGCCCCCGACTATCCCCCTGCATAGGATATACAGCGAGGAATCGATCCTTCGTACGCACTCGAGAGTTAATAAAAAACGATGGATTAATATTAGTTGGATTACCCATAATTAGATGGTAATTCAACCACAACCCCACCCGGACCTTATCAAACCAATCCATCAAAATAGAGTATTTATGGACCGGAATTGATTGACAGTCAAGAATTGACTCAATTATAGGGCGCACCTGCCCCTCCAGAGCCGCGTACTCATTATTACACGACTCACAGGCTGGAGTGACCAATGACTTCCAGCTAAAAGCGATTTCCTTCTGGCCCTTATAGTGATACCCCATACTCACAACTCTATTAGGATCACCAGTCATCCTTAACAGCCACTGAGGCAACACATGCTCTCTATTTTTCGACTCCGGGGGCTTACCACAAAATACGCAAAATTTTACATCCGACATTTTTGTCTCTTAATCGAACATCACAATGTGATGATAGCACTAGAATTGGAAAATCGGCATGGCTTAAACATTTCAAACAACATGGTTAGTCGAATAGCTGCAACAGCTCGACCGCCGGCGCCGACAGGTCGGGCAACTGAATCAGCAGGCCGGCGCGGTACGGCTGCGCCTCCCTGGCCAGATCCAGGTTAGCCTCCAGCACCGCCTCGACGGTGCCGTTGAGGTGCCCTTAGTAGTGCTGGCAAATCACGTCCAGCAGATCCCCGTCACCCAGTCGAATACGCCTTAACTACCTTGCGTCTAGGCTGACAGGAGTGTCGGCCAGCGAGCTAGGAAATCGCAGAACAAAAGAGTGTACCGCTGCTCAAACCATTCCAGTGCTTGCGGGTAGTACTGCTTAAGGGCGCTACTCAGTCGGTTGGTGAAGCGCGTTTTGTCGTTGACCAAATCTCGGCGCTGTTCAATCAGGCTCAGTAGCGATCTCATCGCCACGCTCGGTGGCTTGAGTGCGGTGTACTGTTCCGGGTGGCGAAGCAGCATATCGAGTGCCAACTCTGCATCGGAGGGATCGTCCTTGGCACGACTAGGGTTGAATGCCAAACGATACCTGGCAAGCGTCGACGGATTGATGGGGAAAAGCACGAGAAAGTCGTACTTAGCAAGGCTGAGACAATCGGCCCTTTAGCTAGCTCGACAGCCACTGCGATGGGCCCACCCAAGCGCTGATGCAACGCTTTAGCCCACTCATCAATACGATCAACCTTGTGCGGGATACAGTCGAACTCACGGTGATTTCCATCGCCAGCCTGTACGCAAATATCATGCTTGGTATCTGCCCAGTCGATACCAACGTAGGCAACGAAATGCTGAGTCATGGACACTGTCATGTGAGCCTCCGCAAGCGATAAAATAGCTGCCAGGGACATACATGCTTGCTTTCAGTGAAGGCAATATAGTGAGCCGGTGCGACGGCGAGCCCTGAGTATTCGTTATCGAGCGCTAGCGCACCTGTAGACTCGAAGCTAAAGCGGCAAACGTCATGCGTTTGGGTCGAAATATTCGTAGTCTACGGGTGCATGTTCCACCCTCGTTGACAGCTACCTGCCAACCGATACCAGTATCGTTGAAGGTGGAGCGGACTATCTATAATGAGTCGATACCGGCCATTCGCGACCGTCTGCTATCTACCCAATACACAGTTCAACCTCACCGCTCATCGGCGCGCACGGCCTTTTCGTGTGCGGCGTTGTGATGAATCGTATGCGCGCTTCTCCCAACACTTCGGCAGTTCGATCTCATCGATAAGGTCGGGGAAATCGGGTTGGCCGGTACCGATGAAGGTTTGCGCGGGAGCCCACTCCTTTAGGATCGAACGGACAACTGCTGATGCTTGGGAGCGGACACTCGTAGACTCACCGAGAGGAATGTGCTCAGCATAGCTATCGTTCATATAATGAAGATCTGTTCCTTGGCATAAATGTAAGTAACCAGTAAAAAGGTTTTCGTTACGCAACCAGACTGTGACGGCTAGCGAAGGCTTTTTAGGATTTATATAAATAGAGCATACCGAATCTTTATGCCACGTAGAATCAGTTAATCGAGTGACTAGAGCCGGCTTTACTGCTCGACTGTAACCGGTACCGCAACACGGACAATGCTCTATAGGGAGAGGTTCACTCAGGGTGATAAGTTTCATATGTGGCCCAATTGCCTGGACCTCCGCCATCACCTCATCCGTCAATCGATCCAAATTTGCATCTAATAAATGAAAAGATCGTTTGTATTCAACGCTTTCGTCAGGCCACTGCATAACCAGTTGAAGCGAATGAATACTTTCTTCTGTACCATAAGCAGCAAGGGTAGCTACAACTCTTGGATCTTTACAGTGCGCGTCACGGACAAAGGCTTCCCATGACTTCTTGTACTCTCCTATTGTCTCTGGGGTGAGGTCTAAGTGGTTTGCTACTGCTGAATAAGGTGTAGGTCGGTGATGGCGATCGTGATCTTCGACGCATAGCACAGCGAGATTATCGTCAACAGTATTAGATGAATCACCATCGATGTGGTGAAGGTGCAAGCCGAGGTGCGGTCGTTTACATACGCAACAACGATGCGCATTGGCTAAAAATAGCCGTATTCTCTGTGAGTCAGATGGATTAACACGTGTCATGTCTAGCGCGCCAAGCCGGGGGATTGGTAATGCTACCTGACCGCAAGAGCTATAGCGACGGTCCTCTTTTGACTATGAGCTGCCCTGCAGGAAGAACATCTGTGGGTCGAAGGCAGTCGGCTACGACCGTCCACTCTTGGCCGATTACTGCCTTGCGCGAAGGGCTGCTATGGGGCGATAGTCGCCATCCGCAATCAGCCCCGTTGACTTCCGCACAGCGCTATTACACCTACAAATGCTCAGGTGCAATTGCCATCGATGGCTTAGTGGAGAGGAGGTAGATCTTTGCCGCGAACCTTGGCCATGACCCGAAGCTGGTAGTCGGACACTGCCTTGAACAGCGACTCAGACAAAAGGCGCAGCCGCTCAACTTCGGGTGCAGGAAGTCCCGCAGCTTCAGCCTCGTGATACTTACGCATGGCATCGATGGCTTGTTTGATAAGCGGTTCACCCGCCTCCACCAGCCCTATGAAAGTGCGCTTGTCCATCACTCGGTCCCGATCAGTAGGTCAGCGCATTATAGGACGCCAGAGCGAGGTGAGGCGAATCAGTGACCTCGCCTCTGTCCGGCGGTCTCAAGGAGCAAGTACAACAGACAACGTTTCAATGCGAGACCGCTAAGTGTGCAACGACAGACAGCCTCGCTCGGCGAGCAAATAATACATGGCCGTAGAACGGGTGTGACCAGATTAGACGCCTTCCCACAGAGGCGGCTATACACACCCTCCTCCATCACCGAGTTTGGCCTCGTAGGCACTACAAACCCAGGGGCAATTCATCCCTCATCCAGCACATCCTTCTCCAAGGCGTACTATCGTTACCATCTCTCCATTTGTAGATGGTGGACTGGATGACGGTGGTTCAGGTAATAGCGAAGGTAGTAGTCGACGACACGGGACTCCAAAGTGAGATCCCTGTCTTGATTACTGAGCATGGTGTGGTCTCCTCGCTGGTTGATTACCTCCTGGACAACCACCACCTCAGTCCCAGCTGGCAGCGTTCGGTAATTCAAGCCACTAAACTGCTGCTCGAATACATGGAAGCCAACCAGCAACATTTCTCCGCCCCTCGTGACCTCTTCCAGGCCTTTGCGTCACGCCTCTATACCGGAACGATTGGAGCTGACGGGCTAGATCCATCAGGCTTAGGCTGGATTCCAGCCAGTCGCCAGACATCGAACCGCCACGTCTCGATCCTTATAGGCCTCACGGACTACTTAGCTGATCTATACGACGCTCCGACCATGAACCCTCTGATGACCGCCAGTACCTATGATCAGCGGCTTAACTATGCTGCCTGGCATCGCCGCAACAGTCATGATTTTCTAGGGCACATCAAAAACAAGACGCTCTCAGAGAGCGTCGATCAGGCACGAAATATTAGAGGGCGGCGTGTGCTCAGCAAAGCTGATGATGACGCCATAGCGTTCCCCGAGAAGCTTTTCCAAGCGATTTATATGAATGGTTTTGGTGGTGCTACTGATCCTAGGTGTGCAGTTCGAGATCAATTGATACTGATAATGATGCACGGGGCGGGCTTGCGCGAGAGCGACGCACAGCACCTTTGGGTAGTGGATGTGGAAGATCACCCTCTGATCGAGGGCGGTGCTATGGTTCGTGTCTACCATCCGGAAGAAGGCAAGGCACCAAATAACTGGAGAAGTCGCAAAGGCACCACAACACGAGCAGCCTACTTAAGGGAGAAATATGCCCTAATTTCTAGGAGCCTTCGCCAAGGCAATAAACGTGTTGGGTGGAAGACTAGGTTGGTTGACCACGCGGATAACTACATTGAGCTTCACTGGTTCCCTCCACGCTTTAGCGTGCTTTTTATGAAGCTTTGGAGGGTGCATATACGATACTTGGCCACTGTAGAGCGGCACCATCCATACGCCTTCGTTTCCTACGAAGATTCCGTCGCTGGCCAGCCATATACCCTTCAAGCCCTTAACGGCAATTACAAGCGAGCCCTGGCGCGCATTGGTCAAACCGTTTCGAAGTCGGAGGGTCGATCCACCCATGGCCACCGACACGCTTTTGGTCGGCGGTTGAGGAAGGCCGAAGTTTCCCCACAGATTATCCGCAAGGCTATGCATCACACCTCTCTGGAGTCGCAGAAGATATATACCGCACCAAGTGCTGCAGAGGTTTCCATCGCGCTTACTGCCGCTGGGGAGAGGCTCGATGAGCTGTCCGCAAGTGGCAAGATCATTTCTCCATTCAACGATTGGGCCGAAGTGCTGCCAGAAGCGCCGGAGGCATTCGACTTCCCAGAAACTCGTTATAGAGCTAAGAAATCTTGACTAAGACAACACACCGCCGCTCGCGAGACGGTCGCTCTTCGGACATGAATTTTAACTGGCTAGTGCAAGAGCGCGGCGAAGCCTGGGAGCGCTGGCGTCAGCACTTATCCGGCTGGATAGCAGCGCAGACCGGTTCTATTGGAGTGAAGTTGAACGCGATGAATTGGTTCATGGCCAATTACTTACCGGCGGTACCAGGTGGGGCTAGTCCAGACGTATTCTTCCAGGTCGCAGAGAAGGGTCTATTGCCGGAGTTGCGGCCACTTCTGGAGGCATCCATGACCGCCACGACTGCCGTAAAAAACCAGAACTGGATCGTGGACCTGCTTAACTGGATCATCACCCAGAGCTACAGCGAGCCGAATGACCATGGCGTACCTATTGCTCTAGTCAAGAATCCGTTTGCCAAGGGCAAGGAAAAGACGGTAATTACCGAAACCGTGCACAACCCCTTGCCCTACGCATACATTCGGGAACTGCGGGATATTCTGTGTCCCCAGCCCAGGGGGACATTCCGCCACTGGAAATGGGCTCAATCACAGTCAGGACAATTGCGTTCTGATTTTGGAGATTGGTTTCCGGTCGAGCAGTCAGCCATCGACGAAGATGACCCGGATTGCGTCTGGCGCTACAAAAATGATCGCTACGAAATCTGGTCGCCTGTTAGGTCAGTTGCGCTTCATGTAAAGCTTCATTTGCCTCTTCGCACCTATCAGGTACGTTTCCTGGACTCTGGTGAGGCAGATACGTGGCGGTACGAAGGTGGTGACTGGGTTCTAAACAAGCGTCATGGGTTCTCCCTAGGTCGTGAGGGTAACCCTTGGAGACGCGGGGTCTTTCGCCGTATCCACTCTCAGGATATCGGCGAAATCATGACTGGCTTCTACGTCAGCACAAACAAAACGGCAGATAAGAACACGGAGTCTCGCGAGCGAGGCTACACAATTCCATGGCAGAACGAAGATGTCCTGTACTGGCTGGAACGCCTAAGGAACTGGCAAGAGAAATACAATCCTATTAACGGCCCTACTCCTTGTGCTCAGTTGGCTGAGAAGCACTTCGGTAGCGTCAAAACAGACGAGCAGAAGAAAGAAATGGGCTCGATCTGCTTCCTTTTTCGCGATCCCACGCAGCCTTTAGGAGAACGTGACAAGCCTATGGGAGGCCACACACTGCCCAACCTGTGGTATCGGTTGCTCTCCACGTTAGAGGATCGGCTTGCCACCCGTGGTCACACCCTCTCGGACGGATCT
>Ga0160451_101041_pt1 | contig 10281 bp, 8 predicted proteins | sample HID1975M_E1MG_FD_108270 | JGI IMG/M metagenome (GOLD analysis project Ga0160451, IMG submission 108270) | Enriched soil microbial communities from UW Madison campus, WI, USA - HID1975M_E1 MG | ecosystem: Environmental > Terrestrial > Soil > Unclassified | place: USA: Madison, Wisconsin | collected... | reverse complement strand
CGCGACACGTTGCGCCTGGAGGCCGGCATGAACCTCTACGGCCAGGACATCGACGAAAGCCACACCCCGCTGACGTCCAACCTGGGCTGGAGCATCGCCTGGGAGCCGGCGGAGCGCGACTTCATCGGCCGCGCTGGCTTACTGGCGGAAATCGAGCAAGGCGTGCAGGACAAGCTCGTCGGCCTGGTACTGGAAGAGCGCGGTGTTTTGCGTGCCCACCAGGTGGTTCGTGTGGCCGGAATTGGCGAAGGAGAGATCACCAGTGGTAGTTTCTCCCCTACGCTGAGCAAATCCATTGCCCTGGCGCGTGTACCCATGGCCACCGGCGACCGTGCCGAGGTCGAAATTCGCGGCAAGTGGTACCCGGTGCGGGTGGTCAAGCCGACCTTCGTGCGCCACGGCAAGATTCTGATCTGAAACTTTAACGGCGGGCCGACCGCTGACCCAATCGAGGAATACAAGACATGAGCAATATCCCCGCCGATCTGCGTTTTGCCGAAAGCCATGAATGGGCCCGCCTGGAAAGTGACGGCACAGTGACCGTTGGCATCAGCGACCACGCTCAGCAAGCCCTGGGTGATGTGGTGTTCGTTGAACTGGCAGAGGTTGGCAAGGTGTTCGCCGCTGGCGATGCGGCGGGCGTGGTCGAGTCGGTAAAGGCGGCTTCGGACATCTACGCCCCGGTGGGTGGTGAAGTGGTCGCCGTCAACGAAGAGCTCGCCGACAGCCCGGAGCAGCTCAACGAAGAACCCTACTCCGCGTGGATCTTCAAGCTGAAGCCAAGCAACCCGGCTGAGCTGGACAAGCTGCTGGATGCTGCTGGTTACAAAGCCGCTATCGGCGAGTGATACCGCGCTGGCTTCATCGCGGGCAAGCCCGCTCCTACAGGTTCACCTGCGGCCTGTAGGAGCGGGCTTGCCCGCGAAAGGGCCGGTACTGCGAAAGCAAGTTTTCCCGCAGTATCGGCAATCCTTCCTAGACTTATAAGTCTCCATGAGACCTGGTCTAGGAAGAGAGCGTCGTCATGTCCCAGTCGCCATCCCTGCATCAACTGCAAGAGCTCAACCCTTTCCTGCGTCGCCACCTGGGGCCCGATGCCTCGGAGCAGCAGGCCATGCTCAGCGCCCTTGGCCTCGCCAGCCGCAGCGAGCTGATCGAGCAGACCGTCCCGCCGGGCATCCGCTTCAACCGCGCACTCGACCTGCCGCCGGCACTGGACGAACAGGCCGCGCTGGCCAAGCTCGCCGGCTACGCCGAGCAGAACCAGGTGTGGACCAGCCTGATCGGCATGGGCTACCACGGCACCGTCACGCCCACCGTCATCCTGCGCAACGTGCTGGAAAATCCTGGCTGGTACACCGCCTATACGCCTTATCAGCCGGAAATCGCCCAAGGCCGGCTGGAAGCCCTGCTCAACTTCCAGCAGATGGTCATCGACCTGACCGGCCTGGCCCTGGCCAATGCCTCGCTGCTCGATGAAGCCACTGCAGCTGCCGAAGCCATGGCCCTGGCCAAGCGCGTGGCGCGCAACAAGAGCAATGCGTTCTTCGCAGACGAGCACTGCCACCCGCAGACGCTTTCGGTACTGAAAACCCGCGCCGAGGGGTTTGGCTTCGAGTTGATCGTCGACTCTGTGGATAACCTGGGCAAGCATGCGGTATTCGGCGCCTTGCTGCAGTACCCGGACACCCACGGCGAGGTGCGCGACCTGCGCCCGCTGATCGACCAGTTGCACAACCAGCAGGCGCTGGCCTGCGTGGCGGCTGATCTGCTCAGCCTGGTGGTGCTGACCCCGCCTGGCGAGCTCGGTGCCGATGTGGTGCTGGGCTCGACCCAGCGCTTTGGCGTGCCCATGGGCTACGGTGGCCCGCATGCCGCCTATTTTGCCTGTCGCGATGACTTCAAGCGGGCCATGCCGGGCCGCATCATCGGCGTCTCGCGCGATGCGCGTGGCAACACGGCACTGCGCATGGCCCTGCAGACCCGCGAACAGCATATTCGCCGCGAGAAGGCCAACTCCAACATCTGCACGGCGCAGGTGCTGCTGGCCAATATCGCTGGGTTCTACGCGGTGTACCACGGCCCTGAAGGCTTGCAGCGCATCGCCCAGCGTGTGCACCGGCTTACCTTCGTGCTGGCTGCCGGCCTCGAAGCCAAGGGCATCAAACGCCTCAACCAGCACTTCTTCGACACCCTTACCCTGGATGTCGGCGGCGCGCAGGCGGCGATTATCGAAAGCGCGGAAGCGGCGAGGATCAACCTGCGCATTCTCGGGCGCGGCCATCTGGGCGTAAGCCTGGATGAAACCTGCAATGAGGCCACCGTGTTGCGGCTGTTCGACATTTTCCTCGGCGTGGATCACGGCCTGGACATCACCGCACTCGATCAGCAAGCCCTGCCGCAGGGCATCCCCGCCGCGGTGGTGCGGCGCACGCCGTTTCTAGCCCACCCGGTATTCAATTTGCACCACAGCGAAACCGAGATGCTGCGCTACCTCAAGCAGCTGGAGAACAAGGACCTGGCGCTGAACCAGTCGATGATCCCGCTGGGCTCCTGCACCATGAAACTCAATGCCACCAGCGAGATGATACCCATCACCTGGCCAGCGTTCGCCAACCTTCATCCCTTCGCCCCAGCCGCGCAGGCTACGGGTTACAAGGCAATGATCGACGAACTGGAGAGCTGGTTGTGTGCCATCACCGGGTTCGACGCCATCTGCATGCAGCCCAACTCCGGCGCCCAGGGTGAGTACGCCGGGCTCATGGCGATCACTCGCTATCACCGCAGTCGTCATCAGCCCCAGCGCACCCTGTGCCTGATCCCGTCGTCGGCCCACGGCACCAACCCGGCCTCGGCGCAGATGGCTGGCATGGAGGTGGTGATCGTCGACTGTGACGATGCCGGCAACGTCGACCTCCAAGACCTCAAGGCCAAGGCCCATGCCGCCGGCGACAAGCTGTCATGCCTGATGGTCACCTACCCCTCGACCCATGGTGTCTACGAAGAAGGTATTCGTGAAATCTGCGAAGTCGTGCACCAGCACGGCGGCCAGGTGTACATGGACGGCGCCAACCTCAACGCCCAGGTCGGCCTGGCGCGGCCGGCGGACATCGGTGCCGACGTGTCGCACATGAACCTGCACAAGACCTTCTGCATCCCCCACGGTGGTGGCGGCCCTGGCATGGGGCCGATTGGCATTCGCGCCCACCTCACACCCTTCGTCGCCAGCCACCCGGTGGTGCCGGTACCGGGCCTGGACCCGAACAACACTGCGGTCAGCGCCGCCCCCTGGGGCAGTGCCAGCATTCTGCCGATCAGCTGGATGTACATCGCCATGATGGGCCCGCAACTGGCGGATGCCAGCGAAGTGGCGATTCTCTCGGCCAACTACCTGGCCAGCCAGCTGGGCGGTGCCTTCCCGGTGTTGTACCGGGGCCGCAACCAACGGGTGGCGCATGAGTGCATTCTTGACCTGCGGCCGCTCAAGGCACAGACCGGGATCAGCGAGGAAGATGTCGCCAAGCGCTTGATGGACTATGGCTTCCATGCCCCGACCATGTCATTCCCGGTACCGGGAACCCTGATGGTCGAGCCGACCGAGAGCGAGTCGAAGGCCGAGCTGGACCGCTTCGTCGAAGCGATGCTGGCGATCCGCGCGGAGATAGGCCAGGTGCAGGAGGGCAACTGGCCGGCGGAGGACAACCCGCTGAAGCATGCCCCCCATACCCTGGCTGATGTGCTGGCGCCGTGGAACCGGCCGTACAGCCTGGAGCAGGCCGTCGCCCCCAGCGCTCACGTGCGCCTGCACAAGTATTGGCCAGCGGTGAACCGGGTCGACAATGTGTATGGGGACAGGAATCTGTTCTGTGCCTGTGTGCCGGTGGAGGCGTATCGCTGATCGGTGTTGGCTGCATCGCCGGCAAGCCGGCTCTCATAGAACAAACGCTAACTTACTGATTTGGCCGGGATCCTGTAGGAGCGGCTTCAGCCGCGAACACCGGCGAAGCTGGTGCCATCCACCGCGGCGCCTGCTTCGCGGCTGAAGCCGCTCCCACAGGGTATGCGGCGCGCTCGCGGGCTTTGTTCTCTGCGCGACAGCGCAGCCCGAAGGGCTAAGTAATCTCCCGCAGGTTCTGCACTGGATTTGAAGCGGCGGGGTGCTGTGGGAACGGGCTTGCGCGCGAAAAGGGCCGCGCAGTTATTCGGCTAACGAATTCTTGGCCAGAATGGCATTGGCCAGCTCCATGTCGCTGGCTTGCAACCCTGGGTTCTCGGTCCGTACCTGGCGCATCGCTGCTTCAAGGTAGGGCCCGCGAATAGCGCCTTCGCTGGCCACGAAGCTGCCGGCGTCATCCTGCGCCGCGATGACCAGTTTATGGTCCCGGGAGGTCAGGTAGGTCGAGCCCGTGGTCGCGCCGGAAGAAATCACGTTGCGCCAGAAGGTATCGGCAAAGGCGGAGCCAATGGGCAGCGAAAGCAGGGCAGCGGCTGCGATGGCGGTTTTGAGACGCATGATGAAACACCTCGAAGGGTGAGGGCTGATGTTGCCCGCTTTGATCCTGCCTGACGGGCGCAAGTTCCTTGTGCACAAGGGTTTTTCGCTCACGCACAGACCCGCAACACTTCCGCGGGGAGGGTCAGCCCCCGAGCCACTTTGGCCTCGCCACAGCGGCGCAGGTCCACCAAGCCTTCAGCCACGGCCTGTTGCCGCAAACTGGCCAGATCGACCCCGGCGCCGATTCGGGCACGCAGCTTTTCACTCGGCACCAGCAACTCGAACAAGCCGGTGCGGCCATGAAAGCCGGTACCCCGGCATTGCTGGCAGGGTTGGCTGCTGGCCGACGATGCGCTTCCCTGGCACTCGTGGCACAGCAAGCGCACCAGGCGCTGGGCCAGTACCCCGCCCAGGGTGGCCTTGATCAGGTAATCGGCCACGCCCAGTTCCAGCAGGCGGGTGATGGCGCCACAGGTATCGTTGGTGTGCAGGGTCGACAGCACCAGGTGCCCGGTGAGGGCCGCCTGCACCGCCACCAGGGCGGTTTCGCGATCGCGGATTTCGCCGATCATGATGATGTCAGGGTCCTGGCGCAGCAGGGCGCGCACGCCGTTGGCAAAGCCGAGGTCCAGTGCCGGCTGCACCTGTAGCTGGTTGAACGCCGGTTCAAGGCGCTCGATCGGGTCTTCGATGGTGCACAGGTTCACCTCGGGCGTGGCCAGCAGCTTGAGGCTGGCGTAGAGCGTGCTGGTCTTGCCCGAGCCGGTGGGGCCGGTTACCAGAAGGATGCCTTGGCGGCGCTGCAGCAATGCCTGCCATTGCGCCAGTTGCTCACCTTCCAGGCCCAGGCGGTCGAAGTCTTCCTGCAACTGCCGCGGGTCGAACAGGCGCAGCACCAGTTTTTCGCCGAAGGGGGTGGGCAGGGTCGACAGGCGCAGTTCTACTTCACTGCCACCTGGCAGGCCGGTCTTCACGCGGCCGTCCTGCGGGCGGCGTTTTTCCGCTACATCCATCCGGCCCAGGTGTTTCAAGCGGCTCACGACAGACAGCGTCACGCTCGCCGGGAAGGCATAAACCGTGTGTAACAGGCCGTCTATGCGGTAGCGCAGCCGGCCCTGCTCGCGGCGTGGCTCCAGGTGGATATCGCTGGCGCGCTGTTCGATGGCGTACTGCAGCAGCCAGTCGACAATGTGCACGATATGCGCATCGTCGGCGGTAGCATCGCCCTGGCGTTTGCCGAGTTCCAGCAACTGCTCGAGCTCACCCAGGCTGGCCGACTGTTGATGCTGTGCGCCCTGCACCGAATGGGCCAGGCGGAACAGCGACTGGCCCACCTGGCGTAACTGCAGCGGGCTGGCCAGCACGCGTCGAATCGGTTTGCCCAGGCTGCGGGCCAGGTCGGTTTGCCAGTCGCACTGGTAGGGCTGGGCGCTGGCCACGGTGATGCCATCACTGTCGCTGGCCAGGATCAGAATACCGTGGCGCTGAGCGAAGGCTGGCGATATCAGCCCATTGACCTGGGACAGGTCGAGCTGCAAGGGGTCGATGCGCTGAAAGGGTTGGCCCACTTTGTTCGCAAGCCACTGGCACAGGGTGTCGAGATGCAGCCGCTGGCCGGTGCGCTGGCGGTCTTCGAGGCCAAGGGCAGCGATGGTCTCGAGGGGATGGCGGCCAGCGTGGGTGGTAGCCAGTTCCAGCACCTTGCCTGCGTCGCCGGCGCTCAGGTGCTGGTCGGCCTGCAGGGCATCCAGCAGGCGGTTGAGATCAAGGGATCGATCGTCGCAATTATGCATGGCGGCATCCGTGCCAGGTGATGAGTTCCTGGTGAAGGCTAGCCGGGGCCGCGTAATCGCGCGCTGGTAAAGGGTTTCGGGATCTTGCCGAACGGTGCTCAGGCGATTGCCAGTTCCACACGTGCCTGGTTCTCCAGGCCGACCTCTGCGACACACACCAGATTGCGCAATTTTTGCGCAATTACCTCGGCCCGATGCCAGCTCAACCCGCCGATACCGATCTCGATGTCGAGCAGGTCTTCTTGCTGGCGCACTTGCACACTGTGCGGTGTAAGAAATTGCAGGGCGAACAGGTTGAGTACCCGGCACAGGGTATCTGGCTCGGCTTCGGCCTTCAGCCGATACCGCACGTTGCTGTGGCTGGCGTTGGCGGCCCAGACATCGGCGCGGGGCTGGGGGCGTTCGAGTGCGTTCATGCTGGTCTCCGCAAAGGTGGGAGAAATTCTTGCACGTCCCGCCGGGCATTTTTTCGCTATGATTCGATCAATTTGCTGAGTGTGCAGATTGATTGATTCGAATAAACGCTTTTAGGGGAATTGATAATGCAGGGCGAATTGGATGCCTACGATCGGCGCATTCTTGAACTTCTGCAAGAGGACGCTTCACTGTCCAGCGCGCAGATTGCCGAGCGCGTGGGCTTATCCCAGTCGCCCTGCTGGCGGCGTATCCAGCGGCTGAAGGAGGAGGGGGTGATCCGTGGCCAGGTAACCTTGCTCGACCGCAAGAAGGTCGGCCTGAACACGCAGATTTTTGCCGAGGTGAAACTCAACGCACACGGCCGCTCCAATTTCACCGAATTCACCGAGGCGATCCGTGGCTTTCCGGAAGTATTGGAATGTTATGTGCTGATGGGGTCGGTCGACTTCCTGCTACGTATTGTCACGCAGGATATCGAAGCCTATGAGCGGTTCTTCTTCGAAAAGCTGTCGAATGTGCCGGGGATTCAGGAGGTCAATTCGATAGTGGCGCTGTCGGAGATCAAGTCCACCACCAGCCTGCCGCTTGGGCGCTGAAACTGGGCAGGAGCGCCCCGGCTAGGCCGCTCCTGCAGAGGCGGTCAAGCCTTCAGCAAATGCTTCCAGCCACGGCTCTGATCAATCGCACGCGCCTGCTCGATACGGGCCTCCAGCAATTCGCCAGGCTCTTCGCCCAGTGGCAGCTCAGCCAGCTCATGCAGCTTTTTCAGGTCGCCATACAGGCGGTCCATCTGCGGCGCTTCTAGCACCTGGCGTGCATGGTGCAGCCAGGCGAGCAACTGTTCGATACGCGGCAGCTGTTCAGCCAGGTCTTCCGGGCGCTGGGTATACAGCGGCAACTTCAGTGCGCGCCCTTCTTCACCCAGCAGGTGTGCCAGCCAGCTGGCCAGTTGCGCCTTGCCCTGGCGTTCGCCACGGCCCTTGCGCTCTGCGGTCCACGCACGGGCCAGCAGCCAGCGCGAGGTTTCCAGCGAGAACTGGCCCCAGCGCACATCTTCGAGCTCTTCGAGGAATTGTTCGGGCGCTGCGCGACGGATGTCTTCATCGTCATTGCCGGCCTGCACCAATGGGCGCCAGTCTTCCAGCAGCGCGTCGAGGCTCGCGCGCAGGTCACGGGTGGTGGCGCGCGGCGCGGCCTGGCCGAGGCTGGCGACCAGGGCACGCAGTTCGGCCAGGGACTGTACCCAGTCCTGCAGCAGGCGCCAGTGGCCATTGTGGCGGTATTGCTCGGCCAGGCGCTGGCTGCTGCCGAGCAACTGCCAGGCGAGGGCGGTGAAGGCATCGTCCAGGGCCATTTCGGCGTCCAGTTCGGTGCTTGGCAGGCCCAGCTCGTAGCTGTCCGGCTGCAACAGACGGTAGCCACGCTCGGCCTTGCTGATGTCGCATGGCATCAGCGGCAGGCTGGCAGCCAGCTCGGCAGCCAGTTCCAGCAGGGCTTGCGGAGCGCCTTCGCGCAGTTCCAGCTCCAGCTCGCAGATCTCTTCCTTGCGTTTGCCAGCGATCACGAAGCCCTGGTCCAGCGCGGCTTCGATCACCACTTTGGATTTGCCACGGCCCCAGGCGATTTCAGCGAACTCCCGGGTGAAATCAGTGGTGAACAGCGGCTTGATGGTTTTCTTGTCCAGATCACCCAGCTGCTCGGGCCAGCAGGTAGCGTCGAGCTTTTTCAGGTCGAGCTTGACCTTGTCCAGGTTCCACTCGAATTCGTTGCGCTCGGACAGCCCGGCGACGCTCTGGCCGCGGCATTTCAAGGTCTGGATGATTGCCTCGCCATCGCGGCGCAGGCGCAGCGCGACACGGGCGGCAGCAAGGTCGCGCTCCGGGGTGTCGAAGTACTGGTTGAGCAGTTCGCGGGTCTGCCAGCCGGACTTGTTGCGCTTTTTCAGCAGAGGGTGCTCGCGCAGTGCGGCCAGGGTGTCGCGGCTGGCGCGAAGCTTGAGTTCAGTTTCTTTGTGCATCGCAGGCTCGAAGGGAGGGCGTGATTGCCGTGCAGTCTACAGGACTGGGCCGGCTACGGTTTATTCCTTACGGCGGATGGCCCTATGATGGGCAACGCTTTCGAGGAGTACGCGCATGCCGTTGCCAACGCTGAAAGACCAGTTTGCCGCTTTGATTGCCGCGCCCTCGGTCAGTTGCACCCAACCCGCCCTGGACCAGTCCAACCGCCAGGTCATCGACCTGCTGGCCGGCTGGCTGGGCGACCTGGGCTTCAGCTGTGACATACAGCAGGTCAGCCCTGGCAAGTTCAACCTGTTGGCCAGCCGTGGCACTGGCCCGGGTGGGCTGGTGCTGGCCGGTCATAGCGACACGGTGCCGTATGACGAGCAGCTGTGGGCCAGCGACCCGCTCAAGCTGACCGAGGTCGACGGCCGCTGGGTGGGCCTGGGCAGCTGCGACATGAAAGGCTTTTTTGCGCTGGTCATCGAGGCGGTGATTCCGCTGCTTGAGCATGACTTCAAGCAACCCTTGCTGATCCTTGCCACCTGCGATGAAGAAAGTTCGATGTCCGGCGCCCGCGCCCTGGCAGAGGCCGGCCAGCCGCTAGGCCGTGCTGCGGTGATCGGCGAGCCGACGGGCCTGCGGCCGATCCGCATGCACAAGGGCATTCTGATGGACCGCATCGATATCCTCGGGCGCAGTGGCCATTCGTCCGACCCCAGCCTGGGCCGCAGCGCGATGGAGGCCATGCATGAGGTGATGGGCGAGCTGATGGGCCTGCGCCGGCAGTGGCAGGAAACCTACCGCAACCCGCAGTTCACCGTGCCCATGCCGACCATGAACTTCGGCTGCATCCACGGCGGCGACAACCCCAATCGCATCTGCGGCCAGTGCGCGCTGGAATTCGACCTGCGCCCGCTGCCGGGCATGGACGCCGAGCAGCTGCGTGCTGCAATCCGTGAAAAATTGCGGCCGGTTGCCGAGCGCCATGAGGTGCGCATCGACTACGCGCCGCTGTTCCCCGAGGTGCCGCCGTTCGAGCAGGCGGCCGATGCCGAGCTGGTGCAAGTGGCCGAGCGCCTGACCGGCCATCGCGCCGAAGCGGTGGCGTTCGGCACCGAAGCGCCTTATCTTCAGCAGCTGGGCTGCCAGACCATCGTGCTTGGCCCAGGCGACATCGCCTGCGCCCACCAACCCGGCGAATACCTTGAAATGTCACGAATCGAGCCTACCGTGCGTCTATTGCGTGACCTGATCCGGCACTATTGCCTGAATTAAACGTCCACCTTGCTTGTTCGTTCTTGCCTAGAGGAGACCGCGCGTGACCGCAAGCCTGTTCCGACGATGATCCTGAACGCCGTGTGATCCAACGTTCTCCGTCCACTTTATCCACAGGCCCTGTCATGCCCGATTACGTCAACTGGCTGCGTCATGCCTCCCCGTACATCAATGCCCATCGCGACTGCACTTTTGTGGTCATGCTCCCCGGCGATGGGGTAGAACACCCGAATTTCGGCAATATCGTCCATGACCTGGTGTTGCTGCACAGCCTCGGCGTGCGCCTGGTGCTGGTGCATGG
>Ga0160451_101040_pt1 | contig 10282 bp, 10 predicted proteins | sample HID1975M_E1MG_FD_108270 | JGI IMG/M metagenome (GOLD analysis project Ga0160451, IMG submission 108270) | Enriched soil microbial communities from UW Madison campus, WI, USA - HID1975M_E1 MG | ecosystem: Environmental > Terrestrial > Soil > Unclassified | place: USA: Madison, Wisconsin... | reverse complement strand
GCCTCCATCTTCGTCGGAATTACTGTTCTCGTAATCCAGGGATCATGGACCTTTTATGTGTACTTCGGCATCGTCGAGATCCTGCTCCTCGTATCCATCATCTGGATCGCGTGGAAGTGGCCGCGCTCAGACGCCTAACAATTCATTCAAGCCGAACCCGCTTCGCGGGTCGGCTTAATTCAGGCGTTAGGCATCATAGGGAGGTTAGTGTGGGTACCGAAGAACAAGCCATTCGTAAATTGGTCGCAGACTGGCATAGCTCAACTGCCGCAGGTAACGTTGACGCAATTCTCCCGCTCATGGCAAATGATGTTGTATTTTTTGTGGCTGGCCAGACTCCGTTTGGTCGTGAAACATTTGAGAAGGGGCTGCGATCCATACTCCACACGCATCGGATCGAATCATCCGGTGAGATTAAAGAGATTCAAGTCTCTGGAGATATGGCGTACTGCTGGAGCCATCTCAACGTCAGTGTGTATCCGTTGAGTGGCAGCGCACCAACCATTCGTTCTGGCAATGCCTTGTCGGTCTTACGCAAGCAACCTTCTGGCACCTGGCAGATCACCAGAGATGCGAACATGTTGGTGGCATCGAGTGATGCCTAACAACTCATTCAAGCCGACGCCGCTTCGCGGCGCGGCTTAATTCAGGCGTTAGGTTTGCGTGGAAATTACGTCGCAAAGTCAGTTAAGAGCACATGGCGCACCTAACTTTTGCTACCTATGTGGCGGCGATCTGTCCAATGGGCTAGCTCTTAACAGGGATCACTGCCCGCCGAAGAGTTTCTTTGCACCAGCAGATCGGATCAACTATCCACTCATACTGCCAACACATCAGCCTTGTAACAATTCATGGCACGGCGCTGACGAATTGATCGCAATTCTCGCGGATGCTTTGCATTCCAACGTCAAGAACCAGAATCAGTCTCTCCTAAGAAAGCTTGATGTAGAAATAGTCACTCTGAACGGGCAACTAGCTTCAGCCTTAACAAATTTTCCGCTTGCACCGATGACGGGAAGAATTATTCGAGGCATGCACTCTTTGCTTTATCGGGAGTACCTTCCCCCATCGATCAACAACAAATTTCATGCGCCTCTACCGGAAGCAGAGGCCAATACGAAACTGTTAAAGCTTCCTCTTGAGCAAACATTCGCGTTCTCTGAAACTCTGAGGAAAGCGGTATTGACTGATTCGGCTGAAATTGTAAGAGCTTACAACGGTAAGTTTAAGTACGCGTGCACTTGGGAGCATCTAGATGATGGAACGCCATTTTGCATCTTTGCCTTCGATATTTATCGATTTTACGCACTTGCGCCGCCGCTCAATGATTTCCCGCGTGCCTTTATCGGTATGTACATTCCAGAACAAGCTCCTGATCTCTGCAGTTGGGCTCCGCGAATCGAAATGGAGTTCAGTAGAGAGGAGATCTTGCATCCACTGGCGCAAACTTAACAATTCATTCAAGCCAAACCCGCTTTGCGGGCCGGCTTAATTCAGCACCTGTCTTGAGCGAGGATACGTTTCAGGCGGCAATCACGCCGCTTTCGGCGTCCCGCAGCTCATCCGTCGCCTTGCGTTGACGATGGTCAGCAACTTGCGTATGCAGGCCACCAGCGCGACCTTGCCGAGCTTCCCGCGTACTCTGAGTTGCTGGTAGTGCGCACGCATCATCGGATCCCAGCGCACGGCCGAGAGCGTTGCCATGTGCAACGCTACACGTACTGGTGCACGGCCACCGCAGATGCGGTACTTGCCGTGCATCTGGCCGCTGTCGCGATTCATCGGCGCGATGCCAACGAGTTTCCCGATTTGATGCCGCGTCAACATGCCCAGTTCCGGCAGCAGCGCAAGGCTGGTCGCCTGAAAGATTGGGCCCATGCCTTTGGACGACTGCAGTGCCGGTGTCGCGTGCAACTTGAGTTGCGTTCGCATCTCACGGTCGATCGCGGCAAGTTCGCGCATAGCACTGCGATCGTGTGTGCCATGAGCTTGCGCACCGCGGGCGACGCCAACGCGGCCTGCTGCTTCTGGGCTTGCAGGGTGGTCACGACCTGGCCGCGACGACGCAGCCAATCCCTCAATTCCCGCTGTCAAGGCAGAGCTGCTTCATGACCACGCAGGTAATAGGCAAACAAGCACGAGAGCAGGCACAACAGGCGCGCATCGATGTCATCCGTCTTCGCTAGCTCGCCGGCTGCACGCGCGAAATCCCGTGCCTGGCGCGGGTTGACCCGCGACACCCAAAGGCCTGCATCGCAGCACGCCTCGAGCAACACATCCTCGTAGCCGCCGCTGGCCTCGACGACCACACGAGCATCGACCATATCACCGAGCCGCCGAACCAGCTTGCCGATGCCGCAAGAGGTATTCGCGAAGCGTACGACACCCGACACGCCATCGATGGCGACATCTAGCGCCACCTTGCCCATGTCGATTCCTACTGCCGTCATCGCGATTCTCCTATAGAGTTGGCCTGCCGAGAGCATCGCGCCTGAGGCCCACCCTTATCGGTTCGAGGGAAACCTCGTGCAACTGTCCGGGTGCAGGGCGCGAGTTCCGGCGTGTGGCCCTTGCTGAATTACGGTGCTGCTACACCGAGGCGTTATCGGGCGCACACGCCGGGCTCTCGGCACCTAAAGTAAGCAAACTGGAAGACATAAGGCGTTAGGCCGTGGAAGAACCATCCCGTCAAGCTCTAGAACTCGAATGGGGTACGTGTCTATGCGACGCATCGTGAAGATTTCAGGCTTTGTAATGATCGCAATCATTGGGATATTGCTCGTGGTTGGGCTTCGTTCCTTTATCGATCGAGACGCAGCCGCTACTAATCCCGTCCCTCTAGTGGAGTCCCTGCTACCGCCAGAAGAGGCTGAGAACATCCGGAAGTACATAGAGGTCGAGGCAAATCCAATCGACGCATTCGTTGCGTTGCGTGGAGAAAAGATTCTGATGGAATATGGGGATGTCGACATCCCCATGAACTTGGCCTCCGCTCGAAAGAGCGTCGTTAGCTTGCTGTTCGGCATAGCATCCGACCGCAGGTTGATCGATTTGAACGAAACTCTCGGAGAGCTTGGCATCGATGAAAGTCGAACGCCATTGACGGATATGGAGAAGCATGCCACGGTTGAGCATCTTCTGAAATCCCGGTCGGGAATCTACCTACAGTCTGGTGCGGAGACGGTTGAGAATAAAGAAGGCCGCCCCAGTCGCGGCCAGTATTCCCCAGGTGAGCACTATTTCTATAACAACTGGGACTTCAATGTTCTAGGTGCAATCTTCGAGCAGAAGAGCGGCCTTTCTATCGGAGAAGCCTTGGAAACTTGGCTTGCTGTGCCCTTGGGGATGCAGGATTTCAGTCGCGAGCACGTTCTTCATGATCGAAAGGGATCCGACTCTGACTATAGAACGTATCGAATCCATATGAGCGCACGCGACCTTGCTCGGCTTGGGGCACTGGTAGCTCAAGAAGGGATGTGGAACCAGACCAGGATCGTTTCGGCCGAATGGATTGATAAAAGCACGACGGCTTACTCAGCTACCGAAGGCCCGTTCTACGATGGGTTTGGCTATTCATGGTGGTTGAACTCCGAGCTCAATGCGGTGATGGCTGATGGCTGGGGTGGTCAATACATGCTAGTGGATCGAGATCGCGACCTGACACTGGTGACTCGCCGAGACACTGGAAACTCAATTCTTGGATTCCTAGTATTTAATGGATTCAAAAAGCAGGGACATCCCGCAGACATACAGAAGCTGTACAAGATCATGCGACCGATGCCAGACTGAATCTTCTAGTCCGCTACGGCCTAACATTCATTCGACGTCGCTTCACGGCGCGGCTTATTCAGGCTTTAGGCTGTTATCACGATCCGCAATGGAACATTTATGCACTCTGACATCGCACAGCTAGAGAACGTCTTCGTACTGCCATGTTAATGAGTGACGTCTCAGAACTTGACGCGCTCATTGACGACCGGCTTTGTTTCATAGGACCAGATGGTGGTCCGTATGGCAAAGCGGATAATCTTGAGTTATATCGTTCGGGTACACAGCGGATCACGCACATAGGCATCTAGAATTTGCTGATTGAGTAGCATGGATCAACGGCTATTACGGTAATGTTGGCTAATCTGGCTGGCACTCTGGTGATCAGGCCTTCGAGGGACGTTTCCGATACACGCGAACATGGGTGCGCGGCGAGATTGATTGGAAGATCGTGTCCAGAACTGTTTTCAGCGTAGGTGCGTCAGTCCTTTGGATACGCGGCCTTACAATTCATTCAAGACGACGCCGCTTCGCGGCGCGGTCAACTCAGGCGTTAACCGGCACAGTAGTCAGGATTGCGACTCGTGAGCCACGATCAGCCAACACCATCGCTTCACGGCTCCTGTCATTGCGGGGCAGTCCATCTCACTCTTCCATTTGCACCAGATAAGGCTACGAGTTGCAATTGCTCGCTCTGTCGTCGGTCCGGAGGCATTTGGGCCTACTACGAGCTGGGCACAGTGTCTGTTCAGGGCCATCCTGCGAACACAGAGGACTATATCTGCGGCGACCGGACGCTGAGGAACGTGCGTTGTAAAACGTGCGGCATCATCACTCACTGGGAGCCACTAGATCCAAAACCTGGCGCTCGCCACGGGGTGAACCTACGCAACTTTGAGCCAACGCTCCTTGAGTCAGTGGTCGTCAAGCGTTTCGATGGTGCAGATACGTGGACATTCCTCGAATGAACACGCTTCGCGCGGTGCTGCCCAACATTCATTCAAGCCGGACCCGCTTCGCCGCGCGGTTCAATTCAGGCGTAGCGCTCAACTTATGGCACCCAATATTTCTATTCCCTCTGTAGAAAGCAAGATCAAGGGTTCGATGTCTGCTCAGCTGGCTGAGCAGTTTGAGCCCCTGTTCAAAGAGATCATGTGGCTAACCGCTAAGTGGAGCGAATTCCTCAAGCTATACGCGGCGGACAAAGAGACGATCGACTTGCTCAATCGCTCTGCCGGGTACTTCTTTTTAATTGTTCAAGACACACTGTGGGACGACATTCTCTTGCATCTTTCGAGGTTGTCAGGGCCGGCTCAAACTGGAAAAACAATAACCTTTCGATCTTTCAGTTTCCGGCTCTGGTGAACGACGGCTCCTTGCGTAGCAAGCTTGAAGTTATGCTTCAAGAGCGCGATGACGTTTTTGGGTTTACGGACAAGCATCGCAACAAACGCTTGGCCCATCATGATCTGACTGTCGCGATGACTGGCATCTCGTCTGTGCCAGGGTCTACCCGGACTCAGATTAGGAAGGCAGTACAGTTCCTGCAAGACTATGTTCGCGCGATCTATGCCCACTATACAGAAACGGACTTCGTCTTCCAGCGCTTCGACAACACTCATGACGCAAACAGCCTCCTCAAGTTGCTTCGCAAGGCAGATTCTGATCGTCGCGGATGAGCGCAACAATTCTTCAACCGACGCCACTTCGTGGCGCAACCTAATTAGGCATCAGATTCCACATGAACAAATTCTTCGTCCCCATCGCGTTCTTTCTGGCTTTAGCGGGGTGCGCCACGCGGCCATCTGCCGAAGTCAATCGCGTAAAGGCACTGATTCAAGCCTCGCTCGACCGAACTTCCCGCGCAACGTTTGCAGAAGATATCGATGCCTACATGGCCGAACTACCGCCCGACTTCTCCATTGCCGACGAGTCGGGCGAGGTCATCACCCGGGACAAACAGAAAGAGTACGTTCTGAGGGATTGGTCGGTCATCGAAAAAACCTTGGGCCTCACCCAGAGCATCGAATCCCTGGAGGTCGACGGAACGACGGCCAGCGTGGTCACTTTCCAGCGTTGGGAAAGGCTCATGCAACGTCCCGACAAATCGGGCACGGATACTATCCTGACCACTCAACGCCATCGCGAAACCTGGAAATTCGTGGGGGGTCGTTGGTATGGCTATGAGATCGTCGAGCTGGGCGGAGACATCTTCGTCAACGGGAAGCGTTACATTCCCGGGGACAACTGACAGATTCATTCAAGCCTCGCTCCGCTTGCCGACTCGACTCGAATCAGGCGTCAGGCTGCACCGTCAAAATTTATGGAAGCCCAATGAAGGTCAAACGCATCATCGCCAACATCCCATCACCCGAGCCGTCTGCCGTGGACGAGTTTTATCGGGACATGCTTGGCCTTGAGCTCGCCATGGATCATGGCTGGATTCGCACGTACGCCGGCTCGGCCAAGATGGCGGTACAGGTCAGCTTTGCGAGCGAAGGTGGCTCCGGCACACCGGTGCCTGATCTGTCGATTGAGGTAGACGATCTCGATGAGGCATTGCGCCGTGTCAGGAAAGGCAATATCCCTGTGGAGTACGGTCCCGCCAGTGAGCCGTGGGGCGTTCGCCGGTTCTATGTCAGGGATCCGGTCGGAAAACTCATCAACATTCTCCAGCACGAGTAGTCGGGTACGTCCTGGCATTGATGGAAATCTGGCAATCACGCATCGCCATTCAAGACGTGCCATTGAATCAGTCGGCAGAGGATGTTCATGAGGAAAGGTGTCCGTTGGATGCAGCGCGGGCCCGTGGCATGGGTGCTCGCGTTGGCGATGGTTCCCGCGCTGTCGCAAGACGGCCGCGCGGCGGACAGCGCTGCGACAACACAGGCGACCGTGCAGACCGGGGATGTCGATCTCTTCTATCGTGTCTACGACCGGGCCGATGGACGTCCGAGCGCGGAACAGCTGCAGCGCGAATACCTCGACCAGGGTTCGGAAGGACTGCGGCTGTTCGCCGGGCTGCGCAACATCTCCGGCCAGCGGATCGCCGATACGCTGGCGGCGAATCCGGCCCTGTACGCCGATGCCAAGCGTTGCCTGGCCGTCCTGCCGCAGGCGCGCGAGCGCCTGGAGGCCGCGCTGCGCACGCTGGGACGGCTGTATCCGGATGCGCGCTTCCCGCCCGTCACCATCGCCATCGGCCGCGGCAGGCCGGTGGCGGTAGGCGCTCCCGACACCGGCATCCAAGTCGGACTCGAAGCGCTGTGCGCGATCGACTGGCTCAATCCGGATGTCGAGGACCGCATCGTCTACGTGCTCGCCCACGAGTACGTCCACGTCCAGCAAGTAGAGGCGCATGCGTTCAGCGAGAAGGAGGCGCCGACGGTGCTGGAGATCTCGCTGCTCGAAGGCATCGCCGAGTTCGTCGGCGAGCTCATCGCCGGACAGGTGTCTTATTCCCGCAATGCAGCCGCCGCGGCCGGGCGCGAACGGGAAATCGAGACCCGCTTCGCCGCCGACCTCGACAAGACCGAGTTGTCGGACTGGGCCTACAACACCACGCCGGAGACGCCTGGCGATCTCGGCTATTGGGTGGGCTATCGGATCGCCAAGGCCTATTACCGCAACGCATCCGACAAGCGCGCCGCGTTGCGCGACATCCTGCAGATGGACGATCCAAAGGATTTCCTGGCCCGGAGCGGCTGGTACCCGGGGATCGATCTCGAATAGACGAGGCGGCGACCGGGCTTTGTCCTATTCCTGTTGGACGATGCCGTTCTCCGCCAGCATGGCGTCCAGCCGCTGGCGAACATGGCGCTCCTCATCGGGATTGGCCTGGGCGAGGATTTCCTGCGCCAGCGCGGTGAACTGCGGCCAGAACTGCGCCTCGTGGCGCAGCGTCTGCCGCCACGGCGGCAGCATGGCCGCCAATCGATCCAGTTCGGCATCCAGCGACGCTCGCGTGCTCATGCCGGCGGACGCGGCCAGTGCGCGCGGACGTGGTGCACGCCGCCGTCGTCGATCAGGTGCCACCGCAGCCCTTCCTCTTCCTGCGGCACATCGTCCACGCTGACGCCCGCGCTGCCGGCATCGGTCTGCACGACGTCGATCAGGTAGATGCTCCGGCCATAGCGGTACTGCAGCTGGTAGCCGCTCCAGTCGGCCGGGATGCACGGCCGCAGCGACAGGATGTCGGCCTCGCGATGCAGGCCCAGCAGCGACTCGGTCAGCAGCCGGTACATCCAGCCGGCCGAACCGGTGTACCAGGTCCAGCCGCCGCGGCCGACGTGCGGCGCCACGCCGTAGACATCCGCGGCCAGCACGTACGGTTCGACCTTGTAGCGCGCGACGCTTTCGGCATCGGTCGCATGGCCGACCGGGTTGATCATGCGGGCCAGTTCCCACGCGCGTTCGCGATCGTCCAGGTGCGCGAACGCCATCGCCGCCCAGACCGCGGCATGGGTGTACTGGCCGCCGTTCTCGCGCACGCCGGGCACGTAGCCGCGGATGTAGCCGGGATCCTTGGGAGTCTTGTCGAACGGCGGATCCAGCAGCTGGATGAGGCCGGCGTCGCGCCGCACCAGGTAGCGATCCAGCGAGGCCATCGCCTGCTGCGCGCGCGCAGGATCGGCTGCGCCGGACAGCACCGACCAGCTCTGCGAGATCGAATCGATGCGGCATTCGTCGCTGCTGCGCGAACCCAGCGGCGTGCCGTCGTCGAACCAGGCGCGGCGGAACCACTGGCCGTCCCAGGCATGGGCATGCAGGTTCTCCCGCAAGCGTTGCGCGGTGGTGGCGCAATACTCGGCGAAGGCGCCATCGCCGCGCGCCGTCGCGACCTCGCCGAAGCGCCACAGCGCGTCGTACAGGAAGAAGCCCAGCCACACGCTCTCGCCCTTGCCGGCTTCGCCGACCCGGTTCATGCCGTCGTTCCAGTCGCCGGTGCCGATCAGCGGCAGGCCGCGCTCGCCCAGCAGTTCGGCGCCGCGGCGCAGCGCGATGACGCAATGCGCGTAGAACGATTGCCGCTGGTGCGAGACGATCGGCAGGTCGTAGTAGGACTCCTCGTCGGCGTTGACCGGGCGGCCCTCGACGAAGCCGACGCTCTCGTCCAGCACGCTGGCATCGCCTGTGACCTGCAGGTAGCGGCACGCGGCCAACGGCAGCCACAGGTAGTCGTCCGAGCAGCGCGTGCGCACGCCGCGGCCCTGTGGCGGATGCCACCAGTGCATCGCATCGCCCTGCGGGAACTGGTGCGCCGCACTCAGCAGCAGGTGCTCGCGCGTCAGCGCCGGCCGCGCGTGCACGGTGGCCATGGTGTCCTGCAGCTGGTCGCGGAAACCGAACGCGCCGCCGGACTGGTAGTAACCGCTGCGCGCCACGTAGCGGCAGGCCAGCGTCTGGTACAGCAGCCATCCGTTGACCAGCGCATCCACGCCGGGTTCCGGCGTCCTGACCCGCACCGCGCCCAGCGTGTCGCGCCAGTGGATACGGACCGCATCCAGCGCGTCGTGCGCCGCGCCGGTGCCGCGCACCTGCTGCGCCAGCCGTATCGCCTCGCCGTAGTCGCGGCCCATGCCCAGCCGGAACACCGTCTCGGTCTGCTGGTCCTCGGCCAGCGCCAGCGGCACCTGGATCGCCGCGCACGGATCCAGCCCCACGCCCAGCCGGCCGGACAGGCGCTCGCGCGTCAGCGCGGCCGGCTGTCCCAGGCTGCCGTTGCGGCCGAGGAATTCGGCGCGATCGGCGGTGAAGCTGCAGCCGGTGGCATCGACGTCGAAGAACGCGACGCGGCCGTCGAATTCGGTGTTGTACGGATTGCGCGCGGTCAGCGTACCGCTGGCCGAATCCATCTCGCTGACGATGTGCATCTGCGACTTGACGCGGATGTCGCCCAGCACCCATTCCACATAGCCGGTGGCCGTCAGCCGGCGCGCGCGGCCGGACAGGTTGCGCAGCCGCAGCGCCGAGAACTTGACCGCGCGCGCCACGTCCACGTAGATCCACAGCTCGCTGGCGATGCCGTCCTCGACGTGCTCGTAAACGCTGTAGCCGAAACCGTGGCGGGTGCGGTAGGCACCGTTGCCGCGGCACGGCAGCGGCATCGGCGACCACACCCTGCCGGTCTCTTCGTCGCGCAGGTAGAACGCCTCGCCGCCGGTGTCGGACACCGGGTCGTTGTGCCACGGCGTCAGCCGGAACTCGTGCGCGTTCTCGAACCACGTGTAGCCCGGCGCGCTTTCGCTGACCACCGTGCCCAGTTGCGCGTTGGCCATCACGTTGGACCAGGGCGCCGGCGTCGGCGCGCCGTCGCGCAGCACGATCACGTATTCGCGGCCATCGGCCGAGAAGGCGCCGGTACCGTTGTCGAACATCAGTTCGGCGGCCACCGGCTCGAACGGCCACGGGTCGTTTTCCTCGTCGTGCGATGCCGACGGCGGCAGGCCGACGAGGGCGTCGCCCGCCGACGGCGGCGGCTCCAGCGCGAACGGCGGCGCCGCCGTCGCCAGCG
>Ga0160451_101037_pt1 | contig 10327 bp, 14 predicted proteins | sample HID1975M_E1MG_FD_108270 | JGI IMG/M metagenome (GOLD analysis project Ga0160451, IMG submission 108270) | Enriched soil microbial communities from UW Madison campus, WI, USA - HID1975M_E1 MG | ecosystem: Environmental > Terrestrial > Soil > Unclassified | place: USA: Madison, Wisconsin... | reverse complement strand
GGGGGCTTGCGCCAGCCCCTTGCCGCCCGTCGACCCCAAGCAGGCCTGGGTCGACCTCTACACCATCACCCCCGGCCGCGTCATCATGGCCGACAAGCTCGATGGCCAGCGCCTTGAAGATGGCCGGTATTTCCAGGTGACACCTGGCAAGCACGAACTGGTGGTGCGTTTCGATTACGAAATCTACTCGGGGGGGATGATGAGCCAACCCAGGGACCGAACCTGCTACCTGACCGTGCGCTTCGATGATTTCAAAGCGGGCGAACGCTATCGCCTGGAGGCCCGCGCGCCGGTGATGGAGCCGCAGGTGCTGCTGTACGACGCCAGCCGCAAGGTGCTGGTCAACGAGCCCAGTAACGTGTTCTGCATTCCTTGAAACCTGAGGGCTGCAGTGCAGCCCTCAGCTGCTAGCGATCATTCTTCTGGTAAATGATCTTTCTGGTCCCGCCATCACAGCTGCCCACGACCATGTTCTGATCCTTGACGTCGCTGTTGGGCACGATCTCCAAGGTGTAGGACTGCACACCCTGGGCCTGGATCTTGGCTTCGATCTCGGCCTTCAGTTCCTCGCACGGTTTGACCGCCGCCAGTGCAGAAGTGGCCAGCAGGGAAGCCAGCACGGCGATTGCTACGCGGATCATGGAACGGCTCCTGAAAGGGCAGCAGCGCTGCCGACGCTGTTTAGACTACAGCAAAGCGCCCCTGTTGCGCCGCTTAGCCCACCAGCGTGGCATCCAGGCTGATGGTCGCGTTCAGCACCTTGGACACCGGGCAGCCGGCCTTGGCCTTGTTGGCGATTTCGAGGAACTGCGCTTCGCTGGCCCCCGGTACCTTGGCCTTGAGGATCAGGTGCACGGCAGTGATGGCGAAGCCGTCGGGCTGCTTGTCCAGGGTCACTTCGGCAATGGTATCGATACGGTCAGCGGTCAGCCCCGCCTCGCCGAGCATCATCGACAGCGCCATCGAGAAACAACCGGCATGTGCCGCACCGATCAGTTCCTCAGGGTTGGTCCCGGGTGAGCCCTCGAAACGGGTGTTGAAGCCATAAGGGTTCTGCTTGAGCGCACCACTTTCGGTCGAGAGGAGGCCCTTGCCATCCTTCAAGCCACCTTGCCAGATCGCCGATGCTGTCTTTTTCATATTGCCTCCTGGTCACTCGGTTACATACCTATGGCTTCAGAGGTCACCCGCCTGCGGCAAGTTCAGAGCAATCGCACAGCAAACATTGAATACTCCGAATGTGCCCATACAGAGATGAAAAGGCCTTCGGCCAAACATTCTTGCGGAGGCTCCAAATGACGCAGCTGCGTGACCTGAAAATTTCCACCCTCGACCTGGTGCCCGTGCGCGCTGACGCCGGCCCCGCGCAATCGCTGCGCAACTCACTGGACCTGGCCCAGCACGTCGAGCGTTTTGGCTACAACCGCTTCTGGGTCGCCGAACACCACAACATGGATGGCATCGCCAGCTCTGCGACCTCGGTACTGATCGGCTACCTGGCCGGCGGCACCTCGACCATCCGCGTCGGGTCGGGCGGCGTCATGCTGCCCAACCACGCGCCGCTGGTAATCGCCGAGCAGTTCGGCACCCTGGCCAGCTTGTATCCGGGCCGCATCGACCTGGGCCTTGGCCGTGCACCCGGCTCCGACCAGATGACCGCCTACGCCCTGCGGCGCGAGCGTTCGGGCAGCGCTGACGACTTCCCGGACGATGTCGAGGAACTGTCGCGCTACCTGGGCCCCCGCACCGATGATCAAAAAGTGATCGCCGTGCCGGGCCATGACACCGAAGTGCCGATGTGGCTACTCGGCTCCAGCCTGTTCAGCGCCCAGCTGGCCGGCATGCGCGGCATGCCTTACGCCTTCGCCTCACACTTCGCCCCGCACTATATGCATGAGGCGATCCGCGTCTATCGCAACCACTTCAAGCCGTCCACCACGCTGGATAAGCCCTATGTGATGCTCGGGGTTCCGATGGTGGTGGCCGAAACCGATGAAAAAGCCGAGTACCTGGCCACGTCGGTCTACCAGCGGATTCTGGCGCTAATACGCGGGCAGAGCCTGATGCAGCGGCCACCCGTGGCCAGCATGGATGGCCTGTGGCTACCCCATGAACGGGATTCGGTGGCCAATTTCCTGGGCCTGGCGATGATCGGCAGCCCGCAGAAGGTACGGGCCAAGGTGGAAGTGCTGCTGGAACAGACCGGGGCGGACGAGCTGATCTTTACCTGCGACCTGTATGAGCATGCAGACAGGATCAAGTCCTATGAGTTGATGGCGCAAGCCTTGAAATCCGAGTGAAATGCTTCGCGGGTGAACCCGCTCCCACAGGGGCTGTGGATACCTGTAGGGGCGGGCTTGCCCGCGAAGTGGCCACCGCCTAACCACGCCGGTAGACAATTTCCTTGCTGCCGCCCTCACAGCTACCGACCACCTTGCCAGCCGGGTCGCCCTTCTTGACGACCTCCAGCGTGTAGCCCTTCACACCTTTGGCATCCAGCTTCGCCGCAATCTCAGCCTTCAGTTCTTCGCAAGGCTTGCCCGCCGCCAGCGCGCCTCCCGCCAGCGTCATCAGGCCCACCGCCAGAATCAGTTTCTTCATCACTCGCGTTCCTTGTGCAGATGAAAATGGAAAAGGGCGCCGGCAAAGGCGCCCTTGTCTGTATAACGCCATCACGCCGGGTGTAGCCAGCCCGACAATGTTTCAGCTGTTGGCGATGCGGAAGCCCACCTTGAGCGTGACCTGAAAGTGCGCGGCCTTGTTGCCTTCAATATGGCCGCGGGTATCGACCACTTCAAACCATTCCAGATGCTTGATGCTCTTGGCCGCTTCGGCCAGGGCATTGTTGATCGCTTCTTCGATGCTGGTGGCTGAAGAACCTACCAGCTCGATCTTCTTGTAGGTGTGATGATCAGTCATGAGCGCTCTCCTTGGATGACAGTGACAATGAGCCTAGCAGCGCAGGCCTGGTTTACCTGCGAGCCATCATCCCTTGGGAAAGTTCGATCGCACTTTCCCCGCAGCGCGTAGTCGCAATCCTTAGAGCCCATACTGCAAAGGAGAGTCAACATGCACCGCAATACGCTGCGTAAAACATCCCTGGAAAGCATGGAAGCGGAGATCGAAAGCCTGCTGAAAAGCTTGGAAAGCCTCAAACATGATGCCTCGGAGGAATCCCAGAAATCGGTGAAGGCCATTCGCAGCAACGCCGAAAGCGCGCTGAAACACTCACGCAGCCTGCTCAGCGATGCCTATGAGGAAGTGAAGACCCGCACCCGCCAGACCGGCATCGCCACCCGTGACTATGCGCAGGAACACCCGGTAACTACCGCAGGTGTGGCGATTGGCGCCCTCGGCCTGCTGGCCGCTTACCTGCTGTACCGCCGCAACTAACCTGTCTGCCGTTCCAGCTCACGGCGCAGCCACTGCGCCAACTGCTCGGCGCGCCCGTCCGCGGCGCGCCGGGGCACCCACAGCGCCAGCGCTGCCGGGGTAGCTGAAAAGCCCCACGGCGCGCTGAGGCGTCCGGCTCGCAAGTCGTCAGCCACCAGCGGCTGTGGCGCGATGGCCACGCCAAGGCCCGCAACCGCTGCCTCCAGCAAATAATACAAATGCTCGAAGGCCTGCCCGTACTTCAACGCGGCGGGGTCCAACCCCTGTTCTTGAACCCAGGTCGGCCACGCCTGCGGCCGCGACGTGGTATGCAGCACTGCCTCGTCCAGCAGGGCGCTGGCGGGGGCATCGCGCAGTCGCTCAAAGCCCGCATAATGCGGGCTGAGCACCGGCCCGATGCGCTCCTCGGCCAACACGTGCACCTGCATGTCCGCAGGCCAAGGGGGTTGCGCGTACACCAGCAGCGCATCCAGCCCGGGCCGCCGCGGGTCGAGGTCGCCTTCGCCTGCCGAAAGGTGCAAGCGCAACTCCGGCAGGTCGGCCTTCAGGCGCCCCAGCCTGGGGATGAACCACCGCGCCAGCAGGCTCCCTGAACAGCCCAGCACGAAGGGCGCCTCGCTGACATCCCGGCTCAATTCGGCGCAAACACTGCGCAGCTTGTCGAAGGCTTCGCCACTGGCCTCTCGCAACCGGGTGCCGGCATCTGTGAGTTTGATGCCACGCCCGTCCTTGACGAACAGCGCCACGCCCAGGTGCTCCTCAAGTACCTTGATCTGCCGGCTGACGGCCCCATGCGTGACATGCAAGGCTTCCGCAGCCTGGCTGACACTGTTGAGCCGGGCAGTCGCCTCGAAGGCGCGCAGGGCGTTAAGGGGTGGGAGGTCCTGGGCCATATGACGTGTGAGTTTTCCTGACAGGTTTGCGCAATCTTATCGGTTTTCAGCCGGGCTTGCCGTGGTTAGAGTAAAGCCCATCACTCATTCAATACGCCCTGGAGCGACCCATGACCCAGTCCCAATACCGCGCCGGCCCCGATGCCAACGGCCTGTTCGGCTCGTTCGGCGGCCGCTACGTGGCCGAAACCTTGATGCCACTGGTGCTGGACCTGGCCCGCGAGTACGAAGCGGCCAAGGCCGACCCCAAGTTCCTCGAAGAACTGGCCTACTTCCAGCGCGACTACATCGGCCGCCCGAACCCGCTGTATTTCGCCGAGCGCCTGACCGAACATTGCGGCGGTGCGAAGATTTTCTTCAAGCGTGAAGAACTGAACCACACCGGCGCGCACAAGGTGAACAACTGCATTGGCCAGGTGCTGCTGGCCAAGCGCATGGGCAAGAAGCGCCTGATCGCCGAAACCGGCGCCGGCATGCATGGCGTAGCCACCGCCACCGTCGCCGCGCGCTTTGGCCTGCCTTGTGTGATCTACATGGGCGCCACCGACATCGAGCGCCAGCAGGCCAACGTGTTCCGCATGAAGCTGCTGGGCGCCGAAATCGTCCCGGTCACCGCTGGCACCGGCACGCTGAAGGACGCCATGAACGAGGCCCTGCGCGACTGGGTCACCAACGTCGACGACACCTTCTACCTGATCGGCACCGTGGCTGGCCCGCACCCGTACCCGGCGATGGTGCGCGACTTCCAGTCGATCATCGGCAAGGAAACCCGCGCCCAGCTGCAAGAGAAAGAAGGGCGCCTGCCCGACAGCCTGATTGCCTGCGTCGGCGGCGGCTCCAACGCCATGGGCCTGTTCCACGACTTCCTCGAAGACCCAAGCGTGCAGATCATCGGTGTCGAAGCCGGTGGCCACGGCGTGCATACCGACAAGCATGCCGCCAGCCTCAACGGCGGCGTACCGGGCGTGCTGCATGGTAACCGCACCTACCTGCTGCAGGACGACGACGGCCAGATCACCGACGCCCACTCGATTTCCGCCGGCCTCGACTACCCGGGCATCGGCCCGGAGCATGCCTACCTGCACGAAGTGAAGCGTGTGGAGTACGTCAGCATCACCGACGACGAAGCCCTCGACGCGTTCCACGCCACCTGCCGGCTGGAAGGCATCATTCCGGCACTGGAAAGCTCGCACGCCTTGGCCGAAGCGATCAAACGCGCGCCAAACCTGCCCAAGGACCACCTGATGGTGATCTGCCTGTCCGGCCGTGGCGACAAAGACATGCAAACCGTGATGAACCACATGGCAGCCCAGGAGAAACAGGCATGAGCCGTCTTGAACAACGCTTCGCCGAGCTGAAAGCCGAAGGCCGCTCCGCCCTGGTCACCTTCGTTACCGCCGGCGACCCTGGCTACGACGCCTCGCTGCAGATCCTCAAGGGCCTGCCAGCCGCCGGCGCCGACGTGATCGAACTGGGCATGCCGTTCACCGACCCAATGGCCGATGGCGTTGCCATCCAGCTCGCCACCCTGCGTGCGCTGGAGGCTGGCCAGACCCTGGCCAAGACCTTGCAGATGGTTCGCGAATTCCGCGTGGGCAACCAGGCCACGCCGATCGTGCTGATGGGTTACTACAACCCGATCCACCGCTTTGGCGTGGCGAAGTTTGTCGCGCAAGCCAAAGAGGCGGGTGTCGATGGCCTGATCATCGTCGACCTGCCGCCAGAGCACGACGCCGAACTCGCCACCCCGGCCCAGGCCGCGGGTATCGACTTCATCCGCCTGACCACCCCGACCACCGACGATGCGCGCCTGCCGCGCGTGCTGGAGCGCAGCTCCGGGTTCGTCTACTACGTGTCGGTGGCCGGTGTGACCGGTGCGGGCTCGGCGACGACCGAACATGTGACCGAAGCCATTGCCCGCCTGCGCCGGCATACCCAGTTGCCGATCAGCGTTGGCTTCGGCATTCGCACCCCGGAGCAGGCTGCCGCGATCGCGCGCCTGGCCGATGGTGTGGTGGTGGGCTCGGCGCTGGTCGACAAGATCGCCCAGGCCAAGGATGCCGACCAGGCTGTGGCCGATGTACTCGGCCTGTGCTCTGCACTGGCTGAAGGGGTGCGCGGCGCTCGTCGCTGAACCTGTGGGAGCGGGCTTGCCCCGCGAATGGGCCGCCAAGCGGCCCACCCACTATCCCCCGAACAACGATAACTTCAAAGGGCGCACCGCCCCCATCCAGATCGCATGGTCCCGGTGATCGGCCAACTCATCCCCGGTCAGCGGGTGCAGAAACACCACCAGCCCCTTGCGATACAACGCCAACCACGGCAACACCACCCCCACCACCTCTGGCTCGAATGCCAGCTGGCAGCTCCAGTCCGGGTGCGGCCCAACGGGTTTCTGGTGCATGCGCCCCATGGTCACGGGGAACAGCCTTGCCGCCTCCTCGCACAGCTCGCGCGCTTGTTCGATGGTGCTCGCGTCGTAGTAAACGTGGGCGTGATAACCCTTGATCCTCTGCACGATATCTCCTGAGAGCGGTCCAACCATCACCCACCTGCAAAGGGAGTGATGCGGTGAAAAATGCCGAAACCCCAGTGTTCAAACTGGTGCTGTTCGGGGCTGAAAGCAGCCTGGGCAGTGCCCTGATGGTCGAGTTGCTGTCACGCCAGCACGAGGTCACGGCCGTGGTGGACGACCTGAACCGCCATGCGCCGCGCCCCGGCCTGCATTTCAAGATAGGCGGGCTGGGCGATGCCGACCAGGCGGAGCAAGGCGCGGCGGGTGGTTCGGCGGTGATTGCGCTGTTGTCCGCGCTGGCGCCGGGTGACCTGGCAGCGCAAGGGCGCATGAGCGAAGCACTGGTGGCCGGGCTTTCCCGCACGACTATACGCCGGGTGTTGCTGGTGGGCGATTTCGATGTGCTGGATGCGCCGGGTAAATACACCGACGAGGAACGCGGACCCGTGGACCGCGTTGTCAATGCGCTGCAGCGCAGTGCATTGCACTGGACCTTGATCAATGCGCCGGAGGCGTTGGCAGACCTGGATAGAGTCGCGGCGGGCATGGCCGATATGCTCGACCTGGATTTGCACCGGGGCGAGCACCTTAACTTCGTGGTTTAGGATGCCGGGGCCGCTTTGCGGCCCGACGCCTGCAAGCCGGCTACTACAGGCCCACGACCTGCGCTGAACCTGTGGGAGCCGGCTTGCCGGCGATGGGCTGCACAGCAGCCGCAATCACTGACTACGCTCATCCTCCAGCCAATCCACGAATCGCTCGATCAACGCCCCGCGCCGCTTGCGCGGCGGCAGCACCGCGTAATACCCACGCGCCGAGCGCAAACTGCCCTCCAGCGGTCGGCACAACAACCCTTGCTCGACCAGCCCATCGACCAGATGCCCCCAGCCGATCGCCACCCCTTGCCCGGCGATCGCCGCTTGTATCAGCAAGGTGTAGTTATCAAAACGCAACTGACCAGGCGGCGGTGGGGTGGCGACGCCAAAACCACGAAACACACCCGCCCAGTCGAACCATCCGCTGGCCTGTTCGCCGCGCAAATGAAGCAGGGGCAATCGTTGCAAAGCCACGGCTGACAAGGGTTTGCCATGAATCAGCCGAGGGCTGCAAACCGGGAAAACCTCTTCATCGAACAACCAGCGGCTTTCCCCCTGATGAAACCGCCCATCGCCAAACAGCACCGCCACATCGATATCCGGCCGCAGCATTCCCTGGCTGCGCTCACCTGTCACCAGGCTCACGTCCACCTGTGGATAAGCCTCATGAAAACGCTGCAGCCGTGGCATCAGCCAGAACGCTGCAAAGGCAAAATCGGTAGCCACCTGCAGCACCTCGCGCTGGCCGCGCCCGCTCGCTTGGGCGATGCCATCATCCATGGCCTGCAGGCCCTGATGAACCTGCGCGAACAACACCTGGCCAGCATCGGTCAGCGCGATACCGCGATAGATGCGATCGAACAGCCGCGTGCCCAGCTGGGCTTCCAGCCGTTTGACCTGCTGGCTCACCGCCGGCTGGGTGGTGCCCAGCTCCAGCGCTGCGGCAGTGAAGCCGCGCAGGCGCGCAGCGGCTTCGAACACACGCAGGGCATCGAGCGACAACTCGGCGAGGTGGTCAAACATAAGCTCGGCTAATCCCAGTCATTGCCCGCCATGGGCTTTACCCATGTTATCCACAGTCGCATCTTGGTAGGCAAGCAGTTCGCATAACCTTGAACGATGGAAGCCGATCATGACGCGCCCGAATATCCTGTTCATCATGGCCGACCAGATGGCCGCACCCTTGCTGCCGATCTACGGCCCTTCGCCAATCCAGATGCCGCACCTGAGCCGCCTGGCCGAACAGGCGGTGGTTTTCGATTCGGCCTACTGCAACAGCCCCCTGTGCGCACCGTCGCGCTTCACCCTGGTCAGCGGCCAGCTACCCAGCCGCATCGGCGCCTTTGACAACGCCGCCGACTTGCCTGCCGACGTGCCGACCTACGCCCACTACCTGCGCCGGCTCGGCTACCGCACGGCCTTGTCGGGCAAGATGCACTTCTGCGGCCCGGACCAGCTACACGGTTATGAAGAACGCCTGACCAGCGATATCTACCCCGCCGACTACGGCTGGGCGGTGAACTGGGATGCCCCCGACGAGCGCCCGAGTTGGTACCACAACATGTCGTCCGTCCTGCAGGCAGGCCCCTGTGTGCGTACCAACCAGCTGGATTTCGATGACGAAGTGGTGTTCAAGGCCCGCCAGTATCTCTATGACCATGTGCGCGAGAACGATGGCCGGCCGTTTTGCCTGACCGTATCGATGACCCACCCACATGACCCGTACACCATCCCGAAACGCTACTGGGATCGCTACGAGGGTGTGGATATCCCCATGCCACGCGCCGAATTCAGCCAGCCTGAGCTGGACCCGCATTCGCAGCGCCTGCTCAAGGTCTACGACCTGTGGGACAAGCCGTTGCCTGTGGACAAGATTCGCGACGCCCGCCGCGCCTACTTCGGTGCCTGCAGCTATATCGACGACAACATCGGCCAGCTGCTGCAAACCCTCGAAGAATGCAACCTGGCCGAGGACACCGTGATCGTGTTTTCTGGCGACCACGGCGACATGCTTGGCGAGCGCGGGCTCTGGTACAAGATGCACTGGTTCGAGATGTCGGCGCGGGTGCCGCTGCTGGTCCACGCGCCCCAGCGCTTTAGCGCAGGGCGGGTCGGCGCCTCGGTATCGACCTGCGACTTGCTGCCGACCCTGGTGGAGTTGGCCGGCGGGGCTGTGGATAAAAGCCTGGCCCTGGATGGCAGATCGCTGCTTGGCCACTTGCAAGGGCAGGGCGGCCACGACGAAGTGATTGGCGAATACATGGCCGAAGGCACGGTCGGCCCGTTGATGATGATCCGCCGTGGCGCATACAAGTTCGTGTACAGCGAGGACGACCCCTGTTTACTCTATGACTTCAGCCGCGACCCGCACGAGCGGGAGAACCTCACCGGCAGCCCGGACCATCAGGCGCTGCTGCAGGCATTTGTCGATGAAGCCCGCCAGCGTTGGGATATCCCCGGCCTGCGGCAACAGGTACTGGCCAGCCAGCGGCGCCGCCGCCTGGTGGCCGAGGCACTGGCCATCGGCAAGCTGAAAAGCTGGGACCACCAACCGCTGGTGGATGCCAGCCAACAGTACATGCGTAACCACATCGATCTCGACGACCTCGAGCGCAAGGCACGTTATCCACAGCCCGCCCCCATGGATTGAGACAGAGAGGCCGCCATGCAGAAGTTCTCCACCGCCGTGTTCGCAGTAGCCCTGAGCCTGGGCGCCGCCACAGCCCAAGCCGACGACGCGCAATGCAGCACCGTGAAAATGGCCGACCCCGGCTGGAGCGATATCGCAACTACCAACGCCATCGCGCGCCTGCTTCTGGAAAGCCTGGGCTACCAGGTGAAGATCGACAGCCTGGCGGTGCCGATCATCTATGGCGGCCTCAAGGACGGCAAGATCGATGCTTTTCTCGGCAACTGGATGCCCGCGCAGC
>Ga0160451_101031_pt1 | contig 10366 bp, 8 predicted proteins | sample HID1975M_E1MG_FD_108270 | JGI IMG/M metagenome (GOLD analysis project Ga0160451, IMG submission 108270) | Enriched soil microbial communities from UW Madison campus, WI, USA - HID1975M_E1 MG | ecosystem: Environmental > Terrestrial > Soil > Unclassified | place: USA: Madison, Wisconsin | collected... | reverse complement strand
CCTGAGCAACGACCTGGATGGCAACCACGAAAGCAACCTGCGCGCCGGCCTGCTGTTCGCGCCGCTGTCGCCGTATGGCGCCGAAGCGAGGGTGACCCTGCAGGTGGGCAGCGAGCCGGCGATACGCGGGAGCTATTACCATCCCTTCGACGTGGGCAACCGCTACGCGTTCGAAGCCCTGGGCGGTTATGAAACGCGCAGCTTCAACGTGTTCGACGACGCGGGCAACAAGACCTCGCGCTACCGGGTCAGCCGCACCGGTGCGGGCGTGGACCTGGTGCGCAACGTGTCCAACGTGCTGTCGATACGCGGCGGCATCGAGCGATACACCGGCAGCGCGCGCATGGACATCGGCTCGCCCCGGGTGCCACGCACTGATTTCGACGACGGTGGGCTGACCGGCAGCGTCACCTACGACAACATCGACAGCCTGTACTTCCCGCGCGACGGCTTCCTGGTCAACCTGGGGACCTACCAGTCGCGTGAGGCCCTCGGTGCCGATACCCGCTTTGGCCAGATCGACCTGGATGCGGTGGGCGCGTTTCCGTTCGGACGCAGCGCGGTGCAGCTGGGCCTGCGCTACCACGTGACCTCCTCGGGCACCGCACCGGTACAGAGCATCTACCGGTTGGGCGGGCGCTGGCGGCTGGCCGGGTTCCAGCACAACCAGCTGACCGGCCAGGACTATGCGCTGGGGTTTGCCGGCTACACCTATGAACTGGGCAAGGTGCTGGGCCGCTCCGCGCAGGTCGGTGGCACGGTGGAGTACGGCAATGCCTGGCAGCGCCGTTCGGACATGTCGATCAGCGATGGGATCTGGAACGGCAGCCTGTTCCTGGGCTTCGATTCGTGGATCGGCCCGCTGATCTTCGGCCTGGGCATGCGCGAAGGCGGCGACCGGGTGGTGTTCATCGAGTTGGGGCAATCGCTGTAGCGCGTCCCGGTACGCCGAAGGCGTTACAGCACCTGCGACAGGATTACGGCCAGTGCGCCGATCCAGCACACCAGCACGAACCAGGCCAGCACTGCGTTGGCGGTGATGCCGCGCTTGCGCACCAGCAGGCTCACCACCAACGCGGCCACCAGCGGCACCAGGAACAGGGCCAGGAACCAGATCCAGGGGTGCTGCAGCGTCATCGTGGCGCGTCCACCACGACATACTGCACGGTGGTGCCAACGTAGCGCGGCTGGTACCAGCCATTGCTGCACTGCTGGTAGCCGATGCCGTCCACGACCACGGTGCTGCAGTCGACCGGCAGCGAATACACCACCGAGCCTATCGCAGCAGCGGTCAGCGCCACTCCGGCGGTGACGGCGGCGGCATCCCAGAACGGGTGGTCCCAGTACGGCGGGGGCGGCGGCGGAGGAGGCGGATAAGGGCCGGGCCCGGGGTGTGGACCGGGTCCAGGATGGGGGCCGGGACCAGGCCCAGGCCCAGGCCCAGGCCCAGGGCCGGGATGCGGTCCAGGACCCGGGCCAGGACCGGGGCCAGGGTGGGGGCCAGGACCCGGGTGTGGGCCCGGTCCCGGTCCCGGCGCTGGACCCGGATGCGGGCCGGGCCCGTGATGCGGCGCGAAACCGCCGTGGCCGCCGCCGGCAAACCCGCCACCGAACCCGCCGTGGCTGGCGATGGACGGATGCGCGAAGCCGCGCAGCCCGGGGCGGGCCTGTGCGTCGGCGCTGGCCAGCAGGCCGGCAGTGGTGGTGCAGACCAGCGCAGCAAGCAGCGCGGTACGCAGCGAAGTCGTGGCAGCCATGTCAGAGCCCTCCCTTGTCGTCGGCATCGCCGGCCTGTGCCACCGGGACGAACGCGATCCGCGTGGCGCCGTCGGGATGGAACACCAGCTCGTTGGCGGACACGGCACGGCGGGTGTCCCACTTCAGCGTGGCCTGGTAGTCGGGCAGCGCGGGATCGGCGTGGCTGGTGATCAACAGTTGCCGCGGCAGGTGGGTGGCATCGGAAATCCAGACCTGCCAGTCCACCCCGGGTTGGCGGAACGCGTAATGGCGGGTTGCTTCACCGTCCACGCGCTCACTGCCCACGAACAGCGCCGACTCGATCACGTCGGTCGGAAATCCCGGCGTTCCCCACAGGAACAGGTCCGCCAGCGGGAACTCCACGCCCAGCCGCGTTGCCGAATCGCTGAGCAGCGCCTGGCTGCTGCGGTCCAGGTTCTCCACCGTGGCGTAGTACTTCTGGCGTGGCGAATGAATGGTCAGCGTGTGACCGTCGTAGAACAGCTGGCGATGCTGGTGGTCGCTGCGGATTTCGACAAAGAAACGGTCCGGGCCGAGCACCTTGTAGTCCACCGTGCCGGCCAGCGCGAGCTTCTGCCCATCGTCGAGCACGTAGTCAGTACGGGTGGTGGCGGCCAGCGTGAAGTGGGGCAGGGCGCGCAACGCCTTGCCCATGCGGGTCAGTGCGGCCACCGCCTCGGGGTCGACGGTGGCGGCAGCAGCCGTGGCAGCGGCCGCGCGCGGCGCCTGTGGGGCGCCGCTGGCCGACTGCCAGGGCAGCGGCGCGGCGATCAGCAGCGCAAGCAGCGGGCACGCAAGGGAATGACGCATGGTGCACTCCTGTAGGGCGGAACCGGCCACGTGGCCATGCCCTCACTCTGCGCACCCGTACCGGGGCGGACAAGCGGAGTTACACCGAGGCGGCCTAGGTATTTCTACGCAGCCGCGCCCCGCTCATGGAGCGCGACGTGGATCACCGCCACCACCGGCCACCCACGCGTCCACGGCCTGCTCCACCACGGTCATCGGCATCGCACCGTTGCCGAGGATCAGATCATGGAAGGCGCGGATGTCGAAGCGATCGCCCAGCTGCTTCTGCGCCTTGGCGCGCAGCGCCAGCAGGCGCAGCTGGCCCATCTTGTACGACGAGGCCTGGCCGGGCTGCACCAGGTAGCGGTTCACTTCGATGCGCACGTCCGAGGCCTTCATGCCGGTCTTCTGCTGCATGTAGGCGATGGCCTGTTCGGGGGTCCAGCGCTTGCGGTGCAGGCCGGTGTCCACTACCAGGCGCACCGAGCGGAACATCTCGGCCTGCAGCCGGCCGATGTCGCCGGCCGGGTCGTCGCGGTAGACGCCGGCTTCTGCCATCAGCTGCTCGGCATACAGCGCCCAGCCTTCGGAAAACGCACTGGGATTGAGGCTGCGGCGCAGCAGCGGCAGGTCGGTCAGGGTCTGGCCGATCGAAATCTGGAAGTGATGGCCCGGCGACCCCTCGTGGTAGGTCAGGGTGGGCGTGCTCCAGCGTGTGTTGGAGGCCATGTCACCCAGGTTGATGAAGAAGGTGCCCGGGCGCGAGCCGTCCATCGCCGGCGGGTAGTAGTAGCCGCCGGGCGAGGTGGCCTGCATGTGCGCCGGCACCGGCTGCACCAGCAGCTTCTGCGGCGGCAGGTGGCCGAAGTAGGTGGGCAGCAGCGGGTCGAGGTCACGCAGGCGCTGCTCGATGTCGCCGATCAGTTCCCTGCGGCCGGCATCGCTGTCGGCGTAGCGGTAACGCGGATCGTCGCCCAGGGCCCGGATGCGCTCGGCCACGGTGCCATCGCGCAGGCCGATCTCGCGCAGGCGCGCGTCCATGCTCTTTTCCAGGCGCGCCACTTCGTCCAGGCCGATCTGGTGGATGGCATCGGCGCCCAGGTCGGTGCTGGTGTACCAGCGCAGGGCCGCATCATAGAACGCATCGCCGTGCGGCAGCGCCCACATGCCCTTGTTGCCGGGGTGGGTGGCCTGCAGTGCCTGCACGCGGTCGAGCAGGCGCTGGTAGCCGGGGTTGACCGAATCGCGAACGGCCACGCTCGCCTGTTCGAGCAGCGCGGCGCGCTCGGCGACCGGAATCGCCGGCAGTTTGTCCAGCTTGCGCTGCAGCGAAGCCACCCACAGGCTGTCCTCCGGCGCCGGTTTGAGCAGCGTGCGGAACTGGCTGGCCGCGCCGGCCAGGGCCAGTTCCGGCGGTACAACGCCCTGCGCGGCCTGCATGTCCACGTTTGCGCGCACCTGGTCCAGCTTGCTGCCCATGGCGTCCAGGCGGGCGATGTAGTGGCGCGCAGTGGTCACATCGGTGACGGCGTGCTGGTTGTCGAAGAACTGCGGCAGGTTCACCGGCAGGCTGAACAACTGGTCCACCGCATAGGTGCTGCCCCCCACCGGCAGCCATGCCGCGGCCCACGGCACCGCCATCAGGTCGATCTGTGCCTGGTAGAACCAGCGCGCCAGGCCGTCGCTGAGCTGTTGCTGCGGGTCCAGCGGTGCACCCTTCCAGGCCTTGATCGCGGCCAGGTTGTCGGCCAGGAAGCGCCGGTTGACCTCACGCTGGGCCAGCGACACGTCGGTGAGCCGGTCGGAGGTATCGGCCGCGCCGTCGCCGCTGATCCCGAGCAGGGTTTTCAGTTCGGGATCGGCATTGATCGCGGCCATGGTCTGCGCATCGAGCAGTGCATTGAAGCTCTGCGCGTGCGGCACTCCTGCAGTAGCGGGTGCAGCCTGTGCGGCGGCGGTGACCGGCAACACCGCGGTGGCGATGGAGAGGCAGAGCAGGGCGGGGACGGCGAGCGTAAACGACGGCACGGGGCGGACTCCTGCAGCGGGCGGGTGCCCCGCAGCCTAAGCCAGTGCGGGCGCCGCGTCAGCTGCGCCGTTCGAAGCCATCGGCGCTCCAGTCCTCGCTGCCCACCCCGTGATGGATCACGAACAGGCCGTCCGGGTCATAGCGCCGCTTGGCCGCCAGCAGGCGAGGGTAATGCGGGCCCCAGAACGACTGCTGCCAGTCGCGCTGGAAGAAGTCGCACTCGGACACATAGGTCGGTGCACGCGGCAGCACCGCGCGCAGGGCGGCGTAGGAACGCCCGACCCGCGCTGCCCCTTCGCGGGCTTTGGCCTCATCCACCGTTCCGCCACTGCCCGCGTACACCGGGCCACCGGCATTCCCGATCAGCGCCAGCGCGAAGGCATCCAGCACCGCCGGATGGGTCGCGGTGTCGCGGCTGGCGGCCAGGGCGTCGGCCGGGGCGCCAAACAGCCCCTTGTTGCAGTGCAGTTCGACCGGCATGTGCGCGGCCGCGCTGCAGATCGCTGCCGCCGCTGCATCGCGCTGTGCATCGCCGAGCAGCGCCGAGGGCATCCACGCCGACGCATAGCCATGCAGGTACCAGCCCACCTGGCCCTGGTCGCCCTTCCAGAGCATGTGGGCAGGCGCGGCGCCCGGGCGGGTGTCCTCGGCGATCAGCGTCGGGGCATGCTTGCGGAAGAAGTCCGCGTCCCACATGTGCTGGGCGGGCAACGCCAACGCCTGCAGGGGATCGATGACGGTGTATTGCGGGCGCGCGGCCACCCACGCTTCAAACGGGGCCCACACCGCGGCGGCCTGTTCCTGGCTCAGCCCCTGGAACACCATCGACGCCCCGAAGGTGCGATGGCTGTCGAAGCGCAGCTGTTCGCCCCACTGCGGCGTGCACAAGGCATCGCGGCAGAAGCGCAGTACTTCGGCGGCCAGCGCCTGGAAGCTTTCGTCGCTGTCGGCACGTACCTTCATCGACACCCCGCCAAACGTGGCGGGCAGTACATGGGTGCGCAGGGTGATCCGGGTCACCACGCCAAAGCTGCCGGCGCAGCCGCCCTTCAGCGCCCAGAACAGCTCGGGATCCTGGGTCGCGTTGACCACCCGCACGCGGCCGTCGGCAGTGACCACTTCGGCTTCGAGCAGGCTGGCCGCTGCGGTGCCGAAACCCTTGGAGAAGCTGCCGAAGCCGCCGCCGGTGACCAGCCCGGTCACGCCCACCGAGGTGCAGCCGCCGCCCTGGACGTAGCGGCCGGCGCGGGTGGTGACTGCATCGTAGGCATCGATCCACATCGCCCCGGCGCCGAGGCTGACCGCCGGTTGCGCGGCGGTACCGGCGGGCGCGCCCTGCGCGACGAAGGCATCGTGCAGTTCCACCGCGTTCATGGCGCGGGTCCAGACCAGCAGCGAATCCGGCGCGCAGGAGGTGCCGTGGTAGCTGTGCCCGCCGCCCTTGACCACCAGCCGCAGCCGGTGCCGCCGCGCGAAATCGACCGCCGCCGCCACATCGGCGCTGTTGGCGGCGGCTACCACCCGCGCGCTGGGCCGCGACAGCCAGGCCCCGTGGTAGCCACTGGTCTGGGTCAACGCAGGCTGGTCGCCGATGAAGAACGGGTTCTGGATCTGCGCCAGTGCCTCGGCGCGGGTGGCGGCATCGCCGAGGAAGGGCGACACCGGGATCGACAGCCGTCCACCGACGGCGTTGGAGAGCTGGTCCCATTCGCTGGAAGAGGGCCACCCGGCGGTACCGGGACGGACACGGGCGAGGGCATTCCGTGACCCGGTTGAATTGCCTGCGGCCGCTTTTTGAACCAGCGGGAGCAAGGGCAGGGCAAGCCCGGCTTTCAGGCAGTCACGACGTTTCATGGCAGTCACAGGCAGAGGGCGATGAACCCAGCATGTGCTCGTCAACCCTTGCTGTCATTGGCGTGGGGCCGAATGACGGTCACCCGGGACGAATGGTGGCCGCGGGGTGACGTGGGTGTTGGCCGGTTCGCGGTCACGCGGCCCGGATCGACCAGCACGCGGCGGTGAACACCACCCGATCACCCCGGACGAACGGTGCGAACGCGTCGACCACGGTCGACAGCACCCGCTGCCGGAGGTCCGGATCCAGCCCTTCGGCGCGCAGTGCCTGTCCGACCGGTCCCAGCAACGACACGTAGGTCGGCAAGGCGTCGCGGGCGATGCTGCATTCCACGTCGAGCGGGGCGATGTCGATGTGATCCCAACCACTGTCATACAGGATCTTCCGCACGACGCCTGCATCGGCAAACGCAAACTGTCCCGGCCCACCTTCGGCCCGCGCCGGCAGGGTCAGCAGCGGCGCTGCCGCGCGCTCGGCGGTGGTCATGAACGGATTATCGGCCGGACTGCGCCAGGCAATGGCATGCAGGCGGCCACCACGCCGAAGCGCCTGCCGCAGGTTGCCGAACGCGCGCACCGGATCATCGAAGAACATCACCCCGAACCGCGACACGATGCGGTCCAGGCTGGCGGGGGCAAAGGGATGCTGCTGGGCATCGCCCACGGCGAAATCGATGGCTTTGCCCGCCGCCAGTGCCCGCTCGCGCGCCACGGCGATCATCGGCGCGGAAATATCCACCCCGCTGCAGCGGCCCTGCGGACCCAGCCGATCGGCAATGGCCAGGCAGAGCGCCCCGGTGCCGCAGCCGACGTCCAGCACGCGCGCATCGGGCTCGGCGGCAATGGGATCGGCAAGAACCGGCTCGAAGCCGGCGAACATGCCGTCGAGCAGCGACTGCGCCTGTACCCAGGCATCGCCGGCCGGGCCGTTCCAGAGGTCGTGCTGCGAAGGCGGGGATGCGGCGTGGGGCATGTTGGGGACTCCGGGAGGATTCCGCGCACTGTGCCACCTCAACCGTGATTGAGGTCAAGCGCCAGGCAGGGCCTGCGCATCACCCCGGATCACCCCATCAGCGTCTCGGCCAACAGCTTCACGTTGAGCACCACGATCACCGCGGCAATCACCCAGGCCAGCGTCAACAGCCAGCGCGGCGCGACCAGCGTGCCCATCCGTGCCTTGTCACCGACGAACATCACCAGCGGAATCACCGCGAACGGCAGCTGCATCGACAACACCACCTGGCTCAGCACCAGCAGCCGCGCCGTTCCCTGTTCGCCATAGATCGCGGTGACGAGCACCACCGGCACGATGGCGATGCCACGGGTCAGCAGGCGCCGCGCCCAGGGCACGATGCGCAGGCGCAGGAACCCCTCCATCACGATCTGCCCGGCCAGGGTGGCGGTCACGGTGGAGTTGATGCCCGAGGCGAGCAGTGCCACCGCGAACAAGGTAGATGCTAGCCCGGCTCCCAGCATCGGCGCCAGCAGCTCATGGGCCTGTTCGATCTCCTGCACATCGGTGCGCCCGTTGGCATGGAACACCGCCGCGGCCAGGATCAGGATCGAGGCGTTGATGAACAATGCCAGCATCAACGCGATGGTGCTGTCGGTCACCGCCCAGCGCAGCGCGCTGCGCCGGCCGCTGTCGGTGCGCGGGTAGGCGCGGGTCTGCACGATGGACGAATGCAGGTACAGGTTGTGCGGCATCACCGTGGCCCCGATGATGCCGATGGCCAGGTACAGCGCATGCGGGTTGGTGACCACCTCCGCGCGAGGGATGAACCCGCCCAGCACCGCCTGCAGCGGCGGCGCGGCCAGCGCGATCTGCACCGCGAAGCAGGCGAAGATCACCAGCAGCAGGGCAATCACGAACGCTTCCAGCGCGCGGAAGCCACGGTGCATCAGCCACAGCACCAGCACCACGTCCACGGCGGTGATGATCGCCCCCATCATCAGCGGCAACCCGAACAGCAGCTTGAGCGCGATGGCGGTACCGATCACCTCGGCCAGGTCGCAGGCGATGATCGCGATCTCGCACAGCACCCACAGGCACAGGCTCACCGGTCTGGAGAAATGGTCGCGGCAGGCCTGCGCCAGATCGCGCCCGGTGGCGATGCCCAGCCGGGCCGACAGCCCCTGCAGCACGATGGCCATCAGGTTGGAGAGCAGGATCACCGACAGCAGCAGGTAGCCGAACTGCGCGCCACCGGCGATGTCGGTGGCCCAGTTGCCCGGGTCCATGTACCCCACCGACACCATGTAGCCGGGACCCAGGAAGGCCAGCAGCCGGAACCACCAGTGGCCGCCCCTGGGCACGGCCACGCTGGCGTGCATCTCGCCCAGGCTGGGGCGATCGCCGGTGGCCTGCGGCCATGCGCTGGTGGTCGGGGAGGTGGGGTCCGCGCTCATGCGGCCGAATATAGCAGAGGCTATGTTATCAAGGTGAGGGCATCGGCCACGAACGCATGCCATGGGTATGCGGCAGGCTGGCCTTCATGGCATCGATGAAGGCGCGCAGCCGCGAGGGGATCTGGCGCGCGGCCGGGTAGACCAGATGCACCGGCAACGGCGGCGCCTCCCAGCCGGGCACCAGTTGCACCAGCCGGCCGTCGCGCAGGTCATCGCCCACCAGCCACGCCGACACCACCGCCGCGCCCAGTCCGGACACCGCCGCGCGCCGCGCAACGAACAGGTTGTCGGTGAGCAGGCGCGGCTGGATGTCCACCCGCAGCGCTGGACCGTCATCGGCCGGCAGCAGGGTGAAACGGTCGCGGTAGAAGGTGGTCAGGGCGATCCACGGCAGGCCGGGCAGCAGGGTCGGGTCGCGTGGGTCGGCCGCCGCCAGCAGCGAGGGCGCGGCGATGACGATGCGCGGTACTTCGGCCAGCGGAACCGCCACCAGTTGCGGTTCCTCCACGCGTCCCACCCGGATGGCGCAGTCGATCCCGTCGGCAATGAAGTCCACCGGCTGGTCTTCCAGCATCCACTCCAGCGTGACCTGGGGATGGCGGGCCATGAACTGCAACATCGGTTCCAGCAGCTGGGCCTGGCCGAAGGCATGTGGCACCACCACCCGCAGGCGCCCGCGTGGCACGTCCACGTCACCACGCAGGTCGGCCTGGATCGCGTCCCAGTCGTCCACCAGGGCCCGGGCGTGCGCATAGCATCGCTCGCCGTCTTCGGTCAGCGTCATCTGGTGGGTGGAACGCTTGATCAGGTGCAGGCCGAACAGCCGTTCCAGGGTCTGCAGGCGGCGGCTGACGGTGGGCTGGGTGGTGCCCAGCTGCACGGCGGCGGCGGACAGGCTGCCGCTTTCGACGATGCGGACAAAGGTGGCCAGCAGGTCGATACGGTCCGCACCCGGTGCCGCGGAAGGAGTGCTCATACAACCTTCGTATGATGGATATGTACCGAAGCCTACTACACGCCTTCTCGTTCAAGGAGGATGCTGGCGCCACTTTCTTCAGGCGTGGAGTGGCTCATGTCCAGCGTGCATATTCCGGCGGTCGCCGTCCCCCGGCCTGCGGTGCCGTCGCGGCTGATCGTCGCGATGGCGGCCGGGGCCGGGTTTTCGGTGGCCTCGATCTACTACAGCCAGCCCATGCTGGGCGTCATCGCCAGCGGGCTGGGCAGCGATGCGCAGTCCACGGGCATGGTCCCGACCCTGACCCAGCTGGGCTACGCGTTGGGCATCCTGCTGCTGGCGCCGCTGGGCGACCGCGTCGACCGCCGCCAGCTGATCCTGCTCAAGTCGCTGGTGCTGGCCGCCGCGCTGGCCGGCGCCGCGCTGTCGGGCAGCCTGCCGACGCTGCTGCTGGCCAGCCTGCTGATCGGGTTGATGGCCACCGTGGCCCAGGACGTGGTGCCCTCGGCGGCGATGCTGGCGCCGGAAGCCGAACGCGGCGCGGTGGTGGGCAAGGTGATGACCGGCCTGCT
>Ga0160451_101027_pt1 | contig 10380 bp, 9 predicted proteins | sample HID1975M_E1MG_FD_108270 | JGI IMG/M metagenome (GOLD analysis project Ga0160451, IMG submission 108270) | Enriched soil microbial communities from UW Madison campus, WI, USA - HID1975M_E1 MG | ecosystem: Environmental > Terrestrial > Soil > Unclassified | place: USA: Madison, Wisconsin | collected... | reverse complement strand
CCACGCCCCCAACGCGCCGAAAGACGCGGCAGTGCGGGGGTATGGCGCAAGCAGGCCAGGGATGGCCTGCGCTCGGCTGTCGGAGGCAGGACGCCGGAGCCAGCCGATGCGCCATACCCCCGCACTGCCGCGGCTCCCGCCGAAGCCGACGCCACCCGATGCCTTTGCTCCTGCGGTTGCGGTTGCGGTTGCGGTGATCGTCGCCGCATCCCGCGCCTACCGACACCGATCCTGGGTAACCCACCCCCGAGCAGGTCGGCGGGCGGAGGCCTACAATGGACCGGTGAGCTTCACCGTCCGTGCCATCACCCTCGACCTCGACGACACCCTGTGGCCGTTCGCGCCCATCGGCGCGCGCATCGACCGGGTGCTGCACGACTGGATGCTCGAGCACAGCCCGGCCACCGCCGCGATGTACCCGGTGGAAGCCATGCGCGAACTGCGCGAACGCTCCTTCCGCGACCACCCGCACCTGCACCACGACCTGTCCGCGCTGCGCCGGCTGACCCTGCGCGAAGCGCTGGAGAACAGCGGCGCCAGCCTGGACCTGCTCGAACCGGCCTACGAAGCCTTCTACGCCGCGCGCAACCAGGTCGAGTGCTATCCCGACGCGCTCGGCGCACTGGCGCGGATCGCCGCGCGCGTACCGGTGGCCGCACTGAGCAACGGCAACGCCGACCTGGAGCGGATCGGGCTGATGCACCACTTCGCCTTCCAGCTCGGCGCGCGCGAACACGGCGCGGCCAAGCCGGAAGCCAGCATCTTCCTGGCCGCCTGCGAGCGCCTGGGCTGCGCGCCGGGCCAGGTGCTGCACGTGGGCGACCACGTGGAGATGGACGTGGCCGGCGCCGCCCGTGCCGGCCTGCTCAGCTGCTGGATCAACCGCGAAGCGCGCACCTGGCAGCACGGGGAAATCGTGCCCGACCTGCAATTCACCACCCTCGCCGCGCTGGCCGACTGGCTGGACGCGCACGCCACCCCTCGCGAACCCGTCCCGGAACACGCCGCATGAGCCACTCGAACCACTACGCCGACCACAGCACCCCGGCGCTGCCGCTGCATCTACTGGACCGCGACGGCTATGGCGCCTGGCGCGCCGCGCAGCCGGCGGCGGCGGCCGCATGGCTGGACGCGCAGGGGTTCCAGCCCGCTCCCGGCAGCGTGGCGCTGCTGCCGGCCGAAGACGGCATCGCCGGAGCGGTGGTCGGCGTGGGCGACCGCCTCGACCCCTGCAGCTATGCGCACGCACCCACCACGCTGCCGCCGGGTGCATGGATGCCGGCCGGCGAACTGCCCGCCGCCGAACTGGCCGCGCTGCAACTGGGCTGGGGCCTGGGCAGCTACCGCTTCGACCGCTACAAGAACCCGCCGCGCGCACCGGCGCGGCTGCGCCTGCCGCAGCTCGACGCCGAGGCGCTGGACCTGCTGCTGGCCACCATGCGCGTGCGCGACTGGGTCAACACGCCGACCCAGGACATGGGCCCGCAGCACCTGGAGGCGATCGCCCGCGAACTGGCCGCCGAACACGGCGCGCACATCGAGGTGGTGGCCGGCGAGGCGCTGCTGGCGCACAACTTCCCGGCGATCCATGCGGTCGGGCGCGCCTCGCACCGCGCGCCGCGGCTGATCGAACTGCGCTGGGGCGACGCCTCGCATCCGCACGTGGTGCTGGTCGGCAAGGGCGTGTGCTTCGATACCGGTGGCCTGGACATCAAGCCGGCCGACGGCATGCGCAACATGAAGAAGGACATGGGCGGCGCCGCGCACGCACTGGCGCTGGCCGGGCTGGTGATGGCGCGCAGGCTGCCGTTGCGGCTGAGCGTGCTGGTGCCGGCGGTGGAGAACGCGATCGGCCCCGATGCGTTCCGGCCCGGCGAAGTGATCGCCACCCGCGCGGGGGTCAGCGTGGAGATCGACAACACCGACGCCGAAGGGCGGGTGATCCTGTGCGACGCGCTGGCCTATGCCGGCGAACAGAAGCCGGCGCTGATCGTTGATTTCGCCACCCTCACCGGCGCGGCGCGGATCGCGCTGGGGCCGGACCTGCCGGCGCTGTTCGCCAACGACGACGCGCTCGCCGCCGCCTGGCTGGCGGCCGGCGAACAGACCCGCGACCCGGTGTGGCGCCTGCCGCTGTGGCGTCCGTACCTGCGCTACCTGACCAGCCACGTCGCCGACCTGGCCAACGCCGGTTCGCGCATGGCCGGTGCGGTGACCGCCGCGCTGTACCTGGAGCGCTTCGTACCCAGCGGCACGCCGTGGGCGCACCTGGACACCTACGCCTGGAACGACAGCAGCCGCCCCGGCCACCCGGCCGGCGGCGAAGCGCTGGGCCTGCGTTCGGCGTGGGCGATGCTCAAGGCGCGCTACGGAAGCTGACGCGCGCACTGCGCCCGCGGCGGGACTGGAATTGCCCCCGCGCGCTGTCGGATGATCCTGCGACCTCGCACCGGGACGCAGGATGCTGAAGCTGGGAAGAACGGCTCTGTCCGTGGTGGCCGCGTTCGCCGGCCTCGGCGCGCTCGTGTACACGATGCCGTGGCTGGCCCACGTACAGCACGGCCTGCCCGTGCCGCCGGGCACCGGCACCGGCTGGCTGGCCTGCGTGCTGCTGCTGGGCGCGTCGCTGCTGGCGCGGACCGGGCTGGGCCGGCTGCAGCGCGAGCGCGAAGCGGCCGAACTGGAAACACTGAGGCGCCGCCGGGTCTTCGAAGCACGGGGCGGTCTGCGCTGGTTCCTGCTGTCGGTGCCGTTGGGCGCACTGTTCGCGTGGAGCGGCTGCGCTGCGCTGCAGAAGGGTCACTGGGGCGTGGCTGCCGTCTCGTTCGCGCTGGTGGCGCTGTTCGTGCTGCTGGGCTGGCAGGTCGCGCGCCAGGTGCTGCGACCGGGCCCGATGCTGCGCATGGACGCGCACGGGATCGACCATGCGCTGTACGGCCCGATCCGCTGGGGCGATGTGATCGGCCTGCAGCTGCAGAGCGTGCAGGTGCGCCATTCGACCCAGCACACGCTGATGCTGGGCGTGCGCGACGCGCCACGCTACCTGCGCAACGCGCCGCCGCTCATGCGCTGGCTGCACGGCCGGCGGCTGCGCGGCCGCCAGGGCGTGGCCGCGCTGCCGATCCCGCTCAACCTGCTGGACAAGGACGCCGGCCTGATCCACGCATCGGCGCTGGCGCTGCGCAGGCGCGACCCGGCCCCGTTCCTGGAGTACTGGCACCACGGCATGGACGGCCAGGAGATCGATGCGCTGCTGCGGATGCATGCGCTGATCGACGACTCCGACCGCATCGCCGCGGAACTGCGTGCGATGCCGGACGATGCCGGCCCGGCAACGATCGCGACGCTGGAAGCGCGGCTGCGCGAGCACCAGGCACGCCAGGACGCCGTACTGCCGGAACTTCGGATGGCGATGGACACGCATGCGCGCAGGGCCAGGCGCCACGCGCGCGGCGCCGGGATCCTGCTCGCGGTGACGGTGGCGCTGCTGCTCCTGTCGATCGCGCTTCGGCTCCTGCACTGAGCGGGGCAGCGTCCCGGCGGACCCCGCCGCGGACGCACGTACCGGTACCACACCGCCGGGCGTGCTGGCAGGAGGTCAGCAAGTCGGGCACTACGTGCCGTCCTGCGCGGGCCCCGGGCGCTTTCCGGTGCATCCTGCGTTGGTCAGAACGGGCATGGCCGCACCGGCCGCCGCGCGGCGATGTCGCCAGGGGGTACACGCATGGGAATTGGCTTCGCTCGGCGCCACCGGGCCGATACGGCGTTCTGGTGGCTGTTCGCCCTGTCCGCGTGGATGGTGGTCGGCCTCGGATTCGCTGGACAGATACGCCTGCGCTTCACCGGCCAGGCCGACTACCCGGCACCGGCCGTCCTGGTCGTGCACGTCTGGGCGTTCTTCGGCTGGATCACGCTGCTGGCGCTGCAGGTGGCGCTGGCCAGCCGCGGGCACCTGCGGATGCATCGCGCGCTCGGCCCGCTGGGCCTGCTGCTGGTGCCGGTGATGGCCTGGTCGGCGATCGCCTCGGAGCTGTACAGCCAGCGCTTCTATGCCGCCACCGATCCGGACAACATCCGCTTCCTGCCGCTGCCGGTGGCCAGCGTGCTGGGTTTCGTCGGCTGCGCGCTGGCCGCGTTCCTGTTGCGCGGCTCGCCGCCGCACCACAAGCGGCTGATCTACCTGGCCACGTCGGTGGTGCTGGTCGCGGCGTTCTCGCGCTGGTGGGGCGGCGCGATCGCCACCGCGCTGCCGCCCGGCTTCCTGGCCGAATGGCTGGCCAACTACGCCGGCGTGCTGGTGCTGTTCCTCGTCGCCGTGGGCTACGACCTGGCCACGCGCGGCAGCGTGCATCCGGTGCACCGCATCGCGATCCCGCTGCTGGTCGCGATGCAGCTGGTCGCGGTGGCGATCGGGCAGAGCGAGGCCTGGCCGGACACCGGCCGGCGCCTGCTCGGCATCGGCTGAGTGGTGCCGGCTACAGCCAACCCTTCTGCCGCGCCAGCCGCGCCGCCTCGATGCGGTTGCCGGCGCCGAGCTTGCCGATCGCCTCGGACAGGTAGTTGCGCACCGTGCCCTGCGAGAGGTTGAGCTGCGTGGCGATCTCGCCGGAGGAGCGGCCCTCGCCGGCCAGGCGCAGCACCTGGCGCTCGCGCTCGTTGAGCGGATCGGCCTCGCCCCACGCCTCCACCGCCAGTTCCGGGTCGATCGCGCGGCCGCCGTGGCGGACCTTGCGCAGCGCCTCGGCCAGGCGTTCGGCCGGCGCGTCCTTGAGCAGGTAGCCGACCACGCCGGCTTCCAGCGCGCGGCGCAGGAAACCGGCGCGGGCGAAGGTGGTGACGATCACGACCTTGACCGGCAGTCCGTGGCGCTGGATGCGCTGGGCCAGTTCCAGCCCGGTCAGGCCGGGCATCTCGATGTCGGTGACCAGCACGTCCGGTTGCAGGCGCTGCAGTTCGCGCCACGCACTCTCGCCATCGGCCCCCGCGCCGACGACCTCGATGTCCGGTTCCATCGCCAGCAGCGCGGCCAGCGCGCCGCGGACCATGGCCTGGTCTTCGGCCAGCAGGACGCGGATCATCGGTGGCGCGGCATCGCGGACATAGGCCGACGTTAGCAAAAAGTCCGGTCACGCCGCAGCGGCCGCGGCTCTTCTGTAGGAGCCCGTCTTGCGGGCGACACGGGCACCGGAACGACGAGACGGCCCGTTGTGCCGGCCTGCCTGTGCGGCCGGGCAGCGCGCGGTTTCCCGCCAGGCCGATTCCGCCGGCGACATGCCGCGTCGGCACGGGCGGCGTTCCGGTGGTTCCGATGTCGTCGTGTCGCCCGCGAGACGGGCTCCTACAGGGGATATGTGTCGGCGGGGACGGGGGCATGCCAGTGCGGCAGCTCGGCCAGCAGGCGCGTGCCGCGTGGTGCGGCGGCTTCGAGGCGCAAGGTACCGCCCAGCGCCTGCAAGCGCTCGCGCATGCCGTCCAGGCCGTTGCCGGGCCGGATCGTGCCGCCGCGGCCGTCGTCCTCGACCTGCAGCCGCCAGTGCTGGCCGACGCGGCGCAACGACACCTGTACGCGGCTGGCGCGCGCATGCCGATGGATGTTGGTCACCGCCTCGCGCAGGCACAGGGCCAGCACGGTTTCCTGCTCCGGCGGCAATGCCGCCTCTTCGGTCTCCAGCCGCAGCGCCACGCCCGCGCCTTCCAGCAGCACCCGGGCTGCGGCCAGCTCGCCGGCCAGGCCGGCGGCGCGGATGCCGGTGACCGCGCGCCGCACCTGCCCCAGCGCATCGCGCGCGACCTGGCCCAGTTCCTCGATCTCGCGCTGCGCGGCGGCCGGATCGCGCTGCACCAGCTTGCCGGCCAGGTCGGCCTTCAACGCCACCAGCGACAGCGTGTGGCCGAGCAGGTCGTGCAGGTCGCGGCCGATGCGTTCGCGCTCGGCGGTGGCGGCCAGGCGCCGGACCTCGTCGCGCGAGAGCAGCAGCGCGGCGTCCTTGCGCTCGGCGATGCGCTGGACCTGCACCAGCAGGCCGATCACCAGCGTGGTCACCGGCATCCAGATCATCGCCGACCACGGGTAGCCCACCAGGCGCGCGGCGACCACGAACGCCACGTTGAGCAGCAGCAGGGCCAGCGCGTAGCTCCAGGACAGGCGCCAGCGCGCCGCGCCCAGGAACACGCAACCGAACACGAAGTAGCTCATCCCCGACGGATACCAGGGCAGCAGCGCCAGGCACAGCACGGCCATGCCCAGCGCACACGGCCGCACCCAGCGCGGCGGCCCCAGCACCGCGGCGGTGTACAGGGCCAGGAACACCGGGTAGGACAGCAGGGTCAGCAGCCACCAGCGCCGGTCGTAGCCCTGCGGGGTGAACACCGGGACGATGAACACCCACACCGTCCACAGCAGGTGGATCGCCTCGCTCCAGGCCGGGCGGCCGCGGCGCACCGCGCAGGCCACCAGCGAATCGGGCGCCGGTCGCAGCCAGCCGGGAAAGGATCGGGACATCACGGACTCCTCGTCGTCGCCTCAACCGGCGAGCAGCCGGCGCCGCGCCAGCAGGTGGAACACCGCGGCCACCGCCAGCAGCACCGCCACGTTCGGCCACAGCGGGCCGCCCCCGGCGAAACCCAGCGGCGCCTGGGCGATCCGCGCCAGATGGTACGCCGGCCACAGCGGCGCGATCGATTGCAGGGACGCGGGCAGCATCGACAGCGGCACGAACAGCCCGGACAGGAACGCCATCGGCAGGTAGACCAGGTTGATCAGCGCCGGCGCGCCGCGGCCGCCGACCCGCGTGCCCAGCCACAGGCCCAACGCGCTGAAGGGCAGCACGCCGAACAGGTTCGCCGCCACCCACCCGCTCCACTGCAGCGGCGACAGGCGCACGCCGGCCACGCCGGTCGCCAGCGCCGCCAGCAGCACCAGGATGATCGCGGTGAACAGCCCGGCCATGGCGACCTTCGCGGCCAGGTAGGCGCCCGGCGGCATCGGCTGGGCGCGCTTGAGGGTGAGCAGCCCCTGTTCGCGGTCCATCGCCACGGTGACGCCGAAGCCGAACAGCGACACGCCCATCACGCCGAAGGCGCCATAACCGGCCAGCAGGTAGCGCGCCGCCTCCGACCCGCCCCTGTGGCCGAGCAGGACGCCGAACAACAGGTAGAACAGCGGCGGAAACAGCAGGCACGGCACCGAGAACGACGGCGTGCGCAGCAGGCGCAGGAATTCGAAGCGGGCTTCCTGCAGGTAGGCGTTCGCCGGATTCGAGGCGGCGGGAACGGTCGCGGTGTCCATCAGGCGGCTTCCTTCTGCTGCGGGTCGTGGGCGTGGTCGCTACCCTGGCCGGTGAGTGCGAGGAAGGCGTCGGCCAGGCCGGCGCGGCGCACCTCCAGTTCCGACAGCGCCGGATCTTCGGCCAGCAGCCGGCGCACCACCGCTTCGGCGTCGGCGGCCACGATCTCCAGGCGACCGTCCGTGCCGCCGCACGCGGCCTGCACGCCCGGGCACGTCGCCACCGTCGACGGCGCCAGCACGGACAGGCAGCCGATCCGCCGCTGGGCCACGCGCGCGCGGACCTGCTCCACGCTGCCCTGCACCAGCAGCCGGCCGCGGTCGATCACCACGACCCGGTCGGCCAGCGCCTCGGCCTCCTCCAGGTAGTGGGTGGTCAGCAGTACGCCGCAGCCCTGCGCGGCCAGTGCGCGGATCGCGCGCCACAGCGCCTGGCGCGCGTCGATGTCCAGGCCGGTGGTCGGCTCGTCCAGGAACAGCAGTCGCGGGTTGCCGCACAGGGCCATGGCGAACTGCACGCGCCGCTGCTGGCCGCCGGACAGGGCGCCGTAGCGGCGCTGCTGCAGGTCCTCCAGCCCGGCCAGCGCCAGGCATTGGTCGAGGCCGCGCGGATCCGGGTAGTAGCTGCGGGTCAGCGCGAGCAGTTCGCGCACCTTCAACGCGTCGGGGATGCCGGCGGTCTGCAGCATCACCCCGGTGCGGCGCCGGGCCTGCAGCGAACGCGGCGGCAGGCCGAACAGTTCGGCGCGGCCGGCATCGGGCGACTGCAGGCCCAGCAGCAGGCCGATGGCGGTGCTCTTGCCCGCACCGTTGGGACCGAGCAGCGCCAGCACCTGGCCGGCGTGCAGTTCCAGGTCCAGGCCATCGAGGGCGCGGACCGGACCGTAGCGCTTGCCGGCCTGGTGCAGGCGCGCCAGCGGCGTGGGGTTGGCGGTGTCGGGGATGGGCATGTCCATGGCGGCCTCCGTGGCGGGATGGCCCCACTGTCCGCCGCCTTCCGCGCGCGTTGCAGTCGCCGGTCTCACGTCAAGCGCATGACAGCTGTCACTGTGCCGGCCCGCTCCGCCCCGGCAGGATGCGCCGGTGCCGCGATGGCGTGTCGGATCCGGCCGCGTCCGTCCGTCGCGGCGACGACGGTGCCCATCGCAGCGACGGCGCCGTCGGCCGGAAAGTGACTTCCGGCAGCTGGCCGCCGTGTACCCTTGCCGCGGACACTGGACCGGGATCGCAACGAGAACGCAATGAACGCTTCCGCAGAACTGCTCAAGGAACTCCGTCTGGAGCGCGGCAAGGTGCCTACCCCGCCGCCGTCGCGGCGCGGGCTGTGGATCGCACTGGCCGCCGGCGCGGTGCTGGTCGCCGTGGTGGCGGCCTGGCTGCTGCTGGGCAGGGACCAGGCGCCGGAGGTGCGGACCGCGCCGGTGGTGGCGATTTCCTCCGGCGGCGGCGCCAGCGCGTCGGTGCTGGACGCCAGTGGCTATATCGTGGCGCGGCGCATGGCCACGGTTTCGGCCAAGGTCACCGGCCGGGTCAAGGAAGTGCTGATCGAGGAAGGCATGCGCGTGGAGGAAGGCCAGGTGCTGGCCCGCCTGGACCCGATCGACGCCGATGCGCAGCGCACCCTGGCGGCCTCGCAGGTGTCCGCCGCGCAGAGCCAGGCCGACAGCGTGCGCGCGCAGCTGGTGGATGCCGAGGCCAACGCCGGCCGGCTGTCCCAGCTCGTCGACCAGAAACTGGTCTCGCGCGCGCAGTACGAACAGGCCATCGCCCAGCGCGATTCGCTGCGCGCGCAGCTGGCCACCGCCCAGCGCAACGCGCAGGTCGCCGGCGACCAGCTGCGCATCGCCGGCCAGGGCGTGGACAACACCATCGTGCGCGCGCCGTTCGCCGGGATCGTGACCGCCAAGGCCGCGCAGCCGGGCGAGATCGTCTCGCCGCTGGCCACCGGCGGCTTCACCCGCACCGGCATCGGCACGATCGTGGACATGGAATCGCTGGAGGTCGAGGTCGAGGTCGGCGAGTCCTACATCGGCCGGGTACAGCCGCAGATGCCGGTGGAGATCGTGCTCAACGCCTATCCCGACTGGCGCATCCCCGGCGAGGTGATCGCGATCATCCCGGCCGCCGACCGCGGCAAGGCCACGGTCAAGGTACGCGTCGCGCTGAAGGCCAAGGACGCGCGCATCGTGCCGGACATGGGCGTGCGGGTCAGCTTCCTGGACCGCGCTTCTCAAGAGCAGGCCCCGGAAACGGGCGCACAGAAGCCGCAGGGCGTGCGCGCGCCGGCGGCCGCGATCGTGCAGCGCGACGGCGCCGAGGTGGCGTTCGTGCTCGGCGACGAGGATGAGGTCGAGCAGCGCGCGGTCAAGGCCGGCCTCGCCATGGGCAGCGACCGCCAGGTGCTGTCGGGGCTGGCCGGCGGCGAGACCGTGGTGCTCGATCCGCCGGAGACGCTGGCCGACGGCGACCGCGTGCGCATCGCCGGCGACGAGGCCAAGTGAATCGCTCCAGCAGACAAAGCCGTCTCCCGCGCAGGCGGGAATGGCGGGAAGAAAGCGCCGCTGACACAACCCGATATCCCGAACCCACGAGGAACATGCGATGACGGCCCTGGTCACACTCCGCAACGTCACCAAGACCTACCAGCGCGGCCCCGAGAAGGTGCAGGTGCTGCATGGCATCGACCTGGACATCCCCAAGGGCGACTTCGTCGCGCTGATGGGCCCGTCCGGCTCGGGCAAGACCACCCTGCTCAACCTGATCGGCGGCCTGGACACGCCCAGCGGCGGCGAGATCGAGATCGAGGGCGAGCGCATCGACCAGCTCGGCGGCGGCCAGCTGTCGAACTGGCGCAGCCACCACGTCGGCTTCGTGTTCCAGTTCTACAACCTGATGCCGATGCTGACCGCGCAGAAGAACGTCGAACTGCCGCTGCTGCTGACCAGGCTGGGCGCGGCCGACCGCGCGCGCCGCGCGCAGATCGCGCTGACCCTGGTCGGCCTGGCCGACCGCCGCAGCCACCGGCCCAACGAGCTGTCCGGCGGCCAGCAGCAGCGCGTGGCGATCGCGCGGGCGATCGTCTCCGACCCCACCTT
>Ga0160451_101024_pt1 | contig 10408 bp, 8 predicted proteins | sample HID1975M_E1MG_FD_108270 | JGI IMG/M metagenome (GOLD analysis project Ga0160451, IMG submission 108270) | Enriched soil microbial communities from UW Madison campus, WI, USA - HID1975M_E1 MG | ecosystem: Environmental > Terrestrial > Soil > Unclassified | place: USA: Madison, Wisconsin | collected... | reverse complement strand
GGTACGACGGACTGGCGCCGCTGCCGGCCGATGCGGATCTCAATGCGGCCGATTTCGATCGGCTGCTGGCGCTGCGCGAGCAGGTCGCCAAGGTGCTGGAGCCGATGCGCGCCAACGGCGCGATCGGCGCGGCGCTGGAGGCGGAAATCACCGTCGCCGCCGATGCGGTCACCGCCGCGCGCTGGCAGCCGCTGGGCGAGGAACTGCGCTTCCTGTTCATCAGTGGCGACGTCACGGTGACGCCGGCCAGCACCGACGACATCTTCGTCAGCGCGCAGCCGACGACCAAGTCCAAGTGCGTGCGCTGCTGGCACCATCGCGGCGATGTGGGCACGGTGGCCGCGCATCCGGAACTGTGCGGACGCTGCGTCAGCAATGTGGAAGGGCCGGGCGAGGATCGCCGCTGGTTTTGATTGCGTCCTTCTCCCGCTGGCGGGAGAGGTTGGCGCGAAACGCCGGACCAAGCGCATCGAGCAACTGTCCTGTAAATCTTCCCCCATCCGCCCTACGGGCACCTTCCCCCGCAGGGGGAGAAGGGAACAAAGCAAGGTGCCATCGATGAGCCGACATCCCAAACCCAACGCCTTGATCTGGCTGCTGCTGTCGGTGGCGGTGATCGCGCTGGACCAATGGAGCAAGGCCTGGGTGCTGTCCAGCCTGCCCGAGTACACCGCCATCCCGGTGATCGAAGGTTTCTGGAACTGGTACCGCACCTACAACACCGGCGCGGCGTTCAGCTTCCTGGCCAACGCCGGCGGCTGGCAGATCTGGTTTTTCACCGCGCTGGCGGTAGGCATCAGCGGGCTGCTGGCGTTCTGGCTGTCGCGCACCGCGCGCGGCGACTGGCGGCAGGCGCTGCCGTATGCGCTGGTCATCGGCGGAGCGCTCGGCAACGTCATCGACCGGCTGATCCACGGCCACGTGGTCGATTTCATCCAGTGGCACTGGCGCGACCATTACTGGCCGGCGTTCAACCTGGCCGACTCGGCCATCGTCGGCGGCGCCATCGGCATCGCGCTGTTCGGGCTGCTGGACGGCAAGAAGAAAGTCGCATGACGCACGGCGGGCTCAGGCCCACGGCAGGTGATGCGGAGCGGTGAGGCAGGAGAAGGCGGGCCAGGGCACCAGCCTATGCGGGAAACCGCGGCACGTTGGCCCTCACCCCTTGTCTTCTCCCGCAAGCGGGAAAGGGGGAGTCGAGGCCCTGCGGCTCCGGCTTCGATAGCCGGTTCATCCCTTGAACTGCCGGGCTTCGGTAGAATCGATGCTTATGGAAGTCCTGCTCGCCAATCCCCGCGGTTTCTGCGCCGGCGTCGACCGCGCCATCGAGATCGTCAAGCGCGCCATCGAGACGCTGGGCGCGCCGATCTACGTGCGCCACGAAGTCGTGCACAACCGTTTCGTCGTCGACGACCTGCGCCAGCGCGGCGCGATCTTCGTCGAGGAACTGGACGAGGTGCCCGACGGCAACACGGTGATCTTCAGCGCGCACGGCGTTTCGCAGGCGGTGCGCGCCGAGGCCGAGCGCCGCGGGCTCAAGGTGTTCGACGCGACCTGTCCGCTGGTGACCAAGGTGCATTTCGAGGTCGCGCGCCATTGCCGCGCCGGCCGCGACGTGGTGCTGATCGGCCACGCCGGCCATCCCGAGGTGGAAGGCACGATGGGCCAGTGGAACGTGCAGAACGGCGGCGGCAGCATCTATCTGGTCGAGGACATCAATGATGTCGCCACGCTGGAAGTCGCCCAGCCCGGCAATCTTTTCTACACCACCCAGACCACGCTGTCGGTGGACGACACCATCGGCATCATCCAAGCCCTGCAGGCGAAGTTCCCAGCCATCCAGGGCCCGAAGAACGACGACATCTGCTACGCCACGCAGAACCGCCAGGATGCGGTGCGCGACCTGGCGCGCGAATGCGATCTGGTGCTGGTGGTCGGTTCGCCCAACAGTTCCAACTCCAACCGCCTGCGCGAGCTGGCCGAGCGCGATGGCGTGGAGTCCTACCTCATCGATGGCGCGCACGAGATCAATCCGGCCTGGCTGCAGGGCAAGCGGCACGTCGGCGTGACCGCCGGCGCCTCCGCGCCCGACGTGTTGATCGAAGGCGTCATCGCGCGCCTGCGCGAACTGGGTGCCGGCAACGTGCGCGAGCTGTCCGGCGAACCGGAGTCGATGGTGTTCGCGCTGCCCAAGGAACTGCGGCTGCGCCTGGTCGGTTGATCTTCGTCGTACCGAGGGCGGAGCAAGCTCCGCTCCACAGACCCGTGTGTTTCGCGTCTTCGTCATGGCGTCTAAGCCCGCCTTGCGGAAGGCGAGTCCGACTCGTTGACGCACACCGATGCGGCGGCTTGCCGCTTGGCGATCACATCAGCTTGATGCCGAATTCGCGTATCCGCTTCAGCAGGCTGAAGAGGATTTCGCTGCGCACGCCGCCCGCCTGCCGCGGTGTCGAGACGAAACCGGTGGCGCTGAGCAGGATCCGTCCCGCGTCGATGCCGTCGATCTGCACGTTGGGCGCGGGCGTCTCCAGGATGCCCGGGTGCTCGCGGAAGGTTTCCAGGATCAGCTGGCGCACCAGTTCGACGTCGGTGGTCAGGGGAATCGGCAACTGCACCTTCACCAGTCCCTGGGCATTGGCGAACGTGCGGTTGCGGACGATCTTGGTAATGAACTCGGAGTTGGGCACCAGCACGGTGGTGCGGTCGCCGGTCTGGATTTCGGTGGCGCGCACGTTGATGCGGCGGATGTCGCCCTCGGCATCGCCGACGATGACCCAGTCGCCCACCTTGACCGGCCGTTCGGCCAGCAGGATCAGGCCGGAAATGAAGTTCTGCACGATGGCCTGCAGGCCGAAGCCGATGCCGACCGACAACGCGCTGGCGATCCAGGCGATGCGCTCCAGGCCCACGCCGATGGCCGCCAGCGCCATCGCCACCGCGATCACGAAGCCGACATAGCCCAGCAGCGTGACCACCGACGTGCGCATGCCTTCGTCCAGCCGCGTCGTCGGCAGATAGCGCTTGCCCATCCAGCGCTTCAGCAGGCCGGCCAGCAGGCTGACCAGCGCGAACACCACCACCGCCTGCGCGATGTTGCGCGGACTCAGCACCAGTTCGCCGATGCGGATGCCGCGCACGACCTCCAGCGCGCGGGCGATGAGGTTGTCGGCGTCGGCGCCGTAGGGCACCAGCAGCGCGACGATGGCCAGCAGCGCCAGCCCGACGCGCACCAGCGCCGACAGCACCACCGCGGTCTGGTCGATGCGTTCGGCGGAAATGCCGAGGCGATGATTGAGCCGGCTGCCGGCCACGCCCTTGGACGTCAGCAGCGTGGTCAGCGCATCGTCGGCGACCCGCATCGTCAGGTACAGCAGCGACAGCACGATGATCGTCCACAGCAGCTGCTGCATCACGAAGCTGGCGAAGGAGATGAAACCGGTCGCCAGCGCGAGCGTGCACACCCCTATCGCGATCCAGCCGATCAGGATGGTGACGTTGATCCACGGCGTGAAGTGCGGCTGCGCGGCGACGGCCTCGGACACGGTTTCCTTGCGCGTGGCCAGCCGGCGGACCCGCAGCAGCGCATTGAGGACGACGCCGATCAGCAGCACCGTGGTCAGCGTGCCCACGGCGATCGACAGCGACAGGCTCGCATTGACGACGGTGCCGATGCGCTCGATCGCCATGCCCAGCACCATGACCAGCGCCGCCGCCCATGGGAACGGCCGCAGCGCGTGCGCCGCTTCGTCGGAAATGGCCGGCAGCCGCCATGACGGCCGCTTGTGCGACAGCAGCGCGCGGCCCAGGCTCATCACCAGCGCGGCGAACGCCGCCAGGCCGGCGAAATAGTGCGCCAGGTTATCGACGCGCTCCGGGGGCGCATCGCCCAGCGCCATCCGCAGCAACGTGGCCGACCACCACACCGCCAGCGTGGTGACCAGAACGCTGACCAGCGCCGGCCCGGAACGCCGCAGCCGACCAGCCGGCAGCCAGCGCGATGCCAGCCGTTGCAGCAGATGGCGATTGAACGCATGCGCGGCGGCGACGACCAGCGCGGCCAGCAGCAGCCACGTCGCCGCGCGTCCCGGCTGCGCCCGGATGGCATCGTTCACCGTTTGCAGCACTTCGCTCCACAGCCTGCCCAGCCGTGCCTTGTCGCGCGGCTGGCTGCGCTTGATTTCGTGCCAGAAGCGCGGCAGGTAGGGCGGCGTGGCGCGTTCCCACAGCGTGGCGCGGAAGCGCGCCTGGCGCAGGCCGGCGATGCGGTCCAGTAGCTGCGCGCTTTCCACCGAAGTCAGCCGCGCCGTGCGGATTACCGAATCCAGCGCGTTGCGCTCGTTCTGCAACGCCCGGCGCTGACGCGCGATCTCGGGCGGTTCGGCGGCGCCGTCCTCCGGCACCGGTCCCAATCCGGCCAGCCGGGCGTCCAGGCTTTCCAGTTCCGGCGTGCGCTCGGCGATGGCCTTGTCGGCGCTGGCCTGGATGGCGATGACCGCCTCGCGCGCCTTCAGCAGATCCGTCTCGTCGTGGCTGAGCTGCAGGCTCGCGTCGATACCGGAGAGTTCCTTGCGCGCCTGGGCGAAATCCGGCGGAGACGCATCCTGCGCCGCCAGCGGCAGCGCCAGGAACCATATGAGCAGGAGCGGCAGCAACCGTTGGAAATGCATGCATGGACGGGAGGCGGGAAAGGGCCATCAACTTAACACTGGTTTTGTGATGCCCGCTTCCACATCGCAGCGCCCTTTCAGTGACGATGGCCGCTTGCCGCGCGCGATGGCGTTTTTGCTACCGGATCAACGAAGTTGGCGCGTCAACGGAGGCAGGATGATCTTCGATTACAGGAAGGACCTTTTGCCGCCGCGTATCGATGCCGATCTGTGCATCGTCGGGGCGGGACCAGCCGGCATCACGATGGCCCGCACGTTCATCGGCAAGCCAATCAATGTCTGCCTGATCGAAAGCGGGGGACTGGATTCCGACCACAGCGTGCAGGATCTGTGTCAGGCCAGTTCGGTGGGACCCCAGGCCTTCGACGCGCGGAGCAGTCGCCTGCGCGCCTTCGGTGGAGGCAGCGAGGTCTGGGGCGGCGGCTGCATTCCACTGGATGACATCGATTTCACGGCGCGCGACTGGGTACCCGACAGCGGCTGGCCGCTGTCCTATGCGGAACTGCAACCTTTCTACGCGCGCGCGCGGGCGCTGTTCCGCATCGGACACGATTTCACGGCGGGCTCCTTCCTGGGAGAACCGGCGAGAAAGCCCCTCGGTTTTGACGCCGGCCAATTGGTCAACCGGAGCATCGCGCTGAGCCCGGTCCAGTTCGGGACGCACTATGTCGAAGAACTGCGCCGGGCCGCCAACATCCAAGTACTGCTCTACGCCAACCTGATCGCCCTGGATGGATGCCAGAACGGAGTTTCCGTGCGCCAGGGACGCATCGGGTCGCTGTGCGGGCGGCGTGGCGTCGTACGGGCCAGGCAGTACGTGCTGGCCTGCGGCGCCATCGAGAACGCAAGGCTGCTGCTGCTTTCGGACTCGGTCGATCCGCACGGAATGGGCAACCGGCACGATGTGGTCGGACGCTACTTCATGGATCATCCAGCGGGCCACATCGGTCAGTTGCACACCGACAAGACGGACGCGCTGATCCGCGCCTATGAGCGCAGTCCCCAGCGAGCGCATGCGCCCTTGTTCCCGGAGCTGTGCGTGTCCGAACAGATGCAGCGATCGCTGCGTCTGCTCAACGCGCGCACGCGGCCGGTGGCGGTGAGTGGCGACGTCCCCGAAGGCCTGCGGGCCGTGCGCCGCCTCCGGAGCGCGATACGTCGTCCCACCCGCATCGAATCGATGGCATCGGTACTTACGCCTTCATCGGTCGGGCACGCAGAATCTTCTGGCCGGACTGCCCCGGCGCGATCGATACAGGTGGCGGGCCGCCCCACGGCCGATCTGGCGAAGGACGTGATCGCGATCGGAAAAGGCGTGGGCGATGTCGCCCGCGCGACAGCGCGCAAGCTCGCACGCCGACCGGCCGTGCCATCGCTGGGCGTGGATGTGGACGGTTACTTCGAGCAGGCTCCCAATCCGGACAGTCGCATCACGCTGGGCAGCGAAACCGATGCGCTGGGGCAGCGCAAGGCGCAGATCGACTGGCGGCTGACGCCGCTGGACTGGCATACCTATCGCACCGCCGCGCGCATCTTCGGCGACGAACTCGCCCGGGTGGCCCACGGCAGGTTCGTACCGGCGGCCTGGCTGTCGGATCAAAGCAATGCGATCGCGGGCCTGAGCGGTACCGCGCACCACATGGGAACCACGCGCATGAGCGCCGATCCCCGCAAGGGCGTGGTCGATCTGGATTCGCGCGTGCACGGCATGGACAACCTGTACGTCGCCGGCAGTTCGGTGTTTCCGACCGGGGGCTGGGCATTCCCCACCTACACCATCGTGGCGATGAGCCTTCGCCTGGCCGATTGCCTGCATTGCCTGTTCTGAGCGCGCCGATTGACCGGCATAGCCCCGGACCCTAAAATGCCCGGCCCAATCCGCCGGAATAGCTCAGTTGGTAGAGCGGCGCATTCGTAATGCGTAGGTCGTAGGTTCGATTCCTATTTCCGGCACCAGTGTGACAATGCCCCGCTTCGGCGGGGCTTTGTTTTTTTAGAATTCGCCACACCGCGGACTTGCGGGATACAGGGCAGCGCGCGGCTGGAGTCTGGGCTGTGCAAACGCCGACGAGATCGAGGATAGCCAGCAGCCCTCGCCATCCAGATGCAACGGCGGCCAATCAGTGGCAGCCTGTGCGGGTTGACGACCCCGTCCCTTCCCTGGAGCAGGCTATGCGGTTCTCGATCCTATTCATCCCCCTGGCAATTGCGCTGGCCACCGGTTGCGCGCGCACGACCGACACCGAGGTTTCCGACCACGTCGAAGCGGCGGCGGAGCCGTCCGGGCACGCCGATGTGCATCGCTTCCGCATCGGCGCCCTCGAGGCGATGGCGCTGAAGGATGGCGACATCCGCGTGGCCAATGACGGCCGCACGATTGCCGTCGGGCAGCCGCCCGACGCCGTGGCGGCGTTGCTGGACGCTTCGGGACAGGCGACCGATACCCTCAGCCTCAGCATCCAGTCGTTGCTCGTGCGCACCGGCGATCGCATCGTGCTGTTCGATACCGGCGCGGCGGATGCCAGCTTCGCCGATGCCGGCCGGCTGCCCGCGACCCTGCGCTAAGCGGGCTTCCAGCCCGGCCAGATCACCGACATCTTCATCTCGCATGGCCATGCCGATCACGTCGGGGGGCTGCGCGATGGCGCCGGCGCGCTGGCCTTTCCCAACGCGACGATCCACCTGTCGGCGGCCGAGTGGGCCGCCATGAAGGCCGATCCGGGCGCTGCTGATCTTGTGCGCGCCATCACGCCGAAAGTCGCGCCGTTCGCAATGGGCGATGAAATCGCACCCGGGATCACCACCGTGGCCGTCGACGGACACACGCCGGGCCACGCCGCCGCCGAGATCGCATCGCAGGGCGAGCGGCTGCTGTATATCGGCGATACCGCGCACCACTCGGTGATTTCGGTGCAGCGGCCGGACTGGACCATCCAGTTCGATGGCGATGCGCCGACCGCGCAGGCGAGCCGGCGCGAGACATTGCGCCGGGCCAGCGCGGAGAACCTGCGCATCTTTTCGCCGCATTTCCCGTTCCCCGGGCTGGGACGTTTCCGCAGCGAAGGCGACGGCTACGTGTGGGTCGCCGATTGAACCTTCGGCGCCACCGGCCGTTGGAAGCCCCGCTGCGGCGGGGCTTCGTCTTTCCGCGCCTCGTCTCGCCAGCGGAGATCGACAGCAGCTAGAGTGGCGGTCCTTTCTTCGATGCTTCCGACCTCCGTGGCCAAGCCTTCCCCCAAACCGTCCGCCCGCCGCGCCTACGTCTGCAACGAATGCGGCGCGGAATTCACCAAGTGGCAGGGCCAGTGCGGCGAATGCGGCGCTTGGAATTCGCTGAGCGAGATCGTCGTCGAGCCGGCGGCGAATGCGCCCGCCGCCGCGCGCCGTTCCGGCTGGGCCGGCAAGGCCGAGGCGCCGAAGATCACCGCGCTCAAGGACGTGCGCCACAGCGAGGAGGCGCGCGTATCGACCGGCATCGGCGAGTTCGATCGCGTGCTCGGCGGCGGGCTGGTCGAAGGCGCGGTGGTGCTGGTCGGCGGCGATCCGGGCATCGGCAAGTCGACGTTGCTGCTGCAGGCGCTGGCGGCTATGTCCTCCACGCTGCCGGCGCTGTACGTGACCGGCGAGGAATCGCTGGCGCAGGTGGCCGGGCGCGCGGTGCGGCTGGGCCTGCCGCTGGACAACCTGCAGGCGCTGGCCGAGACCGGCATCGAGCACATCCTGCAGCACGCCAGTGCGGCGCGGCCGCGGTTGATCGTCGCCGATTCGGTGCAGACGCTGTGGACCGAATCGTTGACCGCCGCGCCCGGCTCGGTCAGCCAGGTGCGCGAGAGCGCGGCGCGGCTGGTGCGCTACGCCAAGGAGACCGGCACCGCGGTGTTCCTGGTCGGCCATGTCACCAAGGAGGGCGGCATCGCCGGTCCGCGCGTGCTCGAGCACATGGTTGATGCGGTGCTGTATTTCGAAGGCGAGAGCGGCAGCCGCTTCCGCCTGCTGCGCGCGTTCAAGAACCGCTTCGGCGCGGTCAACGAACTGGGCGTGTTCGCGATGGGCGAGAAAGGGCTGAAGGAAGTGCCCAATCCGTCGGCGATCTTCCTGTCCGGCGGCAGCACGCAGCAGCCCGGCAGTTGCGTGCTGGTCACGCGCGAGGGCACGCGGCCGTTGATGGTCGAGGTACAGGCGCTGGTCGATGCGTCGCCGCTGTCCAATCCGCGCCGCGTGGCGGTGGGACTGGAGCAGAACCGGCTGGCGATGCTGCTGGCGGTGCTGCATCGGCATGGCGGCATCGTGGTCGGCGATCAGGACGTCTTCGTCAATGTGGTCGGCGGCATCCGCGTGCAGGAAACGGCGGCCGATCTGCCGGTGCTGCTGGCGGTGCTGTCGTCGCTGCGCGACAAGCCGCTGGCCGACAAGACGGTGGCCTTCGGCGAGGTTGGCCTGTCCGGCGAAATCCGCCCGGTGCCCAACGGCGAGGAGCGGCTGCGCGAGGCGGCCACGCACGGTTTCAAGCGCGCCATCGTGCCGAAGGGCAACGCGCCGAAGGCGGGCACCTACAAGGGCATGGACGTGGTGGCGGTGGAACGGCTGGCCGATGCGTTGGAAGCGGCGGGGTGAAACGGCGCGGATGATGTCGCGCGATTACGCGGCGGGCCGATCGCGACAGCGAAAGTCGACGATATCCGGGATGTTGCAGGTCGAGCTTATAGCGTCTTCAACGCCAGCTTCCTGTGGATCTCCGGCGTCATCATCAAGGCGGCCGATCCGTACCAGCCGTGGTATTCGGCCACCATCTCGCCGCTGCTGATCGCCGGATCGGTTTCGGTCAGGCGCCGGGCCTCGTCGAGGTCGTCCACCGCCAGCACGAACAGTCCCCGCCAGCCTGCCGGATCGCTGGCGAAGGGGCCCGCCAGCACCAGCTTTCCCGCTTCGGAGAGCCGCGCCATGTTGGCGAAGTGGCCGGCGAATATCGCCTTGCGGGCCTGTTCGTCCTCCACCCGCGTCGGGCCGGTCTTGAGTATCACCAGCACGTAGCTGCGCATGCCGAGTTCGTCGGCGCCGAGGCGCTTGGCCAGGGCCGCGTCATGCTCCGGCGGGTCAGCGGGTTGCTGCGCTAGGGCGGGCGATAGCAGCGCCGCGGACAGCAGCATCAGCGAAGCGTATTTCATCGTCGTCCTCGTAAGCTGCGTCATGAAGTGCGGTTCCTTCCCCCGCTTGCGGGGGAAGGTGCCCGAAGGATGGATCGGGTCAACGGCTCGGGGCGCCGTGCCGCCAGGCTACCCCGCCAACTGGCTGCCCCATCCGGCCGCGTCGGCCGTCTTCCCCGTACGCGGGGAATGGATGAAGGAATCATTTTCCGAACGCCGATTCCAGTTGAAATCCGGACGGCCTTTTATCTGGCCGCCCGCACCGGCAACGGCACGTTGCACAGATCGATATGTCCGGCCGGGCGCTTGTAGAAATCGTCGCGGCGGTTGCGGCGCGCCTCGACGACATCGGCGAAGGTCCGCGTGTCGGTGCGCAGCAGTTGCAGCGGAGTGCGTTCGGATTCGGGCACTTCGCTGGCCAGGCGGATGGCCCGGATGGGGGTGCGCTGGGCCGGGTCTTCGTAGAAGCCCATCGGTTCGGGCCCGCGCGCGATCGCGCTGAGCAGTTCCATGCCTTTCACCACGCGGCCGACCACGGTGATGTTGCGGTCGAGCTGGCGCGGCGACTGGCCGGTGACGACGTAGAGTTCGGCGCCG
>Ga0160451_101022_pt1 | contig 10412 bp, 10 predicted proteins | sample HID1975M_E1MG_FD_108270 | JGI IMG/M metagenome (GOLD analysis project Ga0160451, IMG submission 108270) | Enriched soil microbial communities from UW Madison campus, WI, USA - HID1975M_E1 MG | ecosystem: Environmental > Terrestrial > Soil > Unclassified | place: USA: Madison, Wisconsin... | reverse complement strand
GGCAGGCAGCATCGAACGCGGCAATACCGTGTCCGATCACGATCCGATGGAAAAGGCGCGCGGCCATTCCATCGATACCGCCATCGCCAGCATCGATCGCGGCAACGGCGCCGGCACGATGCACCTCAACCTCATCGACACCCCGGGCTATCCGGATTTCCGCGGCCCGGCGCTGTCGGCGCTGTCGGTGGTGGAGACCGCGCTGATCGTCGTCGACGCCAGCGCCGGCGTGGAGGACGGCACCCGCCGGCTGATGGAGCGCGCGCGCCAGCGCGGCCTGTGCCGCGCCATCGTCGTCAACAAGATCGATCACGAGGGCGCCGACTGCGCCGGCACGCTGGCGCAGCTGCGCGAGCAGTTCGGCCCGGAGGTGCTGCCGCTCAACCTGCCCGCCGACGGCGGCCGGCGCGTGATCGACTGCTTCGGCGGCAGCGACGGCGACTCCGACCTGGGACCGGTGGCCGACTGGCACCAGCGCATCCTCGACCAGGTGGTCGAGATCAACGAGACGGTGATGGAGCACTACCTGGATCTGGGCGAAGGCGGCCTGTCCGGGCAGGAGCTGCACGATGCCTTCGAGCAGTGCCTGCGCGAAGGCCATCTGGTGCCGGTGTGCTTCGTGTCCGCGCGCAGCGGCACCGGCATGGCCGAACTGCTCGACATCGCCCAGCGCCTGCTGCCGCATCCGGGCGAAGCCAATCCGCCGCCGTTCCACAAGACCAACGGCGCCGGCACCGAACCGGTGCTGGCCGCGCCGGATGCCGACGCGCACGTCATCGCCGACGTGTTCAAGGTGGTCAACGATCCCTTCGTCGGCAAGCTCGGCATCTTCCGCGTCTACCAGGGCACGGTGAAGCGCGACGCGCAGCTGTTCGTCGACGACGGGCGCAAGGCGTTCAAGGTCGCGCACCTGTTCCGCATCCGCGGCAAGGATCACGAGGAAATCGCGCAGGCCGTGCCGGGCGACATCGCCGCGGTGGCCAAGATCGACGACCTGCATTTCGACGCGGTGCTGCACGACAGCCATGACGAGGACCACCTGCACCTGGCGCCGGTGGATTTTCCGCGGCCGATGTTCGGGCTGGCGATCGAGGCGGCCAGCCGCGGCCAGGAACAGAAGCTGTCGCAGGCGCTGCAGAAGCTGGCCGAGGAAGATCCGGCGCTGGCGGTCGAGCACCTGCCCGAACTCAACGAGACCGTCATCCGCGGATTGTCCGACCTGCACCTGCGCATCGCGCTGGAGCGGTTGCAGGGCCGCTACGGCGTGGAGGTCAAGACCCATCCGCCGCGCATCGCCTATCGCGAGACCATCGCCGCGCCGGCCGAGGGCCACCACCGCCACAAGAAGCAGACCGGCGGCGCCGGCCAGTTCGGCGAGGTGTCGCTGCGGATCGAACCGCTGCCGCGCGGCGCCGGTTTCGAGTTCGTCGACGAGGTCAAGGGCGGCGTCATCCCCGGCCAGTTCATGCCGGCGGTGGAAAAAGGCGTGCGCCAGGTGCTGGCCGGCGGCGCGGTGGCCGGCTATCCGATGCAGGATCTGCGCGTGACCGTGCACGACGGCAAGCATCACGCGGTCGACAGCAAGGAGGTCGCATTCGTCGCCGCCGGCCGCAAGGCCTTCCTCGATGCCATCGGCAGGGCGCGCGCGCAGGTACTCGAACCGGTCGTCGATCTGGAAGTCACCGCGCCCGAGCCGCATGTCGGCGACATCACCGGCGGACTGGCCGGCAAGCGCGCGCGCATCACCGGCACCGACACGCTGCGCGGCGAGATCGTGGTCAGGGCGCAGGTGCCGTTGTCGGAACTGGAGACCTATGCGGCCGAACTGAAATCGATCACCGCCGGCCACGGCCGCTACCGGCTGGATTTCAGCCATTACGAGCCGGTGCCGTCGACGGTGCAGCAGCGCCTAATCGACGCCTATCGCCCGCGCCACGACGAGGATTGATCGCCGCGCGCACGATGGCGCAGCCGCGCATGCGTGCGCCGGCCCGCCGGCGCGACCGGACAATGATCGGGCCACGGAACGGCTGTTTTTCGTCTCCGATCATGGCCGGCGGAAGGAAATCCACAAGAAAACCGCAATTTCTTGTGGATTTCCCCTTGGCGGCGCGAATCGTTTGCCCTACATTTCGGATGCCGACGCGTTCGGCCCGAATTCCAACCACTACTGAGCGCAAGACAGGACACTTATGGCAAAGAGCACCAAGAAAGCAGCAGCGCCGAAGAAGGCCGCCAAGAAAGCCGCACCGAAGGCCGCTGCAAAGCCGGCCGCCGCCAAGCCGATCAAGGAAGCCCTGAGCAAGTCGGGCCTGGTCGCGCACATCGCCGAAGCCACCTCCGTGGCCGCGAAGGATGTCCGCGCCGTGCTCGCCTCGCTGGAAGGCGCCGTGCACTCCTCGATCAACAAGAAGGGCGCCGGTTCGTTCACCCTGCCCGGCCTGCTGAAGATCACCTCGGTCAGCGTGCCGGCCAAGCCGAAGCGCAAGGGCATCAACCCGTTCACCAAGGAAGAGCAGTGGTTCGCCGCCAAGCCCGCCTCGGTGAAGGTCAAGGTGCGTCCGCTGAAGAAGCTCAAGGACGCCGCCGCCTGATTCCAGGCCTGCAGGCAACACCGGATCGGGACGGCACTGCCGTCCCGATTTTTTTGCGCGACCGCCCGGCTTGACGCGCGATTAAGTCGCCCGCGGTTATCAAGTCGTTGCCGACCACGCAGGAACACGCGCATGAATCTCCAAGGCCTTCTCGACAACCTGCTCAAATCCGCGCAGGGCGGCAGCGCCAGTGGCGGCTCCCGGGAATCGGGCGGGCTGCCCAACGCCGATTTCGGCAAGGGCGCGCTGGCCGGCGGTGCGCTGGGCCTGCTGCTGGGCCGCAACAGGACCACCCGCAAACTCGCCACCTATGGCGGATTGGCGACGATCGGCGTGATGGCCTACCGCGCCTATGCCGAACACCAGCGTCAGCAGCAGACCGGTTCCGGCACGATCGGCACGCAGACGCTGGATCGGTTGCCGCCGCCGCAGGCCGAATTGCACAGCCAGGCGATCCTCGCCGCACTGGTGGCCGCGGCCAAGGCCGATGGCCATATCGACGCGCGCGAACGCCAGGTCATCGAAGGCGAGTTCGCCCGCCTGTATCCCGATGCTTCCATCCGCCAATGGCTGCACGCCGAACTGGAAAAGCCGCTGGATCCGGCCGAGGTCGCGCGCGCGGCCGGCACGCCGGAAATGGCCGCCGAGATGTACGTCGCCAGCCTGCTGGCCGCCGACGAGCAGAACTTCATGGAGCGCGCCTACCTCGACGAACTGGCGCGGCAGCTCGGCCTGGACGAAGGGCTGAAGGCGCAGTTGCACAAGCAGGTCGCCGAACAGTCCGTGCGGGCCTGAGCGGTCTTGGACCGCGCTGCGCCGTCGACCGCGCGTCGCCTGCTGCATCGGCTGGCGCGGTGGTCGCGCCGGCTGCTGGTGCTGATCTTCCTGGCGCTGCTGGCGATATGGACGTGGCAGCAGCCCTTCATGGTCAGGCCGCGCTTCTTGTGGGAACTGTCGAAGATGTCCGCGCCGACATCGCTGCCGGTACCGGTGGAAGGCGTGGCCGCGCGGCGCATCGCCGACACCTTCGGCGCGCCGCGCGGGCGCGATCGCCGGCATGAGGGCGTGGACATCTTCGCGCCGCGCGGCACGCCGGTGCTGAGCAGCACGATGGGCGTGGTCGTCGCCGTGCGCGAGGGCGGACTGGGCGGCCGGCAGGTCTGGGTGCTGGGGCCGGGCCGCGAGCGCCACTACTACGCGCACCTGGACGACTGGGCCGACGGCCTGGCCGAAGGCGATCTGCTGCTGCCGGGCGATCCGCTCGGCATCGTCGGCGATACCGGCAACGCGCGCGGCACGCCGCCGCACCTGCATTACGGCATCTATCGCCTCGGCGGCGCCTACGATCCGCTGCCGCTGTTGCGCGCGCACTGAACGCGTCCGGCCCGCGCTGGAACACTACGTCATGGCGGCGGGCCTCGCACCGCCGGGCGCACGGTCCTATCTTCGCCGTGTTCTTCGCTTCCGGTGATCTCCCATGGCCCGACATCGCTACCGCGTCACCGTCACGCCCGTGGAAAAGGACGGGCTGCACTGCGCCGGCCGCTGCGCGATCGAGTTCGAGCACGCCGGCGACGAAGACTGGATGCGCCTGCTGGAAGGCGCGCAGCGGCTGCCGGGCCTGAGCGCCGACGAGCGCGCGGCGCTGGTGATTGGCGCGGCATTGTTCGCCGATGTCGCCGATCGCCATCGATCCGCCGGCGATCCATCCGATGCGACGGTCCGCGCACGCATCGACACGCTGGTCGACGCGATCCAGAATCGCCCCACGACGGCCTGATACTCCGGCCTGTCCGACACGATCCCTCGTCTTTCCGGAGACTCGCCATGTTCGATGCCGCCACGCTGATCGCCTACAGCGCCGCCGCTGCCCTGCTGGTGGCGATCCCGGGACCGGGCACGGCCTGGATCGTCGCGCAGACGATCAGCGGCGGCCGGCGACGCGGCCTGCGCGCGGCGCTGGGGCTGGAAACGGCCACGCTGATCCACGCGCTGGCGGCCGCGCTCGGCCTGTCGGCGGTGCTGGCGACGTCGGCGCTGGCGTTCGACATCGTCAAGTACCTCGGCGCGGCCTATCTGGTCTGGCTCGGCATCCAGGCCTGGCGCAGCGGCGCTCCCGCAACGGATCCGGCGGCGCCGGCCGCGCCCATGGGCGGGGGCGGCGTCTATCTGCGCTCGGTGCTGACCGGCGTGCTCAATCCCAAGGTGGCGATCTTCTTCATCGCGTTCCTGCCGCAGTTCGTCCGGCCCGAGCGCGGCCACGTGCTGCTGCAGTTCCTCGTGCTGGGCGCGATCCTGGCGGCGATAGGTTTCACCGGCAGCGTGCTGGTGTCGTGGGGCGTGGCGCGGATGGGCCGGCGTCTGTCCGCCAGTCCGCGCTGGGAACGCTGGCAGCGCCGCCTGACCGGCACGCTGTTCGTCGGGCTCGGTATGCGGCTGGCGTTGCAGCAGCGCGGCTGACGCCGGCAGCGCTATGCTGGCGCCCGCCGATTCGATAAGGACGAACGATGCGACTGTGGATGTTCGCGCTGCTGCCGCTGCTGGCGACGGGATGTTCGTGTTCTCCGCAACCCGATGCCGCGACCGGTACGAACGCGCAAGCGGCCGATGCGTCGCCGTCTTCGCCTGCTCCGGCCACTTTGCCGGCCACGCCGGATCCCGACGCATTGGCCGCCGCGAAAGCGCAGTCGGAAGGCATGCGGCAGGCGGTGTCGCAGTTGCACGACTACCTGGGCGCACTGGGCGCCGACGATCGCGCGCGCGCCGATGCGCAGTGGAGCGGCGGCCGCCCGCCGCCGCGCGCCGACGACTACGCGCTGCGTGCGCTGGACAACCTGTCTGCGCTGCGCATCCAGAACGAACGCCCGGTTCCGCTGGACAAACAGCTGCCTTCGGCTTCGCTGGAAATTCCGGTGCGCCTGCGCGCCTCGCTCGATGACGGACAGACGCGCCAGTTGCAAGGCTGGTACCGCCTGCGCCGCAAGGTCGATGGCAGCGGCTGGGAAATCACCTCGGCGTCGTTGCAGCCGCAGCTGGATTGAACCGCGGACCCGGCGTGCGGCGGATTGAGGCTGGGTTCACGCCGCATCGCCAACGATGGCCGGCAATTTCCCCGGAATCGGCCATGCCCCTTCGACGCACCCTGTTTCTCGTTGCCGCCGTATCGCTGCTGGTGGCGCTGGCCGCCTGCAATACCGTCAGCGGCGTCTTCGGCAATCGCGTCAGCTTTTCGCAATCGCAGTTGCAGCGCCATCTGGATCGCAATTTCCCGCGCGCATTCGACGAACTGGGCGGACTGGTCTCGGCCACGCTCAGCCAGCCGCGGCTGAGCATTCCCGCCGGCGACTCGCGCCTGCGCCTGGACTTCGACATCCGCGTCACCGCGCTGGGCGGCAGCGAGGTGGCGCGCGGGCAGTTCGCGATGGCCAGCGCGCTGCGCTACGACCCGGCCACGCGCGGCCTGCACCTGCAGTCGCCGGAAGTGCTGGACATCCGCATCCCCGGCGGCGGCGATCTGCTGCGCGGCGGTACCCGCGGGTTGCTCAACGCGGTGCTGGCCGACTACGCGGCGCAGGAGCCGATCTACCGCATCGACGACGATCTGCTCCGGCGCCTGCCCGCCGGCAAGCGCATCGGCGCCACCGCCATCGAGGACGGCCAGGTGGTCGTCCACCTGACAGGGAACTGACCCATGATGAAGACACTCCGCCATTTCGCCGGTCCGCGTCTTGCCGCGCTGCTGCTGTGCGGCGCGCTGGCGTTGCCGGCCGCCGCGCAGTCGCTGCCGGCCATCAGCGGCAACCAGGCCAGCATCGACGCCGCGCAGATCCAGGGTTTTCTCGATGCGGCCGGACCGCAGCAGTACGACACGCTAGGCGGCCTGCTGACGCTGACCGTCAGCGATCCGCGGGTGGCCATCCCCGCCAGCGGACAGCGCCTGCAACTGTCGTTCTCCGCCGCGGCGGCCACCGCCGGCGGCGCGCCGGTGCCGGTCGGCCGGCTGCTGCTCAGCAGCGGCCTGCGCTACGACGCCGGCCAGCGCGCGCTGGTGCTGGACCAGCCGACGCTGGACGAGGTGCAGCCGGCCCGCGCCGGTCAGCGCGTCGATGCGCGCACGCAGGGCCTGCTCAACCTGTGGCTGGCCGACTACGCCCGCGAAGAACCGCTGTACCGCATCGACGATGCCACCGCGGCGATGCTCGGCGATTTGAAGGTCGAATCGACCGCCATCGAGAACGGCCGCGTCGTCGTGCGTTTCAACCGCGACATCGCGCAGGCGCTGGGCACGCCGGAACAATGATCGGGCAGGCGACCTGCCCTGGCGTCGCCGCGGCTATTTCCTGGTAAAGGCGTCATCCCCGCGAAGGCGGGGATGATACCTGCCCGCTTCACATCTCGAAGCGGTAGCTCAGCTTCACCATCAGCTGCTCGTCGTCGCGCAAGCGGAAGGTATCGCGGATGGTGGGGCCGATATCCTCGCTCAGCGGCAACTGCTCGTAGCCGCCGCGCGCGTACACCACATAGAGATAGGACAGCGGCGCCAGCTCGTAGCGGTAGCGCACCTGGAAGCCGAGGTTGCGCACGCTGAAGTCGTTGACCGCGTCGCTGGCGGCCAGCGCGTTGCCCCGCGCATCGAAGCGCCACGCATCGCGCAGGCGCGCATCCAGCGCGATCGTCTGCATCTTCACCCGCAGTTCGTGGCGATCGTTGATGACCCAGTCCAGGCCGGCGTTGAGGTCCACTTCGCGGCGCTCGAAACCGCCGACCAGGTTCTCGCGCTGCCAGACCAGCCAGTCGGGACTGTGCAGGGCGTTGAAGCCGCCGTAGACGCTGAAGGCGTCGCTGATGAAATAGGTGGCGGTATAGCTCGCTGCCCAGCCGACCTTGTCGTTGCCCGCCAGGCCGCCGGTGAAGGCTTCCAGTTCGGTTTCGTGGCCCCAGTTGCCCTTGCGCGGCCGCTGGTACTCGAAATACGCATTGGCGTTGGCCGGCAGGCGGACGATGCCGTTGCCGCGCAACAGCAGGTCGCTGATGCCGGCGCTGTTGACGTTGATCTGCGCGTACTCGGAACCGCCGTTGCGCAGTTGCCCCTGCCGGCTCATGCGGAACTGATCGTTGAGCTTGTCGCCGCGGTTGTTGTGGCTGGTGCTGACCCGCCAGCGCCAGTCCTTGGACGCGTAGCGCGAGGTGTCCGGCAGGTCGGCGAAGCGCTTGCGCGCCTCCCAGTGCAAATAGTTGGTGCTGTTGCGCGACAGGTAGCCGAAGTCGTTGATCTGCAGATCGTTGCCGAAGTGCATCGCGATCCACTGCTGGCGCCAGCCGCGATCCATCTCGTAGTCGGCCCAGACCGTGGCGCCGACATCCTCGGTGCGGTCGCCGGCCTGGTCGATGCGGCTGGCGAGCACGCGGCTGCGGACGTTCCAGCGCGCGGTCGGCCGCCAGTTGTGGTCGATGCCCAGCACGGTGGCCTGGCGGTCGGTGGCGTCCTGTTCCACGCGGGTCAGCATGGCGCCCACGTTCTGCTTCTCGAAGTCGCGCACCACGCGCAGCGCATGGAAGCTGCGGCCGTAATAGCCGTCCTCGTCGGCGGAGAACAGGCCGTAGTTCGCCCGCCCCAGGCTGCCGTTCAACTTGAGTGCGGCGGTGATGTCGCCGGTGCTGCCAACGCGCCGCGTGTACAGCTGCTGGCTGAAATCCGACGGCGTGGTCAGTTCGAAGATGCCCTGGTTCTCGGTAAAGAACGGGCGCTTGTCGCTGATGAAGGTTTCGGTCGCGCTGAAGTTGACGACCAGATCGTCGCTCTCGACCTGGCCGAAATCCGGGTTGACGGTCGCGGTCAGCTGGAAGCGGCCGTTCGGCTTCCAGAACACGTCGCCGCCGCCGTTGAAGTCGCGGCGGTGGTTGACGTTGTCGTACAGGCCCGACACGTACGGCGTCAGCACCAGCAGCGACTGGTCGTAGCGCGGCACGGTGATCGGCGCGAAATCGGACAGGAAGCGCGGGCGCTCGAAACTGGCCATCGGCCAGGCCATGCGCTCGCCGGTCGAGCCGATGACGCGCGCCAGAAAGACCTTCAGCGTGCGCTGGCCATCCACGCCGTCGCGCATCGGCGCGGTGTGCCACGGTATCCGCATTTCCACCGACCAGCCCTGCTCGTCCTCGCTGACCGCGTGCTGCCACAGCCCGTCCCAGTCGTTGTTGAACTGGTTCTCGTTGGTGATGATCTCGTCGGCGATGCCGCCGGTCGAACTGATGGTGAAGGCATAGCCGGTGCGGCCGTCGCCGTCGAAGTCGATGAACACGTTGACGCGGTCCACCTGCTCGCTGAAATCGCGTTGCACCTTCTGCCGCGTGCGCGGCACGCCGGCCGGCTGCGTGTTGCGGAACGCCACCGCCAGCCCTTCCGGCGTGGCCATGATCCAGGCCTCGGTGGGCAGCGACCCGGGCTCGCCATTGAGGGGCTGGACCTTGCGGAAATCGGTGATGTGCCGCGCGCCCTGCCATTCGGCCGGATCGATGCGGCCATCGATCTCGATGGCATGGGCGGTGGCGCAGGACAGGCCCAGCACGAGCGGGGCGGCGATACGGAGTAGCGGCATGGGAGCGGCTTGTAGGTGATGCGGTGCGCGCAAGGTACCGGCCGCTCGCGCGCTCGGCGCATGCCGTTGGTCATTTCAACCTTTTCGGTATTTCCGGCATCGGTTGCCGGAAGGGGATCAGCGCTTGGGCTGCAGCATCGTCCCGGTGCACTTCTTCGAACCGCAGCGGCAGGCCCAGACCTTCTTCAGCCGCGCGGTATGCGGCTCGCTCAGGGTGATGCCGTAGTTGTAGGTCAGTTCCTCGCCGGGCTTGATGGCGCGGATGGCCTCGATGAACACGCGATCCTTCTTGCGGTTCTTGCCGTCGTGCTCCTCGATCACCGCCTCGCAGTTGGGACTGCAGCTGTGGTTGATCCAGCGCGCCTTGTTGCCGTCGTAGTTGGCGTCGATGACGTAATCGTCGTTGAGGGTGAACAGGAAGGTATGGCCGGAATCGACATCGCCGCTGTCGTCCTTGTCCACCGCCGCGTGGGTACGCCGCTTGCCCTTGTATTCGACGACCCGCTCGCCTTTCTGGATCGGCGCGACGGCGAAGACGCCGTTGCCGTGTATGTCGGACTTGCGGGCTTCGATCTTGCTGGGCATGCGGGGAGGGGCCATGGGGCGAAGGAGGACCGATTCTCGCTCATGCCGGCGCAACACCCAAGTACCGCATGCCGGTACCGGATGCGCGCACCGCCATGACCGTGGTCACCGTGACCGATGACAGGGGCACGCGGAAAACTGGCCTGGCCCGGCGGAAGCGGGCGTTGGTTGGCAGGTATCCCCCTTCAAGCACACCGTCTCATGCGATCCCTGTCCTTTCCGTGCGCGCTGCTGGGCGCGCTGATCCTCGGCGGCTGCCAGGCGCGTTCGGCGCCAGCGGTCCCCGCCGCTTCCGCCGGCCTGACCGATGCCGGCTATGTCGCGCGCGGCCACTATCTGGTGCGCGTGGCCGGCTGCAACGACTGCCACACCGCCGGCTACGCCGAACGCCAGGGCGAGGTGGACGCCTCGCAGTGGCTGACCGGCTCGCCGCTGGGCTACCAGGGCCCGTGGGGCACCACCTACGCGACCAATCTGCGCCTGCGCATCAACGACATGGACGAGTCGCAATGGCTGATCTACAGCGCGCACCTGCGCACGCGGCCGATCATGCCGGACTTCAACCTGCGCGCGATGAGCGAGGACGATCGCCGCGCCATCTACCGCTTCGTGAAGTCGCTGGGGCCGGCAGGTC
>Ga0160451_101000_pt1 | contig 10651 bp, 6 predicted proteins | sample HID1975M_E1MG_FD_108270 | JGI IMG/M metagenome (GOLD analysis project Ga0160451, IMG submission 108270) | Enriched soil microbial communities from UW Madison campus, WI, USA - HID1975M_E1 MG | ecosystem: Environmental > Terrestrial > Soil > Unclassified | place: USA: Madison, Wisconsin | collected... | reverse complement strand
CATCGACGAGGTGTTCATCGGTTCGTGCATGACCAACATCGGCCACTTCCGCGCCGCGGCCAAGCTGCTGGAAGGCAAGCGCGACATCCCGACCCGCCTGTGGGTCGCGCCGCCGACCAAGATGGATGCCTCCGAGCTGACCAAGGAAGGCCACTACGGCACCTTCGGCACCGCCGGCGCGCGCATGGAGATGCCGGGTTGCTCGCTGTGCATGGGCAACCAGGCGCAGGTGCGCGAGGGCGCCACGGTGTTCTCGACCAGCACCCGCAACTTCCCCAATCGCCTGGGCCGCAACTCCAACGTCTACCTGGGCTCGGCGGAACTGGCGGCGATCTGTTCGCGGCTGGGCCGTATCCCGACCAAGGACGAGTACATGGCCGATATCGGCGTCCTCAACAGCCAGGGCGCCGCTATCTACCGCTATATGAACTTCGACCAGATCGAGGAGTACCGCGAGACGGCGGCATCGGTAGCGGCCTGATTCGTCTGGCTGGCCCCACGAAAACGCCCGGCATCGCCGGGCTTTTTTTATGGTTATGAAGGAAACCTCCGGCTTGATCGACATATTCCTTCCCCGCTTGCGGGGGAAGGTGACCGAAGAGCCTGCCCGGTAGTTGATACGGGAGCGGATGGGGGCATGCCGAAGGCCTGAAAATCGCCCTCATCCGACGCTGCGCGCCACCTTCTCCCGCAAGCGGGAGAAGGGAATGTGCAATGAGCGGGTGAGTGGCACTCGTTCCCTGCATCGACGTGCCCGGAATTCGCCTCGTGGCGAACAGCGACGACAACGCACCAGGCCATGGGCACGCGGAATGAAGCAGAAGCGGACGGTGGGTCGCTAAGAACCTCCCGTCATCAGCGCTGGGGAATATGGGCATAGCCAGCGGCTATTTCCGCGCTGCACTGCGGCATGGAACAGTCGCGGTCCTTTCCGACCACTGCCCGAGGTTCGTTCGCCCATGTCCATCGCCCGCCACGCTTCGCTGCGCAAGGCTGTCTCCGCGGCCGCCTTGTCCGCCACGTTGCTGTTGACCGCGCCGCTCGTCTCGGCGGCCGATGGTGCGGCCTCGCCGCTGCGCGAATACCTGGCAGCCAAGCGCGCGGCCATCCAGGCGCAATCGGCGAAGGACGCCACGCCGACCGTCATCCATGCCACCGTCACCGCCGAAAGCCGCTCGGGCGTACGCCGCCTGCGCATCGGGCCGACCGGCGAATTCCAGTACATCAGCGACAGCGGCCGCAGTTTCGCCGGCTACAACCTCGGCGCGGGCTCCTGGGATTCGCTGGTCGGCACGCTGGCCAGCGCGGTCGCCGACGAATACCTCGTGCAGGCGGCGGCGCAGGGCGTCCCGCTGGATGCGCTGGACGTGGTGTTCACCAGCATTCCCGAGCGCAAGAGCGAGAACCTGGCCTATCCCAACAATCTTTCCTACGTGGCGTATATCGATTCGCCGGCCACCGACGCGCAACTGCAGGCGCTCAAGCGCGCCGTGCACGACAACTCTTCGGCCATCGACCTGGTGACCCAGCCGCAACAGGTCAGCCACGCCGAGGTCGAATACATCCGCACCGCCGCCACGCGCGATCCCAAGCTGCCGCCCGGCCTGCGCGACTTCATCAGCGAGGAAAAGCGCCCGGCCGTGCTCGCCAGGCAGGGACAATCCGCCGCCAGCAAGGGCAAGCCTGCCGAGCCGGGGACGCTGGTCGCCCGCGCGCACGTCGAACCCCACACCGGCCTGCGCCGCGTGTTCCTGGGCAAGGACGGCTATCACCAGCAATTGCACGACAGCGCGCCGGGCCTGCTGGGCTACGGCCTGGCGCCGACGGTGGAGGAACACCTGCTCGGCGTGACCGGCACCTGCCTGACCCACATCTTCGAAGTGCAGGCCGCCACGCGCAACGTGCTGCTGGATTCGCTGGAACTCACCGTCGACGGCGAGCTGAGCCCGCGCTTCGGCAGCAACGCCACCACGCCGGCGCGCTACCGCAACATCCGCTACAAGGCGCGCATCGAATCGCCGGCCTCGGAACAGGAGATCGACGCGCTACGCCAGTCGGTCGAGGACACCTGCCCGCTGTACAACCTGGTCAAGGACGAACAGAAGCTGGAGGGCAGCATCGTCCGCGGCGCGTACGCGAATGCGGCGAAGTAGGCAGTCGGCACGATGCGACCAATCCTTCGCTCCGGATAAGCCGTCATCGATTCGCCAGAAAATCCCTCGGGGGTTTATCGGCAAGCGTTCATCGAAACCATCTGCAGGGAATGCCGAATTCCCCGGCCTTTTCTCTGCTGTCTCATGACGCACGACTGCGCAAGCCGCGCTCATGACCGTCCGGGATGCGCGAAGCGAATGAGCGCTTCCGCAATCGATGCGCGGCTTCTATTCCATCCTCCACTTCAACGACAACGAGACACTCAATGAGGGATCCGCTCCGCTCGCCTTCGACCGCGAGGCATCCGCGCCACGACACGCATGGCCCCGCACTTCGCCGCAGCCGCCTGACCTTTGCCTTGTGCGCGCTGCTCGCACCGTCAGCGCATGCGGCCGACGCGCCGGACGCCGGGACTCCCGAAGCGCGGCTGCTGGACAAGGTATCGGTGGTCGGCTCGCAGATCGCCGGTGGCGGCGCGGCGGCGGCGTTGCCGGTGGTCGGCGTGGACAGGGAACAGATCGAGTCCACCGGCGCGACGGACGGCAACGAGCTGATCCGCAGCCTGCCGCAATTCGGCGACGTCGCCTTTACCCACAAGTCATCGACCAACCAGGGACGCAATTCCAACGCGCCGCGCGGCGACGTGAGCTCCATCAACCTGCGTAACCTCGGTGCCGGATACACCTTGCTGCTGGTCAATGGCCGCCGCACCGTGCAACACCCGATCAGCGCCGGCGTCGGCAACACCGCGTACAACGCGAACGCGATCCCGACCTTCGGTCTGGAACGCATAGACCTGCTGCTGGATGGCGCGGCGGCGTTGTACGGATCCGACGCCGTGGCCGGCGTGGTCAACCTGGTCACCCAGTCCAACCTGGCCGACGGCGGCGGCATCAAGCTGGAATACGGCAAGGTGCAGGACGGCCACCGCGAGGACCTGCAGCTGGACGGCTATTTCGGCCAGGATTTCGCCGACGGCCGCGGCAATGTGTCGCTGTTGTACGGTCTATCGCACCGCACCGCGCAACTGAACTCCGATCAGTGGTTCACCGCGACCGATGGCCGCCGCTTGCTGGACGACGGCACCTTCGTCCTCGACCCGACCGCTACGCCTTTTGCGCAGACGTTCGCGAACACGGCGTGGGGTACGTTCCAGAAATTCAACAACGGCGTGGCGGTCGGGTCGCCGTACTACGTCAACCTCAACGGCGATCTGGTGCAGGGCGCGGTTCCCTCGACGTTGCGCCCGGATACGCGCGCCGAGCCCGGCGTCACCGAAACGCCGGCGGTGAAGACGGCGAACCTTTTCGCCACCGCACGTTTCGATATCAACGATCAGCTGCAACTGTTCGGCGAACTGGGCTATTACCACTCCAAATCGGAAGCCAAACTCAGCGGCGAATTCGTCACGGTGGGCGGCGTGGAGAATTACATCCATATCAGGCCGGATGCGTATTGGGTGCCTGAAGTCCTGCGCCAGGGCGCGGACGCGATCCGCCTGGCCAACTACTACGTGGCCGATTACGGCCTGCGCAGGCTGGACGTGGACAACAGCCAGTCGCGCGTGCTGGCGGGGTTGCGCGGCTGGACGGACGGCGGCTGGAACTGGGAAACGGCGCTGGTGTATTCGCGTGCCCGCACCACCGACGTGCAGGAGGGCGGCCTGGCCACCGCCTTCGAGGCGGCGGTGAACCGTACCGATGCCTCGGCCTACAACCCGTTCAACGGCGGCAATCCGGCCAACCCGCGCATCGGCGACGCCACGCCATCGGATGCGACGTCCTTCATCCTGCCCACCACGCGCGAAGGCACCAGCGAGCTGGCACTGTGGGATTTCAAGATCAATCGCCCGGACGTGTTCCGCTGGTACGCGGGCGACATCGGCCTGGCGGCGGGCGTGGAATACCGCTACGAAAGCCGTCTGGACGACCGCGACGAGAACGTCGACGGCACGGTGCAGTTCACCGACTGGTACACCGGCAAAGTGGCCGAGAGCAATTTCTTCACCCATAGCGCCTCCCCGGACATCTACGGCAGCCGCAACGTGAAGTCGGCCTTCGTCGAGCTGGCGGTGCCGCTGGTGTCGCCCGAGCAGGGCATTCCGCTGGTGCAATCGCTGGACTTGCAGATCGCGGGCCGTTACGAGGAGTACAGCGATGTCGGCGACGTGGCCAAGCCCAAGTTCGCCGCTGCGTGGAAGGTGAGCGACAGCCTGTTGCTGCGCGGCTCGGTGGGCGGCGGTTTCCGTGCGCCGGGCCTGGAGATGGTCAATTCCGGCACCATCTGGCGCTTCGGCGGCAGCAGCGACCCGATCCGCTGCGAGGCGCTGGTCGTCAGTGGCCGCCAGCCCAACTACAACGCCTGCATCAACAGTCCGCTGGTGCGGTACATGACCAATACCGCCACCACCTACGGGGACAACGTCAAGCCGGAAACCACCCGGCAATCGTCGTACGGATTCGTATTCGAGCCGCAATTCCTGCCCGCGGGCGCCGGCCGCATCAGCGTGGGCGCGGATGCGTGGAAGGTGGAAATCGAGAACCCGATCGGTACCGTCGGTTCAGGCAACGAATTGCTGTACGACGCCTACCTGCGCGTGGTCGAAGGCACCAGCAATCCGCAGGTGGTCCGCGCCGCGCCGACGGCCGAGGACGTCGCCCAGTTCGCAGGTTCGGGTATCGCCCCGGTGGGCGCGCTTCTGTACGTGACAAGCAGTTACGAGAACCAGCAGCCTTTGACGGTATCGGGCGTGGACTACAACTTCAGTTGGCGGTTGACCGATACCCGGCTGGGAAATTTCGCCTTCCTGTTCAACGCCAGCCAGTTGAAGGATTACACCCAGCAGAAGTCCCTGAAGGAGCAGGCCGTGGCCAATGCAATCGCCAGCGGCCAGCTGCATATCGTCGCGCAGGGCCTGGGGGCGGCGAACGAAGTTGGCATCAACGGCGCCAAGCCGGAATGGCGCGCCAGCGCCGCGCTGATCTGGAACCATGCCGACTGGACGGTGCGCCTGCGCGACAACTACATTGGCAGCGTGATTTCCGGCGCTTATGGCGATGGCCGGCCGTACAGGGTGAGTTCCACGCAGCGCTGGGCCTTGTCGGTGAAGAAGGATTTCGGCGACGGCTGGCTCAAGGGCAGTGCGGTGGAAGTCGGCGCGCGCAACCTGTTCGACAAGGAACCGCCACTCGGCGCCACGCCGCAAAGCACCGGCAGCAACTATCTGTCGTCGTTGCACGAAGTTTTTGGTCGCTACCTGTACCTCAGCATCGGCAAGAACTGGTGAGAACGAACATGAAGCAACTTCATTCCGCGGTCCTCGTATTGCTCGCATTGGCGCTGCCTGCCTGTAATGACCAAGGCGCACGCCAACGAACCGACGCAAATGCGTCTGCGACGCAAAGCGACGAAGCGACGCTCTTTCGCAACGAACATGCGCAATGGGTGCAGCAGCGCGAGGAAGAACTGCGCAAGCCCGACGGCTGGGCCAGCCTGACCGGCCTGCACTGGGTGGAGGCCGGCGTGCAAAGCGTTGGCGGCGGCGACGGCAATGCGATTCGCCTGGCCATCGCGCCGGAACGATTGGGCCAAGTGGAGCAGCGCGCGGACGGCTTGTATTTCACCGCCAGCGAGGGCGTAGCCATCACCATCGACGGCCAACCACTGCAGGGCGCGGTGCTGTTGAAGCCGGAAGGACGTGGTGGCGGCACCAGGCTGGCGTACGACGCGGGCAAGGGCCAGATCACCGCGATCAAGCGCGCCGATCGCCTGGCCTTGCGCGTGCGCCATGCCGATGCGCCGGCACGCCTGAACTTCGGCGGCCTGGACTTCTTCCCGGCTGATGAAGCGTGGCGCGTGCAGGCGCGTTTCGTGCCGCACCCGGCCGGCAAGACCTTGCCGATCGTGAACCTGATCGGCGACATCAACGACAATCCGAACCCTGGTTACGTCGAATTCGAAAAAGATGGGCGCCACTGGCGGCTGGAAGCCCTGGGCGATCCCGCCAAGAGCCTGAACCTGATATTCCAGGACAAGACCAGCGGCCAGCAAACGTATGGGGTCGGTCGCTACCTGCATACCGACGCGGTGAACGCCGACGGCACGGTCACGGTGGATTTCAACCGCGCCTACAACCCGCCCTGCGCCTATACCGAATACGCCACCTGTCCGCTGCCGCCGCTGGACAACCGCCTGGCGCAGAAGGATGAGGGCGGCCAGGTGGTGCGGCTGGCGGTGCTGGCCGGCGAGAAGAAATACGCGCTGGCGCACTGATTCGCCGCGGGCCAAGCACGTAATGCTTTCGGTAACCGAGGCCGCGCAGCATCACGCCGTTGAAGCGGGGACGTGAATCCGGGGCGCCCGGAGCCCGACGAACCGAACAAAAAAGAAGCCCGGCCCCGCGCCGGGCTTCGCGCTTATGGGCGTCCCGGCATCGCGCGTCCGGTTTGCCGCGGTGTCCGCGTTCAACCTGCCATCAGCACCGGCCGACGCATGCCGGTCGGGGACAGGAACAGGGGATCGCGTGGCGCAGGCACGTATCGACGGGATTCGCATCGCCGGTGTCAGCACCTGCGTGCCATCGCGACACATCGACAACCTGGCCGAGGCCGATCGCTACGGCGCCGACGAGGTCCGCAAGGTCGTGTCGATGGCCGGCGTGCGCACCCGCCATGTGGTCGACGAGGGCATCACCGCGGCCGACCTGTGCTTCGAGGCCGCGCGCCGGCTGCTGGAGCGGCTGCAATGGTCGCCGGACAGCGTCACCGCGCTGGTCATGGTCACCCAGTCGCCCGACCACTTCCTGCCGTCCACCGCGTGCCTGCTGCACAAGTGGCTGGGACTGCCGGACACCTGCGCCGCCTTCGACATCGGCCTGGGCTGTTCGGGCTATCCGTACGGCCTGTACATCGCGGCCACGATGCTCAAGGCCGGCGGCCACCAGCGCATCCTGATGCTGCACGGCGAGACGCCGAGCCGCTTCACCGATCCCGGCGACCATGCCACCACGCTGCTGTTCGGCGATGCCGGCTCGGCCACGGCGCTGGAAGCCGGGCAGGGCGAGGCGAGCTTCTGCCTGCATACCGACGGCAGCGGCTACGAGGGACTGATCATCCGCGGCGGCGGCTTCCGCGATCGCCGCCCGACCGATCCGCGCCACCTGTCGCTGGAAATGGACGGCGCGGCGATCTTCAACTTCACCATCAAGCGCGTGCCGCCGCTGGTCGATGACGCGCTGGCGCTGGCCGGCCGGCAGGTAGAGGACATCGATCAGTTCGTCTTCCACCAGTCCAACCGCTTCATCATGAAACACCTGGCCAGGAAGTGCGGGCTGCCCGAATCACGCGTGCCGATGACCATCGAGGACACCGCCAACTGCGGCGGCCCGTCGGTGGCGGTGACGCTGACGCGCACCGCCGATGGCGATCGCGACAGCACGGTGATGCTGCTCGGCTACGGCGTGGGCCTGTCGTGGGCCTCGGCGGTGGTCACGCTGCCGGCCGGCGTGGCGCTGCTGCATGGTCTCTACGAGGGTACGGAGGTGCGGCAATGAACGTCGCGACGAGGATATCGGTGGACGACACCCTGGCGATGCTCGCTGAAGCCTTCGCCGAAACGCAGCCGCTGGCCGCGGAGATGCGCCGCGACGACATCGCCGGCTGGGATTCGATGGGCGCGCTGATGCTGATGGCCGAACTGGACGATCGTTTCGGCCTGCAGCTGGACGCCGAGCAGTCGCGCGCGATGCAGACCATCGGCGATGTGCTGGACTACCTGCGGCGGCACGGAGTGCTGGATGGATAGCCAGGCGCCCGCACGCACGCAGCTGCCGGCCTTCGCTACCACCACGCGGCTGTTCGCCCGCGCGCTGGGCTGGTCGCCGCAACAGCTGCTCGACACCTTCCGCCCGGCTACCGCCGACGATCTGCCGGCGCTGCTGGATTTTCGCCGGCGCGACGGGTGGGACGACGCGGCCTATCTGCGCTGGCGCTACGGGCTGGATGGCCGCGAGCATCCGTACGGCAGGTTGTGGATATTGCGTTCCGAAGTCGCGGTGCTGGGCATCATCGGCAGCGAACGCCAGCCGGTGCGTTACGACGGCCACCTGTACGACGGCCAGGTGCTGATGGACGTGCAGATCGATCCGGCACTGGCCGATGCCGGCGCCGGCGCCTGGTTCAACCAGGCGATGTTCGAGCAGGGGGATCCGACCCTGGCGGTCGGCGCCAACGATCATTCGGTAGGTCTGGTGCGGCGCCTGTTCCAGCCGCTGCCCAACCGCAGCTATTACATGCTGCCGCTGGAGGCAGCGGCGCTGTTGCGCCAGCGCGGCACGCCGGCCGCCGTGGCGGCGCTGGCCGGACCTCTCTTCAATGCCGGCTGGTGGCTGCGCGAGCGCATGCGCTACGGACGCGGCGAAGGCGGCCTGCAGATCACCGAGGTCGCCTCGGTCGATCCGCGCTGGCTGCAGGATCTGTACGACGCGCTGCCTGCGCGCATCGCTTGCGTGACGCCTTCGGCCGGGCACCTGGAATGGCGCCTGTTCCGCAATCCGCGCGCCGGCTACCGGCTGTTCGTCGCCACCCGCGACGGCCGCTGCACCGGTTACCTCGCCGCGCGCCATGTGCCCGCGGCCGAGGGCCAGCCCGCCGCCCTGCACATCATCGACTGGAAGACGATGGCCGACGACGCCACGTTGCCGGCATTGATGCGCGCCGCCATCGCGCAGGCCCGCCACCACGGATGCAGCAAGGTGTTCACCACGACGCTGGACGCCCCGGCCGGGGCGACGCTGGCGCGGCTCGGTTTCCTGTGCCGGCAGGCGCCGATGCTGGTGGCCGGCGTGCATTCGTCGCTGCCGCTGCCGGGCCATGGCGCGCCAGGGCAATGGCGCATCACCGATCTGAGTTTCGACAATGACGGCAGCTACTGACGACGCCGCCCTCATCCCACGGGAGGCCGCATGTGCGGCATAGCCGGCATCGTCGCACCGCCGGACGCCGCGCCGCCCGCGCATGCCGAACTGGACGCGATGATCGCCACGCTGCAGCACCGCGGGCCGGACGGCAGCTGCGTGCAGATCGAAGGACGGGTCGGGCTGGCGCATGCGCGGCTGTCGATCATCGATCTGGAAGGCGGCTGGCAGCCCATCCACAATCCCGACCGCAGCGTGCGGGTCATCTTCAACGGCGAGATCTTCAACCACGTCGAGCTGCGCGCGCAGCTGCGGCAGCTCGGGCATGCGTTCCGGACCGAGTCGGACACCGAGGTCATCGTCCACCTGTACGACCGCTACGGCGACGACTTCGTCGAACATCTCAACGGACAGTTCGCCATCGCGCTGCACGACGTGCGCCGGCAACGCCTGCTGCTGGTGCGCGACCGGGTCGGCATCCGGCCGCTGTACTACACGCATGGCGGCGGGCGCCTGCGCTTCGCGTCCGAAATCAAGGCGCTGCAGGCGGGCGTTCCTTCCGGGCTGTCGCTGGACACGCAGGCGCTGGGCGAAATCTTCAGCTTCTGGACGCCGCTGGGTGCGCGCACCGCGTTCGCCGGCGTGCGGCAGCTTCCGCCCGGCCATCGCATCGTCGTGGACCTGCGCGATCCGACGCTGGCGCCCACCGTGTCGCGCTACTGGCAATGGCGGCCGCTGCCGGGGTTCGATGCGAACCGCGGCGAAGACGACTACGCCGAGGAGCTGCACGCGCTGCTGGTCGACGCGGTGCGCCTGCAACTGCGCGCCGACGTGCCGGTCGGCGCCTATCTGAGCGGCGGGCTGGATTCATCGGCCATCGCGACGTTGATCCGCCGGCACACCGCCACGCCGCTGCGGACCTTCTCGCTGGCGTTCGAACAGGCCGAATTCGACGAGCGCGATCATCAGCAGCTGATGGCGCGCGAACTCGGTACCGCGCACAGCCAGATGCTGGTCGGCCAGGCGGACATCGCCGATGCGTTCCGCCAAGCCGTCCACCATGCCGAGTCGCCGCTGCTGCGCACCGCGCCGGTGCCGATGATGCTGCTGGCCCAGCACGTGCGCGCGTCCGGCTACAAGGCCGTATTGACCGGCGAGGGCGCCGACGAGGTGTTCGCCGGCTACGACCTGTTCAAGGAAGCGCAGGTGCGCCGCTTCATCGCGCGGCAGCCGCACAGCCGCTGGCGTGCGCGCATCCTGGAGCGGCTGTATCCGTACCTGGCGCATTCGCCCGCGCGCTCGCCGGGATTCGCCGAGCGTTTCTTCCGCGAAGGCGGCGACGAACAGGTCCCGGGGTTCGCCCACCTGCCGCGCATCCGCAGTACCCGCCGGGTGCTGCGCTTCCTGCATCCGGATCTGCGCCGGCAGATCGAACTCTCCGATCCGCTGGAAACGCTCGCCGCGCAGTTGCCCGCGGACATCGCCGGCTGGCCGGCGATGGATCGCGATCAGCAGGTCGAGGCCGCGACGCTGCTGCCGGGTTATCTGCTTTCCGCGCAGGGCGATCGCATGGCGATGGCGCAT
>Ga0160451_100994_pt1 | contig 10697 bp, 10 predicted proteins | sample HID1975M_E1MG_FD_108270 | JGI IMG/M metagenome (GOLD analysis project Ga0160451, IMG submission 108270) | Enriched soil microbial communities from UW Madison campus, WI, USA - HID1975M_E1 MG | ecosystem: Environmental > Terrestrial > Soil > Unclassified | place: USA: Madison, Wisconsin... | reverse complement strand
ATCGCCTTCGCCATGGACAGCCTCAAGACCCTGGTGGCCAACGTCGCCGACCTGCTCGACCGGCAGCTCGCGCTGCTGGTCGACACCCGCTACAACCATGGCTTGCCGAGCAACCTGTCCGGTGCCGACCCAGGCCGGGCGATGCTCAACCATGGCTTCAAGGCCGTGCAGATCGGCGCCAGCGCCTGGACAGCCGAGGCCCTCAAACAGACCATGCCGGCCAGCGTGTTCTCGCGCTCCACCGAGTGCCATAACCAGGACAAGGTGAGCATGGGTACCATCGCCGCGCGCGATGCCCTGCGCGTGCTGGAGTTGACCGAGCAGGTCGCCGCCGCCAGCTTGCTGGCCGCCAACCAGGGCGTCTGGCTGCGCACCCGGCAAGGCCAGGCACACGCCCTGCCGCCCACGCTGGCAAAGATGCACGAAGCCTTGCTTGAAGACTTTGCCCCGGTCATCGAAGACCGCGCCCTGGAAAGCGACCTGCGCCTGTGCCTGCAGCGCATCGGCGAACGCCACTGGAGGCTGCATGCGTAACCCTGGCGTGTTCCATGTCGACAGCGAAATCGTCGTGCCCTTTTTCGATGTCGACAGCATGCACATTGTCTGGCACGGGCATTACGTCAAATACCTGGAAGTCGCCCGCTGCGCGCTGCTCGACCGCCTGGCGCACAATTACCTGCAGATGCAGGCCAGCGGTTACGCCTGGCCGGTGATCGACCTGCAGCTGCGTTATATCCGCGGCGCCAGCTTCGGCCAGCGCCTGAGCGTGCGCGCCAGCCTGGTGGAATGGGAGAACCGCCTGAAGATCCACTACCTGATCAGCGACGCCGAAACCGGCGAACGCATGACCCGCGCCAGCACCGTGCAGGTGGCCGTGCACATCGCAAGCGGCGAGATGCAACTGGCCTCGCCGCAGGTGATGCTGGATGCGGTGCACAAGGTGCTTACATGAACGCTTACCGAAGTCATCGCCGGATCACCGCCTTCAAGAGCACCCCAGTACCTGTGGGAGCCGGCTTGCCGGCGATGGCCTGCAGCGCAGGCCCGTTTTTCTGTGCACTGCTGTTAATGCTCATAAGCCCTTTGACCTTCGCCTTCGGCCTCGAAGACCTGCAAAAGCAGCTCAGCAAACCCGCCGTGGTCAGCGGCCCGTTTATCCAGGAAAAGCACCTGCGCGCCCTGCCCCAGCCGCTGCTGAGCAAGGGCCGCTTCGTGCTCGCCCGCGACCATGGCCTGCTATGGCTGCTGCAAACACCGCTGCGCCAGGATTACCGCATCGATGCCAACGGCATCGCCCGGCGTGACCCCAATGGCTGGCAAACGCTGCCAAGCCGCAGCGCCGGGGCCGAGCAGAACCGCTTGTTCTTCGCCGTGCTGCAAGGCGACAGCAGTGGCTTGCAACGGGACTTCGAGCTGGCCCTCACAGGTACCGCGCAGCAGTGGCAACTGCACCTGACGCCGCGTTCGCTGCTGCTCAAGCAGGTCTTCACGCGCATCGATATCAGCGGCGGGCAGTTTGTCGAACGCATCGAGCTGAGCGAAACCCAGGGCGACAGCACCGTGCTGCGCATGCCCGAAAGCCGCAGCGCCGCCGCGCTGAGCGATGCGGAGCGCAGTGACTTTGCCGACTGAACGCCTGTTGCCGCGCCTCTTCGTGGGGCTGCTACTGCTGATGCTCGCCATCGCCGGCTGGCAGTGGCACCGCGCGGCGCCCTTGTCGGCCGACCTGATGACGCTGGTCCCCGGCGCCACCGAGGACCCTCTGCTCAAGCGTGCCGAACAGCGCATGCAGGAGCCGCTCAACCGCGAGCTGCTGGTGCTGGTAGGCCATCGCGACCGCCAGCAGGCGCTGGCCCTGGCGCAGACACTGGCCGGGCATTGGCAGGCCAGCGGGCTGTTCGAGAAGGTCCAGTGGAGCCTGCAGACCGACCTGCAGGCCGTGCGCGAGCAACTGCTGCAAGGGCGGCTGGCCATGCTTGCTGCCGCCGATCGCCAGCAGCTGATCGAGCAACCCGACGCCTTTGTCGAACAGCGCGTGCAAAGCCTGTTCGACCCTTTCGCCGGCTTCAGCCTGGTGCCCAGCCAGGATGACTGGCTGGGGCTGACAGGGCGTATCCAGAACAGCCAGCCCAAGCCTGCCAACGTGGCGCTGGACACTGCCAGCGGTGCGCTGATCGCCGAGGCTGAGGGCCAGCACTGGGTGCTGCTGCGCGCGCGCACCCTGGGCAATGCCTTCGACCTCCACTTGCCGCTGCAGGTCGCCGACCTGCTCGCCACTGCCCGCGCGCAGGCCGGCAAGGCCGGTGCACACTTGCTGGCCGCCAGTGGCCTGCTGCATGCGGCAGCCGGCCAGCAGCAGGCCAGCCGTGAAATCACCTGGGTCGGCGGGGGGGCGACGCTGGGCATCGTGCTGCTGTTGCTGCTGGCCTTGCGCCGCTGGCAGGCGCTGCTGGCATTCGTGCCGGTGCTGGTGGGTATGCTGTTCGGTTCGGTGGTGTGCGTGGCGCTGTTCGGCCAGATGCATGTGATGACGCTGGTCCTGGGCTCGAGCCTGATTGGCGTGGCGGTGGATTACCCGCTGCACTACCTGTCCAAGAGCTGGAGCCTGAAGCCATGGCGCAGCTGGCAGGCCGTACGCCTGACCCTGCCAGGCATGAGCCTGAGCCTGGCGACCAGCTGCATCGGCTACCTGGCCCTGGCGTTCACACCGTTCCCGGCACTGACGCAGATAGCCGCCTTCTCGGCCGCAGGCCTGGTGGGTGCCTACCTGAGCGCGGTGTGCCTGCTACCGGCGCTGCTCGCCGGCGTGCAACTGCACCCGCCACACTGGCCCCTGCAAGTTGCCGAAACGCTCACCCGCTGGCGCGAACGGCTGCTGCACAGAGTGCCCAGTGGTGTGCTGCTGGGGCTGCTGATGGTGTTCTGTGCTGCCGGCTTGTTGCGCCTGGGCAGCCATAACGACATCCGCCAATGGGTTGCCAGCCCCCCGCAGTTGATGGAAGAAGCGCAGGCCGTTGCGCGCATTACCGGTTACCAGCCCACCAGCCAGTTCTACCTGGTGCGTGGCGCCGATCAGCAACAGTTGCTCGAACGCCTGAGCCTGCTGTCGGCCAAGCTCGATGAGCTGGTCGAACTGGGCAAGCTGAAGGGCTACATGAGCCTCGGCCAGCTGGCCGCCAGCCCGGCACAACAGGCCCAGGCACGCCAAGCCTTGGCGGTGCTGCCACAGCATTGGCAGCCGTTGCTGGACCTGGGCGTGCCACAAGCGGCGTTGCTGGCCGAACTGCAGCACGTGCAGCAATTGCCAACGCAGCGCATCGAACAGCTGCTGGCGGGGCCTTTGGGCGAGGCGTGGCGGCCGCTGTGGTTGGGTGAAGACGGCGCTGGCGTGGCGGCCATCGTCAGCTTGCAGGGCCTGGGCGATGCGGCGTTGCTGCGCTTGCAGGTCGAAGACCTCGAAGGCGTGCAACTGGTGGACCGCCTGGGCGAGCTGAACCAACTGTTTGCCGCCACCCAGGTGAGTGCCGCCGAGCTCAAGCTGTTGTCCTGCGTGCTGATCCTGGTGCTGCTGGTGTTGCCGTTCGGCCTGCGCGGCGCACTGCGTATTGTCGCCCTGCCGCTGCTGGCGGCGCTGTGCAGCCTGGCGTGCCTGGGCTGGCTGGGCCAACCCTTGACGCTGTTCAGCCTGTTCGGCCTGCTGCTGGTGACGGCCATCAGCGTCGACTACGCCATCCTCATGCACGAACATATCGGTGGGCCTGCCGTGAGCCTGCTCGGCACGCTGCTGGCAGCACTCACCACCTGGCTTTCATTTGGCCTGCTGGCGCTGTCTGCCACGCCAGCCGTCAGCAACTTCGGCCTGGCGGTAAGCCTGGGCCTGGCGTTCAGCTTCCTGCTCGCGCCCTGGGCCGCTCAACGCCAAGGGGCGCATGCCACACTGGAGCGCACATGAAATACCTGATCCCCCTTGCCCTGTGCCTGCTGCTCGGTGCCTGCGCCGCTCATCCACACCTGCCGACACAGGCGCCGACGCTCGAACTGCCACAGCAGTTGCATGTGCTGCGTGAGCAGGCCGGGCAGCGCCAGGACTGGCTGCTGGTGATACAGCGCGAAGACCATCGCCTGCGCTGGTCGCTGCTCGACCTGCTGGGCATTCCCCAGGCACGCCAGTTGCTCGACGGCCAGCAGTGGCAGGCCGACGGCCTGCTACCCCCCAACCCGGCCGCACGGGAGCTGTTCGCCGCCGTGCTGTTCGCCCTGACGCCCGCCAAGCAGTTGCAGCAGCTCTACCCCGGTGCGCGCCAGCAGGGCCAGCGCCGCTGGCTGGGGGAACGCTGGCAGGTCAATTACCGGGCCTCGCACGGGTTCGACTTGAACCTCGACCAGGGCCTGAGTTATCAAGTCGACCCCATGCCCAGCGAGCACACGCCATGATCGCCTACCTCAATGACCTGGGCCTGGTCTGTGCGCTTGGTCGCGGCCAGGCCGAAATCACCGCCCGCCTGTTGGCCGGCGATTGCTCAGGCATGCAAGCCGATGCCAGTTGGGTTCCCGGGCGCTGCCCACCGGTCGCTGCGGTGCGCGGTGCACTGCCTGCACTGCCACTGGCCGACCATCACAGCCGCAACAACCAGCTGCTGTATGCCGCAGCCTTGCAGATTGAGCCGGCCATCCGGGCAGCCATCGCACGTCATGGCGCACACCGCATCGCCGTGGTCCTCGGCACCAGCACCTCGGGCATCGACGAGGCCAGCGCAGATATCGCCCATTACCTGCAGGCCGGCCAGTTTCCCGCGCACTACCGCTACGACCAGCAGGCGCTGAGCGCACCTGCCGAGTTTCTCGCCGACTGGCTGCAACTGAGCGGGCCGGCCTATGTCATTTCCACCGCCTGCACGTCCAGTGGCCGGGCCATGATGAGCGCACGCCGGCTGCTGCAACTGGGGGTGTGCGATGCCGTGCTGTGCGGTGGCGTGGACACCCTGTGCGGCCTGACGCTCAACGGTTTCAGCGCCCTGGAAGCGGTCAGCGAGCAACGTTGCAACCCCTTCTCGGCCAACCGCGACGGGATCAATATCGGTGAAGCGGCAGCCCTGTTCCTGATGGCCCGCGAAGGCCATGCAAAAGGGCCGTCCGTGGCCTTGCTGGGCGCCGGCGCCAGCTCCGATGCCCACCACATCTCGGCACCGGACCCCACCGGTAACGGCGCCTTGCAAGCCATGGCCAAAGCCCTCGACAATGCAGGCCTCACACCTGCGCAGATCGGCTACCTGAACCTGCACGGCACCGCCACGGCGCACAACGACGCCATGGAAAGCCACGCTGTGCACCGCCTGTTCGGTGCCGGCCTGCCATGCTCGTCAAGCAAACCCATGACCGGCCATACCCTGGGGGCTGCGGGCGCACTGGAAGCGGCATTCTGCTGGTTGATACTCAGCGGGCATAACCCGCTTGGCCTGCTGCCGCCGCATGCCTGGGACGGCCAGGCCGACCCGCTGCTGCCGGCACTCGACCTGGTGACCGCGCAGCATCGTCTGGCCACTGAGCGACCGCGCCGGTTGATGAGCAACTCGTTCGCCTTCGGCGGCAACAATGTCAGCCTGATTCTCGGAGATGCACCATGATCCCCTGGCCACTGGCCGAGCTGTTGCCCCACGCCGGCGAGATGATCCTCATCGATCAGGTCGACAGCTGCGACGACGAGCAGATCCACACGCGTACCGTGGTGCGCCAGGGCGGCCTGTTCAACCGCGCCGACGGCAGCCTGCCGGCCTGGTTCGGTATCGAGCTGATGGCGCAAAGCGTGGCGGCCTTTGCCGGTTGCCGCGCGCGTCGCAACGGCCAGCCAGTCGCGCTGGGCTTTCTGCTCGGCACGCGCAAATACCAATGCGATGTGGAACACTTTCCGCTCGGTGCCGAGCTGCACGTGCACGCCATCCGCTCGCTGGAAGACGACAACGGCATGGGTGTGTTCGAATGCCACCTGCGCGGCCCAGGCGTCCACGCCAGCGCCCGGCTGAATGTCTATACCCCGCCGCAACCTGCACGCTTTCTGGCAGAAGCCGGCCCTGAGGAACCAACCCATGACTGACACCATTCTGGTCACAGGCTCCAGCCGAGGCATCGGCCGGGCCATTGCCTTGCGCCTGGCACAAGCCGGCTACGACCTGGTGCTGCATTGCCGCAGCGGCCGCGCCGAAGCCGAAGCCGTCGCTGCGCAAATTGGCGAACTGGGCCAGCAGGCACGGGTACTGCAGTTCGATGTAGCCGACCGCGCAGCGTGCAAGGCCATCCTGGAGCAGGATGTGGAAAGCCACGGGGCTTACTACGGCGTGGTGTGCAACGCAGGCCTGACCCGTGACGGCGCGTTCCCGGGGCTGAGCGAAGACGACTGGGACCTGGTGATGCGCACCAACCTCGATGGTTTTTTCAACGTGCTGCAGCCGCTGACCATGCCGATGATCCGCCGCCGCGCGCCCGGCCGCATCGTCTGTATCACTTCGGTGTCCGGCTTGATCGGTAACCGCGGCCAGGTCAACTACAGCGCCTCCAAGGCGGGGCTGATCGGCGCGGCCAAGGCACTGGCGATCGAGCTGGGCAAACGCAGGATCACCGTCAACTGCGTGGCACCCGGGCTGATCGACACCGCCATGCTCGACGAGCACGTGCCCGTCGACGAATTACTGAAGATGATCCCCGCCGGGCGCATGGGCACCCCTGAAGAAGTGGCCGGCGCGGTGAACTTCCTGATGTCGCCAGAGGCGGCCTACATCACCCGCCAGGTGCTGGCGGTCAATGGGGGGTTGTGCTGATGCGCCGCGTCGTGGTCACCGGCATGGCCGGCATTACTGCCCTGGGCAACGACTGGGCCACCATCGCCGGGCACTTTGCCGGGCAGCGCAGCGGCATCCGCCGCATGCATGAGTGGGACCGCTTTGCCGAGCTCAATACTCGCCTGGCCGGCCCGATCGACAGCTTTGAAGTGCCCAGCCACTGGACCCGCAAGCAGCTGCGCAGCATGGGCCGGGTCTCGCGCCTGGCCGTTGCCGCCGCCGAACGGGCCCTGGCCGACGCCGGCCTGCTGGACGACCCGAGTATCCGCGACGGGCGCATGGGCGTGGCCTGCGGCTCGTCCACCGGCAGCACCGACGAGATCAAGACCTTTGGCAACATGCTGATGAACTCGGTAGCCGATGGCCTGAACGCCAACTCCTATGTGCGCATGATGCCGCACACCACGGCGGCCAACATCAGCATATTCTTTGGCCTTACCGGGCGCCTGATCCCTACGTCCAGCGCCTGCACCAGCGGCAGCCAAGGCGTGGGCTACGCCTACGAGGCAATCAAGTACGGCCGCCTGCCGCTGATGCTTGCCGGTGGGGCCGAAGAGCTATGCCCCACCGAGGCGATGGTGTTCGATGCGCTGTACGCCACCAGCCTGAAAAACCACACGCCGCACTTGACCCCGCGGCCTTACGACGTCGGCCGGGATGGGCTGGTGATCGGTGAAGGCGGCGGCATGCTGGTGCTGGAAGAACTTGAGCACGCCCTGGCCCGAGGGGCGAAGATCCATGCCGAAGTGGTCGGTTTCGGCAGCAATGCCGACGGCCAGCACATTACCCGGCCTGAGCAGGTCACCATGGGCCGGGCCATGCAACTGGCACTGGACGATGCCGGGCTGGCCGCCGAGGCCATCGGCTACGTCAACGGCCATGGCACCGCCACCGAGCAGGGCGACATTGCCGAAACCCAGGCCACCAGCAGCCTGTTCGGCCCACGCATGCCAATCAGCTCGCAAAAGAGCTTCCTCGGCCATACCCTGGGGGCCTGCGGGGCGCTGGAGTCGTGGTTCAGCATCGAAATGCTGAACAGCGACCGCTACGTGCACACCCTCAACCTCGATCAGGTAGACCCGTTGTGCGGCGAACTGGACTACCTGATGGGTGATTTCCGCGTGATGAGCAATGAGTATGTGATGAACAACAACTTCGCCTTTGGCGGGGTGAACACCTCGCTGATTTTCCGTCGCTGGGCGTGAGTCAGCTGGTCATCAACCCGGTAAGCAGCTCGGCGAAGGCCTTGGCCATCGCCGATGCGCCGCGCTCACGCTGTACCAGCCACACGGCAGATATTGCCCCTTCATCCAGCAAGGTGCGGTACACCACGCCCTCGATGCGCATGCGCTGGAACGAGGCGGGCAACACCGAAACCCCCAACCCCGCCGATACCAGCCCGATGATGGTCATCGCCTCGCCTGCCTCCTGAGCAAAGTGCGGGCTGAAACCCGCCTGCCGCGCCAGGTTCAATAGCTGCGCGTGCAGCCCGCTGCCATAACTGCGTGGGAAGAACACGAACGGTTCATGGGCCAGCGCCGCCATGTGCACCCCGTGCTCGGTCCCCTCGGCCAACGGATGCGAAGCATTGATTACCGCTACCAGCGGCTCGCGGAACAGTTCGGTGGCCACCAGGCCATCGGGCAGCGGCATGGGCCGCATCAGCCCGACCTCGATGGACTCGTCGAACACGCCTTCGGCCACATCGCGGCTGCTCATCTCCTTGAGGTTCAGGTGCACGGCTGGGAAGCGCTGGCGGAACGCATGGATAGCCTTGGGGATTTTCGAGGTGAACGGCGCCGACGAAGTAAAACCGATCTTCATCTCGCCCAGCTCGCCCAATTGCGCCCGGCGCGCCACATCGGCAGCCTTCTCCACCTGCGCCAGCACCTGGCGCGCCTCCTCCAGAAACAGCCGGCCGGCCTCACTCAGCTCGACCCGACGGTTGGTACGCTCGAACAAGCGTGCCCCCAGCTCCTGCTCCAAGGCCTGGATCTGCTGGCTCAGGGGTGGCTGGGAGATGCCCAACTGCTGGGCCGCGCGGCCAAAGTGCAGCTCTTCGGCAACCGCGATGAAATACCGCAGGTGGCGCAGTTCCATATCTGTCTCCGGAACAGGTCGTCAAACGTCTTAAATAGGTCGAACAATATATTGGATGTAATCATTAGCCAGCTATATGCTTTTTTCATTGCGCCAGAGGTACCCGCCCGTGAAAACTGCTGTATCCCCCCTCCCCGCCGACCCCGACCCTGCCCCGTTGCACGACATCTGGATCGAAAAAGGCACCCCGGCCTTCATGAAAACCGTGCTGGCCCTGTTCAGCGGCGGCTTCGCCACCTTCGCCCTGTTGTACTGCGTGCAGCCGATGATGCCGCTGTTGTCGCAGGAGTTTTCGATCAATGCCGCGCAGAGCAGCCTGGTGCTGTCAGTGTCGACGGCGATGCTGGCGTTCGGTTTGCTGATCACAGGGCCGATCTCCGACCGCATCGGGCGCAAGCCGGTGATGGTGTTCGCGCTGCTCTGCGCTGCGTTATCGACCATGGTCAGCGCGGTGATGCCGACCTGGGAAGGAGTACTCGCCACACGGGCGCTGGTGGGCCTGTCGCTTAGCGGCCTTGCGGCAGTGGCGATGACCTACCTGAGCGAGGAGATCCACCCACAGCACATCGGCCTGGCCATGGGTTTGTACATTGGCGGCAACGCCATCGGCGGCATGAGCGGCCGGCTGATCACCGGCGTACTGATCGACTTCGTCAGCTGGCACACGGCAATGCTGACCATCGGTGGCCTGGCCCTGGTCGCGGCGCTGGTGTTCTGGAAAGTGCTGCCCGAATCGCGCAACTTCCGCGCCCAGGCGCTGCACCCGCGCAGCCTGCTGGACGGCTTCGTCATGCACTTCAAGGACGCCGGCCTGCCTTGGTTGTTCCTCGAAGCCTTCCTGTTGATGGGCGCCTTCGTCACCCTGTTCAACTACATCGGCTACCGCCTGCTGGCAGAGCCCTACCACATGAACCAGGCCTTGGTCGGCTTGCTCTCGGTGGTCTATCTGTCGGGTATCTACAGCTCGGCGCAGGTCGGCGCCCTGGCTGACAAACTGGGCCGGCGCAAGGTGTTCTGGGCCAGTATCCTGGTAATGGCGGGCGGCTTGCTGATGACCCTCGCAGCGCCGCTGGTGCTGGTGATCTTCGGCATGCTGGTGTTCACCTTCGGTTTCTTTGGCGCGCATTCGGTGGCCAGCAGCTGGATCGGCCGCCGGGCGCTGAAGGCCAAAGGGCAGGCCTCGTCGCTGTACCTGTTCTGCTATTACGCGGGGTCGAGTGTGGCCGGGACAGCCGGTGGGGTGTTCTGGCACCAGTGGGGCTGGAACGGGATCGGGCTGTTCATTGGCAGCTTGCTGGCGGTGGCGTTGCTGGTGGCTTTGAAGTTGAGCAGGCTTGCACCAAAGACTGCCTGATCCAGGGCTGCTATGCAGCCCATCGCCGGCAAGCCGGCTCCCACAATTTGGACTGCCCCCAGTGTTGGATTAGTGTCCAACTTCTTGGGGGCAGTCCAATTCGCGCAGCGCTGCTGAACCCTGTGGGAGCCGGTTTGCCGGCGATTGGGCCCTCGGGTCAGTTGATGATCTCGACGATATCCACATCCACTTCACGGCTCATCAGGTGCTTCTCCACCTCACCGGTCAGCTTGACCTTGGTCTTGTCGTTGAACGGCGTCGGTGGCAGGTCTTCATCGTCGATCTCGACGGTGATGGTGCCGGTGTTGTCCTTGAATTCGTACTTGTCGTCGTTGTTGATCTTCTTGGTTACATAACCCTGCAGCACCACCGGGGTGTCGTCGGCTGCCTCGTTGGCGGCGGCGACGGTT
>Ga0160451_100992_pt1 | contig 10713 bp, 10 predicted proteins | sample HID1975M_E1MG_FD_108270 | JGI IMG/M metagenome (GOLD analysis project Ga0160451, IMG submission 108270) | Enriched soil microbial communities from UW Madison campus, WI, USA - HID1975M_E1 MG | ecosystem: Environmental > Terrestrial > Soil > Unclassified | place: USA: Madison, Wisconsin... | reverse complement strand
TGCGGACACCGCCCGCGGTGAAGTCGCCCTTCATCACCCGTCTGCAGCAGCGCTATGCGCGCGCGCTGCGCTGGACACTGGAACATCGCGGCTGGAGCGTAGCCGGCATCTTGATCATTTCCCTGATCAGCGTCTACCCGATGATGAATACCCAGGGCGGCGGCGACGACAGCGATCCCAGCCAGATCAACATCTTCTACCAGTGGCGCGGCGCTTATTCCAAGGACGAGATGGGCAGGGAAGTGGCGAAGGTGGAGGCGTTCGTCAACGCCAACCGCGAAAAGTTCCATATCGATCGCGTATACAGCCGCTACAGCGAGCAGGGTTGGGCCTCGACCCGCCTGTTCCTGACGGTGAAAGACCGCGATCAGAGCAAGCAGATACAGGAAGAGGTACGCAAGGGCCTGCCGCAGTCGGCGCGCGCCAAGATCGGTATCGGCTGGCCGGGTCAGATGGGTAGCGACGGGCAGGGCATCCGCTTCAGCCTGATCGGCGACTCGACGCAGACGTTGAAGGAACTGGCCGAGGATATCGTGCCGATACTGTCGCGCGATCCCAAGTTGCGCGACGTGCGGGTGGACACCGGCGACGCCAACACCGAGCTGTCGGTGCAGGTGGACCGCGAACGCGCGGCTGCATACGGGTTCAGCGCACAGCAGGTGGCGCAGTTCGTCGGGATGGCCCTGCGTGGTTCCTCGCTGCGCGACTTCCATCGGGACGACATCGAAATCCCGGTCAACGTGCGCTTCGCGGGATCCGACAACTACGGCATCGAGGACCTGTCCACGTTCATGGTGCGTGCGCCCAACGGCACCGAGGTGCCGCTTCTGGCGATGGTCAACGTGAACGTGAACCCGGCCGCGACCTCGATCCAGCGCCTGAACCGGCAGACCATGCTGCGCGTCGAGACGGGACTGGCCAAGGATGTGCCGATGGACGAGGCGCGCAAGTCGATCGAAACGACGCTGGACAGCGTGCAGTTCCCGCCCGGCTATGGCTACACCTTTGCCGGTGGCAGCTTCAACATCAACTTCGACGGCATGGATCAGATGGTCAGCAGTATCGGCATCGCGCTGATCCTGATGGTGGTCATCATGGCGGCGGTGTTCGAATCGCTGCTGTTCCCGGCGGCGATCATGTCCTGCGTGGTGTTCTCGATTTTCGGCGTGTACTGGTTGTTCTGGCTGACCGGTACGGAGATGAACATCATGGCCGTCATCGGCATCCTCGTGCTGATGGGCGTGGTGGTGAACAACGGCATCGTGATGATCGAGCACATCAACAACCTGCGCAGGCGCGGCTTGCCTCGCACCGAGGCGCTGGTCGAAGGCAGTCGCGAACGCCTGCGGCCCATCATGATGACGATGGGCACGGCGATCCTGGCGATGGTGCCCATCGCGCTCAATACGGACACCGCCGACGGCATGCCGCCCTACTATCCGATGGCCCGTGCCATCGCCGGCGGCCTGGCGTTTTCCACCGTGGTCAGCCTGCTGTTCCTGCCGACCATCTATGCCCTGCTCGACGACCTGAGCAACGGCACCAAGCGGCTGGTCGCGCGTGCGCAGCGCCGGCGGGGCGATGGCGCCGTGGCGGCGGTAACGGCGATGCACAACGAATAGGCGGGCGGCGCGGGTACGTTCGCGCCGCTTCGTTTAACACTTCGGACACAAATGCAACGGCTGCAACGGACTGACCGGGAGTGCTGACCGCGTCAGCGCGAAGGCAGGTGGCGCGGAACCCGCGTTTCCAGCAGCCGGATCAGTTCCGCGTCCATGAACGCGAAGTCGTCCGGAATCTCCAGGCAGATAATTCGTTTGCCGCGCAGGCTGGTTTCGAACCGCGCAGCGAGCCGGGCACGATGGCCGCGTTCCATGACGAAGACCAGATCCGCCCACGCCAGCAGTTCCGGCGTGACCGGATTCTCCGCATCGTGCCTCAGCCCGGCGGAGGAGGTCTCGATGCCCGGCCAGTCGGCGAAGATCTGCTCGGCGGTCGGGCTGCGCAGCCGGTTCTGGCCGCAGACGAACAGCACGTTCCTCGTCAAGACGCCTTTCCGCGGTCCGGTTCGCTCATCCGACCAGCTTGCCCAGCATCCGCAATCCGCCGGTCCACACGCCGATGGCGGTGCCCAGGCTGGTCAGGAAGAAGTTCAGCAGGATCCGCGCCACCCGGTTCTTCCACCAGCCGCGCAGGTGTTGCACGTCGTCGCGCAGCGCCATGAAGTCGGCATAGGTCGGCTTGCGCAGGCTGGCCTCGACCAGCGCGCTGACCGTGCCCGACGCCAGCGCCGGATGCAGCGGCGTCAGCGGCGAGGAGATGAAGGCGGCCAGGATGCTCAGCGGATGGCCGCCGGCGATGGCGCAGCCGATCGCGCCGAGCACGCCGGTCGCCAGCACCCACTGCACGATCAGATCCGAGCCGACATCGACGCCGCCCTGCCAGAAACCCCACGCGAAACCGCCCAGCACGAACACGCACAGCGCGATCGTGAACCACGGAATGCCGCTCTTCTGCTTGACCAGCTGCAGTTGCGCCAGCGTTTCCGACGGCGGATCGGTGTCGTTGGCCAGATGGCCGGCCAGGCCCTGCAGGTGGCCGGCGCCGACCACGGCCAGCACCCTGTAGGGTTCGCCACGATCGCCATCGGTGGCGGGCTTGTCGCGCGCGACCTCGCGCAGGCGCGTGGCCATGTAGCGGTCGCGCTCGGCGATGACGGTGTCGTAAAGCGCCGGACTGTCGCTGGCGAACTCGCCGAAGCTCGATTCCAGCAGATCGCCCTGCTTGAGCTTTTCGATCTCGTCGTCGCCGACCTCCTCGTCGCCGAACATCGCCGCGCCGATACCGGCGGTGATCTTGATGCGGCCCCACCAGCCCAGGCGCTGCATCGCGCGCTTGAAGGTCAGGCCGACTTCGCGATCGATCAGGTGCAGCGGCAGGCCGCGCGCCTTCGCGTCCTGCGCGCCGGCCTTGAGCTCGGCGCCAGGTTCCACGCCCAGTTGCTCGGCCAGGCGGCGCTGGTAGGCGGCCAGCGCGAGGTTGGCGGCGAACAGGTGCGTCTTGCCTTCGCGCAGCACCTTGACCAGATCCAGCCGCGCCAGCGCGTCGGGATCGCTCAGCGCCTGCAGGCGGCCTTCGTCCAGTTCGATGGCGACCGCATCGTACCGGCCGCTGGCGATGGCGGCCTGCACCGCATCCACGCTGCTGCGCGAGATGTGCGCGGTGCCGAGCAGCGTGAAGCGCACGCCGTCGCGTTCGACGACGCGGTGCGGCTGGTTGGCCAATGCATCATCGACCGGAATGGGGGAGATCTCGGAAGTCATCGTGTCATTCGTTGAGGGGCACGGCATCGCCGTCGCCCAGGGATCGCTGCATCTGTACGGTATCCAGCCAGCGGCCGTGCTTCCAGGCGATGCCGCGGAAAATGCCGATCAGCCGGAAACCGAAACGTTCGTGCAGCTTGATCGAAGCGGTATTGGTCGGTTCGCCGATCACCGCAATCATCTGCCGGTAGCCGCGCGAGGTGCATTCGTCGATCAGGCGCTCCAGCAGCGCCGCGCCGATGCCGCGTCCTTGCTGATCGGCGGCCACGTAGACCGAATTCTCGACGGTGAAGCGGTAGCCGGCGCGCGCGCGATAGCTACTTGCATAGGCATAGCCGGCGATGGCGCCGTCGCGCTCGGCGACCAGGTACGGATAGCCGGCATCGACCACGCCTTGCATCCGTCGCAGCATCTCGGCCTCGTCGGGGACGTCGTATTCGTAGGTGTTGACGAAGTCGCGCACTTCCGCCGCATAGATCGCGGTGATGGCGGCGATGTCGGCCGGCGTGGCGTCGCGCAGGGTCAGATCCAAACGGGCGCGCTCAGTCGATGTAGCGCTTGAGCAGATCGCCGTAGGCATCGATGCGGCGATCGCGCAGGAACGGCCAGATCCGGCGCACGTCCTCGCTGCGCGCCAGATCGATCTCGGCGCTGAGGATGTCCGGCTCGCCGCCGGCCTCGGCGAGGAATTCGCCCTGCGGTCCCAGCACGTGGCTGTTGCCCCAGAAGCGGATGCCCGAGGCGCCGAGCGGCGACGGCTCGTGGCCGACGCGGTTGCACGACAGCACCGGCAACCCGTTGGCGACCGCGTGGCCGCGATGGCTGAGGATCCAGGCGTCGCGCTGGCGGTTCCTTTCTTCCTGCGCATCGTCCGGATCCCAGCCGATGGCGGTGGGATAGAGCAGCAGTTCTGCGCCGGCCAGCGCCATCAGCCGCGCGCCTTCCGGATACCACTGGTCCCAGCACACCAGCACGCCGAGGCGGCCCACCGACGTGTCGATCGGCGTGAAGCCGATGTCGCCCGGGGTGAAATAGAACTTCTCGTAGAAACCCGGATCGTCGGGGATGTGCATCTTGCGGTACTTGCCGGCGATGCTGCCGTCCTTTTCGAACACCACCGCGGTGTTGTGGTACAGGCCCGGCGCGCGGCGCTCGAACAGCGAACTGACCAGCACCACGCCATGCTTCCTGGCCAGCGGACCGAGCCGCTCGGTGCTGGGGCCGGGGATGGACTCGGCCAGATCGAATTCGCACACCGCCTCGTGCTGGCAGAAATACGGGCCGTTGTGCAGTTCCTGCAGCAGCACCAGTTTCGCGCCGCGCGCCGCGGCCTCGGCCACGCGCGATTCGATGACCGACAGGTTGGCGTCGGCATCGCCGTGGTTCTTTTCCTGGATCAGGGCAACGGGCAGCGTCTTGCGGGTCATCGTCGGGCGAGGCGGAGCGGGAAGCGCGCATGTTAACGCGGAAGCCGCGCCGGCAGGCCGACGCGGCGTGAACGCGGGCGTTCAACCCGCTTCGGTGGCGGCTGTTTCGCGGCGGCGTTGCGCGCGCCCGAGCGCGGCGCCGGAACCGGCCCACACCAGCGCGATGCCGGCGCCGATGAACATCGCCAGCGCCGGATGTTCGCCCAGCAGATCCAGCCCGCGCTTGACCCAGCCGCTGAGCGCGTCGCCGCCGCGGTAGACCACGGTGTCGATGAAGTTCTTGGCCTTGTACTTCTGCTCGGCCGGCACGACCGTGTAGAGCATCTCGCGCCCGGGCCTCACCAGCGCGTATTCGCCCGCGCGGCGCACCACCATCACCACGACGAACACCGCGAATACCGGCGCCAGCGCCAGCCACAGGAAGCCGGCCGCCATCACCAGCGGCACCGCCACCAGCAGCACGCCGACGCCCAGCTTCTGCGCGATGCGGCCGGTGATGAACAACTGGGTCAGGATCGCCAGCGTCTGCACGATCGTATCGATCAGGCCGAACACCTGTGTCTGCCGGTTCCTGTCCGGGAAGTGCTCGGCGACCATCCGCGCCTGTTCGAAGTACAGGAACGTGGTGACGCTGGCCAGCAGCACCACGAACATCGCGATGCCGAACAGGTAGCGCGAGCGAAACACCGCGGTGGCGCCGGCGAACGGATTGCCGCCCAGCGGCCGTCGCCGCTGCGTTTCGCCGGTGGCCTCGTTGCCGGCCGGCAACGGATGGCGATCGCGCCAGCGGTGCAGCCAGATCGCCGCTGCCGCGCTGGCGCCGATCAGCACCGCCGACATCAGTATCAAACCGCCGTGTCCGATCCGATCGACCAGCGCGGTCGTCAGCACCGGCCCGGTCAGGCCGCCCAGGCTGGCGCCGCCCGCAATAAGGGCGAACAGGCGCTTGGCCTCGCTGCTGACCAGCACGTCGGCCAGCACGCTCCAGGCCAGCGAAATCATCAGCAGGTTGATCACCGACACCCAGATATAGAACCCGCGCGCCGCCCACAGGTTGTCAGGCTGCGCGAGCATGCCGGCGGCGAAGCCGAGCAGGCTCAGAACCACCAGCCCGAACACCCACGGCACCAGCCGCCGGCGCGACACCTTCGACGCCAGCCAGCCGAACACCGGCAGCACCGCCAGCGTCGCCACGAAGGTGCCGGTGAACAGCCATTGCAGGTTGTCCACGCCGCCGGTCACGCCCATCGTCTCGCGCACCGGCCGCAGCATGAAGTAGCCGGTGAACAGCAGGAAGAACATCGCCAGCCCGGCGGCCACCGCCGGCGCCTCGCGCGACTGCACGTTGAACAGCGTGGCCAGCCACCGCAGCGGCGCGGGCGGTCCGAGGGGAGGGCGCGCGGTCGCCATCGATCAGGCGAAGGTCCGGGTCAGTTCCTGCTGCTGCGCCGCGCTCAGCAGCGGACCGTGGCCGGCCTTGAGCTGGTCGGCCTGGCGTTCCGGCCGACTGGTGGCCGGGATGACCGCGGTCACCGCCGGATGGCTGATGGCGAACTTCAGGAACAGCTGCGCCCAGGACGTGATGCCGGCTTCGGCGGCCCAGCCGGGCAACGGTTTGTCGGCGACCTTGGGGAACAGGCGGCCGTCGTCGAAGGCGCGGTTGATCAGCACCGCCACGCCCTTGTCCTGCGCCAGCGGCAACACCGTGCGCGCGGCTTCCGGCGCGTTGACCGAATAGTTGATCTGGATGAAGTCCAGCTTCTCGGTGCGCAGGAGGTTCTCCAGGTCCGGCAATCCGCTGGCCAGGTAATGGGTGACGCCGATGTAGCGCGTCTTGCCCTGTTGCTGAAGCTCACGCGCGTACGGCAACTGCCGCTTCCAGTCGCGCAGGTTATGGACCTGCAGCAGTTCGACCTTGTCGGTGCGCAACCGGCGCAGCGTTTCGGCCCATTGCGCCTCGGCGGCGTCGCGGCTGTCGGCGGCGATCTTGGTGGCGATGAAGGCGCGCTCGCGCCAGCCGCCGTCGGCCAGCAGCGCGCCGAGCACCTCGTCGGCGTTGCGATAGTTGGGCGAGGTATCGAACACCGTGCCGCCGCCGTCGAAGAAGACCTTGACCGTCTGCTTGAGCTGCTCGAACTGCGGCGAGTCCAGTTCGACCTCGTAGCTGCCCGAGGTGCCGGCGCCGATCACCGGCACCAATTCGCCGCTGGATGGAATGGCGCGCTTCAGCAGCGGGCCGGCGGCAGCGCTGGGGGCGGGCGTAGCGGAGGGAGCGGGCGGGGCGTTCTGGGCCTGCGCCGGATCCCGGCAGGCGGCCAGCGTGATGCCGGCGGCGGCCAGCGCGGACGTGGTGAGGAACCTGCGGCGGTCGTACATGGCGGTCTCCGCGAATGAGGACTGCCCGTTATGCGCGATTGCGGCGGCGCGAATGTAAACAGAACGTTCAATCGCGACCCAACCGAAGTCATGCCCGGCCTTGCGCCGGGCCCCACGCGCTCAGACCTGGGCGAGCACGCCCTGCGGCAACTGCATGGTGATGCAGTGCAGGCTGCCGTTCTGCCAGATCAGCGGACGGCACGGCACCGGCACGATTTCCCGATCCGGATAGGCCTGCGCCAGCACGGCGGCGGCCGGGCCGTCGGCCGGATCGCCATAGGCCGGCATCAGCACCGCGCCGTTGACGATCAGGTAATTGGCGTACGACGCCGCCAGCCGGCGGCCTTCGTCGAGGACCGGCCGCGCCCATGGCAGCGGGAACAACCGGTACGGCTTGCCGGACAGCGTGCGCAGCGCGGCCAGTTCGCCGGCCATCGCCTGCAGTTCGGCGTAGTGCGAATCCTGCGGATCGTCGCAGGCCTGGAACACGATGGCATCGTCCGGTGCGAACCGCGCCAGCGTGTCGATATGCGCGTCGGTGTCGTCGCCTTCCAGATAGCCATGGTCCAGCCACAGCACCCGGTCCTGGCGCAGCCAGCCGGCGAGCTTCTCGCCCAGTTCGGCGCGCGGCGTATCCGGATGGCGCTCGCTCAGGCAGCGCCACGTGGTCAGCAGCGTGCCGGCGCCGTCGGTTTCGATGGCGCCACCTTCCAAAGCAAAATCAATGCTTTGGACGAAATAGTTATGAAAGACGTTGAGGCCGGAAAGCTCGCCGACCAGCAGGTCGTCGCGGCTGGCCTCGTACTTGCCGCCCCAGCCGGTGAAGCGGAAGTCCAGCAGCTTGAAGCGCTGCCCGTCGCCCAGCGTGATCGGACCCGAATCCCGCAGCCAGGTATCGTCGTATTCGGCCGGTACGAAACGCACCCGCGACATGTCCACCCGCGCCGAGCGCAGGCGCGCCTCGGCATAGGTCTGCAGATCGTCGTCGGCCACGCAGATCACCACCGGCTGGAAACGGGTAATGGCCGCCACCAGCGCGACGTAGGTGTCCTCGACCTCGCCCAGCCGCGGACCCCAGTCGGTGTCGGCGTGCGGCCAGGCAATCAGGATCGCGGATTGGGGTTCCCACTCCGCGGGAAAACGCAAGGCATCGCTCATGGAACGGGTTCTATCAGCGGATGGGCGGCTTGGGGCCGATTTCCTGCGGGCTGGCCTGGTTGGCCACCACGTCGATGACGCGGTTCTTCTCGAAGTACACGGTGAAGGCCGGATAGACCCAGCGGTTGATCACCGGCCACTGGCGCTTCTGCCCGCCGCGCGGGTCCAGCCGCTGCTGCGGCGCGCCGAACCGCGCCTCGACGTCGGCGGCGGTCTGGCCGCGGACCGGAATGGCCTGCGCCGGCTTGTCGGCCGCGCGATCGATCAGCAGGGTATCGGCGGACGCGGTGGCCGCCACGGCGGACAGGACGATGGAAGCAAGGACAAGGACGCGGCGTTTCATGGATTCGGTTCCCCCGATGGACGCGTCTTTATAGCAAAACGGCCGCAACAAAAAACCGCCGCGCCGCAAGTAATGTGGCAATGGGTGGGTTGGCGCGTCGCCACGCGCCCGGGCAACGAATGGCCTGAAACAAAAAGCCGCCTTGCGGCGGCTTTTTGTTTTGCACTACGCGGGCCGGAGTTGGCTGCCGCCCGTCGAAGTGTCCCGCAGCCTCAGCGCTGACGGGCCTTGAAGCGCGGGTTGGACTTGCAGATCACGAAGACCTTGCCGCGGCGGCGGACCACCTTGCAGTCGCGGTGACGGGCCTTCGCCGACTTCAGGGAGGACAGGACCTTCATGATGAAACCTCGGCGTAAAAGAATAGACGGAAACGAAGCCGGCTATTCTAACGGCAATTCTCCATGCGTATCAAGTGGTTGGAAACGCGTGGCCGCCACCGGGACGCGGCGGGCGGCATAATAGGCCCAAAACCTCGGGAATCCCCATGCCAGACAGCGTCCCCGTCCTCACCATCGATGGCCCCTCCGGCGCCGGCAAGGGTACGGTCAGCCGCATCGCCGCCAGCCGCCTGGGCTGGCACTACCTTGATTCGGGCGCGCTGTACCGCGCGGTCGGGGTGGCGGCCAGCTGGGCCGATCTGGACATTTCCGACGCCTCGGCGCTGGTGCGCTGCACCTTCGATACCGACATCCGCTTCGCCGACGAGCCCGGGCGCGGCCTGCGGGTGCTGGTCAACGGGGTCGACGCGACCGAGGAACTGCGGCTGGAAACCACCGGCGCCGTGGCCTCGGCCATCGCCGCCTTCCCGGAGGTGCGTTCGGCGCTGAAGGAGCGCCAGCGGGCGTTCCGGCAGGCGCCGGGGCTGGTCGCGGACGGCCGCGACATGGGCACGGTCATCTTCCCGGACGCCCCCTACAAGGTGTTCCTGACCGCGGGCGCGGAGGAACGCGCCGAACGGCGCTATAAGCAGTTGAAAGAAAAAGGGGTTTCGGTCACAATCGACGGTCTGCTACGCGAGATTCTCGCTCGTGACGCCCGCGATGCCCAGCGCACGGTGGCGCCCTTGCGGCCGGCCGACGACGCCGTCCTCATCGACACCACCGGGCTGGACATCGACCAGGTCGTCTCGCGCGTATTGGCCATCGTGAAGCCATAACCGCGGTTCGATCGCGGTTCCTCCGATTCCTTTTCCCTTCGACGGGAAGATGGAAAAGGAGGATGGTTTCAAGCCGGCGCGAAGTTTCGAGCGAAGCAGACAGGCCGTCCCGAGGCAATCCTGCCGCGGCGACGTTTTTCCATTCCAGCACACGGCACTTTCCGTGCCGATAAGGGTGGACAGGGGGCGCGCCATCGCGGCGTACACCTGTCCGTGTGTCCAACCGAGTAATCAACAATGACCGAATCATTTGCAGAACTGTTCGAACAGAGCCAGACCCATCTCGCCAAGCTGAAGCCGGGCGCGATCGTTGTCGGCACCGTCGTGGAAGTGCGCAACGACGTGGTGGTGATCAACGCGGGCCTGAAGTCCGAAGGCATCGTGCCGATCGAACAGTTCCGTAACGACGCCGGCGAAATCGACGTGGGCGTGGGCGACCAGGTAAAGGTCGCGCTCGACTCCATCGAGAACGGCTTTGGCGAAACCGTCCTGTCGCGCGAGAAGGCCAAGCGCGCCATGGTGTGGGACGAACTCGAGGAAGCCCTCGAGAAGAACGAGACCATCACCGGCCGCATCAGCGGCAAGGTCAAGGGCGGCTTCACTGTCGACATCAAGGATGTCCGCGCGTTCCTGCCGGGCTCGCTGGTCGACGTGCGTCCCGTGCGCGACCCGGGCTACCTGGAAGGCAAGGAGCTGGAGTTCAAGCTCATCAAGCTGGATCGCAAGCGCAACAATGTCGTCGTCTCCCGCCGCGCGGTGGTCGAGAGCGAGCATTCGGAAGAGCGCGAGCAGCTGATGGACAAGCTGCAGGAAGGCGTGGTGCTGAAGGGTGTGGTCAAGAACCTCACCGACTACGGCGCGTTCGTCGACCTGGGCGGCATCGACGGCCTGCTGCACATCACCGACATGGCCTGGAAGCGCGTGCGCCAT
>Ga0160451_100991_pt1 | contig 10721 bp, 10 predicted proteins | sample HID1975M_E1MG_FD_108270 | JGI IMG/M metagenome (GOLD analysis project Ga0160451, IMG submission 108270) | Enriched soil microbial communities from UW Madison campus, WI, USA - HID1975M_E1 MG | ecosystem: Environmental > Terrestrial > Soil > Unclassified | place: USA: Madison, Wisconsin... | reverse complement strand
GCCTTCTTCATGGGGCAATTTGCCTTGTTCACTTACGTGCGGCCGTTCCTGGAGCGGGTGACCAGTGCGGGAACGTCTGCTGTACCACTGGTGCTGCTGGCCATCGGCGTAAGCGGCTTCGTGGGCACGCTCGTCATTGGCGCGTTCATCAGGCGTGGGCTTTACCGAACGCTTGTGACCATTCCGGCCTTGATGGCGCTCATTGCCGTGGCCTTGGTTGCACTGGGGCCCCAGCTTTGGCCGACCGCCGCGCTGCTCTCGGCATGGGGCCTGCTGGCAACGGCCGCGCCGGTGGGCTGGTGGAGCTGGCTGGCCCGCACTTTCACTGACAACGCAGAGGCCGGCGGCGGGCTGATGGTGGCGGTGGTGCAGTGCTCCATCGCACTCGGTTCGACCGTGGGCGGACTGCTGTTTGACAGTCTCGGCTTTGCCAGTACGTTCCTGGCCAGTGCTGGCCTGTTGCTGTGCGCCGCGCTGCTCGCTTATGCCACGGCGTCCTACCGGACGACCACGTCGGGGCCGGTGGTCGCTGTGGAGGCCCGGGGCTGATGAGGTGCGTTACGTCGATCACAGGAACGCTGCTTTGCCTCCTGCTGGCATTCGGGGCAGTAGCGGCATGTTTTGCCGAGCCCATTCATCACGCCATTGCAGCCAGAAAGGTAGAGTCAAACCCGGAGATTCATTCAATGAAGATTCGACTGATCATCAACGATCAGATGCTGTCGGCCACCATGGAAGACAGTATCCCGGCCCGCGAGTTCATCGCCCAGTTGCCACTGACGCTGCAGCTTGAGGACTACGCCGCGACCGAGAAAATCGCGCAGCTTCCCCGCCGTCTCAGCGTGGCGGGTGAGCCAGAGGGAGTTACGCCGGCGGCGGGCGACATCGCCTTTTATGCGCCGTGGGGAAATCTGGCGATTTTTCACAGGCCCTTTGCGTACTCGAAGGGTCTGATCCGACTGGGTCGAATCGAAGGAGGACTACAGGTCCTTCGCACGGAAGGGCCGCTCGCGGTTCGGATTGAGTCCGACTAGCCGTTGTTTGCATACCCAACACACCACAAAGTGGTGAGCTACATGGAAATCAAACGCCTTGGCACGCAAGCGTCCATCAAAGGATCGACGGACTGGTTTACGGGCACGGTCCGGATCGATCCGCTCAATGCCGCCCCTGCGCCATCGAGGGTATCCTGCGCGGCAGTCACCTTCGAGCCGGGCGCGCGCACTGCGTGGCACACCCATCCGTTGGGGCAGACGCTTATCGTTACTGCCGGCTTCGGTTGGACACAGTGCGAAGGCGGCCCGATCGTAGAGATCCGCGGGGGGGACGTGATCTGGTGCCCGCCGGGTCACAAACACTGGCACGGTGCATCGCCCACCACCGCCATGACACACATCGCAGTACAGGAGGCATTGGATGGCAGGAACGTTGACTGGCTGGAGCATGTGACCGAAGAGCAGTACCTAGCCGGACCTCCCGCTGCTGACGCACCGGCCCGCTCCGACGGAGGCGGCTGACATGTTGGTTCGATCCGCGGTTCGCGGGCTCTTGGCCCTCTCTGTCTGGGCGCTGCTTGGCCTTCCCCATAATGCCCAAGCTGCGGCGCCCGAACAGCAAATCACCACAGCCGAGAATCAGGCTTCGATGAATGGTCCTACGGAGTACTTCACCGGCAGAGTGCGCATCGACCCGCTCTGGCCCGCGGACCCGGGCATCACCGCCTCCGGCGGGCTGGTGACGTTTGAGCCGGGTGCACGATCGGCGTGGCACACCCACCCTGCGGGCCAGCGGTTGGTGGTCACCTCTGGCGTCGGGCGCGTGCAGGAGTGGGGTAAGCCCATTCAGGTCGTTCGTTCCGGCGATGTAGTGTGGTGCCCGCCGGGGGTGAAGCACTGGCATGGAGCTGCCCCCGGTATGGCGATGACCCACCTCGCCGTAACCGGCGTGCGCGATGGTCAGAACGTAAACTGGTTGGAGAAGGTGACCGATGCCCAGTACCAAGGCGATTGATTGGAAACGGCGGTCCAGTCGTCTCGCCTGTCTGATGGGTGCGGCGATGTTTGCCTCCGGTCCGGGACAGATGGCTTTCGCCTACGAAGGAGCAGCTATGAACGTCAAATCAAACGGGGGTTCTACCACCGAACTGGACACCCGCCAGCAAGCCATTATTCCGATTAGCGCCTCAGCAGCGGCCGGCAACATGGAGAGCCTTCGGGGCGCGCTGAATCAAGGCTTGGACGCGGGACTGAGTCTGGCCGAAGCACGAGAGATCCTCGTGCAGGTTTACGCCTATGCGGGCTTTCCGCGGAGCCTGAACGCATTGAGCGAACTGATGAAGGTGGCGGAGGCACGCAGGCAGAGGGGCATCCAGGATGAAGCCGGGCGCGAGCCCGGCAAGCCGATTCCCAAGGGCGACGCGTTGCTCGCTGCAGGCACCGCGAACCAGACCAGGCTGGCTGGTGGTCCGGTCTCAGGGCCATTGTTCGATTTCGCACCGCAGGCAAATGAGTATCTGCGTACGCATCTCTTTGGCGACATCTTCGAGCGCGACAACCTTGATTGGCAGAGCCGCGAGCTGGCCACGGTCAGCATGCTGGCTGCCATGTCCGGGGTGGAACCCCAGTTGCAGTCTCACATAGGAATCAGCATGAACATAGGCGTGCGCCCTGAGCAGCTGTCCAGGCTGGCCGATGTTCTCGAAGCCCACTCCAGCTTGGAGGCTGCCGAACGTGCCCGCGTTGGTATTCAACGCCAGCTCAAGGCTCAGCAGGAATGATCTTCGGAAAAACTCTGCGCCGAGCGGCACGCGCACATTGGAGGGTTGATTGAAAAGGATACTCATCGGAACCTTGATCGGCATGGCTGTATGCTCCTTCAGTGTTGGAGCTGAGGAGGTGCAGATGACACGGCTGTCAAAGATCACCGTAAACGCGGAGCATCTCCCTGCTTATCGAGACGCCTTGGCTGAAGAGGTTCGCGCCTCAATGGAGATTGAGCCAGGCGTGCTGTCGTTGTACGCCGTCTTCGACAAAGACGATCCGACCAGACTGACGATTCTTGAAATATATGCGAGTCGGCAGGCATACGAACAGCACGTGAAGAGTCCGCATTTCCTCAAGTACAAGAACGGGACGCTGCACATGGTCAAGTCCCTCGAGCTGGTTGATGTTGATCCCCTTCTGCCGGAGCTGAAGATTAAGTAGCAGTGAACTTTGCTGCGCGGACGTGTGATACGCCAAGGTTTATCTTTCACTTACGGCATTCCGCCGTCAGTACACCGGCCCGACAGCGCTCCATTGACCGACTCATTGAAAGTGATCGGAGTCCGCTACTGGCCGAGAGCGGACCTTTGCCCAGTGGGTAGGCTAGGATTAGGGGGATTTATCGGGGGTAGGGGAGGGCAGTTCCCGACCTGATACGGAGGCTGTAAAGTGGTGGTGAGGCCGCATCCAAGTGCTTGCTGCCACCTCTGCACGAGCATTGATAGAAGTGACTGAGCCGCTGAAGTAGGCCGCCCTCAAGGAAGAACGGAAAAGGAACCACATATGGGCGGAACTAAGCCAGGCAGGAATCAACTCTGCCCGTGTGGAAGCGGCAAGAAGTTCAAGCGCTGCCACGGCGGCACCAATGTCAACCACGAAGAGATGATCTCGCGAGGTGCCGAGGAAGCCAAGCGCAAAGCTGAGATCAATCGGATACAGCAGCAGCGACAGCAAGGCCTAGGTCGTCCAATCATCGCCACCCAGACAGCCGGTAAACGGATCGTCGCTGTGGGCCATCGTCTATTTCATGGCGCATGGCCAACCTTTCATGACTTCCTTTATAGCTACATCCTAGATGTTCTGGGGCGCGACTGGTTCGAGGCCCGGACGCAGCTGGGGCACAGCGAACGTCATCCTGTCATTCAGTGGCGTGAAAAGTTCCTGCTGGCATCCAAAGCCGCCAACCTGGCACCAGGCGAGACACACAGGACGCTGATGACCGGCGCGATCAACGCATTTCTGACGCTGGCGTATGACCTCTACACCCTAGAACACAACAATGATCAAACGCGCACCCCTCAGCTGCGGAAATCACTGATTGGTCGTTTGAAGTGCCGAGATCAGTTCATCGGGGTGCGTTATGAGATCCGTGTTGCAGCCATGCTGCTGAGAGCCGGGTTCGAGCTGGAATGGGAAGATGAGACCGATCGCCGAACCAAGCATGTGGAATACACCGCCACTTATCCGCGCACCGGAAAAGCCTTTGGCGTCGAGTGCAAGATCCGAAACCAGGATGCTGCGAAGCAGGCGAACAAGCATCTCGGGAAGTTTACCGGGCTGGTGAGCGATGCGCTGAAAAAGGCGACGCCACATGCCCGTTTGATCTTCGTCGACCTGAATACGCAGGCCTATCCCTACGTTCCGGGCGGACCGCATGACTGGCGAACGATCGGCATCAACATGCTACGAAAGTTCGAGGCACAACCCAACGCAGCGATCCTGCCCTCCGCCGTGGTGTTCATCACCAACTATCCCGATCATCACCACCTTGACACCCAGGTTCCCGACGCTGGAGCCGCCGTTGAGGGCTTCAAGATTGATGACTACCGGACCGGTCAGTTCCTGCCGCTGCCGCAGAAGATTGGAATGCGCGTACGAAAGTCTGCGGTCGAGGCACTCGTGGCATCGAGCCAGGAACATATCGACCTGCCTTCCACATTTGAAGGGGAAATTCCTGGGCTGCCGTCAAACCGCCTACTCATTGGGCACCGATATCAGATGGACGATGGTTTGGTGGGCACCTTGGAAGACGCCTGCGTGATGAACGAAAACGGCGAGGTCGCGTTGATTATTGATCGGGATGAAGGCGGGCGAGCGGTCTACACCAACCAGCTCTCGCCTGAGGAATTTGCTGCGTGGAGGCGCTATCCAGAGACCTTCTTCGGGCAGATCCGCCAGGGACCGGGCCCGATCAACAATCCAGTCGAACTTTATGACCGGTTGAAAGCTACTTTCGCCGGCACCACGAAGGAAAAGCTGCTTCAGTTCATGGGCGAACACGGCGACCGATTTGCCGCGCTCACGCAGCCAGAGCTGTTGGACGTCTATGTGCAAGGCATGGTGAACTCTGTGATGGAGCGAGCGGGGGCCCAAGAAGTCCCGGTGCATATCCAAAGGATGAAGCCGCCGCCGACTAGAGCTGTTTAGGAGGCAACTCCCTTAGGCATTGAACGCGCGCGTGAGAATAATGACTAAATCTTCGGACGGGTACTTTGCATTTGCCAAGTTGGCGGGAAATTAAGAGTGATGTCGGCTCTTGTAGCGGGCAATCATAGGAAGAGTTAAGATTTTGGAAGATTTATCGCTGGTAGTAACCCAGCCGTGAGCCGGCATCGGCGAACCCATGCTCAACGAGTATCTCCGCCAGTTCACGGCATTGGACATCGGTCAAGATCGGGAACAGCCGCGAAGACATCCGCTGGCTGACGGTACATGCGTTGTTGCCGCTCCAGGTGGCGGACATGATCCCCAGCGCATCCCAGAATCGCGCAAGCCGGCGGTCCCCGGTGCACAGTCCCAGCGTTTCCGGCCCCAACGGGGCGCCCGCGGCAAGCATCTCGACGGCGCGCACGTCCGACACCGCGTTGTGCGCGGCCCTAGGGCCATACCTCAGTTTGGGCTTGATGACGCCCCTGGCCGCCGACGCGGTTGCCTCGGTCGCACCCTCGTACAAGCAGGACAGGGTGGCAATGAGCACAAGCGAGGCGCCCAGGCGCCTGCGTTGCGCCGCGTCGAGGATCCGGTCCCGGATCGCGACGAGTTCGCGCCGCGGGCGTCGTTCGGCGATCTCGGGGGCGATTTCGCACAGGAAGTCCACCTCCGCGCGATGTCGCGCGTGCAGGTCGACGACATTCTCGTAGAGCTGCAGGAAGTCGTCGTCCCGGTGCCGGACGATCCTCGCGCTGCGGAAGTACGCGCCGATCTTCTCGCAGGACCGCCGGTACTCGTCCTTGAACTCGTCCAGCGTCGGAATCCGACTTTTGTTGCCCTCGAACGCGCACAGCACCGGGTTGATCGACTGAGTCGGCGTGTCCAGGAATTCCAGCCACCAGCGCATGGCGTCGTCGCGCGGGCTGTCCGGTACACTGCGAGGCTCCCGGCCGATCCAGCTGACGACGTTCCGATCTAGCAGGTGGATGACCGCGCTGGTCATGGCCAATGGCGAGACGCCACCAGGTACCAGCGAATAGACCGTGACCGGATGCCTGAACTTCAGGGTCATCGACAGCTGCAGGATGGGTTCCGAAGTCACGTGTCTGGGGTTCGCTAAGGGGAATGACGGGGATGTCGGACAGTCTGCAGCCGGCAGGTCTCACGACGCGATACGCCAGGCGCCCAGATGCCTGGAGGGGAGGGCGAGCCAAGACGCTTCACGCCATCCCCCTTCCGGCAAGGGCGGGTTTCAATGCAAATGGCTGGCGGAGCAGGTTTTTCATTATTTTCGGGGATCTCGGCGCGGAGTTCCAACGGAGCGTCCCCCCTGGCCCGATCGTCGATGGGCAGCCGCAGGCGCTTCGACGTACCGCTGCCGGGATGGTGGTTTTGAGGTAAGTCTCGGGATACCTTGGCCCCCAGAGCAATTCCCGATAACCATCAAAGCCTGACTCAGGGGCTGGAGGATCAGGGCCGTGCTGCGCCCTGTACGATACGCCAAGAACAAAGGGACATTCGGCGTCGAGCCAGGGGGACTGTTTGGATAGTACAAAAATCATCAAATCAACTGGGGTCACCGAGACCGAACGCCTCCTCGCGGAATTCTGCGATCGTACGTTCCTGAGGTTGTGGGCCTATGCCAATCCCTACAAGGATGACGGCGACGAGCTCTGCGATCTCTTGGCCGTTTTTGGCGACCAAGTCTTTGTCTTCTTCGATCGCGAGAACAGGCTACCTGAGACATCCGTCAAAGATCCCGAAGTACTTTGGGGGCGCTGGAAGCGCAACGTGATTGATCGTCAAGTGAAGACGGCGCATGGCGCCGAGCGGTACATCCACAGTGGACGAGCGATCTTCCTGGATAGCAAGAAGACGATCCCATTTCCGCTTGCCATCGACCCGGCGAATGCGGTGATTCACAAGATCATTGTGGCGCATGGTGCGAAGGAGGCCTGCAAGAACGCATCGGAGCGGAATGTCTACGGAAGCCTGGCGATCACGTATGGCGAACTGGATTCGCACGCCGACTCCGAGCATCCCTTCCATATCCAGATCGACAAGAGCAATCCTGTCCATGTGCTCGACAGCCACAACCTGTCGATCGTGCTGTCCGAACTCGATACGGTGACGGACTTTTCGGCGTATCTAGAAGAGAAGCCTAGAGCAATCGCCAAGCTCGACTATTTGAGCTACTGCGGTGAGGAGGATTTGCTCGGACACTATCTCCTCAACTACAACAAAAAGGAAAAAAGGCACACAATTGGCCTGAAAGGGGGAGGTGTCGGCTTCAACGGGGTGATGATCGGAGAGGGCGAATGGCATGACTTCATCCATACCGATCTCTACAAGAACACCAAGATCGAGGACCGGATTTCCTACTTCTGGGACGACCTCATTCAGCGAACCTGCCAGAACACGTTAGATGGCACGGTCGGTGGCAACGCGGACTTGCTCCGCGGAAAGAGCGCGATCTACGAGATGGTGAAGGAACCGCGCTTCGTGCGCCGTGGTCTGGCGGACAAGATGCTGACAGCAGTCGAACGCTTTCCCGATGATGCAGGCCAGTTCGCCCGACAGGTTACGTACGTTCCGTCATACCAGCCCAACGTGGGGTATGTCCTGTTGCAGCTCCATGCGCCGGACCAATTCAAGGCTCAGGCCGACTACCGCGAGAAGCGGCAGGCATTGCTTGAAATCGCGTGCGGAGCGGCGAAGAACAAGTTCCCGGACCTTATGAAGGTCGTCGGTATCGCTATAGATGCCCCGAAGCACTCGAACGGCATGGATGGAGAGGACTTCATCCTGATGAGATGTGGCATTTGGACCGAGCAGCTACGCTCGCACTACGAGGAACTGAATGGCCCCTGGCAGTTCTTTGGTACTGAACAGATGCATCAGTTCAACATGCATCTGACGCAGTTCGTTCCGCCCGAAGATGCGGCGCTGGCCGGGAAGCGGGCGACGAAAATCGGCCGCAACGATCCTTGCCCATGCGGCTCGGGAAAGAAGTACAAGAAATGCCACGGCGCATGAGGTCGACGCGTTCCCGTACCACGGCATCGGTCGAGTCCGCGCTCATGCGAGCTGCCCTTCCAAGGCGGGCATAAGCGAGCGCAGCACAGCCACGCTCTCGCTGACCAGCATCCGGTCTCGCGCGTCATCCGGATCCTTGTCACCATGAATGAGATTGCACCTCACCTGGTAGATGACGCCGCCCACTGCAGCAAGACGGTTCTTGGATGTCTCTCCTCGGTTGCGGTAGAGGGCAGCGCAGCGCTGAGTGGCGGCCCGGAAACTCGGGTCATCCCGGTCCAACTGCATGTTCCCTGGCGGAACCTCCAGGATTCGATCCACCGATCCGCGAATCGACCGAAGGACGCGAAGTGCGGCACTCTCGGAGAAATTGCGTCGAACGCACGACATCACTCGTGAGCGTTCCCGAGCATCAGGCTCTCCGCCGTAAATCGCATTGAACGCAATCCAGAGTTGCGAGAACTCCGCCCAGTCGGCGGGCGAGGCTACTCGAATTCGATAGGCCAGCTGGGCTCGGAGGGCTGCGTTCACCGGCGTTGGCGCTCCAGCAACTGCCCCATGGCGAAATTGATGGATTCAAGGGCGCGGATGACGCCATCCATCACGAAGTCCAGGGCCAATCCATAGCCGTCACTCAAATGGCCGGTATCAAAGCCCATTTCCTGGAGCGTCTGAATGCATTTCCCGACCGCCTCGTGAGCGTCCGCGATACGAAGGTCATTGTTCAAGAATAGGGGCGCTATGAGCGGGCTCCTGGCATTCCATCCTTCCGGCTCTCGTTGCGATCCGAAGGCGTCCAGGGACTCTTCGTCGTCGTTCAGTCGTTGCAGGACATTCAACAGTGCCTCCAGCAGTTTCAACAGCCCTAGGTCGTTGATCTTGCCCCGTGGGCAACCGGCCTTCTCCAGCAACGACTTCAAATAGCCATTGGGAATCTTCTGCAGGATCTCATGGAGTTGCTTGCACCTCGAAAGAAATGCCTGCTGGGTCATGTCCAGCGGCGCGACCTGTGCCAGCTTGCACAGGTTCTGATACGCCATCCAGCCGTTATCGCGCAGTTCCCCACGGGAGAATCCAGTCAGCTCCTCTGCGGTCTTATGTAGCCCAGTGCTGGCACCAAGATGCGAGAGGTTGTCGCCGAGAATAATAATCTGGTCGAGCAGACGTTGCGTCTTCGCAACGATGTGTTCGGCATCCATGTCCATATCCGCGATCTCGTCGCGCCCGAGTGCATGCTCGTATGCATGAAGGATCTCGCGGTCGGGTTTCGGCTTGTACAGCTCGCGCATTGAGACCCTGACTAGGTTGCGTCCAACTCGGATACAGTCCGTAAATCCCCATTGACCCTTATAGGAAGGGCTGCAATGCCATCTTCCGTCGATCCGGACAGGCGTTGTGTCGTAGAAGGCGCTTTGCTCGTATCGTTCAAGGAACCGGTCGTCCAGGAAAACCTGCTTCCCGGACAACAGAGCGTTAGCGCGCTCGGAGGTCATCGGTTCCGCATCCCCCGGCCAGACGATGCCATCGACGCTTTGCTCGGGGCAGAGCTCGCACGATACGGCTTCCACCGAGGCCCATACTTGGAGCAAAAATCCTTTTTTGTACTCGCGAATATCGAGGGTGTACCAGGCGGGTCCTGTCTCGGGCTTCAGCTCGATATGTCCTTGGGCGCCCATCAGTTTGCGGATCTCGGGACGGTCGGGAAGCTTCTTCTTGTAATAGATCGCTCTGACTCCGCGCGCCGATCGCAACCATAGATACTTCCTCAGGTATTCATTGGACATCGACCAGCGGATATTCCGAGTCGACCTCCAGTAGTACTCGTTGGAAATCTCGCCCTGCGCCACGCCGAACTCCGGCAGGCCAAGATCGTCATAAATGAGCTTCTGGTGGTCGTTGCCGATGCAACGCGGAGTCAGCCCCAAGGTCATCCAGACCTTTTCGGCCAGATTATAGGTATAGAAGGAGCCGCTCCCCCATGAGGCGACGATATAGTCGTGCCCCGATAGGGAAGGATGATATTCCGCAGCGTTTCCCCTTCCATCGACGGGTACGGAATAGGCGACAACGCCATGCCCGGCCTCATCGAGAACATCCAGTGGCGCGTCGCTGCCATCCTGCACCACGGCCATCTGGAGATGGAGAGCTTCCTCGTTGATATCGCGGTCCGGTGCCTCGTACAGACAGGCGACCTCGACAGCCTCCCGCGGGTTGATGCCGACGGGCGTCAGCAGGTTCCGCAGCCGCTCGGGAATAAGATCGGCAGGCAGCGGAAAGGCCGCAACGTAATCAGACGACATAGGCGAGGGTTTCATCACGAAGTGTCATCCTTCTATTTGAGTAGTCGTGCCGCCGGATTATCCTCTGCCGCACCTGCTTGAAAGTACCCGATCACACTCGCCACCGAGCGATGCTCAGTCATCGCCATGACTGCGGGCAGCGGCACGCCTTGCTTGCCGGCTTCGGTAACAAACCCCGACCGCAAGCTGTGCG
>Ga0160451_100984_pt1 | contig 10772 bp, 8 predicted proteins | sample HID1975M_E1MG_FD_108270 | JGI IMG/M metagenome (GOLD analysis project Ga0160451, IMG submission 108270) | Enriched soil microbial communities from UW Madison campus, WI, USA - HID1975M_E1 MG | ecosystem: Environmental > Terrestrial > Soil > Unclassified | place: USA: Madison, Wisconsin | collected... | reverse complement strand
GGCGGGAGCCGCGGCAGTGCGGGGGTATGGCGCATCGGCCGGCTCCGGCGTCCTGCCTCCGACGGCCGAGCGCAGCACATCCGTGTGCTGCTTGCGCCATACCCCCGCACTGCCGCGTCTTTCGGCACGTTGGGATGGTAGCTTCGTTCCGGGTATGGGCTTCCGTGCGTGCCTGCGGTCGTTTCGGCTTGATTGCCCTCGTAGAGCGGGGCTTGCCCCGCTGTTCCTGACCGGCAAAGGCAATGGGGCAAGCCCCGCTCTACGGAAAACCCGTTTCCTGGGCTCCGCTCTGATCGAAGCCACGACCCCAACCCTCACGAAGGACGTCGTGCCCTGGGGGGCTGGTGCAAGCAGCACAGGGATGTGCTGCGGTCGCTCGTCGGAGCCAGGGACGGCGGAGCCGAGCGATGCGCCAGCCCCCCAGGGCGCGGCGGCCCCGTCCGGAGCCAGTGCTTTCGCTCTAACCCCAGCAAGCTTCGCCCCGTCCGGAGCCGAAAGCTTTTGCTTCATAACTCCAAGCGACGGCCGCCCCGTCCGGAGCCGAAGCTCTTTCAGGTGACGGGGGACCCTGTCCGGAGCAGATGCTTTCTCTGCTTCCGGCTGCGACAGGAAGGCCGGTTTCATCGGAAGTAGCATCCGCTCCCAGCCCAATCGGTACGATTCAGCTCGAAAGCGCCCGAAGGCTTGCAATAGGCGCCGCCGATCGCCATAATTCCGCCTCTGCTGCGGGGTGGAGCAGTCTGGCAGCTCGTCGGGCTCATAACCCGAAGGTCGCAGGTTCAAATCCTGCCCCCGCTACCATGTTTCGCGGTTCCGTCTTTCCGGTGGTCTGGACAGGCGGCAACCGCAGAGCTTGGGCTTGCAACGGCGCATGTTCCCGCCGTCGCGACGATTCCAGCATCATCGGATGGGAAGCCCAGGCGGGCCTCCTGTCGGACACGGGGCCCATCGGGCCCTTTGTCGTTTCCGGGGCCCGGAAATCCTTCGCTGTTCCGTTATCGAGTTTCGAGATACCGCTGCAATGAGCGAGAAGCACAGCGAAATCGCCGAGCTCCTGCGCCCGACCGTCGAGTCGCTGGGCCTGGACCTGCTGGGCATCGAATACCTGCCGGCGCCCGGCGGCGCGACCGTGCGCCTGTACATCGACGTGCCTGCCGAAGAAGGCGACGACGAACGCGTGGTCACCATCGAGGACTGCGAGGCGGTCAGCCGCGAGGTTTCCGCGCAGCTGGACGTGGCCGATCCGATCTCCGGCAACTACACCCTCGAGGTGTCCTCGCCGGGCCTGGACCGTCCGCTGTTCACCGCCGCGCAGTTCGCGCGCTTCCTCGGCGAGCAGGCCAAGGTCGGGCTGAAGCTGCCGCAGGACGGCCGCCGCCGCCTGCAGGGCGCGATCCTGCGGGTCGAGGACGGCACCGTGGTGTTCGGCCTGGACGGTGGGGCCGAATTCGCGGTGGCTGCCGACAACATCGACAAGGCGCGCCTGGTCCCCGACTGGGCCGCACTGGGCCTGGCGCCCAACAAGTATTCGCCCTCCAACAAGGGCAAGCCTGCGCCGAAGCCTGGCAACGGCGGCAGGACTGGCAAGCAACCCTCCAACAAGCCGGCGGCCGGCAAGCCGCACGCGGAGTAAATAGATGAGCAAGGAACTTCTTCTGGTAGTGGACGCGGTCGCCAACGAGAAGGGCGTGCCGCGCGACGTGATCTTCGACGCGCTCGAGGCCGCGCTGGCCTCGGCGGCCAAGAAGCGCTACGTCGACCAGGACGTGGTCGCCCGTGTGGCGATCGACCGCAAGGACGGCAGCTACGAGACCTTCCGCCGCTGGGAAGTGGTCGCCGACGACGTGGTCATGGAATCGCCGGACCGGCAGATCCGCCTGATGGACGCGGTCGACGAGGCCGACGGCGTCGAGGTCGGCGACTGGATCGAGGAGCCGATCGAGAACCCCGAGTTCGGCCGCATCGCCGCCCAGGCCGCCAAGCAGGTGATCGTCCAGCGCGTGCGCGAGGCCGAGCGCCAGCAGGTCGTGGATGCCTGGAAGGACCGGGTCGGCGAGCTGGTCACCGGCATCGTCAAGCGCGCCGAGCGCGGCAACATCTACGTCGACCTGGGCGGCAATGCCGAGGCCTTCATCCCGAAGGACAAGGGCATCCCGCGCGACGTGCTGCGCACCGGCGACCGCGTGCGCGGCTACCTGTTCGAGGTCCGCAGCGAACCGCGCGGCCCGCAGCTGTTCATCAGCCGCGGCGCGCCGGAATTCATGATCGAGCTGTTCAAGCTCGAGGTGCCGGAAGTCGGCCAGGGCCTGGTCGAGATCAAGGCCTGCGCCCGCGATCCGGGCGACCGCGCCAAGATCGCGGTGATCGCCCACGACACCCGCACCGATCCGATCGGCGCCTGCATCGGCATGCGCGGTTCGCGCGTGCAGGCCGTGAGCAACGAGCTCAACGGCGAGCGCGTGGACATCGTGCTGTGGAACGACAACCCGGCCAACTTCGTCATCAACGCGATGGCGCCGGCCGAGGTGCAGTCGATCATCGTCGACGAAGAGAAGCATTCGATGGACCTGGCCGTGGCTGAGGACCGGCTGGCCCAGGCGATCGGCAAGGGCGGCCAGAACGTGCGCCTGGCCAGCCGCCTGACCGGCTGGCAGCTCAACGTGATGACCCAGGACCAGGTCGCGGCCAAGTCCGAGGCCGAGCAGGTCGTCGCCCGCCAGCTGTTCATGGACAAGCTGGAAGTGGACGAGGAGATTGCCGGGATCCTGGTCGCCGAGGGCTTCAGCACGGTCGAGGAGATCGCCTACGTGCCGGTCGGCGAGCTGCTGGCGGTGGAGGGCTTCGACGAGGACATCGTCGAGGAGTTGCGCTCCCGCGCCCGCGACGCGCTGCTCAACGAGGCCCTGGCGGTGGAGGAGGGGCTGGACGAGCACCAGCCGGCCGAGGACCTGCTGGCGCTGGAAGGCATGGACGAGGAGACCGCCTATGCCCTGGCCGGGCACGGCGTGCGCACCAGCGAGGACCTGTCCGACCTGGCCGCCGACGAGGTCGCCGAGTTCGGCATCGAGGGCCTGGACGAGGCCCGCGCCGCGGCGCTGATCCTGGCCGCCCGCGCCGAGGAGATTGCCCGGCTGGAGCGTGGCGAGTGATCGCCGCGGAGGCCCGTCCGGAGCGCGGCGCATGAGCCGGCGATGAACACCGCCCTGCACCGTCCAGGGCTTAGAATCCGCGCTTCCCTTGCTCTCGGCGAGGGGGCGCCACCAAGAGCATAGGATCCGAATGTCGCAGCAAACCACCATCCGCAAGCTCGCCGAGCTGGTCAACGCCCCCGTCGAGAAGCTGCTGGAGCAGCTGGCCGAGGCCGGCATGCCCTTCAGCGATCCCGACCAGGTCGTGACCAGTGCCGAGAAGCTCAAGCTGCTCGGCTTCCTCAAGCGCGCGCACGGCAAGGGCGAAACCCAGGCCGAGGAGATCGCGGCGCCGAAGAAGATCACCCTGGCGCGGCGCAAGGTGCAGGAACTGACCGTCGGCGGCGGGCGCAGCAAGACCACCGTCAACGTCGAGGTCCGGCAGAAGCGCACCTACGTCAAGGCCGCGGAGAACCCCGCCGGCGGCTCCGCCGCGCCGGCCGGCCCGATGGACGACGAACGCGCCGAGGTCCTGCGCAAGCTGGAGGAGTCGCGCCAGCGCAACCTCGCCGAGCAGCAGCGCCTGGCCGAGGTGGACCGCGCCCGCGCCGAGGAACTGGAGCGCAAGCGCCAGGAGGAAGAGGCCCAGCGCCGTGCCGAGGAAGAACTGCGCAAGGCCGAGGAGGAGCGCCAGAAGGGCGTTGCCCCGAATGCCGGCGCCGAGGGCGAAGCCGCCGCGGCGCGCCCGGCCCGCACCGCGCCGGCGCACCGTCCGGCCCCCGAACGCGCCGTCGACGATGGTCGCGGCCACAAGCACAAGACCCGCGGCTCGCACGTGATGGTCGCCGGGATCGAGGATGACGACGCGGCCAGCCGCTTCGCCGGCCAGCTGCACCTGTCGGCGGCCGAACGCGCGCGCCGTTCCAGCGCGCGGCCGGGCAGCAAGCCCAAGCCGCGCCGCCAGGAATCGCGCGGCGGCGGCGGCAGCGGCGGCGCCGGCGGTTTCGAGCGCCCGACCGCACCGGTGGTGCGCGAGGTGGCGATCGGCGATTCGATCACCGTGGCCGACCTGGCGCAGAAGCTCGCGCTCAAGGGCGGCGACGTGGTCAAGGCGATGTTCAAGATGGGCGTGATGGCCACCATCACCCAGACCATCGACCACGACACCGCGGCGCTGGTCGTCGAGGAACTGGGCCACAGGGTGGTGCGCGCCGGCAACGACGATGCCGAGAGCGAACTGCTGGCGCATGTCGAGGAGGCCCAGGGCGACCTGGCCCCGCGTCCGCCGGTGGTCACCATCATGGGCCACGTCGACCACGGCAAGACCTCGCTGCTGGACTACATCCGCCGCACCAAGGTCGCCCATGGCGAGGCCGGCGGCATCACCCAGCACATCGGCGCCTACCACGTGGAGACGCCGAAGGGCGTCATCAGCTTCCTCGATACCCCCGGCCACGCGGCCTTCACCTCGATGCGCGCGCGCGGCGCCAAGCTGACCGACATCGTGGTGCTGGTGGTGGCGGCCGACGACGGCGTCATGCCGCAGACCAGGGAAGCGATCCAGCACGCCAAGGCGGCCGGCGTGCCGCTGATCGTGGCGATCAACAAGATCGACAAGTCCGACGCCGACCCGATGCGGGTCAAGAACGAACTGCTCGCCGAGCAGGTCGTGGCCGAGGACTTCGGCGGCGACACGCAGATGGTCGAGCTGTCGGCCAAGACCGGCGACGGCGTGGACGACCTGCTGGACGCGATCTCGATCCAGGCCGAAGTACTGGAACTCAAGGCCGTGCCGGACGGCCGCGCCAGCGGCGTGGTCATCGAGTCGGCGCTGGACAAGGGCCGCGGCCCGGTCGCCACCGTGCTGGTCCAGCAGGGCCAGCTGCGCAAGGGCGACTACCTGGTCTGCGGCGTGCAGTACGGCCGCGTGCGCGCGCTGTTCGACGAGACCGGCAGCCAGCCGGAGTCGGCCGGTCCGTCGATCCCGGTGCAGGTGCTCGGCCTGTCGGGCGTGCCCGACGCCGGCGACGACTTCGTCGTGGTCAAGGACGAGCGCCTGGCCAAGGACGTGGCCCAGCAGCGCGACGCCAAGCGCCGCGAGTCGCGCCTGGTGCAGAGCGCCGGCAGCCGCATGGAAGACATCATGGCCCAGATGGGCAAGGGCGAGGGCCAGCAGGTCCTCAACCTGCTGGTCAAGGCCGACGTGCAGGGTTCGGTGGAGGCGCTGAAGCAGGCGCTCACCGCGCTGTCCAACGACCAGATCCGGATCAACGTGATCAGTTCGGGCGTGGGCGGCATCACCGAGTCCGACGCCAACATCGCCGCGACCACCAAGGCCACGGTGATCGGCTTCAACGTCCGTGCCGATGCCTCGGCGCGCCGGATCATCGAGACCAACGGCGTGGACCTGCGCTATTTCTCGATCATCTACGACGTGATCGACCAGGTGAAGCAGGTCGCTTCGGGCCTGCTGGGCGTGGAGATCCGCGAGGAGATCATCGGCATCGCCGAGGTCCGCGACGTGTTCCGCAGCTCCAAGTTCGGCGCCGTGGCCGGCTGCATGGTCGTGGAGGGCGTGGTCAAGCGGAACAAGCCGATCCGCGTGCTGCGCGACAACACGGTCGTGTTCGAGGGCGAGCTGGAATCGCTGCGCCGCTTCAAGGAGAACGTGGACGAAGTGCGCAACGGCACCGAATGCGGCATCGGCGTGAAGGAGTACAACGACGTCAAGCCGGGCGACCAGATCGAGTGCTTCGAGCGCATCGAGGTCCAGCGCACGCTGTAGGCGCGGAACGTCCGTGCCGGCCGTCGCCGGCACGGCGTGCGCACCGGGACGGCCTTCGTGGCCGTCCCGTCGTTTCCGGCGCCGTCAGCCGGCATTCCGGCGCGCGGCGCCAGGATGGAACCGGTCGGCGTAGCCGGCCGCCACGCCGGGCCTGCCGCAGTACCGGATGAAACGGGCCATGATGCCTGGCGCGGGGCCGCCTTTCCGGCCACGCAGGACAGGGCCGCATGGCCGAGATGGAACACGGGCCCAGCCCGGCAAGGAGTCCCAGATGCCGACCAAATCCTTCCACCGCACCGACCGTGTCTCGGCGCAGCTGCGCCGCGAACTGGGCACGCTGGTCCATGAGGCCGTGCGCGACCACGGGCTGCCGTCGGTGAGCGTCTCCGACGTGGAGGTCACCCGCGACCTGGCCCACGCCAAGGTGTTCGTCACCGCGCTGCTGCCGGACCGCTCGATCGAGGCGGTCAAGGCGCTCAAGGAACTGGCCCGGGAGATCCGGATGGAGCTCGCCCGCCGGGTCAAGCTGCGGCACGTGCCCGAACTGCACTTCCACTACGACGATTCGGTCGACCGCGGCGAGCGCATCGAGACGCTGCTCAAGGAAAACCCGCCGGTCGATCCGGAGCCGTAAGCGCAGCGGACGGCCCGTGCCGGCCCGCATTTTGTAGGAGCCGGCTTGCCGGCGACCGCCATGGCTGGCGGGCCGCTGGCAGGCGGTTTCCCCATGGCGGTCGCCGGCAAGCCGGCTCCTACAAAATGCGGGCTTTCGCTTCCGGTCGAGGATAGCGGCCCGAGCTCGACCCGGCGCATCGCGACGGCTGGCGCGCCAAGGCGCGGCCTCCCGGACGGGCGCGACGCCGGCAAGCCGGTCCCACAGGAAAATCGCGATGAACCGCCCCAGGACCCGCTTCCGCCCCCTCGACGGCATCCTCCTGCTGGACAAGCCGGCGGGCATGAGTTCGAACGCCGCCCTGCAGGACGCACGGCGCCTGTTCCGCGCGGAGAAGGGCGGCCATACGGGCAGCCTCGATCCGCTGGCCACCGGCCTGCTGCCGCTGTGCTTCGGCGAGGCGACCAAGCTGGCCGGGCTGCTGCTCGGTTCGGACAAGGCCTATGAGGCCGGGATCGTGCTGGGCACGACCACCGATACCGACGACGCCGACGGCCAGCCGCTGCGCCAGCGCCCGCTGCCGCCGCTGGACCGGGCCACGCTGGAAGCCGCCCTGGCCCCGCTGACCGGCGTCCTGCAACAGCGCGCGCCGGTGTACTCCGCGCTCAAGCAGGGCGGCGAGCCGCTGTACGCCCGGGCCCGCCGGGGCGAGGCGATCGAGGCGCCGGTGCGCGAGGTCGTGGTGCACGCCATCGAGCTGCTGGATTTCCAGGACGACCGGCTGCGGCTGCGGGTGACCTGCGGCAGCGGCACCTATATCCGCAGCCTGGCCCGCGACCTGGGTGAGGCGCTGGGCTGCGGCGCGCACATCGCCAGCCTGCGCCGGCTGTGGGTCGAGCCGTTCCGCGAACCGCGGATGTTCACCCTCGAACAGTTGCGGGCACTGGCCGGGGAGGGCGAGGTGGCGCTGGATGCCTGCCTGCTGCCCCTCGAGGCCGGCCTGGCCGGCTTTCCGGGGGTGGAACTGGCCGCGGCCGAGGTGCTGCGCTTCGGCCAGGGCCAGCGCCTGCGCGGTCCGTGGCCGCCGGCCGACCCGGTCGCGGTCTTCGCCGCCGACGGCCGGGCGTTGGGACTGGCCCGGGTCGGGGAGGGCGGGCGCCTGTCCCCGCAGCGCCTGTTCAGGCGCCAGGACGCGCCGGCCTGAACCGGCGTTGCCGGCGGCGGCCGGCCAACGCCTTGTCCGCAAAGGCCTCCGGCAGGTACAATTCGCGCGCCTTTTTACGGGCATTTCCTTTCCGCTCCTTCGCTCGAAGGGCGGCCATCCGCAAGCGGCGGGCCAGGCGGTGCGCACCACGCGTTCCTGCCAGCCTCGCATCGAGAGAAAAAACCATGTCCATCGACACCCAGAAGATCATCGCCGACAACGCGCGCGGCGCCAACGACACCGGTTCGCCGGAAGTCCAGGTCGCGCTGCTGACCGGCCGCATCGAGCAGCTGACCGAACACTTCAAGGCCCACAAGAAGGACCACCACAGCCGTCGTGGCCTGCTGCAGCTGGTCAACCGCCGCCGCAGCCTGCTCGACTACCTCAAGCGCAAGGACAACGAGCGCTACAAGGCCCTGATCGAGAAGCTCGGCCTGCGTCGCTGATGCAAGCCCCCGCCGCGGCGCAGAGATGCGCCGCGGTTTGCGTTTCGGGCATCGCTGCGCGCATCGCGACCGGCGCCGCCCTGCAGTCCTGAAGTTTTCATCCGGGCCTTGCCCGGAAGCACCATCGCCAGCGGCCGGGGTCTCCGGCCACCCGCATGCGGCAGGGGCCGCGTCCGGTCAATCCGCCAGCAGCATCCTCAAGGAATCAACGTGGCAAAAATCACCAAAACCTTCCAGTACGGCAAGCACCAGGTGACCCTGGAAACCGGCGAAGTCGCCCGCCAGGCCGGCGGTGCCGTCGTCGTCAAGTTCGACGACACCGTACTGCTGGTCACCGCCGTGGCGGCGAAGTCGGCCCGCGAGGGACAGGACTTCTTCCCGCTGACGGTGGATTACCAGGAGAAGTTCTACGCCGGCGGACGCATCCCGGGTGGCTTCTTCAAGCGCGAAGGTCGCGCGACCGAGAAGGAGACGCTGATCTCCCGCCTGATCGATCGCCCGCTGCGTCCGCTGTTCCCGGAAGAGTTCCGCAACGAGGTCCAGGTCATCGCCACGGTGATGTCGCTGAACCCGGAGATCGACGGCGACATCCCGGCGCTGATCGGCGCCTCCGCCGCCGTCGCCCTGACCGGCGCGCCGTTCAACGGCCCGATCGGCGCGGCCAAGGTCGGCTACATCAACGGCGAGTACGTGCTGAACCCGACCGTCAGCGAGCTGAAGAACTCCAAGCTGGAGCTCGTCGTCGCCGGTACGTCCAACGCCGTGCTGATGGTGGAATCGGAAGCTGCCGAGCTGTCCGAAGACGTCATGCTGGGCGCGGTGATGTTCGGCCACCGCGAGATGCAGAAGGTCATCAACATCATCAACGAGCTGGTCACCGAAGCCGGCACCAAGAACTGGGCATGGGCCGCCCCGGCCAAGAACGAGGCGCTGGTCTCCGCGCTGAAGGAAGCCGTCGGCACGCAGCTCGAAGCCGCCTTCCAGGTGCGCGACAAGCTGCAGCGCCGCGATGCCATCGCCGCCATCAAGAAGGACGTGCTGCAGCAGCTGGCCGGCCGTGCCGAGGCCGATGGCTGGGCCGCCGGCGCGCTGTCGAAGGAATTCGGCGAGCTGGAATACCAGACCATGCGTGGTTCGGTGCTGGCCACCAAGGTCCGCATCGACGGCCGTGCGCTGGATACCGTGCGCCCGATCAGCTCCAAGGTCAGCGTGCTGCCGCGCGTGCACGGTTCGGCGCTGTTCACCCGCGGCGAGACGCAGGCGATCGTGGCCGTCACCCTGGGCACCGCCCGCGACGGCCAGATCATCGACGCCGTCTCCGGCGAGTACAAGGACCACTTCCTGTTCCACTACAACTTCCCCCCGTACTCGGTGGGCGAAGCCGGCCGCATGATGGGCCCGAAGCGCCGCGAGATCGGCCACGGCCGCCTCGCCAAGCGCGGCGTGCTCGCCGTGATGCCGACCATGGAAGCGTTCCCGTACACGATCCGCGTGGTCTCGGAGATCACCGAGTCCAACGGCTCCTCCTCGATGGCTTCGGTCTGCGGCAGCTCGCTGGCGCTGATGGACGCCGGCGTGCCGGTGAAGGCGCCGGTGGCGGGCATCGCCATGGGCCTGGTCAAGGAAGGCGACGACTTCGTGGTGCTGTCCGACATCCTGGGTGACGAAGACCACCTGGGCGACATGGACTTCAAGGTGGCCGGTACCGAGAACGGCGTGTCCGCGCTGCAGATGGACATCAAGATCGAAGGCATCACCGAAGAGATCATGAAGCAGGCGCTGACGCAGGCGAAGGCCGGCCGGCTGCACATCCTGGGCGAGATGGCCAACGCGTTGACCTCGCCGCGCCAGGAGCTGAGCGAGTTCGCGCCGCGCCTGATCACCATCAAGATCCACCCCGACAAGATCCGCGAAGTGATCGGCAAGGGCGGCTCGGTGATCCAGGCCATCACCAAGGAAACCGGCACCCAGATCGACATCCAGGACGACGGCACCATCACCATCGCCTCGGTCAACGGTGCCGCCGGCCAGGCCGCCAAGGCGCGCATCGAGCAGATCACGTCCGACGTCGAGCCGGGCCGCATCTACGAAGGCAAGGTCGCCAAGATCATGGACTTCGGCGCGTTCGTGACCATCCTGCCGGGCAAGGATGGCCTGGTGCACGTGTCGCAGATCTCCAACGACCGCGTCGAGAAGGTCAGCGACGCGCTGAAGGAAGGCGACCTGGTCAAGGTCAAGGTGCTGGAAGTCGACAAGCAGGGCCGCATCCGCCTGTCGATCAAGGCGGTCGAGGAAGGCGAGGGCGTGACGGAGTAATCCGCGCCACCAGCGTTGTCCTTGAAAAAGAGCGGGCTTCGGCCCGCTCTTTTCTTTTGGTTCTTCTCCGGATTGAGGGGCGGCGCGAACCGCAGGAGCCGAGAGCCGAGAGCAAGGGCGTCTGGTTGCGTCGGCTTCGGCGGGAGCCGGGGCAGTCCGGGGGTATGGCGCATCGGCTGGCTCCGGCGTCCTGCCTCCGACGGCCGAGCGCAGGCCATCCCTGGCCTGCTTGCGCCATACCCCCGCACTGCCGCGTCTTTCGGCGCGTTGGGCGCGTTGC
>Ga0160451_100983_pt1 | contig 10790 bp, 7 predicted proteins | sample HID1975M_E1MG_FD_108270 | JGI IMG/M metagenome (GOLD analysis project Ga0160451, IMG submission 108270) | Enriched soil microbial communities from UW Madison campus, WI, USA - HID1975M_E1 MG | ecosystem: Environmental > Terrestrial > Soil > Unclassified | place: USA: Madison, Wisconsin | collected... | reverse complement strand
CCTTCGCCTGGCCACTGGTTTTTCGCCGAACAAAGCTACGACCCCAACCCTCGCGAAGGACGTCGTGCCCTGGGGATCTGGCGCAAGCAGGCCAGGGATGGCCTGCGCTCGCTCGTCGGAGCCATGGACGGCGGAGCCGAGCGATGCGCCAGATCCCCAGGGCGCGGCGGCCCCGTCCGGAGTGAACTCCACCCACCATCGCGTTGCTGTTGCCGTCGCTGTCGCTGTCGCACCTGCTGAGATGCACCGGTTATACACAGGTTGTGCAGAGAGATGTCTGCACCCCTCGTGGCATGGAGCGATTAGGATGGCCGACCTTGTTCCGCTCGTTCCCATCGCACCGCTGCCGGCGCCCCTGGCCGTCGGCTTCCCAGGAGTCCCGCTACCGATGTCCGCCCGTCCCGGATTCCGCAACGACCGCGGCGATGCCCGCATCGAACAGCTCCGGGTGCCGCCGCACTCGGTCGAGGCCGAACAGGCGGTACTGGGCGGCCTCATGCTCGCGCCGGAGTCCTACGACGCGGTCGGCGACGTGCTGGTCGAGAACGACTTCTACCGGCGCGACCACCAGCTGATCTACCGCGCCATCCGCGAACTGGCCGAGAAGAACCGGCCGTTCGACGCGGTCACCCTGGGCGAATGGTTCGACTCGCAGGGTTTTTCCGAGCAGATCGGCGGCGGCGCCTACCTGGTGGAGCTGGCCACCACCACGCCGTCGGCGGCCAACATCCGCGCCTACGCGGAGATCGTGCGCGACAAGGCGGTGCTGCGGCAGCTGATCGAGGTCGGCACCGAGATCGTCAACGACGGCTTCCAGCCGGAGGGCCGCGACAGCGCCGCGCTGCTGGCCAAGGCCGAGCAGGACGTGTTCGCCATCGCCGAGGCCGGCTCGCGCGGCCGCCAGGACTTCACCCCGGTCAACCGCGCGCTGACCGAAGCCTTCGAGGTCCTGCAGACCCGCTTCAACAGCGGCGGCGGCGTCACCGGCCTGCCGACCGGCTACGTCGAGTTCGACGAGATGACCGCCGGCCTGCAGCCGACCGACCTGATCATCCTCGCGGCACGCCCGTCGATGGGCAAGACCACGCTGGCGCTGAACATGGCCGAGTTCGCGGCGATGAAGTCGAAGAAGCCGGTGGCGGTGTTCTCGATGGAAATGTCGGCCTCGCAGCTGGCGCTGCGCCTGATCTCCTCGCTGGGCCGGGTCAACGCCACCCGCCTGCGCACCGGCCAGCTGGAGGACGAGGACTGGAGCCGGGTCACCAGCGCGATCAAGATGCTGCGCGACGTCAAGATATTCATCGACGACACCCCGGCGCTGTCGCCGGACGTGCTGCGCTCCAAGGCGCGCCGGCTCAAGCGCGAGCACGGCCTGGGCCTGATCGTGATCGACTACCTGCAGCTGATGCAGGTGCCGGGCAACAGCGAGAACCGCGCCACCGAGATCTCCGAGATCAGCCGTTCGCTCAAGGCGCTGGCCAAGGAGCTGAACGTGCCGGTGATCGCGCTGTCGCAGCTCAACCGTTCGCTGGAAACCCGCACCGACAAGCGCCCGGTGATGGCCGACCTGCGCGAATCGGGCGCCATCGAGCAGGACGCGGACGTGATCGTGTTCATCTACCGCGACGACTATTACAACCGCGAGAACTCGCCGGACAAGGGCCTGGCCGAGGTCATCATCGGCAAGCAGCGAAACGGGCCGACCGGTGCGGTGAAGCTGAAGTTCTTCGGCGAGTACACCCGGTTCGACAACCTGAGTCACGATTCAGTCGGCGTTTTCGAGTAACACACCCCTCGCTCACCTGCGGCGGTTTACCATGCGCGCCACTGCGGCCACCGGCCGCCATCCAGGCAGAGGAGCGCGCCCATGATCCGCAAGCAGTCCCTGGCATTCACCGCCGCCGCCGCGCTGGTCGCGGTGGTGGCCACCGGTTGCCAGACCACCGATCCGTATACCGGCCAGCCGCAGCAGAACCGCACCGGCACCGGCGCGCTGATCGGCGCCGGCATCGGCATCGCCGCCGGCCTGCTGACCGGCGACAGCGCGGTCGAGCGCCGCCAGCACGCACTGGTGGGCGCCGGCCTCGGTGGCCTGGCCGGCGCGGCGGTCGGCAACTACCAGGACCGCCAGCAGGCGGCATTGAACGAGAAGCTGCGCGGTACCGGCGTCGACGTGGCCCGCAAGGGCGACAACATCACCCTGAACATGCCGGGGAACGTCACCTTCGCCTTCAACAGTTCCAACATCGATCCGCAGTTCTACCCGGTGCTCAACGACGTGGCCGCCGTGCTGCGCGAATACAACCAGACCGTGGTCGAGGTCGCCGGCCACACCGACAGCATCGGCAGCGACGAAGTGAACCAGCGGTTGTCCGAGCAGCGCGCCGGAGCGGTGGCCCAGTACCTGTCCGCGCAGGGCGTCGACCAGCAACGCCTGATCACCGTGGGCGGCGGCAAGCGTTATCCGATCGCCAGCAACGACACCGAGCAAGGCCGCGCGGCCAACCGCCGGGTCGAGATCACGCTGGTGCCGGTGCAGTCCTAGGACGGCTTCCCGCGCCGGGTGATCGCTCCCCGGCGCGGTCATCCGGAGCGGATTTCCCGCACGGTCGGTCGGGCCGTACCTGTCAGCCCAGCACCTCTTCGAGGATGCGCTTGCCCTCGCTGGCCGCGGTTCCTCCGGCCGGCACCGCTTCCGCGGCGTCCGGCTTGGCGCCGCTGCACATCGACGGGCAGTGCACCATCATGTAGTCGGCATTGGAACTGAGCCGCTCGACCAGGAAGTCGACGAAGGCGCGCACCTTCGGCGACATCATCCGCCCGCGCGGGAACACGGCATTCAGGTCGACCTCCGGACCGGTCCAGCCGGCCAGTACCCGGCGCAGCGCGCCGGATTCGACGTAAGGCTTGGCCGCCACGTCCGTGGCCAGGGTCAGGCCTTCCCCGCACATCACCGCGCCGATCAGCGCCGACGGGTCGTTGGCCACCATCAGCGGATTGATCGGGTAGTCGACCTCGCGGGTGCCATCGCTCAGCGTCCAGCTGATGCGCGACGGGTGCGAGTGGTAGTGCTTGCGTACCGCGATGATCCGGTGGTGCTGCAGTTCGTCCGGATGCAGCGGTTCTCCGTGGCGTTCGATGTAATGCGGGCTGGCGAAGACCTGGGTGCGGAAGCTGGCCAGGCGCCGCGCGACGAGCGTCGAATCGGGCAGGGCGCCGGCGCGCAGGGCTACGTCGATCTCGCTGCCGATCAGATCCACCGGCTCGTTGCTCATGTGCATGTCCAGGCGGATTTCCGGGTACTGCGCATGGAACGCGCCGAGCAGCGGCGAGATCCAGGCGATGCCGATCGAGTAGGGCACGCTGAAGCGCAGCCAGCCGCGCGGCCCGCCCTGCAGCTGGCCGACCGCGCCTTCGGCTTCCTCCAGCTCGTGGGCGATGCGCTGGCAGTGTTCGTAATAGACGTTGCCGGCCTCGGTCAGGCCCAGGCGGCGCGTGGTCCGGTGCAGCAGCTGCGCGCCCAGGCGCGTTTCCAGTTCCTGCACCTTGCGGCTGACGGTGGTCTTGGGCAGGCCGAGCGACTTGGCCGCGGCGATGAAACTGCCCTGGTCGACCACCTTGACGAAGACCAGGGTGTCGTTGAGATCGAATGCCATGGGGGGAACTCCGGGGGAGGAGGGGAAGAGGAGATTGGCCCTGTTGCGGGATTATTATTCCCTTTAATCAGGACTAATCAAGTCCGGATTCGAGGCGTAACGTGGCCAGCCATCCCCCACTACAGGATGCCTGCCATGTCCCTGGTCCGGCTGATCTCCCGGTTCTTCTCGCCCAAAGCCCCCAACGGCGACAACGACTTCCATCGCCTGCGGCTCGGAGAAAGCCGTCCCACCGGGCATTTCCGCGAATTCACCGCACCGCGCCGGCTGCAGCGCGGTGGCGCGGCGATCAGTAGCGGACGCCGCGCCACCCATGGCGTCGGCGCCGGAATTGTCCCGTGTGCGGGAGAAAATATCCCGTGAGCGGGATGCTGGCCCCCGAGGTGCTGGTGCTGGGCGCGAGCGGCCGGGTCGGCGCCGGCGTGGTCGCCGCGCTGCTCGAAGCCGGCAGCCCGGTGCTGGCGGTCGGCCGCGACGCGCGGCGCCTGCAGGCACTGGCCGAGGCGCATGCCGACGAGCCCGCGCTGGAGACCCTGGTCGCCTCGGTCGCCGGCGACCGCCAGGCCGCGGAGCTGGCCGCGCGGGTGGCCGAACGCCCGCGCCCGCTGCGCGCGGTGGTGGACGCGATCGCCGGCCCCCGGCGCAGCGCGCGCCTGCTCGACCATCCGGTCGCGGCGCTGCGCCGCAGCCTCGACCAGGAGTTGTTGCCGCACCTGGCTGCGGCCCGGCACCTGCTGCCGGTGCTGCAGGCGCAGAGCGGTGCGACGCGCTACGTGCTGGTGGGCGGACCCAATGCGCGTTGCGGCTGGTCCGGTTATGGCCACGCCTCGGTGACCGGCGCGGCCACGCGCATGCTGGCGCAGGTGCTGCACGAGGAGGCGCAGGCGCTGGGCGTACGCCTGCAGATGCTGTCGGTCGATGCGCCGGTATGGACCGCCGACAACGCCGCCCATGCCTGTTCCAGCTGGTACAGCGCGCTGGGCGTCGGCCGCGGCGTGGTGTCGCTGCTGGCGTCGTCAGCCGATGCTGCGCGCTGCGTGGTCGACCACATTCCGGCTCCCGCGGGCACACCGGTGCGGATGCTGGCCAGCGACTACACCACGTTGCTGCGCAGCGTGTCCGGCGCACCGGGCACCGGGCAGGCGGCATGAACCCCATCGTCCGCAGGGCCATCCGCGCTGTTCCGGGCATCGCGCTCCGGCACGGGCGGAAACACCCGATTTTCCCTTCCCCCAAGAGGACTTCCCCATGAACACGAACATCCGATTCCCGCGGCAACCGCGGCGCCTGCTGGCGCTGGGCGCCGGCATCGCCATCGCGCTCACCGTGCTGGCCGGTTGCAGCGGGCAGGCCAGCGAACAACCGCAGCCGCCGCAGGTCGGCGTGGCCGAAGTCCCGGTCCGCGCGGTCCGGCAATGGGACGAGTTCAGCGGCCGCATCGAGGCGATCGAGAGCGTCGAACTGCGCCCGCGCGTGTCCGGCTACATCGACCAGGTCAACTACCGCGAAGGCCAGGAGGTGAAGAAGGGCGACGTGCTCTTCACCATCGATCCGCGCAGCTACCGCGCCGAACTGTCCCGCGCCGAAGCGGCGCTGGGCCGGGCGCGGGCGCAGGCCTCGCTGTCGCGCGGCGAGGCCGAACGCGCCCGGCGCCTGTCCGAGCAGCAGGCCATCTCGACGGAGACGTACGAACAGCGCCGCGCCGCCGCCGAACAGGCGCAGGCCGACATGGCCGCCGCCCAGGCCGCGGTCGACACCGCGCGGCTGGACCTGGAATGGACGCGCGTACGCGCGCCGATCGACGGTCGCGCCGGGCGCGCGCTGGTCACCGCCGGCAACCTGGTCGGCACCGGCCAGACCGCCAGCGTGCTGACCACCGTGGTCTCGCTGGACAAGGTGCACGTGCACTTCGATGCCGACGAACGCAGCTTCCTGCGCTATGCGGAGCTGGCGCGCACCGGCCAGCGCGCCAGCGAGCGCGACGGCACGCTGCCGGTACAGGTCGCCCTGGCCGACGAGGACGGCTTTCCGCACACCGGCACCGTCGATTTCCTCGACAACCAGGTCGACAGCGGCACCGGCACCATCCGCGCCCGCGCCGTGCTCGACAACGCCGACCGCGCCTTCACCCCGGGCCTGTACGCGCGCGTGCGCCTGCCGGGCAGCGGCGAATTCAAGGCGGCGCTGGTGGACGACAAGGCGGTGCTCACCGACCAGGACCGCAAGTACGTCTACGTCGTGGACCAGGACGGCAAGGCGCAGCGCCGCGACATCGAGGTCGGGCGCATGGCCGAAGGCCTGCGCATCGTCGAGCAGGGCCTGGCGGCCGGCGACCGGGTGATCGTCAGCGGCGTGCAGAAGGTGTTCTTCCCCGGCATGCCGGTGCAGGCCGAGGCCGTGGCGATGGGCACGAAGGAAGCCGCGGCCGCCGCGGTCGCCACCCGATGAACTGAGCCGTCCAACCGGTCCGCGCATGGCGCGCGGCCGGATCTCGCGCCCGTCCTTCTCCATTCCCCTCTCCCGGTTCGACCGGAGGAGGGCGGGCCCCTCTTCCCCGGAATCCAGGACACCACCCCCATGGACTTCTCCCGCTTCTTCATCGACCGGCCGATCTTCGCCGCCGTGCTGTCGATCGTGATCTTCGCCGCGGGCCTGATCTCGATCCCGCTGCTGCCGATCGGCGAATACCCCGACGTGGTGCCGCCGTCGGTGGTGGTGCGCACGGTCTATCCCGGCGCCAACCCGAAAGTGATCTCCGAGACGGTGGCCACGCCGCTGGAGGAGGCGATCAACGGCGTCGAGGACATGATGTACCTCAAGTCCGTCGCCGGCTCCGATGGCGTGCTGCAGCTGACCGTGACCTTCCGCCCGGGCACCGACCCGGACGAGGCCGCGGTGCGCGTGCAGAACCGCGTCGCCCAGGCGCAGGCGCGCCTGCCCGAGGACGTGCGCCGGCAGGGCGTGACCACGCAGAAGCAGTCGCCGGTGTTCCTGATGGTCGTGCACCTGACCTCGTCCGACGGCAATTACGACTCGCTGTACCTGCGCAACTACATGCGCCTGCACGTCAAGGACGAGCTGGCGCGTATTCCCGGCGTCGGCGACGCGCAGCTGTTCGGCGGCGGCGACTACGCCATGCGCATCTGGCTGGATCCGGACAAGGTCGCCGCGCGCGGCCTGACCGCCGGCGACGTGCTGGCCGCGGTGCGCGAGCAGAACGTGCAGGTGTCGGCCGGCCAGCTCGGCGCCGAGCCCATGCCCAACGGCAGCGATTTCCTGTTGTCGATCAACGCCAAGGGCCGGCTGGCGAGCGTGGAGGAGTTCGGCGACATCGTGCTCAAGAGCGGTGCGGACGGGCAGGTCGTGCGCCTGGCCGACGTGGCCCGGGTCGAGCTGGCCGCCGGCGACTACACCCTGCGCGCGCGCCTGGACGGCAAGAACGCCGCCGCCATCGGCATCTTCCAGGCGCCGGGCGCCAACGCGCTGGAGATCCGCGACGCGGTGGTCGGCAAGATGGAGCAGATCCGCCAGACCCTGCCGCCGGGCGTGGAGATCCAGTCGATCTACGACACCACGATCTTCGTGCGCGACTCGATCAAGGCGGTGATCAGCACGCTGCTGGAAGCCACCTTGCTGGTGGTGCTGGTGGTGATCCTGTTCCTGCAGACCTGGCGCGCCTCGATCATCCCGCTGCTGGCGGTGCCGGTGTCGGTGGTCGGTACTTTCGGCGTGCTGTACCTGCTGGGCTATTCGATCAACACGCTGACCCTGTTCGGGCTGGTGCTGGCGATCGGCATTGTCGTGGATGACGCCATCGTGGTGGTGGAGAACGTCGAGCGCCACATCGAGGAAGGAGCGACCCCGCAGCAGGCCGCGCACCTGGCCATGCGCGAGGTGTCCGGGCCGATCATCGCCATTGCCCTGGTGCTGTGCGCGGTGTTCGTGCCGATGGCGTTCCTGACCGGCGTCACCGGCCAGTTCTACCAGCAGTTCGCGGTGACCATCGCCATCTCCACGGTGATCTCGGCGGTCAACTCGCTGACCCTGTCGCCGGCGCTGGCGGCCAAGCTGCTGCGGCCGCACGGCGCGCCCAGGGACCGGCCGACGCGGATCATCGACCGGCTGTTCGGCTGGCTGTTCCGCCCGTTCAACCGCTTCTTCGGACGCGCCTCGAACCGCTACGTAAGCACGGTGTCGCGCGCACTCGGCCGCCGCGGCGCGGTGTTCGCCGTGTACGCGGTGCTGCTGCTCGGTGCGGGCGTCATGTTCAAGGCGGTCCCGGCCGGCTTCATCCCGGTGCAGGACAAGCTGTACATCATCGCCGGGGTGAAGATGCCCGAAGGCGCCTCGATCGAGCGCACCGACGCGGTGCTGAAGAAGATGGCGGCGATGGCCATGGACGTGGAGGGCGTGGCCCACGAGGTCGCGTTCCCCGGCCTGAACCCGCTGCAGTTCACCAATACGCCCAACAACGGCGTGGTGTTCTTCACGCTGGCGCCGTTCGGCGAGCGCGAACAGAGCGCCGAGGCGATCACCGCCGAGCTCAACAAGCGCTTCTCCACCATCCAGGAAGGCTTCACCTTCGCCTTCATGCCGCCGCCGATCCAGGGGCTGGGCAATGGTTCCGGCTGGTCGCTGTTCGTCGAGGACCGCACCCGCCTGGGCTACGGCGAACTGCAGAACGCGGTGCAGGCCTTCCAGGGCGCGGCCTCGCAGGTGCCGGGCATGGGCTTCCCGATCACCAGCTACCAGGCCAACGTGCCGCAGCTGGATGCGGAGGTGGACCGGGTCAAGGCCAAGGCGCAAGGCGTGCCGCTGACCGGGCTGTTCGAGACGCTGCAGGCCTACCTCGGCTCGGCCTACGTCAACGACTTCAACCTGTTCGGCCGCACCTGGCAGGTGATCGCCCAGGCCGACGCGCCGTTCCGCGACGAGGTGTCCGACATCGCCAACCTGCGCACCCGCAATGCCAACGGCGAGATGGTCCCGGTCGGTTCGATGGTCGACATCCGCCAGACCTACGGCCCCGATCCGGTGATCCGCTTCAATGGCTACCCGGCCGCCGACCTGCTCGGCGACGCCGATCCGCGCGTGCTGTCCTCGGGCGAGGCGATGGCCAGGGTGACCGAGCTGGCCGCGCAGGCGCTGCCGCCGGGCATGGGCATCGACTGGAGCGACCTGAGCTACCAGCAGGCCACCCAGGGCAAGGCGGCGCTGGTGGTGTTCCCGCTGGCGGTGCTGCTGGCGTTCCTGGTGCTGGCGGCGCTGTACGAGAGCTGGACCCTGCCGCTGGCGGTGATCCTGATCGTGCCGATGACCCTGCTGTCGGCATTGCTGGGGGTGTGGCTGAGCGGCGGCGACAACAACGTGTTCGTGCAGGTCGGCCTGGTGGTGCTGATGGGCCTGGCGTGCAAGAACGCGATCCTGATCGTCGAGTTCGCCCGCGAGCTGGAACTGCAGGGCCGCGGCATCGTCGAAGCCGCGCTGGAGGCGTGCCGCCTGCGCTTGCGCCCGATCGTGATGACCTCGGTGGCGTTCATCGCCGGCACCGTGCCGCTGGTGCTTTCGCACGGCGCCGGCGCCGAAGTGCGCTCGGTCACCGGCATCACCGTGTTCGCCGGCATGCTCGGGGTGACCGTGTTCGGCCTGTTCCTGACCCCGGTGTTCTACGTGGCCCTGCGCAAGCTGGCCAACCGCCCGCTGGTGTCGCATGCACCGGCGGCGGACGCGGCTCCGGTCCACGCCTGAGCCGGCGCCATCCACTTCTAGAGGAAAAATCCATGGACAACCGACAGCACTTCGCGCCGGTGGCGGCGGATACCGATCCGGCCGATGCACACCGTCCAGTCCGAAGCGCGATCCGGGAAATGGCTCGCCGCGATGGCGCATCGTCCGCGCGACCGGCCGCCGTCCGGCACCTCCGGCCGCTGGTGCCGGTCCTTGCCGCCGCGCTGCTGGCGGCCTGCGCGGTCGGGCCGGACTACCGTGCCGCCGCGCCGGCCCCGGTGGAACTGCAGAACGCGCAGGTGCCGGGCGTGTACGCGGGCGGATCCCCGGTCGCCGAATGGTGGCGCCAGTTCGACGATCCGGTGCTCGAGCGGCTGGTCGCCGATGCATTGCTCGCCAATCCCGACCTGCGCATCGCCATGACCCGGGTCCAGGCCGCGCGCGCGGTGTTCACCGAACGCCGCCTGGAACCGTGGCCGCATGTCGCCGCCGGCGCGGCCGGCGAACGCACGCGCCAGCCGGACGCGGCGGGTGGGGCGATCGCCGAGGAGTACAGCCTCGGCTTCGACGCCGCCTGGGAACTGGACCTGTTCGGCCGCCTGCGCCGTGGCGCCGAAGCGGCGCGTGCGGACCTGCAGGCCGAGCAGGCCGGGCTGGCGGACGCGCAGGTCAGCGTCGCCGCCGAGGTCGCGCGCAACTACTTCCTGTTGCGCGGCGCACAGAAGCGGATCGCGGTTTCCGAACAGACCCTGGTGAACCTCGGCCAGACCCAGCGCCTCACGGAGACCCGGCACGCGCTCGGCGCCGGCAGCGCGCTGGACGTGAACAGCAGCCGGGCGCGGCTGAAGGCGATCGAGGCGGACATCCCGCTGCTGCGTTCCCTCGAAACGGCCAGTCGTTATCGGCTGGCGGTGCTGCTGGGCCTGCAGCCCGGCAAGCTGGATGCCTGGCTGGTGCCGCGCGAAACCCCGGCCTATGCGCGTGCGTTGCCGCTGGGCGACACCCGCGAACTGCTGCGCAACCGGCCCGACGTGCGCGCCGCCGAACGCCGCCTGGCTTCGGCCACGGCGAGGGTGGGCGTGGCCACGGCCGACCTGTTCCCGCGGATCAGCATCCGCGGTTTCGCCGGATTCCTGTCGGGCGACCTGTCCGGGCTGGTCGCCGGCAGCAACGAGGCCTGGTCGCTGGCGCCGGCCATCAGCTGGGCCGCGTTCGACATGGGCAGCGTGCGTGCGCGCCTGCGCGCGGCCGAGGCCGGCGCCGACGGCGCCGCGATCCAGTACGAAAAGGCCGTGCTCGCCGCGCTCGAGGATGCCGAGAACGCGCTGCAGGACTATGCGCGCCGCCAGGAGCGGTTGCGCATCGTGGTCGAGCAGGCCACCGCGGCCCGCGAAGCCGAACGCCTGG
>Ga0160451_100982_pt1 | contig 10797 bp, 6 predicted proteins | sample HID1975M_E1MG_FD_108270 | JGI IMG/M metagenome (GOLD analysis project Ga0160451, IMG submission 108270) | Enriched soil microbial communities from UW Madison campus, WI, USA - HID1975M_E1 MG | ecosystem: Environmental > Terrestrial > Soil > Unclassified | place: USA: Madison, Wisconsin | collected... | reverse complement strand
GGGCGACGTGCCGCTGGCCAACGTGGTGCGCGTGTCGCAGCGCCTGCACGCGATGGGCTGCTACGAGATTTCGCTCGGCGATACCATCGGCGTGGGCACGCCGCACCGGGCGCGTGCGATGCTGGAGGCCGTTGCCGGAGAAATCCCGATGGGCGCGCTGGCGGTGCACTTCCACGACACCTACGGCCAGGCGCTGGCCAATATCCTCGCCTGCCTGGAAGCCGGCGTGCGCGTGGTCGATTCGGCGGTGTCCGGCGCCGGCGGCTGTCCCTACGCCAAGGGTGCCAGCGGCAACGTCGCCAGCGAGGACGTGGTCTACCTGCTGCACGGGCTGGGCATGGAGACCGGCGTGGATCTGCCGGCGCTGGCCGAAACCGGCCGCTGGCTGGCCGGCCGCCTCGGCCGCGAAACCGGCAGCAAGGTCGGCAAGGCGATGGCCGCCGCATCATGACGCCGCCCCCCGACCGCTCGGAAGATACGCCGGACGCGCCGGGAGACGGCGACGACGACGCACTGGCGCAGGCGCTGCGCCAGGCCGGCGACGACGCGGCGCTGTCGGCGACCACGCGCGACCTGCTCGCCCAGGCCGCCGACGCGCTGGCGCAGGCGCGGGCCGACGTGCGCACCGCGCAACTGCGCTACCGCACGCTGTTCGACGCGATGCCCGATCCGGTCAGCATCATCGCCGAGGACGGCACCGTGCTCGACCTCAACCGCGCCGGCATGGAGGCCTACCGCCGCCCGCGCGAGGAAATCGTCGGCAAGAACATCCGCGTGCTCAATCCGGATCTGCCGCGCGACCATCTGATTCCGGTGTGGGAAACGCTCAACCGCGGCGACACCTACGTCATCGAAGTGACCAACATGCGCGGCGACGGCAGCCGCTTCCCGGTCGAGGTGCACTCGGCCAACGTCCACTTCGACGATCGCAAGAGCTTGGTCGCGGTCGCGCGCGACATCAGCGGCCGCCGCGAGGCCGAGATGCGCTACCGCGAGCTGATGGAGACCATCGACAAGGGCATCGTGGTCGAGAACCGCGCGCACGAGATCCTCTACTGCAACGTCGCGGCGCTGCGCATCTTCGGCATCGACGAGAACCAGCGCGCCGACGAGGAGCTGCACCTGTCGCGCTGGCGCATCGTCGATGCCTCCGGCCACGAACTGCCGGTCGAGCGCCTGCCCTCCCGCGTGGCGATGAACAGCGGCCAGGTGGTCGAGAGCGTGCTGCTGGGCATGTACCACCGCAGCAACAAGCACCTGCGCTGGCTCACCGTCACCTCGGTGCCGCAGTTCGCGCCGGGCGACAGCGCGCCCACGCAGGTGACGTCGATCTTCAGCGACGTCACCGAACTCAAGCGCGACAGCGCATTGTTCGACCGCGCGCAGTCGCTGGCCCACATCGGCGGCTGGGAATGGGACATCGGCCGCGATCGCCTGTACCTGACCGACGAATCGCTGCGCATCCTCGGCGCGGCGCGTCCGCTGGAAACGCTGCAGGCGATGCTGCAGTGCCTGCGCGAACCGGACCGCCGCCGGCTCGGCGCCGCGCTCGATCAGGTCGCCTCGGGCGGGCGCGCGTTCGACATGGAACTGCAGGGCAGCCGCGCCGATGGCCACGTGTTCTGGGTGCGCGTCATCGGCGAGGCCGAGCCGGGCGATCCCGGCTCGCTGCGCGTGACCGGCACGATGCAGGACATCTCGGTGGACAAGCAGGCCGAGGAGATGCTGCGCATCCAGGCGCGCACCGATCCGCTGACCGGGCTGATGAACCGCGACGCGGTGCTGACCGAGCTGGGCCTGCGGCTGGCCGATCCCGAGCGCGCGCAGGTGGCGGTGCTGTACATCGATCTGGACCGTTTCAAGATGGTCAACGACGTGCTCGGCCACAACGCCGGCGACGAGCTGCTGGTGCAGGCCTCCGATCGCATCCGCGGCGCGGTCGGCGGCAACGGCATGATCGCGCGCTTCGGCGGCGACGAGTTCTTGGTGATCTGCGATGCCGGCCACGACGGCAGGCGCGCCGTCGAGCTGGCCGAGGCGGTGCTGCAGGCGTTCGCCGATGCGTTCCGCTTCGGCAAGGACGAGTTCGCCATCACCGCCAGCATCGGCCTGGCGCGCGCGCCGCACGATGGCCAGCGTCCGCAGCAGCTGATCCAGAACGCCGACATCGCGATGTACGACAGCAAGCACCGCGCGCGCAACGGCTGGCAGCTGTTCTCGCCGGACCTGGCGCAACGCCAGCAGGACCGCATGCAGATCGAGACGCAGCTGCGGCGCGCGGTGGACAACGAGGAATTCCGGCTGGTCTACCAGCCGCAGGTGGACCTGCGCCACGGCAGCGTGGTCGCCGCCGAGGCGTTGATCCGCTGGCAGAACCACCAGCTGGGCGAACTGCGCCCGGATCTGTTCATCAGCCATGCCGAAACCACCGGCGACATCGTCCGCATCGGCAGCTGGGTACTGCGCGAGGCGTGCCGGCAAATCGCCGAGTGGCGCTCGCAGGGACTGGGCATCGTGCGGGTCGCGGTCAACGTCTCGTATCGGCAGTTCGTCGGCGACGATCTGGCCGACCGCGTGCGCGCGCTGCTGCACGAATTCCACCTGCCGGGCGCGGCGCTGGAACTGGAGTTCACCGAGCGCGTGCTGATCGAGGATGCGCCGGCCACGCTGCGCGCCTTCGCCGACCTGCGCGAGCTGGGCGTGATGCTGACCATCGACGATTTCGGCGAAGGCTACAGCGCGCTCAACTACCTGCGCCGCCTGCCCATCCATGGGCTCAAGCTGAGCCAGCTGTTCACCGAAGGCGTGCCGGACAACCGCTCCGACGTGGCGGTGTGCCAGGCGGTCTCGGCGATCGCGCGCAGCCTGGGACTGGGACTGGTGGCCGAAGGCGTCGAATCCGAGGCGCAGCGGCAGTTCCTGCTGCAACTCGGCGTGCCGGTCGGCCAGGGCTTCCTGTTCGCGCCCGGCCTGTCGCCGGACGAGTTCGCGCGGCGGCTGGGCAGTGCGCCGCAACACCAGATCGCGCACGCCTGATCCGCCGGACCGCGGGACCGCCCTGCCCCATCGCGTAAAATGCCCGGCTTTCTTCCGGGAGGATTCCCATGCAGCTGTCCCACACCCGCGCCGTCATCACCGGCGGCGTCTCCGGCCTCGGACTGGCCGTGGCCGAGCACCTGGTCGCCGCTGGCGGCAAGGTCGCGCTGCTGGACGTCAACGACGACAAGGGCGCCGCCGCGGTGGCGGCGCTGGGCGAGGCCAACGCCCGCTACTTCCGCACCGATGTCACCGACGAGGCTGGCGTGGTGGCCAGCATCGCCGCGGCGCGGGAATTCCTCGGCGGATTGAACGCGGCGATCAACTGCGCCGGCATCCTCGGCGCCGGCCGCGTGCTGGGCAAGGATGCGCCGATGCCGCTGTCGACCTTCCAGGCCACCGTGCTGGTCAACCTGGTCGGCAGCTTCAACGTCGCCAAGGCCGCGGCCGACGCGATGCAGCACAACGAGGCGGGCGAGGACGGCGAGCGCGGCGTCATCGTCAACACCGCCTCGGTGGCGGCCTACGAGGGCCAGATCGGCCAGGCCGCGTATTCCGCCTCCAAGGGCGGCGTGGTCGGCATGACGCTGCCGATGGCGCGCGAGCTGGCGCGCTTCGGCATCCGCGTGGTCACCGTGGCGCCGGGCATCTTCTGGACGCCGATGGTCGATGGCATGCCCGAGTCGGTGCAGCAGTCGCTGTCGGCATCGATCCCGTTCCCGTCGCGGCTGGGCCAACCCGGCGAGTTCGCCGACACCGTCGGCTTCATCCTGCGCAGCCGCTACCTCAACGGCGAGACCATCCGCCTGGACGGCGCGGTGCGGCTGGCGCCGAAGTGATGGACAAGCGGGAATGAACAGCGGGAACGGGCAACAGGGAATGGCAGCGCGTCGTCACTTCCGGTATCCCGTGACCCGACATTCCCCGTTCCCTGTTCCCCGTTCCCGTTTTTTCTCCACGGACATCCCATGAAAGCCAACGAAATCAAGAAAGGCAACGTCGTCGAATACAACAACGGCGTCTACCAGATCCGCGACATCGAGCGCTCCTCGCCGCAGGGCCGCGGCGGCAACGTGCGCTTCCGCTTCACGATGTACAGCGTGCCCGGCAACAACAAGCTCGATGCCAGCTTCGATGCCGACGACAACCTGCCCGAGGTCGAACTGCTGCGCCGGCAGGCCACCTTTTCGTACAAGGACGGCGATGCGTTCGTGTTCCTCGACGACGAGGACTACAGCTCGTACGCGCTCGATGCCGACGTGCTGGGCGATGCCGCCGGCTACATCACCGAGGGCCTGAATGGCTGCTACGTACAGGTCATCGACGACATGCCGGTCGCGCTGCAGTTGCCGCAGCACGTGGCGCTGGAAGTGATCGAAACGCCGCCGGAACTGAAGGGCGGCACCGCCACCAAGCGTCCCAAGCCGGCCAAGCTGAGCACCGGCATCGAAATCATGGTGCCCGAGTACATCGGCAACGGCGAGCGCGTGCTGGTCAACACCACCACCGGCGAGTTCGGCGGGCGCGCGGATTGAGCGTCAGGGCGGAAGTTTGCTTGCCCTTGATGCCGGGCCGGCCGGAATGTTCCAGGCCATCATTCCGGCGGCCGGAGAAAATCGGCTTCGTTGAACGATGCCCGAGTTTTCAGAACGAAGGCAACCGGACCGCCACAGTGCCGACAGAAGATTCCAATCTCTGGAATCTCAAATTATCTGCATTGATTTTTTGCCGTCATCCCTGCGCAAGCGGGGATCCAGTGACGTCAGTTCTTCAAAATTAAAGAGATTGGACGACCCGCCATTCGGCTGTTGAAACCCCCGCTTGCGCGGGAATGAGGAAGTTAAGCAAGTACCATTCGTGTCAGGCGGAATACACCTGGCACCATCGATCCCGAGTCCATCGTCGCGAACCGGTTCCGGTTGCGTGCTGCGATACGAGCGCACGTTCATGCGTCCGCTGTCGCCACCGGCTGGCGGAGCGCCTCCTGAGGCATGAAGCGGTATCCGACCGGCTAATCCGCTCCCTTCAATCCTTCAGGAAGGCGCCTCTGCACCCGCCACCGTCCGTCCGGACCGTCGGGCTGCAGGAGCCAGGATTTGGTATTGATACGGGTACCGCGCGCCGTTCGATACGGCAGGATATGAAGGACGATCGTCTCCCCGTCTGGAGGCGAGGCGTTTGGCACGACGACACCATCGCTGAACTCGACGATGCAGGCATCAGCGTTCGCATCTTGGGACGCTTCCGATACCACGACCTTGCAGCCCGGATAGGCATGCGTATGACTGAACTCGAATCGCATATCGAATCCTTCGGCACCGTCCGTTCGGGAATCTACCGCGCTGCCGGAACTTCGCGGCGTGGAAGCGGATGCCGGCGCAGTTCGATCGGACCTTGCGACGCACCGCTGCCCGCGCCGGAGCCGACACCCGACCCGGTTGGAATCTACCGGGACCGCAGGCGCGTCTACCGCCTCATCGGCCGCCGCCCATGCCTTACGTTACATGGAAACCCCATTCGTCCGTGACTACACTCGTGCCGATACCGGGGCTTGCTGCGGATGAGTCCTGACCCGCCGTCGCATCGCGGTTTCAACCTTTCGCGGCCCGGTGTATCCCGACCCTCAGTAAATCCGGGTCGGCCGCGTACCAGTGAAAAACCGATCGCCACGCATGGGGAGAGATCGATGCGCGATGCAACCGTGACGAAAAAGTACGGATGGATCGGCCTGGTCGCCGCGCTGCTGGCGACGGCTGCCGCGGTCGCGACAGGTTCGGAGCCGCCGCCGGCCGCGCCGGATTTCGAGCCGGCGGCGCGCGACCTGTGGACCAGGGATGCGCAGAAGTTCCAGCGCCGGTGGCTGGTCGCCGGCCCCGTTTCGGCCGACGTCGCGGCGATCGCGAAGGCAACGGCCGGGCCGACACCCGGCCAGCCGGTTTCGGCTGCCGAGGCGGATGTCCGCTGGACGCCGCTGACCGCATGGTCGGACATCCTCGATGCGTTCGATTTCGAAGCCACGATGCCCGGCGTCGCGCACGAGGACGGGTCGGTACTGGCGTATGCCGCGATCGCGCGGACGGCGGCGGGCGAAGCGGACCTGTCGTTCGCCGCGGATGGCGCGCTGGAGCTGTGGTTGAACGGCGAGCGCGTGTTCGCGCGCGCCTCGCCGGCGCGCTTCGTCGCCGACGGCGAGCGGATCGGAGTCCGCCTGCGGGCCGGCGGCAACCATCTTTATGCCCGCCTGCAGCGGCCGCGGTCCGGATCGTGGCGGTTTGCGCTGCGCGTGCTGGAATCCGGCACCCTGGCCGCGCCGTACCGGGAAATCGCGCCGGAGATCGTCTCCGCCGACGGCGGACGACTGGTCATGCGCACGCATCCCGCCGGAAGTCCGGCAGCCGCACCGGTCGAAGTGGAGGCGATCGCGGCCGGTGGCAAGATTGTCGCGCGCGCATCGGTGCCTCGCGGCGAGTCCGTCGCCTTCCCATATGCGCAATGGAAGGACGGCGCCTACGAACTGCGCCTGCGCACCCGCGATGCATGGGGGAAAACCAAGGTCGCGCACCTGCCCTGGTACAAGGGCAGTGTCGAAGCGGCGGTGACCGCGTTGAAACAGGACGCGGTCGCCGCGCCGGACGATCCTCGCGGCGCGACGCTGCGCATGCTCGCCGCGATGGTCGAGCAACGCACCCAACGGAAGCGCATCGCCGAGGTCTGGGAGCAGTTGCATCCGGCGCTGATGGAACACGAGGAACTGCGTCTCGGAACACCCGCGTCCGCGGGCGGATTCCGCCGGCTCGCCTATGTCGACGATGTCGACGGCTCGGTGCAGTTCTGTCGCGCCTATCTGCCGCTCGGGTACGCGCCGTCGCAGCGCTGGCCGGTGGTGATGCACCTGCACGGCTACCATCCGGCCAATCCGCCCTATCACGCCTGGTGGTCCGCGGACCAGCGCCATTCGGTGATCGCCGACGAGCACGGCGCGATCTACATAGAGCCGCACGGGCGCGGCAATTCCCAGTACCAAGGCATCGGCGAGCGCGACGTGTTGCGCTGCCTCGACGAAGCCAGGCGCGAGTTCAGCGTCGACGACGATCGCGTGTATCTCACCGGCGAATCGATGGGCGGCCACGGTACCTGGTGGATCGGTTCGCGCAATCCGGGCACGTTCGCCGCGATCGCGCCGGTCTTCGGCGGCTGGGACTTCCGCGTGGTGCCGCCGCAGGGTCCGCCGTCGCCGCTGGTGCCGCCGACCGATGCGCGCGAAGCCTTCGTGCAGGAAGGGGCCAGCACGTTCTCGTCGGCCGAGGGACTGCTGAACGTGCCGGTGCTGGTCACGCACGGCGATTCCGACGCGGCGGTCAGCGTCGAGGGCTCGCGCCACATCGTGCGCCTGCTGCAGCGCTGGAACTACGACGTCCGCTATCACGAGATCCCGGGCGGCGGCCACGAGGATCTCGGCGAGCGCGGCAACATCGTCGACTGGCTGCTCGCGCACCGTCGCGATCCGACGCCGCGGCAGGTCAGGGTCCGCTCCATCGACCTCCGGGGCGCGCGCGCCCACTGGCTGACGGTGCAGGCAGCGGAGGAACCGGTGCGGATCATCCGCGCCCATGCCGAAGTCGTCCGTCCGGGCGTCGTACGCATGGACAGCGACAACGTCGCGGCGTTCTCGCTGGCGCTGCCGCAGGAACTGCGCGGGCAAGGCGCGACGGTATCGGTGGTGTGGAACGGCAAAGCGCACGAAATCGGGTCCGCTGCCGGCGACATCGAGGTGCCGGGCATCGGGACGGCGCCCCGCGGGCTGCGCAAGCGGCCTGGCGTCGAAGGTCCGTTGCCGGACATCCTCAGGACGCCGTTCGCCGTCGTCGTCGGCACGATCTCCGACGACCCACTGATGCGCACGCGCTGCGCGCAGAAGGCCGAAGCGTTCGCGCAACTGTGGCGGCAATGGCAGCACCAGCCGCTGCGCGTGTTCGAGGACACCGCGATCGGCAGTGCCGAGCTCGCGGAGTATTCGCTGATCCTGATCGGCGGCGCCGATGCCAACGCGGTGACGCGTTCGCTGGCATCGCAACTGCCGCTGGAGATCGGCGCCGACGCCGTGACGATCGACGGGCGCCGCATCCCGGCCACCGATGCGGTGGCGCAGATGATCTACCCGCATCCGCTCAACGAGCAGCGCTACGTCATGGTCGTCGCCGCGACGTCGGCCGCCGGCATGCATTTCTGGAAGCCGGCGCTCGTGCATCCGTCGATCGGCTTCGGCCTGAGCGGCGGCGACTGGCTCGTGCAGGACGGTCGCCGCCTGCCGATCGGCGAATCCGCGGCACTGCAGCAGTTGCTGGTCGCGCACGGCACGTTCGACCAGCAATGGAAGCTGCAGGAGCGGTTCACGGTCGAGGGAAACCGGGCGCTGCGGGAGAGGTCGCACCTGCGTCGCGCGCCCGAAACGGACACGCCGATGCCCGCTGCCAAGCTGCAGGCGAACGTGGGCGAGTACGAACTGTTCCCCGGCCAGGTCATGACCGTCGCCAGTGCCGAAGACGGCCTCATCGCGCGCATCCCCGGCTCGCCCGACATACGCCTGATCGCCGAAGGGGAGACGTCCTTCAGCAACGCCCTGACCGGCGACGCCATCGAGTTCGTTCGCGACGGCAGCGGCCGCGTGGCATCGGCACAGCTCGAAAGCTTGGGCGTGAGCTTCGCGGCGCGCCGTGTCCGGTGAGCGCTGTTCGCGCTTTGGCGCGCCGGTCGGGCTGCGGCAGCGAGAACCGATGCCGCCACGGTCGCGGACATCTGGATGAAGACCCGATCCGGCTGATCTGCAGCTGCAACCGCCGGTCGCACGGCGGCTCGGCGTGTTGACTGACGATTACCTCGGCCACCGCCGTCCGCTGGCGGAATCGCGGCTGCTGTTCGAGATCGGCAGGACAATGCGGCCGTGGAGCCGCATGCCCTGGTGACCTCGAGACAGAACAGCGATTTGCCGCTTGAGTCAGTGCCGTCCGTTCCAGGCGCCGGCCGACGGCCTATGCCATCAGCCGATATGCACCTTAGGCCGCGTCCTCGGTGACGCGCTCCTGCATCGTGCCGGCCATGTCGCGCCAGGCGGGCAACTGGTTCAGCACGCCCAGCGACTTCAGGTAGTCCTCGTCCACCGGTTCGTTGCCCGCCAGCGCGGTGGCCACGTGCACCGCGCCCGGCACCCAGAACGTGCGCAGGCTGGAGCGCTGCGGCTGGCGATGGAACGCCACCGCTTCGACGATCGGCATCGGCAGGCCCCACAAGCCCATCAGGTAGCCGCCGGCCTCGGTGTGGCCGGGGCGTTCGTCCGGCTCGCCATCGGTACGGCGCGGTTCGCGCTCGTCGCGCACGCCCGGCAGCAGCAGGCCGACATCGGCCAGCAGCGCCGCGGTGGCGCCCAGTTCGGCACTGGTGCGCGGCAGGATGCGCGCGGCCAGCCGCGAGGCCACCAGCGCACGCTGTTGCAGCGCGGCGCGATCGACATTGGATCCGGTCTTCATCGAGAAGACCTCGCTGGCCAGCACCAGATCGCGCAGCGTCGCCAGGCCCAGCCGCGTCACCGCGCCGCGCAGATCGGTGATGGATCGGCCGTTGGAGAAGAACGCCGAATTGCACAGCTGCAGCACCTTGGCCGCGATGGCCGGGTCGCCGGCGACCAGCTGGGCGATGTCGGCGCTGTTGCCTTCGTCGTCTTCCAGTGCGCGGCTCAGCGCGAAATACAGGTGCGGCGGCGACGGCAGGTGTTCGACCCGGCCGATGGCCCGGCGCAGGCGCGGGCTGTCGAGCAGATCGCGCAGTTCTTCCAGGCTGTGGATCGCCTCGAGCACCGTTTCGGACGACAGCGGCAGCGGCAGCAGCCGGTGCGCGACGCCGATCAGACGGATGGACGGCGCACTGCCCACCTCGGCCGACGGCAGCAGCGCGATGCGGATGGTTTCCGGCCGCAGCGTGCGTATCTGCCCCAGCAGCATTGGCGGCGTCAGGTCGGGCAGCGACGGTCCGGCGATGATCACATCGACCGGCTCGTTGGACACGGCGAACATCGCCGCGTTGCCGTCGGCCACGGCATCGACTTTCCACTCATCGCCCATGTCGCCGATATAGTCCGCCAGATCGGCCGGCAGACAATCCGCATCGCCCACGTAGAGAATACGCAAAGCAAGTCCCTCGCAAAGGTAAAGTCTCGAACATGCGATGGCGCCTGCGCACCATTCGCCCATCAGAATCTACATAGGTTGTCGGCCCGGCCTTCGCGTTCTTGAACACGGACTGCGGAGAATGCGGATGGCTTCACATTCCGCATCGCGCGCTGTCGGGCATTTCCCGACAGGCGCGTCGAAACACCCGTGCGAAGGGCGCCCCCGTTTCATCGGCACGCATCGCCATAAGTTGAGTGCCCGCTCAGCGCGGGGCGATATAGCCCTGCGGCAGGCCCCGCGGCGACAGCACCAGTTGCCACAGCTGCGCGCGGCGGCTGCGGAAGCTGGCCATCGATGCGGCCAGATAGAAACGCCACATGCGGCGGAAACGCTCGTCGTAGCGCGTATCCAGCCGTGGCCATGCCGCTTCGATGTTGTCGCGCCAGGCCTGCAGCGTGCGGTCGTAGTCGGTGCCGAAGTTGTGCCAGTCCTCCAGCACGAACCGGCCGTCGAACGCGCGCGCGATCTGCATCGCCGACGGCAGCATCGAGTTGGGGAAGATAGAGCGCGCGATCCACGCAGCGGTATGCCGCGTCGG
>Ga0160451_100978_pt1 | contig 10823 bp, 9 predicted proteins | sample HID1975M_E1MG_FD_108270 | JGI IMG/M metagenome (GOLD analysis project Ga0160451, IMG submission 108270) | Enriched soil microbial communities from UW Madison campus, WI, USA - HID1975M_E1 MG | ecosystem: Environmental > Terrestrial > Soil > Unclassified | place: USA: Madison, Wisconsin | collected... | reverse complement strand
GCCAAAACGCTCCGCGCCAATCTTCGTCAGCGCCGCCGTCAGCGTCGTCTTGCCGTGGTCCACGTGGCCAATCGTGCCCACGTTCACGTGGGGCTTGGTGCGCTCGAACTTACCCTTGGACATGGCTGCCTATCTCGCTGACGTTGTGTATGGGTGACTGCTTTCGTGGAAAGTCCGGTCACGGATGGCCGGGCTCTTGCGGACGGATCCGCGTAAAAAATGGTGCTCACGAATGGAATCGAACCATCGACCTCCTCCTTACCAAGGAGGTGCTCTACCGACTGAGCTACGTGAGCATGAAACCTTTTACTTCCGGAACAACCTGCCTGGGCGGCGCAATGGAGCGGGAGACGGGAATCGAACCCGCACCATCAGCTTGGAAGGCTGAGGTTCTACCATTGAACTACTCCCGCTAGGGGAACCGCTTCCCGCCCTGACGCTCCGGGCCTTGCCTCGTTGTTCCGTTACCGCATTGCTGAAACCGGTGGAGGGAGGTGGATGGCTTCGGGCGTTCCGCCCTCGGCCCTCCGGGCCGCGCCTTCGGCGCGCTCAGCAAGGCTTCGCCTTGCTGTCGAACCAGCGGTGGCTCTCATCCACCTCCGGCTCGCTCCGGTCACAACCCGACATCCTTGCCGCATACCACATCTTGAAACTGGTGGAGGGAGGTGGATTCGAACCACCGAAGGCGTAAGCCAGCAGATTTACAGTCTGCCCCCGTTGGCCGCTTGGGTATCCCTCCGGGATCTGCACCGCGACCGAAACGACCGGGGTGAAACAGCCCGCAATTCTGACCATGCCCGGCGCCGCTGTCAACGCACCCGGGCGCCGATTTTCTTGGGCCGCCGGCTCAGACGTTGAAGCGGAAGTGCAGCACGTCGCCTTCCTGGACCCGGTATTCCTTGCCCTCCAGGCGCATGCGCCCGGCCTCGCGCGCGCCGGCCTCTCCCCGGTACCTGAGGAAGTCGTCGAAGGCGATGGTCTCGGCGCGGATGAAGCCCTTCTCGAAGTCGGTATGGATCACCGCGGCGGCCTGCGGCGCGGTGGACCCGGCCTTCACCGTCCAGGCACGCACTTCCTTCACCCCGGCGGTGAAATAGGTCTGCAGGCCCAGCAGCCTGTAGGCGGCGCGGATCACCCGGTTCAGGCCCGGCTCCTCCAGGCCCAGGTCGGCCAGGAAAGTGTCGCGGTCCTCGTCCTCCAGCTGCGCCAGCTCCTCCTCGATCGCCGCCGACACCGGCACCACCTCGGCGCCCTCGGCCTCGGCCCGGGCACGTACCGCGTCCAGCAGCGGGTTGTCGCGGAAGCCGTCCTCCAGCACGTTGGCCACGTACATGACCGGCTTGAGGGTCAGCAGGAACATGTCGCGGACCAGCGCCCGCTCCTCCTCGTCCAGACCCAGCCCGCGGCCGGGCTTGCCGTCGCTGAGGCCCGCATGCAGCTTCTGCAGCACCGGCTTGCGCGCAATCGCGTCCTTTTCGCCGGCCTTGGCCGAACGTTCGGCGCGGTTCAGCGCCTTTTCCACGCTGTCCAGATCGGCCAGCGCCAGTTCGGTGTCGATCGTTTCGATGTCCGACAGCGGATCGACCCTGCCGGCGACATGGACGATGTCCGGATGGTCGAAGCAGCGGACCACGTGCGCGATCGCGTCGACCTCGCGGATGTGGGCCAGGAACTTGTTGCCCAGGCCCTCGCCGCTGGCCGCACCGGCGACCAGGCCGGCGATGTCGACGAACTCGACCGCGGTCGGCACCACCTTTTCCGGCTTCACGATCTCCGCCAGCTGGCCCAGCCGCGGATCCGGCACCGGCACCACGCCCACGTTCGGCTCGATCGTGCAGAACGGGAAGTTGGCGGCCGCAATGCCCGCCTTGGTCAGCGCGTTGAAGAGGGTCGACTTGCCCACGTTGGGCAGGCCGACGATGCCGCATTTGATGCCCATCTTGAAAATCCGTGGATTGGGGATTCGGGATTCGGGATTCGCCGGGCACAAACCGCTCCGTCGAATCCCGAATCCCCAATCTCCTAGTCCCTGCCCGTATGCAGCCGCTTCATCGCCTCGCCGAAATCGCCGGCCACCGCCAGCGGCAGCACGTCCAGCGCGTCGCCGATGGCGCGGTCGATCAGGACCGCATCGTCCTTGCCGGCACGCCCCAGCACCCAGCCGGTCACCCGGTCCTTGTGCCCGGGATGGCCGATGCCGATCCGCAACCGGTGGAACTTGCCGTGACCCAGGTGCTGGATGGTGTCGCGCAGGCCGTTCTGGCCGCCGTGGCCGCCGTCGAACTTGAGCCGCGCCGCGCCCGGCGGCAGGTCCAGCTCGTCGTGGACCAGCAGCGCCTCGTCCGGCGCGATCTTCCAGTAGCGCAGCGCCGCGGCCACCGACTTGCCCGAGAGGTTCATGTAGGTCGCCGGCTTGAGCAGCCAGACGCTGCGGCCGCCGATGTCGACCCGGGCGGTCTCGCCGAACAGCTTCGATTCCAGGCCGAAGCGCACGCCGGCGCTGTCGGCCAACGCATCGACCAAACGAAACCCGGCGTTGTGCCGGGTGTTCGCATGTTCGGGGCCGGGATTGCCCAGCCCGACGATGAGTCGCAGTTCCGCCATCGCAGGAGTGCCGTCGTCCCGCCCGGCGGACCGGGCGGGACGGCGACGGCTTACTTCTTCTCTTCCTCGCCACCCTCGGCCGCCGGCGCCTCTTCCTCGACGCGGGCATGCTTGGCGATCACGACGGCCACGTCGTGCTCCTTGCCCAGCTTCAGCTCCGGGATTTCCACGCCGGCCGGCAGCTGCAGCGCCGACAGGTGGACCACATCGCCCACGACCAGCGCCGACAGGTCGACTTCGATGGCCTCCGGCAGGTCCTTCGGCAGGCACGATACGGTGACTTCGTTCAGCTCGTGGGTGATGACCACACCGGCCGACTTGCCCGCCGGCGACTTCTCGGCGTTGACGAAGTGCAGCGGCACGGCGGCGCGCAGGACCTCGTTCTCGCTCACGCGCTGGAAGTCCAGGTGCATGATCTGCTGCCTGTACGGGTGGCGCTGCATGTCGCGCAGCAGCACGCGCTGCACGTCGCCGTTGAGGCTCAGGTCCAGGATCGAGGAGTAGAACCACTCGTTCTGGCTGGCCAGCCACAGCTTCTCGTGGTCCAGCTGGATGTTGACCGGCTTCAGGTCGCCACCGTAGACGATGGCCGGAATCTTGCCGTCGCGACGCAGGCGGCGGCTCGCACCCTTGCCCTCGTCCTCGCGACGTTCGACGTTGATCACATGAGTTGCCATTTTCGTATCACTCTTCAGTTGGTCGGCGTCCGCCTCGCGGCGCAACGCCCGGTGTAAGGACCGCCTCGCGGCGGTCCGGACGACTCGTCCGCGACCAGACGAGCCTTGCGGTTCCCGGGGATCGGGAATCCGGAATCGCGCGCGGCGATTCCGCATTGCCGTCCCCCGGCGGCCGGCATCCTGCCGGCCATCGGAGCGCCGTCGCCGGCGCGCGTCGAGCTCAGTCGACGTAGAGCGAGCTGACCGATTCGCCGAAGGCGATGCGGCGGATCGTCTCGGCCAGCAGCTCGGCCACGCTGACCTGGCGGATCCGGCTGCAGGCCCGCGCCGCCGGCGACAGCGGGATGGTGTCGGTCACCACCAGCTCGTCCAGCTGCGAGCCGCTGATGTTGTCCACCGCCGGCCCCGACAGCACCGGATGGGTGCAGTACGCGGCCACCTTGTGCGCGCCCTGCGCCTTCAGCGCCGCCGCCGCCGCGCACAGGGTGCCGGCGGTGTCGACGATGTCGTCCACCAGCACGCAGGTCTTGCCGGCCACGTCGCCGATGATGTTCATCACCGTGGACACGTTGGCGCGCGGCCGGCGCTTGTCGATGATCGCCAGGTCGGCGTCGTCCAGGCGCTTGGCCACCGCGCGGGCGCGGACCACGCCGCCCACGTCCGGCGAGACCACGATCAGGTTCTCGGTGCCGTAGGCGCGCCAGATGTCGGCCAGCAGCAGCGGCGAGGCGTACACGTTGTCGACCGGGAGGTCGAAGAAACCCTGGATCTGGTCGGCATGCAGGTCCACGGTCAGCACCCGGTCGGTGCCCACCGCGGTGAACATCTTGGCCGCGACCTTGGCCGTGATCGGCACGCGCGAGGAGCGCAGCCTGCGGTCCTGGCGGGAGTAGCCGAAGTACGGCACCACCGCGGTGACGCTGGCGGCGCTGGCGCGCTTGAGCGCGTCGATCAGCACCAGCAGCTCCATCAGGTTCTCGGCGGCCGGCGCGCAGGTCGGCTGGACCACGAACACTTCCTGGCGGCGCACGTTCTCCTCGATCTCGACCTGCACCTCGCCGTCGGAGAAGGTCGACACCAGCGCCTTGCCCTGGCGGATGCCCAGCTCGCGGCAGATGCTCTCGGCCAGCGGCTTGTTGGCGTTGCCGGCGAAGACAAGCAGATTGCGGTCGTCTTGCATCTTCGTCATCCCGGCGGCGGCTCGGACAGTGGAGAACAAGGAAAGCGCGATGAACCGCACCTCCCGCTTTTTGTTGAACCCCCGCACATGGATGTGCGGGCTCTTGCGAAGGACTCGCATATCCGCATGTGCGGGCTTTCGCGAGGGATCCGCACGTCCGCATGTGCGGGCTCTTGCGAGGGACTCGCGTCCAGGACTGCATGGCAGGGGCGGCAGGATTCGAACCTGCGGATGCCGGGATCAAAACCCGGTGCCTTGGACCTCTTGGCGACGCCCCTGGGTCAAATCGGTTACCGACACGCCAGCGCCTCCCGCAGCGGCGAATCCGAAACGCCGGCCGCGACCCAGGCGTGCAACCGTCGCGGTAATCGCGCCAGCGCCTCCCGTGCCGCGTCGCGGTGGGCAAACTCGACAAAGCAGCCGCTGCCGGTACCGGTCAGGCGCGGCGACCCGATCCGCGCCAGCTCGGCGAACACGGCCCCGATGGCCGGTTCGCGGCGGCACAGGACCGGCTCGAACGCATTGTCGAGCACCGTTCCGGCAGCGAAGTCGGCTATTTTCGCGGGCGGGGAATCGCGCGTCAAATCCGGGGAACGGAACAGGTCCGCGGTCGGGACATGGATTCCCGGGTCGACCAACACATACCAGGCCGGCGCCAGGTCCAGCGGCACCAGCCGCTCCCCCACCCCTTCGGCCCAGGCGCTGCGCCCGCGGACGAACACCGGGACGTCGGCGCCCAGCCGCAGGCCGAGCGACGCCAGCCGGTCCTCGCCCAGGTCCAGGCCCCAGAGCCGGTCCAGCGCGCACAGCACGGTAGCCGCATCGGATGAGCCGCCACCGAAGCCGCCACCGACAGGAATGCGCTTTTCGACGTGGATGTCGGCCCCTTGCGTGCCATTGACTTCATTTTTGAGCATAACCGCCGCCTGAACCGTCAGGTCGGCGACATCTTCCACGCCCGCCAGGCGGTCGCCATGGCGCACGACCTGGCCATCGGCGCGCGGGCGCAGAAGGATCCGGTCGCCCCAGTCGAGGATCCGGAACACGGTCTGCAATTCGTGGTAGCCGTCGTCGCGGCGGCCGGTGATACGCAGGAACAGATTGAGCTTGGCCGGGGCCGGCCATTCGCTCCAGCCGTCACTCACGGCATCGCCTCCCAGCGATCGACCACCAGCCGGATGCGGGCGCCCTCGCGGCTGGCCTGCAGGCGGCGCGGCATTTCCGGCCAGCCGTCCGCCGGCGGCTGCCATTCCTGGTAGTCCACCGTCCAGCCGTCGGCGACCAGCCGCTGCAGCCGGCCATCGGCGCCGAACGCCACCCCGTCGCCGGGCGACGGCAGGCCGCGCACCCAACCGGCCATCGCCTCGACCGGGATCGGCCAGCCGGTGGCCTGCTCCAGCAGGATTCCGGCATCCGGCCCGGAGCGCGGACCGCCTTCCAGGCCATCGAGGGTCGCCCCGCCCGGCTCCGCGGACAGCCGCCAGCTCTGCCGGGTGACCGGGGCGCTGAGCGAAACCCGGTACGCCGACCCCTGCTGCTGCCAGTCGAGCCGGCCGCTGCCGCCCTTGTCGCCGACGCTGACCGCGATCCGGCCCTGCATCGACCACCCGGCGATCGCCTCCAGCCGCTCCTGCCGTGCCTGCTGCAGGGCATGGGCCTGCGCGGCGTCGACGGCCGGCGCCGGCGCGCGCACCGGCGCGGCGGTACAGGCGGCGAGCAGGACCGTGGCCAGCGCGAAGCCGGCCGCGCGCGCGCACCGGATCACGGCGCGGGCTCCGGTTCCGGCAGTTGCAGGTGCAGCTTCTCCACCGCGCGCAGCAGGGAACGGTTGGCCGGATCGAGCCTGCGCGACTCCTCGAAATAGTGCCGCGCCTCGTCATGGCGGCCCAGCACCCACAACACCTCGCCCAGGTGCGCGGCGATTTCCGGATCCTTGCCCAGCCCCCAGGCCCGGCGCAGCTCCACCGCGGCTTCCTCGTTGCGGCCGAGCCGGTACAGCACCCAGCCGTAGCTGTCGACGATGGCGGCGCTGTCCGGCTCGGCGGCGCGGGCGCGGTCGATCAGTTCCAGCGCTTCCTGGTAGCGCTCGGTGCGGTCGGCCAGGGTGTAGCCGAGCGCGTTGAGCGCGGCGACGTTCTCCGGGTCGGCGACCAGCACCTTGCGCAGGTCGGCTTCGGCCCGGTCGATCCGGTCGCCGCGCTCCCATGCCAACGCGCGCGCGTACAGCAGCGCCGGATCGTCCGGATAGGCGGCCAGGCCGCGGCCGAGCGCGTCCAGTTCGCCCGCCGCGTCGTCGCTGCGCTGGCGCAGTTCGCCTTCCATCAGGTAGGCGTCGCGGCGCGCCTCGTCGTCGCTGCCGGCATCGTTCTGCAGGGTGTGGACCTCGTCGTAGGCTTCGGCGGTCCGGCCCAGTTCGTGCAGCGATGCGACGATGCGCAGGCGCGCCTCCGCGCGCTGGGGGCCGCCGGGTACGCCGCGGTACCAGTCCACCGCCTCGGCCGGAAGCTTGAGGAACTCGGCGATGCGCCCGAGCAGCAGGCGCCGCGCCGGATCGGGCTTGCCGCCGTCGGCGCCGGACAGTTCCCGGTACAGCGTGGACAGGGTTTCGGAATCCTCGCCGCGGGCCAGCAGCGAGGCGCGCATGCCGTAGGTCTGCGTGCTCTGGGGACCGAGCGCCATGACCCGGGCCGCGGCGCCGTAGTCGCCCAGCGTCTCGTAGGCCACCGCCAGCAGGGCGCGCACGTCCGGATCGCCCTCGGCCCGGGGCTCGACCTGGGCGAGCATCGCCCGTGCCTGGTCGGCGTGGCCGGCCTGCTCCAGCTGGCCCGCGCGCAGGACCGCCACCCGCGGCTCGCCGGGGAAGCGCCGGACCATTTCGTCGACGATGCGGCCGGCCAGCTTCGGTTCGTCCAGGCGCAGCGACAGCCGGCCGAACTCCTGCCAGGCCTGGATCTGGTCGGGGATGGCGCCATCGTCCACCAGCCGCCCGACCACCCGCGCCACGGTCGCCGGGTCGCGCCCGGCCGACAGGGCGGCCAGCGCATAGCGCCAGGCGCCCGGCTCCGGCGAACGGAGGATGCCGGCCAGTTCGCGCCGCGCCTGCCGCTCCTTGCCTTCGCGCAGGGCCAGCGAGGCGGTGGCGGTGCGCAGGGCCAGCGAATCGGGCGCGCGCTGCCGCCACAGCTTCAACGCCTGCCCGGTCCGGGCATCGTCGTTGGCCAGCATCGCGATGCGGGTCGCGCGTTCGGCCAGCAGGATGTCGCCCTCGGCGGCCTGGGCCGCCTCCAGGTACCAGCGCGCGGCATCGGGCAGCTGGCCGGCCTGGAGCGCGAATTCGCCGGCCATGACCGGCTCGATCGGGACCGCCGGCGAAGCCGCCGCCGTTGGCCGCGCAGCGGCATTCAGCGGCCCCGCCACGGCGGTGGCCAGCAGTAGGACCGGCAGGCATCCATGCAGACGGAGAAAGCGGAAACGCGGACGCAGGCGTCCGGATGCGGCAGCGGAAAGCTCAGGTACGGGCATTGGCACCCACCGGGCCGTAAAATGGCGGCCCAAACAAGCCAGCAGATTAGCGCAAGCCCCTGAACATGACGCTGTGGCTCCTCGGCCTGAACCACCAGACCGCGCCGGTCGACCTGCGCGAACGGGTGGCCTTTGCCGGCGATTCGCTGGGCCGGGCGCTGGCATCGCTGCGCGCGCTGCCCGCGGTGTCCGAGGCGGCGCTGCTGTCGACCTGCAACCGCACCGAGGTCTACGCGGTCGCCGCCGACGGCGAGGCCCTGGCCGGCTGGCTCGACGCCCAGGCCCACGGCCTGGGTGCCTACCTGTACCGGCACCGCGACGCCGACGCCGTGCGCCATCTGTTCCGCGTGGCCACCGGCCTGGACTCGATGGTGCTGGGCGAACCGCAGATCCTGGGCCAGGTGAAGGACGCCTGGGCGCTGGCGCGCGAGCACGGCGCCCTGGGTGGTCGCCTGGACCGGCTGTTCCAGCAGACCTTCGCCGTGGCCAAGCGCGCCCGCACCGACACCCGGATCGGCGCCAACCCGGTCTCGGTCGCCTCCACCGCGGTGCGCCTGGCGCAGGATTCGTTCGCGCGCCTGTCCGAGGCGACGGTGCTGCTGATCGGCGCCGGCGAGACCATCGAGCTGGCCGCACGGCACCTGGCCAAGGGCGGCGTGCGCCGGCTGCTGGTCGCCAACCGTACCCTCGCCCATGCCCAGGACCTGGCGACCCGCCATGGCGGCTACGCCCTGCCGCTGGCCGAGCTGGACCGGCACCTGGCCGAAGCCGACGTGGTGTTCTCCGCCACCGCCAGCCGCGAGCCGGTGCTGCGCCAGGTCCAGGTCGAGGCCGCCCTGGCCGCGCGCCGGCACAAGCCGGTGCTGCTGTTCGACCTGGCCGTGCCGCGCGACATCGAGGCCGGCGTGGCCGGCCTGGCCGACGCCTACCTCTACACCGTCGACGACCTGGAACGCGCGGTCGAGGACAACCGCCGCAGCCGCCACGAGGCGGCCGAGGCGGCCGAGGCGATCATCGACCTGCAGGTCGCGCGCTACATGGAAACGCTGCAGGCCGGCGGCCGCCAGGAGACGCTGCGACGCCTGCGCTCGCTCGGCGACGGCACCCGCGACGAACTGCTCGCCCGCGCGCGCCAGCAGCTGGCCGCGGGCCGCGACACCGACGAGGTGCTGCAGTTCCTCGCCCACACCCTGACCAACCGCCTGCTGCACCCGCCGACCGCCGCGCTGCGCGAGGCCGCGCTCAGCGGCGACACCGAGCTGGCCCGCGCCGCCGAACGCCTGTTCCCGGAAAAGGCGCCGTACACCCACCCCCATCTTCCCCCGCCGCGAACGCCCGATGACCCCGAGCCTGCGCCGTAAGCTGGAAGCGCTGGCCGAGCGCCGCGAAGAACTCGAACGCCTGCTCGCCGACCCCGGCGTGGTGGCCGACAACGCGCGCTTCCGCGACCTGTCGCGCGAATTCGCCCAGCTCGAACCGGTGGCCGCGGCGCTGGCCGCCGAGGCCCGGGCCAAGGCCGACCTGGCCGCGGCCGAAGCGATGCGCGGCGACGCCGAACTGGCCGAACTGGCCGAGGAGGAGATCGCCAGCGCGCGCGAGCGCCTCGAGGCGCTCGACGGCGAGCTGGCCCTGCTGCTGGTGCCGAAGGACCCGCGCGACGACGGCAACCTGTTCCTGGAGGTGCGCGCCGGCACCGGCGGCGACGAGGCGGCGATCTTCGCCGGCGACCTGTTCCGGATGTACGCGCGCTACGCCGAGCGCCAGGGCTGGAAGGTCGAGGTCGAGTCGGAGAACCCGGGCGAGCACGGCGGGCACAAGGAGATCGTGGCCCGCATCGTCGGCCGCGGCGCCTATTCGCGGCTGAAGTTCGAATCCGGCACCCACCGCGTGCAGCGGGTGCCGGCGACCGAATCGCAGGGCCGCATCCACACCTCGGCGGCGACGGTGGCGATCATCCCGGAGGCCGACGAAATCGAGGAGGTCGTGATCAACCCGGCCGACCTGAAGGTCGACACCTTCCGCTCCTCCGGCGCCGGCGGCCAGCACGTCAACAAGACCGACTCGGCGATCCGCATCACCCATCTGCCGAGCGGCGTGGTGGTCGAAAGCCAGACCGAGCGCAGCCAGCACGCCAACCGCGACAAGGCGATGAAGCGGCTGAAGGCGCAGCTGCTCGACGCCGAGCGCAGCCGCCAGGCCGCCGCCGAGGCGCAGACGCGCAAGCTGCAGGTCGGCAGCGGCGACCGCAGCCAGCGCATCCGCACCTACAACTTCCCGCAGGGCCGGATCACCGACCATCGGGTCGAGGGCCTGACCCTGTACGACCTGCCCGACATCCTCGAAGGCGACCTGGACCCGCTGGTGGTGCGCCTGCAGCAGGAACACCAGGCCGACGAGCTGGCCCGGTTGACGGCGGAGTAAGCGCTCTCCACGCCCTGCGCTGCGGGGTGGCTTCCCCGACGCGCTTGCGGATTTCCACGGCGCACTTTCCGCCTCGTCGTTCCCGCGCAGGCGGGAACCCGGTGACTTTGCTTCGAGAGCCCGGGTCCGGACGGAGTAGCCGGTTTTGAGGCTTCAAGAGCAGAAGCGCTGGCTTCGGCGGGGGCCGTCGCGCCTGTTGAGCTCGGGCAAGAGCGTCGGCGCCGGGCGGGACCGCCGCGCCTGCCGGGCCTGGAGCAAGAGCGTCGGCTCCGGACGGGAGCCGCACCTGTTGGGTTTGAAGCCAAGAGCGTCGGCTTCGGCGGGGGCCGCCGTGCCCTGGGGGTCTGGCGCATCGCTCGGCTCCGCCGTCCATGGCTCCGACGAGCGACCGCAGCACATCCCTGTGCTGCTTGCGCCAG
>Ga0160451_100975_pt1 | contig 10845 bp, 7 predicted proteins | sample HID1975M_E1MG_FD_108270 | JGI IMG/M metagenome (GOLD analysis project Ga0160451, IMG submission 108270) | Enriched soil microbial communities from UW Madison campus, WI, USA - HID1975M_E1 MG | ecosystem: Environmental > Terrestrial > Soil > Unclassified | place: USA: Madison, Wisconsin | collected... | reverse complement strand
TGACGAAGGCCACATGCCGGAAGCGGCTGCAAGGTGGCCGAAGCGGAACATGCAGGAAGCGCTTTGCACTGCCGCCTAACGCTTGAATTAAGCCGACCTGCGAAGCAGGTTCGGCTTGAATGAGTGGTTAGGCCGCGCCCCGCGAATGGCTGCGCCCAACTAACGAGATGAGTAGCGCAACTACTGAGCCAAAGATGCCATACAGAACTGTGTTGCAAAGCACAACAAGAAGGACCACTTGGAGCGAACACCAGCTAGCCCATCCCCCACAGCCCTCAGTGGCCATGAGCATCAGGGATGGAGGGCAAACAACAAGAGCAAGGTTCTGCAGCCAGAGCGGAAATAGCGGTAGAACTAGTGCAAGAAGTAGAAGTGCGAGCGCAACTGCCGCACCTGCTACGGAGAAGTACAAGATCAACTTGAAGGAGCGGCCTGTTCTCATAGCGGCCTAACGCTTGAATTAAGCCGAGCCGCGAAGCGGCTTCGGCTTGAATGAATTGTTAGCCCCCGACTCGCATAAGGTCGTCAGCGTGACTTCTCTGACAAATGCGCTGTAGGTCTGGGCCGTATCGACTGTCCCCGTAGCTATTACGCGATACCGCCTGCATAGTCCGTTGGATGGCGGCCGCATGTCACAGACAGCAGAGTAGGTGAAGGTTGCAGTGCCGTGTTCCGTGGCCCGTCTCAGGCTTGGAGTGCGGCAGTTCTGCACGGAGCTTAGCCGCCGGTCCGAAGCTACGTGAGCCGCAAGGGCTGAATCATCTTTCAGGTAGTTCGGCGGCGCCACTAGCGGCTTGTGGGCTAGTGCGGGAGCCACCGCAAGCAGGAAGGCAACGATGTTCCCAACTACAAGCTTGCGAAGAATCTGCATAGGGGGCTAACGCCGGAATTAAGCCGACCCGCTAAACCGCAGTGCATCAGATCGCTGCGCTAACGATGCGGGTTCGGCTTGAATGACTTGTTATGCGGTAGATGCCCAGAAGGGTTGGAAACCAGCCAACGCAACCGGGAACCACCGCCCCGCCGAAATACTAACAGTCTTTATGACCAGAGCTTTGGCAAGAACCCATCAGCCGAAGAACAGCCGAAGCCAACGCCAATCGAAGCACCCAGATCAATCCGCCGACATCGAAGCGGTGGACGAATGGGCGCAATAAAGTTGGAAACAATTGTCCGGAGGCGGCCCTGGACGATGCGGCGCTGTGGCCGAAGGAAGAATTACCGCAATACTGATTGCATTACCGCATAACGCTTGAATTAAGCCGACCCGCGAAGCGGGTTCGGCTTGAATGAATTGTTAGGCCTACAGCCCGGTAAGCCGGCGAATGAAGTAGCCCTGCGAATCATAAATATCTATCCAATTGCCGCCTGAAATCTGAACACACCTGTCGTTGCGATAGGGGGCCAACTGCCCAAAAACTTGCCACTCACCGTTAACAGATTGCAAGACGGAGAAATGACACTTCTCTCCGGCAGCACCGCAACTTTTAGCCGCCCGGTCAGTAGAGCTATCAAGAATCCTAGTCTCTAATGGGCTTAGTGAAGCTGATTGAGGTCTAGTGCCACAGGACGGCTCCCGACTCGCAGAACATGCTGCGAGAAGGAGAGCCGCAATGGCCAGCAGAGATCTCGTCATGTAGGCCTAACGCCTGAGTTAAGCCGCGTCGCGGAGCGACGTCGGCTTGAATGATTAGTTAGACCTTACCGGAAAGTACCGCCTGCCCTGCAACAGTGAGACTGACCTGCCACTGGTCCAGGACGTCTCGAGGGGACATTCCTGGATCAGCTGGGTAGCTGAAAGTGGCCAGACCGGCTTCTTTGAGGAGGTCTATGGCGCGGTCGAGGCTGATGTTGAGTTTGTCTTCGGCAGTTCGGCGGAACAGTTCTTGCTGCAGGTCGGGGCGAGTGAAGTACCCCGTGGCGGCGATAGCGTGGAGCAGTTCGTTTGCCGTGACTCGAGATGCCATTTGTGAGGTCTAACGCTTGAATTAAGCCGACCTGCGAAGCAGGTTCGGCTTGAATGAATGGTTAGGCCCCGACACGGCGGCCTGCTAGGTGAAAAACATAGCGACAAGAAGGCCCAGGCATACGACCACGAGAGCTTGCAGGACCCAACCCAAGATATGTTTGCGTAGCAGAAGCTTGCCGGAACCATAGGCAAGTGCGGCCAACAGAATGAGAAGAAGACCGGGAAAGACAGCCATAAGGCCGCCGTGGGAATCGCCGGGAAGCGGGTGCAATGGAGATGTTGCCAAGAAGACTCCCCATACGACAAGCGCAGCCGCCAGTACGAAGTCAGAGTAAGCAATTGCTCGCAAAAGACCGTGGTTTGTCTGCATAGGGGCCTAACGCCTGAGTTAAGCCGACCCGCGAAGCGGGTTCGGCTTGAATGAATTGTTAGGTGCGCGCCAACGCAGTCTCGATGCGCTCCGCCACCAACAAGTACTCGTTGCCCCATCCGCTGCTCAGGCTAACTTCCTGCGCCGGTCCTGTTGGAGCCACTAGCTGCCATAGATCCGGTACGGCTCCCCTGCGTAGCCATTCTAAGTGTTGGTCCATTTCTAACAAAGCAACCTCCTGGCTTGTCCAGCTAGACCAGGAGAAATCGTTATCGGGCCTTGCGAGAAGACCGCGTAGTTCCACGACCGCTTCTTGAAGTTGCGACAGAGTTTCCATGCGCACCTAACGCCTGAATTAAGCCGCGCCGCGAAGCGGCGTCGGCTTGAATGAATTGTTAGCTTGTAGCCATGACCAATGACCAGCCATGTCATGGCTCCGAGCAATTAGCGTCATAGACTGCTTGCCACAGCCGACGATTGCTAGCGGACAAGCCGGCCTCTACCGAGTCCGGATCCAGATGATCGGGAGTGTCAGGCTCAATCCGGGCGCCAGTGCTGCCAGAGTAGAACCTCTTGAAGCCGACATAAGCACCCATTTTGTTCTTGCCGTTCACCTCTCCGCAAAGAGCCTGATAGTTCTGCTTGAGGTTGCGGAACTGTGCGGTGGAAGGGTCGTAGAAGTCAGCGACTACCTGCTCCATCCATTGCTTTTTCTGCTTGTTCTTTCTATAGGCCTCGTTGCCAATGAACAATCCGACGATTGCTACGAGAACTAAAACAGCCACAACAAGCTTTTGAGACCCCTTCATCTTTGGTTCCCCGTTCTTTTGTACTCACCCCGCAACCGAGGATGCTTTTCTACAAGCTAACTGCTATTAGACCCCTCAAGCGGGGTGTTGCGCAGATTATGCATACATGCGTGCCGCGCTGTCAGATGGAACTTTCCGTTCCGGATCATGGTTTTGGCGCACAGCCGGGGGTGCCGGGGATGGATCACCCGCCGCGTTATGCGGCAGCCGTGTCATGGCCGGTGTTATGCGGCCCAAATGCGGGTGTAACGGGTTAATGCCGGCGCCGACCGGGGCCGAAGTGCGGGGCGCTCAGCCCGCGTACTGCAGCGGCACCCGCTTCACTGCGCACAGCAGGCGGTAGGCACTGGTCTGGCTGTGCGCCACGACCTGCGCGGCGGGGACCTGGGGACCCCAGAGTTCCACGCGGCCGCCGATGCCGGCCTGCGGGTGGCCGGTCAGGTCGACGGTAAGCATGTCCATCGAGACGCGGCCGACGAGACGGCCGGGGCGGCCGTCGATCGCCACGGGCGTGCCGTTGGCGGCGAATTGCGGATAGCCGTCGGCGTAGCCGAGGGCGACGACACCGATGCGGGTGGGTGCCTCGGTGACGAAGCGGGCGCCGTAGCCCACGGGTTCGCCGGCGGACAGTTCGCGCACGGCGATCACCTTCGATTCCAGCGTCATCACCGGGCGCAGGCGCGCAGCGATGTCGTGCGGCTGCGGGAACGGCGATACGCCGTACAGCATCAGGCCCGGGCGCGCCCAGTCGGCGCGCGCCTGCGGCCAGCCCAGCAGCGCCGGCGAGTTGCACACGCTGCTCTGGCCGGACAGGCCATCGGTGGCCGCGGCGAAGCTGGCCAGCTGCTCGGTGGTGCGTGCGCAGTCCAGCTCGTCGGCGCGGGCGAAGTGGCTCATCTTCACCATGTCGCGCACGTATGGCAGCGCGCGCAGGCGCTGCCAGGCATCGCGGTAGGCGGATGCATCGAGACCGACGCGGTGCATCCCCGAGTCCAGCTTCAGCCAGACATCGATCGGGCCAGGCAACGGCGTGCGTTCCAGCGCCTCGACCTGCCACGGCGCGTGGACCACGGTCCACAGGTCGTGGCGCACGATGAGCGGCAGTTCGTCGGCCTCGAAGAAGCCTTCCAGCAGCAGGATGGGTTTGCCGATGCCCGCCTCGCGCAGGGCGAGCGCTTCCTCGATGCAGGCGACCGCGAAGCCGTCGGCCTCCCCGTCCAGCGCGGCGGCGCAGCGCGCGGCGCCGTGGCCGTAGGCGTCGGCCTTGACCACCGCCAGCGCACGGCCGCCGCCCAGTTCGCGCGCCAGGCGGTAGTTGTGGCGCAGGGCGTCGAGGTCGATCAGGGCGCGGGCGGGACGCATGGAGCGGCGGGAATCCGGTGGATGGGAACGCGTGGGCGGGCAACGGAAAAGCGGAGAGTCGCTGGGTCCCCGCCTGCGCGGGGACGACGGTGGACTGATTGTCGCCGCGGGTGGGCGGAATTGTCGCTGCAGCGATTGATCGATTGTCGCTGGGGTCGAACAGGAGTGCCGCGACAGCCGTCGAACGGTCGCCGCTGCCGCGGCCGGCCCGCGGTCGCGGCCCTCAGCCGGCGATCGCCGGGATCGCCTCGCCGCCGTCCGCGGTTTCGCTGCGGCGGCCATAACGGGAGATGTCCAGGCCTTCGCTGCGGATCCGGGTGGGGCGGTGGGCGATGACGTCGGCCAGGTAGCGGCCCGAGCCGCACGCCATGGTCCAGCCCAGGGTGCCGTGGCCGGTATTGAGGAACAGGTTGCGCAGCGGCGTGGCGCCGACCACCGGCGTGCCGTCCGGGGTGGCCGGGCGCAGGCCGGTCCAGAACTCGGCGCGGACCAGGTCGCCGCCCGCCGGGTACAGGTCGCCGACCACCTTTTCCAGGGTGGCGCGGCGGCGCGGATCCAGCGACAGGTCGAAGCCGGACACCTCGGCCATGCCGCCGACCCGGATCCGGCGGTCGAAGCGGGTGATGGCGACCTTGTAGGTTTCGTCCAGCACGGTCGAATTGGGCGCCATCGCCGCATCGGTGATCGGGATGGTCAGCGAATAGCCCTTCAGCGGGTACACCGGCAGGCGCATGCCCAGCGGCCGGACCAGCTTCGGCGACCAGCTGCCCAGCGCCAGCACATAGCGGTCGGCGGTTTCGAGCTTGCCGTCGATGCGCACACCGGTGACGCGGTCGCCGTCGGATTCGATCGCCTCGATGGTGGCGCCGTGGCGGAACTCCACGCCGCGCATCTTCGCCAGCGCGGCGAGGCGCTCGCAGAACAGCTGGCAGTCGCCGGTCTGGTCGCCGGGCAGGCGCAAGCCGCCGACCAGCTTGTCGGCGGCGGCGGCCAGCGCCGGTTCGACCCGGGCGATGCCGGCGCGGTCGAGCACTTCATAGGGCACGCCGGCCTCCTGCAGCACGGCGATGTCGCGCGCGGCGGCGTCGAGCTGGGCCTGGGTGCGGAACAGCTGGGTGGTGCCCAGGCGCCGGCCCTCCCAGGTCAGGCCGGTCTCGGCGCGCAGTTCGTCCAGGCAGTCGCGGCTGTATTCGGCCAGGCGGACCATGCGCTCCTTGTTCACCGCGTAACGCGAGGCGGTGCAGTTGCGCAGCATCTGCGCCAGCCACAGGTACTGCTCCGGATCGAACGTGGGCCGGATCGCCAGCGGCGCGTGCTTCTGGAACAGCCACTTGATCGCCTTGAGGGGCACGCCCGGCGCGGCCCACGGCGAGGCATAGCCCGGGGAGATCTGCCCGGCGTTGGCATAGCTGGTCGCGCGCGCCGGACCCGGCTCGCGATCGACCACGGTCACCTCGAAACCGGCGTTGGCCAGGTACCACGCACTGGTCACGCCGATCACGCCACTGCCAAGAACCAGAACCCGCTGCATCGCACGACCCTCGATTTAGGCGCTTCCACTGGATGAACAGGGAAACTGCCGGCAAGGCGCGCAGTATATTGGCGATTATCCGGTTGTTTTTTCTTATTTTTCTGCATGTTAAGGTGGATTTTCCTTAACAACCGGGTTCCGGATGGAGGTTTCCCATGACCGAACGCCCCACCCGCGCCCGCCCCGAGCGGGTCGCCCGCGACCTGGACCGGATCGACCGGCACATCCTGCGCATCCTCCAGGCCGAGGGCCGCATCTCGTTCACCGAACTGGGCGAGCGCGTGGGCCTGTCGACCACGCCGTGCACCGAGCGCGTGCGCCGGCTGGAACGCGACGGGGTGATCGAGGGCTACCACGCCCGCCTCAACCCGCAGGCGCTGAAGGCCGGGCTGCTGGTGTTCGTGGAGATCAGCCTGGCCTACAAGTCCGGCGATATCTTCGAGGAGTTCCGCCGCGCGGCGCTGAAGCTGCCCAACGTGATGGAATGCCACCTGATGTCCGGCGACTTCGACTACCTGATCAAGGCGCGCATCTCGGAAATGGCCTCGTACCGCAAACTGCTGGGCAGCAGCCTGCTGACCCTGCCGCACGTGCGCGAGTCCAAGAGCTACATCGTGATGGAGGAGGTGAAGGAGACGCTGGCGCTGGCGATCCCGGACTGACCGCACCGCCGCCGCGTGCATCTGTAGGAGCCGGTCTTGCCGGCGACACGGGCGCCGGGACTACGGGGAAGTCGCCCGTGCCGACGGCACCGGGTCGCCGGCAAGACCGGCTCCTACAACGAAGCGAGGAGCCTTCCTTGCCGGTGCGTACAAACGACATCGGCGGCCGTGGCCGCCGATGTCGTCCGATCTCCGGGATCGTTTCGCCTCAGTCGGCCCAGCGCATCGCCGAGGCGGTCTTCGGCAACACCTGCGCCGACAGCGGCCGGTCCTGCTCGAGCAGGTCGATGGCGTTGGCCAGGATCGCCGCCGCCTCGCGCTGCAGCGGATCGGGACGCTTCTCGGCGGCCTTCTCGCGCGCGGCGTCCTTGACCACGTCGCGTTCGCTGGCGGTCAGGCCATCGTCGGTCTCGTCGGCCAGCGGATCCAGGTCCAGGCCCTTCTCCTTGCGGATCGCCTGGCGCTCCTTGCGCTGCGTTTCCTGGCGGTCGCGCTCGGCGCGGCGCTCGGCCTCGTTGAGCGAGAGGTATTTCTTGGCCGCCTCGGCGCGGTAGCGGGTCACGTCCTCGCTCCACCACTGGAACTCCAGGTCGTCGGCGATGCGCGCCTCGTGCATCTTCTGCAGCTGCGGCAGCAGCGGCGCGAAGTTGCCGTAGCGGGCGTGCGGCACCGCCGCGATGCGGGTCCACGGCAACGCGTTGTCGTAGGTGCTCTCGCCGAACTCGCCGGCGTCCACGCTCAGCGGATAGGCGATGTCCGGGACCACGCCCTTGTTCTGGGTGCTGCCGCCGTCGGCGCGGAAGAACTGGGCGATGGTCAGCTTGACCTGGCCATAGCGCGGGCCCTCGCCGGCCGCCGGCCAGCGGTCCAGGTCCAGCAGGTTCTGCACGGTGCCCTTGCCGAAGGTGGTCTCGCCGATGATCAGCGCGCGGCCGTAGTCCTGCATCGCGCCGGCGAAGATCTCCGAGGCCGAGGCCGAACCGCGGTTGACCACCACCGCCAGCGGGCCTTCCCACGCCACGCCGGCCTGGCTGTCGCTGTAGACCTGCACGCGGCCGCCGGATTCGCGCTGCTGCACCACCGGGCCCTGGTCGATGAACAGGCCGGTCAGCTGCACCGCCTCGTCCAGCGAACCGCCGCCGTTGTTGCGCAGGTCCAGGACCACGCCGTCCACGCCCTTGGCCTTGAACTCGCCCAGCAGGCGCGCCACGTCGCGGGTGGCGGAGGTGTAGTCGCTGCCGTTGCGGCGGCGGCCCTCGAAGTCCTGGTAGAAGGTCGGCAGCTCGATCACGCCGATCAGGCGCGCGGGCATGTCGCCGTGCGCCGGGATGGTGTAGGTCTTGCTCTTGGCCGCCTGCTCGGCCAGCTGCACGCGCTGGCGGGTGATGGTCACCGTGCGGTGTTCGCCGTCGATGCCGCTCTCGGCCGGCACGTATTCCAGCCGCACCTGGGTACCCTTGGTGCCGCGGATCTTGGCGACCACGTCGTCGATGCGCCAGCCGATCACGTCCTCGACCGGACCGGACTTGCCCTGGCCGACGCCGACGATGCGGTCGCCGGCCTTCAGCGTGCCGTCCATCGAGGCCGGTCCGCCGGGGATGATCTCGCGGATCACGATCAGGTCGTCCTGGCGCTGCAGCTGCGCGCCGATGCCTTCCAGCGACAGCGACATGGCCTGGTTGAAGTTCTCGGCGCTGCGCGGGTCGAAGTAGTCGGTGTGCGGATCGACCGAGGCGGTATAGGCGTTGAGGAACAGCGCGAACACGTCCTCGCCCTTGAGCTCGTTCACCGAACGGGCGACCTGCTGGTAGCGCTTGTCCAGGGTGGTGCGGATCTCCGCCGGCTCCTTGCCGGCCAGCTTCAGGCGCAGCCAGTCGTTCATCACCGACTTGCGCCACTGGTCGTCGAGCGCGGCGTCGTCGGCCGCCCACGGCGCCTTCTCGCGGTCGTATTCCCAGCGCTCGTCGCCGGTGAAGTCGAAGTCCTTCTTCAGCAGCCCGCGCGCGAAGTCCACGCGCTGGTCCACGCGCTGGCGGTAGACCGCGAAGATCGCGTAGGCCGCGGACGGGTCGCCCTGGCGCACGGCGTCGCCCAGGCTGCCCTTGTAAGGTGCGAAGCGGGCGATGTCGGCGGCGGTGAAGAACTGCTTGTTGCCGTCCAGCGCCTCCAGGTAGCGGCGGAAGATGTCTTCCGACAGGGCCTGGTCGGCCGGCCGCGGGCGGTAGGCCAGGCGGCTGTCCGACAGCGCGCCGTAGACCATCTGCGAAATGGTGGACTGGTCAGCGGTCGGTGCGAGGGCCACCTGGTCGTCGCCGCCGGCGCGCGCCAGCAGGACGAACGGGGCGGCCAGCAGCAGGGCGAACAGGGGCAGGGAGAATCGACGCTTCATGTAGGGGGACTCATGGCCGGCAAGGGCCGGTCGGGGACGGGCTGTACGGGGATCTGACCGCGGTGCGGTGCCGGAAGTTGCAGGCACCGCGGCGGACGGTCAGTTTCAGGCTAGCGGCTGGGGCGTAGGGAAAAGTGAACGGTCCGCCTCCGGTGGCCCGTCGTTCAGGCCGCCACCCCGGCGCCCGCCGCCTGGCGGTCAGCGTGGTAGGACGAACGGACCATGGGGCCGGAGGCGACGTGGCTGAACCCCAGCCCGTAGCCGTACAGCTCCAGTTCCTTGTATTCGTCCGGCGTCCAGTAGCGCATCACCGGGTGGTGGTGCGCGGTCGGCTGCAGGTACTGGCCGATGGTGACCATGTCCACGTCGTGCGCGCGCAGGTCGCGCAGGGTGGCCTGCACCTGCTCCATGGTCTCGCCCAGGCCGAGCATGATCCCGGACTTGGTCGGGATGGCCGGGTGCTGCGCCTTGAACTGCCGCAGCAGGGTCAGCGACCACTGGTAGTCCGCGCCGGGACGCACGTTGCGGTACAGGTCCGGGACAGTCTCGATGTTGTGGTTGAACACGTCCGGCGGGTTCTGCGCCAGGATCTCCAGCGCCCGCTCCATGCGACCCTTGCCGCGGAAATCGGGGGTGAGGATCTCGATGCGGGTTCCGGGGGCGCGTTCGCGGATGGCGGCGATGCAGTCGACGAAGTGCTGGGCGCCGCCGTCGCGCAGGTCGTCGCGGTCCACGCTGGTGACCACCACGTACTTCAGGCCCATGTCGGCGACGGTGTTGCCCAGGCTGGCCGGCTCGTTCGGATCCGGCGGCCTGGGCCGGCCGTGGGCCACGTCGCAGAACGAACAGCGGCGGGTGCAGACCTCGCCCAGGATCATGAAGGTCGCGGTGCCGTGGCCGAAGCACTCGTGGATGTTCGGGCAGCTGGCTTCCTCGCAGACCGTGACCAGGCGGTTCTCGCGCAGCTTGGCCTTGAGGTTGGCCACGGCATTGCCCGAGGGGATGCGCACCCGGATCCACGAGGGCTTGCGCAGCACCGGTGCGTCGGTGAACTGCACCGGCGAGCGGTGGATCTTGTCGCCGCCCAGCTGCTTCGTGCCCATCTGGAGCGTGCCCGCCTGCAGCGGCGCCTGCGGCGCGGCCGGTTCGGACAGGACCTGGAGCGGGATGGTGCGGGGGGCGGACGCGGTCATGGCGCCTATTGTAGGCCGCGGGCGGGCGGGACGCCCGGCGGCGGCGGTTCCGGCGCTGCAACGCTGGCGGCGGCGAATGGAACGGCAGACGCGCAGGCCAAGGCCTCTCGGGCCTGAAGCAAGAGCGTCGGCTTCGGACGGGACCGTTTTGCCTATGGGCCTGAAGCCAAGAGCGTCGGCTTCGGCGGGGCCGTTTTACCTGTTGGGCCTGAAGCCAAGAGCGTCGGCTTCGGCGGGGGCCGCCGCACCCTGGGGGGTCTGGCGCATCGCTCGGCTCCGCCGTCCATGGCTCCGACGAGCGAGCGCAGGCCATCCCTGGCCTGCTTGCGCCACACCCCCAGGGCACGACGTCCTTCGCGACGGGCAGGGTCGTGGCTTCGTTCGATGAAAAGCCAGTGGCCAGGCGAAGGCAGGACGCAGCAACGCACCGCATCGCCGGCAACGACCAATCCCCCTCGTCCCCGCGCAGGCGGCTGTAGGAGCCCGTCTTGCGGGCGACAAGAGCCTCGGAATCACGGGGGCGTCGCCTGTGCCGACGGCACCCGTCGGAATCATGAAGG
>Ga0160451_100974_pt1 | contig 10851 bp, 7 predicted proteins | sample HID1975M_E1MG_FD_108270 | JGI IMG/M metagenome (GOLD analysis project Ga0160451, IMG submission 108270) | Enriched soil microbial communities from UW Madison campus, WI, USA - HID1975M_E1 MG | ecosystem: Environmental > Terrestrial > Soil > Unclassified | place: USA: Madison, Wisconsin | collected... | reverse complement strand
GTTTCACCGGCACCAAGAATCGATCGACGAACACCGGGTGGTCAAAAAACACGCCTCAGTTCACCAACGCGCGCTGCACCTCACCCACCGTCCCCGCCAGGCTGTTCAGATGCAAACTCAACACCCGCTCCACCGGCGCCTGGTCCAGCGGCCAATGCAGCGCAATGCTGCCCGCCAACCGCCCCTCCACCCGCACCGGCAAGGCAATCGCGCGGATCAGAAACGGCAACCGCACCGGGTACTCCCAAAACCCTTCGGTCCGCTGCCCAAAGCCTTTGTGCACATCCGCCTCGATATCGCGCAACAGCGCATCACCGCCCACCGGCTCATGTGCCGCCAAGCGCTGCACCTCGTCCGCCGCCAGCTCCTTCAGGCAAGCCCGGCCCATCGCCGAATGAAACAGGCTGGCATGGTGCCCGACGATCTGGCAGTTGACCGGGTAGCGCTTGCGCAGCACCTGCGGGATGGCGCTTTCCATCACCTCCAGCCGCTCACCGTCAAAACACGACAGGTCCGCCACCAGGCCAGTACGCTCGCTTAGCTCAAGCAACAGCGGCGCGGCGCTTTCCACCAGCTGGCGCTTGAAGCGCTGCTGGCGGTCGCCGAACAGGCGCCGGGCGCACAAGCGGTAACGCCGGTCGCTCAGGCCACGGTAAACCCAGCCCTGCTCCTGCAGGGTGGCCAGCATGCGCGACACCGTGGCCTTGGGCAGCGTGGTCAGGTAATGCAATTCTTCCAGCCCCAGCGCCTGGTGCTCGCCGAGCAACTCGACGATGGCCAGCGCCCGCTCCACCGAGCGCACGCCGCCGCTCTCTGCCGTAGTACCCATGGGTTCGACCTCCCTGTCTGTGCGTGGATGGTCATCATGCCCAGCAAGATACGGGCCTGCCCAGGGTTTTCAGCGCGCCAGCAGGCACATCGGCGGCTGCCGCGCCACCCAGCGGGTCAGCTGCTCATGGGCAAAAGCCAACTGCAGCACGGCATGGTCGGCCTGCGCCGGGCCTATGATCTGCAGGCCCATCGGCAGCCCTGCGCCATTGAAGCCCACCGGCACGCTCATGCTCGGCAGGCCGGCCAGGGTCGGCCCGATCACCACCTCCATCCAACGGTGATAGGTGTCCATCACCTGCCCGCCGACCACCTTCGGCCACGGCTCGGCTGCGTCGAAAGGGAACACCTGGGCAGACGGCAACAGCAGGTAATCGTAACGCTGGAACAACGTATTCAACGCCTGGTACCAGGCGCTGCGGTCGAGCGAGGCGTTGTAGATGGCCGCTGCCGTCAACCGCAGCCCGCCCTCCACCTCCCACTGCGCCTCGGGCTTGAGCAAGGCGCGCTTGCCGGGGTCGGCGTAGGCCGCGCCCAGGTTGCCGTGCACCAGGAAGTGGCGGTGGGTGAGCCAGCATTGCCACAATCGCGCCAGGTCGAAACCAGGCTGGCACGCCTCGACCTCGCAGCCCAGCTCGGCGAAGTCGGCCAGCGCCGCTTCGCACAGGCCCAGCACACCGTCATCCATCGGCAGGTAGCCGTCGAAGTTGCCCAGCCACCCTACCCGCACCCCCTTGAAGTCGCGTTGCAGCCCGGCTGCAAAATCGCGGGGGCCGTCACTCAGTGACAACGGCACCCGAGGGTCATGCCCCGCCTGTACCGACAGCAACCGTGCCACGTCCGTCACCGTGCGCCCCATCGGCCCCTCGGTGGCCAGCTGCTGCATGAACAGCTCCGGCGTCGGCCCATAGGGCACCCGCCCGCGCGAAGGGCGCAAGCCGTACACGTTGTTGAACGCCGCCGGGTTGCGCAGCGAGCCCATCATGTCGCTGCCATCGGCCACCGGCAGCAAGCGCATGGCCAGCGCCGCTGCCGCGCCGCCGCTGCTGCCGCCCGCCACCCGGCTGTGGTCGTAGGCATTGGTGGTGGTGCCGAACAGCGTGTTGTAGCTCTGCGACCCCAGGCCGAACTCCGGCACATTGCTTTTGCCAACGATGATCGCCCCGCTCGCCCGCACCCGCGCCACGCTGACGGCATCGTGCGCCGGCACCTGCTCGGCGAACAGCGGCGAACCCAGCGTGGTGCGCAGGCCCGCCGTGGCCGCCAGGTCCTTGATAGCCTGCGGCATGCCATGCATCCAGCCACACGACGCACCGCGCGCGAGCTCCCGGTCACGTTCATCGGCCTCTGCCAGCAGAAGCTCGCCCTCGCGCAGCGACACCAGTGCATTCACCTGCGGGTTGAAGCGCTCGATATGCCCCAGGTACGCCCACATCACCTCACGGCACGACAACTGGCGAGCATGGATCGCCTGGGACAGCGCCTCGGCATCGAGGGCGACGATCGGGTCGATGGCTAACAGGTTCACGGTTTGACTCCAAGGTTGAAGGCCACAGGTTTGCCGGCGCGCGGCGCCTCTTTCAGGCAATAGGTGCCCAGCAGCGTCAGCAGGCAGGCGAACAGCACGTAGAACGACGGCGCCACCGGGGTGCCGAGCACCTTGCTCAGCCAGGTGACGATCAGCGGGGCGAAGCCGCCGAACACCATCACCGCCACGTTGTAGGCCACCGACACGCCGGTGGAACGCACTTCGATCGGGAACTGCTCGGCCAAGGCAGTGGGCGCCGGGCCGAAGAACCCGCCGATGGCGGTGCACAGCAGCAGCTGCATCACCAGCAGGCGTTCGATCGACGGCGCCGCGGCCACCCACACGTACAGCGGGTAGACCATCACGAAGAACGCCAGGGTGAAGGCCATCAACACCGGCCGGCGACCGAGCCGGTCCGACAGCGCGCCGGCCAGTGGAATCACCACGGTCATCAGCCCCACAGCCAACATTTGCACCAGCAGTACCTGGTCCAGCGGCAGGCCAAGGTTCTTGTGGGCGAAGGTCGGCATGTTCACCAGCACCACGTAGAACGACACGGTGGCCCCACAGGCCAGCCCCATCGACACCAGCAAGCTGCGCCGATGCTCACGCAGTACCTGCCACAGGCTCGGCGCCTGGCCCTTGGCCTGCTTGCGCGCTTCGAGGAATTCCTCGGGCTCTTCCATGTGCTTGCGAATCCACATCCCCACCGGCCCGATCAGCAAGCCGATCACGAACGGGATACGCCAGCCCCAGCTGTCCAGCGCCTGCGGCGTGCACAGGTGGGTCACCAGCGCGACCATCGCCGCCCCCGAAAACACCGCCAGGCACTGCCCCACCAGTTGCCACGAGCCATACAGGCCCTTGCGATGGGCCGGCGCGCTTTCCACCAGAAACGCCGTGGCGCTGGCGTATTCCCCGCCCGTGGCGAAGCCCTGCAGCATGCGCGCGACCACGATCAGCAGCGGCGCCCCCATGCCGATGGCCAGGTAGCTGGGCGCAAAGGCAATCATCGCGATCGACACCGTCATCAGCCGGATGATCAGCTGCATCGCCGCCTTGCGCCCCTTGCGGTCAGAATAGATACCCAGCAGCACGCCCCCCACCGGGCGCATGAAAAAGCCCACGCCGAAGGTGGCCAGAGCCATCAGCAGCGACGCGTACTCGTCGTCGGAAGGGAAAAACTGGCGGGCGATGATGCTCGCCAGAAAGCCGTACACGATAAAGTCGTACCACTCCAGGGCATTACCGATGACCGCCGCGACCACTTGCCGGGTACGCGACGCGCCTGTGTGTGAAGTCTGCATGCGGAACACTCCATCAATCTGTTGGCCAGAAACGGTTCAAGTGATCGCCCAGGCGCGGTCGCGCCCGGGTTCCAGCGGCAGTCGTCAATGAAGGGGTCAGGCGGGCTTGAGCCAGCGCTCGGTCAGCGCGCCCCAGTAGGCAGCGCCGGTCAGCAGGATGTCGTCGTTGAAGTCGTAGGCCGGGTTATGCACCATCGGCCGCTTCTCGCCATTGCCGATGAACAGGTAAGCGCCCGGGCAGCGCTGCAGCATCCAGGCGAAGTCCTCGCTGCCCATCAGCTTGCGGGTGTTGCCGTCCACCGCCTCGGCGCCGAGCAGCTCGACCCCGACCTGGTGGGCGAAGGCGTTTTCTGCGGCATGGTTGACCAGCACCGGGTACGCCGGGCGATGCTCGATGCTGGCGGTGCAGCCATAGCTCTGCGCCTGGCTGACGATGATCGCCTGCACCCGCGCCAAGGTCTGCGCCCGCACCTCGGCGTTCAGCGCACGCAAACTCAAGCGCAACAGCGCCTGCTGCGGGATCACATTGGCCGCCTCGCCCGCCTGCAGCGCGCCGACCGTCACCACCGCCGCCTCCTGCGCATCGATATTGCGCGCCACCACCGTTTGCAGCGCCATCACCACACTGGCCGCTGCGACCAGCGGGTCGACGGTCAAATGCGGCATCGAGCCATGCCCGCCAACACCTTCGATGGTCACCGTGAGCAAGTCTTGCGAGGCCATCATCGGCCCCTCACGAAACCCCAGGTGCCCCGCCGGCAGCCCCGGCATGTTGTGCATGCCGAACAACGCGTCACACGGGAAGCGCTCCAGCAGCCCATCGGCCAGCATCGCCTCGGCGCCGCCCTGGCCCTCCTCGGCCGGCTGGAAGATCAGCGTCAACGTGCCATCGAACTGCCGCGTCGCCGCCAGGTAACGCGCCGCACCCAGCAGCATGGTGGTATGCCCGTCATGGCCGCAGGCGTGCATGCAGCCTTGGTGGCGGCTGCTGTAGGCAGCGCCGGTGGCCTCATGGATCGGCAGTGCGTCCATGTCTGCGCGCAGGCCGAGTTTGCGCGGGCTGCTGCCATTGCGCAGCACGCCGACAACGCCGGTCTTGCCGATGCCGGTGTGCACTTCATAGCCCCATTCCTTGAGCAACTGGGCGACCAGGGCCGAAGTGCGGCTTTCTTCAAAACCCAGTTCGGGGTGAGCGTGGATGTCGTGGCGGATGGCGTGCAGGTCGCTGGCCACGTCGTTGAGCCAGGCCAGGATGTGCTGGTGTTGCTGCATGGGGAATCTCCTCGCGCGGGTGGGTCCCGTTCTTGTTGTTCGCTTCGAGATCACGACGGGGAAGGCAGGTCGTGCTTGGCGACAGATAAGCGCGAGTGGGGCGGGAGTACAACGGAATGTGGTTTCACGTGGTGGAACCGATCTACCAGAAATGATTGTAGAGCGCGTACCCGCACGACAGCACAGAGGCGATCAAGATGACCCCGGAAATGCGCCGCCCTTCATAGATGTGGCTCCAGGGCACCACGTGTACCAGCCGTTCTGGCGGCACGCTTTTCAGAAAGCGGTGGCGGATGATGAAGTACGTAATGCTGATGACGGGGTAAATGAACACGGCTATCAGAACAGCATCGAGGCCTCCAAAAAGCGCCAGGAACGCCGGGGTGAACAGGTAGGCGCATTTCACCCAGAAGTCCAGTTCAACAAGGTAGTCGTGCACTTCAGCGCCGGGGTGCGGTGCTTTTTTCTTTGGTTTGCGCGTCCTTGCGGGCACTTGAAAAATCTCCTTGTTACCTCTTGGTGCGCGTCGGCACGCACCGCCAGGTTGACTCAAGCTAACAGCTGACAGGGCCAGAACTATAATGGGCCAACAGCCCCCTTGTCATGGACATCGGCCGCTCTGCGCGCCGCGTGCGCCCTTGGCGATGCAAATCCTGCTAACTTGAGCCTTTACCCGCCGCCAAGGACCGCCCCATGCCGCCACGCCACCCCACCCCTTCCGGCTTCGTTCGCGTACGTGGCGCCCGTGAGCACAACCTCAAGAACGTCGACGTCGACATCCCCCGCGACGCGTTGGTGGTGTTCACCGGGGTGTCCGGCTCGGGCAAGTCCTCGCTGGCGTTCTCCACGCTCTACGCCGAAGCCCAGCGCCGCTACTTCGAATCGGTCGCGCCGTATGCCCGGCGCCTGATCGACCAGGTCGGCGTGCCGGACGTGGACGCCATCGAGGGGTTGCCGCCGGCCGTGGCCCTGCAACAGCAACGCGGTACCCCCAGCGCGCGCTCGTCGGTGGGCAGCGTCACCACGCTGTCCAGCTCGATCCGCATGCTCTACTCCCGCGCTGGCAGCTACCCGGCCGGGCAGCCGATGCTGTATGCCGAGGACTTTTCACCGAACACACCGCAAGGCGCCTGCCCCGAATGCCACGGCCTCGGCCGGGTGTACGAGGTGACCGAAGCGACCATGGTACCTGACCCATCGCTGACCATCCGTGAACGGGCGGTGGCGGCCTGGCCGATGGCCTGGCAGGGGCAGAACCTGCGCGACATCCTGGTGACACTGGGGTATGACGTGGATGTGCCCTGGCATGACCTGCCGCAAGCGCAACGCGACTGGATTCTCTACACCGAAGAGACACCCACCGTGCCGGTGTACGCTGGCCTCACCCCGGCGCAGACCCGCACCGCACTGAAGCGCAAGCTCGAACCCAGCTACCAGGGCACGTTCAGCGGCGCACGACGCTATGTAATGCACACCTTCATGCATTCGCAGAGCGCGCAGATGCGCAAGCGCGTGTCGCAGTTCATGCGCCCCAGCCCTTGCCCGCTGTGCCAAGGCAAGCGCCTGAAGCGTGCAGCGCTGGACGTGACCTTCGCCGGGCGCGACATCGGCGAATTGTCGCGGCTGCCGTTGCAGGCGCTGGCCGAGGTGTTGCGCACGGTGGCTGCCCCCGGCTACCTGGAGCAGCACGAAGACACCCTCACGCTGGAAAAGCGCCTGGCTGCCCAGCGCATTGCCCACGAGCTGCTGGAACGCATCGCCCCGCTGCTTGACCTGGGCCTCGGTTACCTTGCCCTGGAGCGCAGCACGCCGACGCTTTCCTCGGGCGAGTTGCAGCGGCTGCGCCTGGCCACCCAGCTCAACTCGCAGCTGTTCGGCGTGATCTATGTGCTCGACGAACCCTCTGCCGGCTTGCACCCGGCCGACAGCGAAGCGTTGTTCGGCGCCTTGCAACGGCTCAAGCAGGCCGGCAACTCGGTGTACGTGGTGGAGCACGACATGGACACCATGCGCCGCGCCGACTGGTTGGTGGATGTCGGCCCCGCGGCCGGTGAACATGGCGGGCAGGTGCTGTACAGCGGCCCGCCGGCAGGCCTGGCCGAGGTCGAGGCGTCACGCACCCGCGCCTACCTGTTTGCCGCGCCGCAGCCAGCCGCGCGGGTGCCACGCCAGCCGCAGGGCTGGCTGCAGCTGGACGGCATCACCCGCAATAACCTCGACAACCTCAGCGCAGCGTTCCCGCTGGGTTGCTTCACCTCGGTCACCGGCGTTTCCGGGTCGGGCAAGTCGAGCCTGGTCAGCCAGGCCTTGCTGGAGCTGGTGGGTGCCCACCTGGGCCATGCCGAACAGCGGGCCGAGCCAGAGGAGCAGAACCTCGAGGATGAACCCGAGCAAACCAGCAGCGGGCGCGTGAGCGCGGGGCTTGAGCAGGTCAAGCGGCTGGTGCAGGTGGACCAGAAACCCATCGGCCGCACGCCGCGTTCCAACCTGGCCACCTACACCGGGTTGTTCGACCATGTGCGCAAGCTGTTTGCCGCCACCGAGCAAGCCAAAGCCTGCGGTTTCGATGCCGGGCGGTTCTCGTTCAACGTCGCCAAGGGCCGCTGCGAAAACTGCGAGGGCGAAGGCTTCGTCAGCGTCGAGCTGTTGTTCATGCCCAGCGTCTACGCGCCCTGCCCGACCTGCCACGGCGCACGCTACAACCCCGAAACCCTGGCCGTGACCTGGCAGGGCATGAACATCGCCGACGTGCTGCAGCTCACCGTCGACCAGGCATTGCAGGTGTTCACCGAACAGCCGCCGGCGCGGCGCTGCCTGCAGGTGCTGCAGGACATCGGCCTGGGTTACCTGCGCCTGGGCCAGCCGGCCACCGAGCTGTCCGGCGGTGAAGCGCAGCGCATCAAGCTGGCCACCGAGCTGCAACGCATGGCCCGCGGTGCCACGTTGTATGTGCTGGACGAGCCAACCAACGGGCTGCACCCGCAGGACATCGATCGCTTGCTGGTGCAGTTGAACCGCCTGGTCGAGGGCGGGCACAGCGTGGTGGTGGTCGAGCATGACATGCGCGTGGTGGCGCAGAGTGACTGGGTGATCGATATCGGGCCGGGGGCTGGGGATTCGGGGGGGACGGTGGTGGTGAGTGGTACGCCGGATGTCGTTGCCCAGTGCGGTGATAGCCGCACGGCTGAGTTCCTGGCCAGAGTGCTCTAGCGTCGGTACTGGCCCTATCGCGGGCAAGCCCGCTCCTACAAGAACCTGTAGGAGCGGGTTTACCCGCGATAGGGCCGTTGTTGTCGCAACATCTTCGGCAGGTCAAATCCTTCCTATACTGCCAAAGGCATCCCCAAATGCCATCTGCCCAAAAGCGTGCAAAACCTCACACAACAACAATCGAGGTGGCAAATGGTCTGGCAGCAAATCTACGACCCGTTCGCAAGCCCTGTGCTCTCCACCCTCATGGCCGCCGTCCCGGTGGTGGTGATGCTGGCAGCGCTGGCCTTCTTCCATATAAAAGCCCACATCGCCGCCCTGCTCGCCCTGGGCTCGGCGCTGTTGATCTCGATCGTCGCCTTCGGCATGCCCGCCAGCATGGCCGGTTCGGCGGCGCTGTACGGCGCCGCCAACGGGCTGCTGCCGATCGGCTGGATCGTGCTCAACATCATCTTCCTGCACCGGCTCACCACCGAGAACGGCTCGTTCAAGGTGCTGCAGGACTCCCTGGCGCGCATTACCGACGACCGCCGCCTGCAACTGCTGCTGATCGCCTTCTGCTTCGGCGCCTTCTTCGAGGGTGCGGCGGGCTTTGGCACACCGGTGGCGGTGACCGGGGCCATCCTGATCGGCCTGGGCTTCTCGCCGCTGGCGGCCTCGGGCCTGGCGCTGATCGCCAACACCGCACCGGTGGCCTTTGGCGCGCTGGGTACGCCGATCATCACCTTGGCCAAGGTGACCGGGCTGGATGAAATGGAGCTGTCGGCGATGGTCGGCCGGCAACTGCCGTTCTTTTCGGTGATCGTGCCGTTCTGGCTGATCTGGGCCTTTGCCGGCTGGCGCAAGATGCTCGAAGTGTGGCCGGCGATCCTGGTGGCCGGGGTCAGCTTTGCGGTGCCGCAATTCGTGGTCTCCAACTACCACGGCCCGATGCTGGTGGACGTGATCGCCGCACTGATTTCCATGGCCTGCCTGACCGGCTTTCTACGCGTGTGGAAGCCGGCCACTGTGCATACCTCGGCGGCGCTGACCGGGCGTGTCGACAACTCCAAGGTCGAACCCGACGACCGGCCGGGCGCCACCACCACGTTTACCCAGACAGACCAGCGCAGCGTGCTGAAGGCCTGGATGCCGTGGATCATCCTCACCGTGTTCGTGTTCGCCTGGGGCACGGCGAGCTTCAAGAACCTCTTCGACACCCGTGCGGCGCTCGACCCGGCCAGCGGCGTGGCTATGCTCGACCCGCAAGGCAAACCATTGCGAGAGGCCAACCCGGTGTTCGCGCCGGTGTTCACCTTCGACGCCATCCACCAGCAGATAGAAAAGGTGCCGCCGGTGGTGGCCACGCCGAAGAAAGAAGACGCCCAGTACAAGTTCACCTGGTTCACCGCCACCGGCAGCGGCATCTTCCTGGCGGCGATCCTCGGTGGGCTGCTGATGGGCTACTCGCCGCTGGAGCTGGGCCGCCAGTACCTGCGTACGTTGTGGGTGGTGCGCTATTCACTGATCACCATCGTCGCCATGCTCGCGCTGGGCTTTCTCACGCGGTATTCAGGCCTGGATGCGACCATGGGCCTGGCGTTCGCCGCAACCGGCATCTTCTACCCGATGTTCGGCACCTTGCTGGGCTGGCTGGGTGTGGCCCTGACGGGTTCCGACACTGCCTCCAACGTGCTGTTCGGCGGGTTGCAACGGGTGACTGCCGAACAACTGGGGCTCAGCCCGGTGCTGATGGCGGCGGCCAACAGCTCTGGCGGGGTGATGGGCAAGATGGTCGATGCGCAGTCCATCGTCGTGGCCTCCACCGCTACCCGCTGGTACGGGCATGAAGGTGAAATCCTGCGCTATGTGTTCTTCCACTCGATCATTCTGGCGATCCTGGTGGGTTGCCTGGTGACGTTGCAGGCGTATGTGGCGCCGTTCACCTCGATGGTGGTGGGTGGTTGATTCGCTGAGCCAACACTGGCCCTATCGCCGGCAAGCCGGCTGCCACAGGTTCACCACAGGTCAAGAACCAAGGGGTGCCTGTGGAGCCGGCTTGCCGGCGATAGGGCCGGCAAGTAAAGTCTGCGCCATGGACAAATACGCCCCCCGCCAGTGGCTCCCGCACGAAAAGCCCAGCCTGCCCGGCTCACCTTCGACGCCCTTGCATTCCCCGGCCAAACGCCTGGCCTTCGGCGTGGTCGGGCTGCTGGTGGCAATCACCGGCGGGCTGGGCAACGCGCTGGTCACCGCCAACCTGGTGTTCCTGCAAGGCGCCCTTGGCGCGACCACTGCGGAAATGGCCTGGTTGCCCGCGGCCTACGTGATGACCAACGTGTCGATCAACCTGCTGTTGGTCAAGTTTCGCCAGCAATTCGGCCTGCGCGCGTTCACCGAAGTGTTCCTGGTGCTGTACGCGCTGGTCACCTTCGCCCACCTGTTCGTCAATGACCTCAACTCGGCCATCGCCGTGCGGGCGGCCCACGGCATGGTTGGCGCCGCACTGAGTTCGCTGGGGCTGTACTACATGATCCAGGCGTTCCCGGCGCAGTGGCGGCTCAAGGCGATGGTGCTGGGCCTTGGCGCCTCGCAGCTGGCGCTGCCGTTGGCACGGATCTTCTCCGAAGACCTGCTGCAGATCGCCGAGTGGCGCGGCCTGTACCTGTTCGAACTGGGCCTGGCGCTGGCCGCGCTGGGGTGCGTGCTGATGCTCAAGCTGCCCCC
>Ga0160451_100960_pt1 | contig 10970 bp, 12 predicted proteins | sample HID1975M_E1MG_FD_108270 | JGI IMG/M metagenome (GOLD analysis project Ga0160451, IMG submission 108270) | Enriched soil microbial communities from UW Madison campus, WI, USA - HID1975M_E1 MG | ecosystem: Environmental > Terrestrial > Soil > Unclassified | place: USA: Madison, Wisconsin... | reverse complement strand
CGAGGTTGCCGATCGGCGTGGCGACGATGAACAGCGTTCCTGCGGGCATCCGGTGGGCTTCCTTCGGCAAGGGTAGAATCGTAGCCGGTTTCCCGACATCGGCCTTCCGACATGCCCATGGACAAGCGATTCGCAAGGATCTTCGCCGTGCTGCTGACATTGCTGCTGGCCGGCTGCGCCACCTCCCAGGTGAGCGGCTCGGCGCGGTCCTCGCAGGCGCTGGATCCGTCGTTCGCCGCCGCGCGCACGCTGGCCGCCAACGACGCGCAGCTCAGCGGCCGGGCGCGCAGCGACAACGCGCGCGAAATCGAACGCCTGCTGTCGACGCTGGACGACGCCACGCTGTCGCGCGACGCGGCCGCGCTGCCGGCCGGCGATCCGCTGTACAACTTCGCCGGCCGCACGCTGCTGGCGCGCGGGCTGCCGTTGCCGCGCCCGTTCGAACGCACCGCGCAATGGCGTTTCGACCAGGGCCGCCCGGCGGCCGACGGCGACGGTTACCGCCCGCCGCGCAAGATCGCCGTGCTGCTGCCGCTGTCCGGCGATCTGGCCACCGCCGCCGCGCCGGTGCGCGACGGCCTGCTGGCCGGCTACTACGGCGAACGCCGCCGCCGTCCCGACATCGAATTCCTGGACACCGCCGGCACGTCCGGTGGCGCGCTGGCCGCCTACGACCGCGCGATCGCGGCCGGCGCCGATCTGGTCGTCGGCCCACTGGGCCGCGACGAGGTCGACGCGATCTACCGCCGCAGCGATCTGGCGGTGCCGGTGCTGGCGCTCAACCGCGGTTCCGATCTGCCGCCGGCCGGCACCGCGGCGTTCTCGCTGGCGCCGGAGGACGACGGCATCGCCGCGGCCGAATACCTGTTCGCGCGCGAGCGCCGCCATGCGCTGGTCATCAGCGGCAACGACGACAACGGCCGGCGCGCGGCGCAGGCGTTCGGCACGCGCTTCGCCCAGCGCGGCGGCAAGGTCGCGCAGGTGCTGAGCGTCGGCGATGCCCCCGGCGATTTGACGGCGGCGCTGCAGAACGCGGCGCAGGCCGGCGTCGATGCGGTGTTCCTGGCGGTCAAGGGATCCACCGCGCGCGCGCTGGGACCGCAGCTGGCGCTGGCCGGGCTGGCCGGGCGCACGCGCGTGGCGACCTCGCAGCTGCTGTCGGGCACCGGCAAGGCGGACGAGGATGCGGCGCTGGACGGCATCGTGTTCCCGACCGAGGTCTGGACCTCGCGCGGCCTGGCCGGGTTGCCGTCGGCCGGCATGGCCGGCGAGCAGCTCGCCACCGCGCGCGGGCCGGCGGCGCGGCTGTTCGCTTTCGGCTACGACGCCTGGCGCCTGAGCGCCTACCTGGAGAAGCTGGCGCTGGACGCCAACGCGCGCCTGCCCGGCGCGACCGGCGCGCTGCAACTGGATGGCTTCGGCAACGTGCTGCGCACTCCGGCCTGGTCCGTCTTCAGCGGTGGCCGCGCGGTGCCGGTCGCCGGTGGCGGTTGATCGCCGGACCCGCGGCGCGACGGTCGAAGCGGCGGCACGCGAGCATCTCGTCCGCGCCGGATTGACGCCGCTCGCGGCCAACGCGGGCTTCCGCGTCGGCGAGCTGGATCTGGTGATGCTGGATCCGCGCACACCGGACGAGGCCACGGTGGTGTTCGTCGAAGTGCGTTACCGCGCGTCGTCGGCCTTCGGCGGCGGCGCCGATTCGGTGGACCTGCGCAAGCGCCGCAAGCTGATCCAGGCCGCGCAGCTGTTCCTGGCCGCGCATCCGCGCCATGCGCAGTCGCCGTGCCGTTTCGATGTGGTCGAGGCGCAGGGCGATCCGCCGCGCCTGCACTGGATCCGCGATGCGTTCCGCGCGGACGACATCTGAAAATCCGGTCGCCCCAATCGCTGCTGCGGAAAGAGACGGTTGTGACGTCTTCCCGGAATGGACCTACGACAGGCGAATGGATCGTGAGGTCGCGCTAGCCCCATCCGCTCTTCGGGCACCTTCTCTCCCCGCAAGCGGAGGAGAAGGATTCCCGCATAGCACCCGATGCAGGAAGCCGTCCTATCGACGGGGAATGAATGCATCCACTTGCGGCCAGCCCGTTGCCGGGGATGCCTTCGCCTCGCCTCCACTTACAATGCCGCAATGCCTACGCTGCCTGGCTCGCTGCACGAAACGCTGTCGTCGCTGCTCGGCGACGGCTGGCTGACCGACGACGCTTCCCGCCGCGCGCACGGCGAAGACGATTCCCGTCGCAGTGCGATGCCCGACGCAGTCGCGTTGCCGCGCACACGCGAACAGGTCGTCGCGCTGGTGCGCGCCTGCCGCGCGCATCGCGTGCCGATCGTCGCGCGCGGCGCCGGCACCGGCACCACCGGCGCGGCGGTGCCGGTGCACGGCGGCGTGGTGGTGTCGTTCGCGCGGATGGACCGCATCGTCGAACTGCGGCCGCAAGATCGCTGCGCGGTGGTCGAACCCGGCGTCCTCAACGGCGATCTGCAGCAGGCGCTGATGCCGCATGGCCTGTTCTGGCCGCCGGATCCTTCCAGCGCCGACAGTTGCAGCATCGGCGGCAACCTCGCCACCAACGCCGGCGGGCCGCGCGCGGTGAAATACGGCGCCACCCGCGACAACGTGCTGGGCGTGGTCGCGGTGACCGGCGCCGGCGAACTGATCCGCTGCGGCGGCGCCTACACCAAGGATTCGTCCGGCTACGACCTGACCCACCTGCTGGTCGGCAGCGAAGGCACGCTGGCGTTGATCGTCGAGGCGACGCTGAAGCTGTCGCCGCGGCCGCAGGCGCAGGCCGGCTTGCGCGCGTTCTACCGCGATGCCGGCAGCGCCGCGGCCGCGGTGTCGCGGCTGATGGCGCAGCCCGCCACGCCGGCGATGCTGGAATTCATGGACCGCACGAGCCTGGCGCTGCTGCGTCGCAACGGCGCCGACGTGCCCGAAGCGGGCGCGATGCTGTTGATCGAGGCCGACGGCGATCCCGACACCCTGCCCTACGTGCTGGCCGCGCTGGGCGCGGCGGCGGAAGGCGAAGGACTGCTGTCGATCGACGTGGCCACCGACGGCATCGCGCGCGATCGGCTGTGGGCGGCGCGGCGCGCGTTGTCGCCGGCGTTGCGCACGCTGGCGCCGGGCAAGATCAACGAGGACGTGGTGGTACCGGTATCGCGCATCCCGGATCTGGTGGCGGCGATGGAAGCGCTGTCCGTGCAATCCGCGCTGCCCATCGTCGTGTTCGGCCACGCCGGCAACGGCAACCTGCACGTCAACGTGATGTACCACCCGGACGATGCGGCCGAATCCGCGCGCGCGCGCGGCGCGCTGCCGCATATCTTCGCCACCGCGCTGGCGCTGGGCGGCACGCTGTCTGGCGAGCACGGCATCGGCCTGGCCAAGCGCGATTTCATGGCACAGGCATTCGATGCGGCGACGCTGGCGACGATGCGCGCGGTGAAACACGCGCTGGATCCCGATGGGATCCTTAACCCGGGCAAGGTATTGCCCGCGTAGTGAGTGCATGGAGAACGGAGCTGTTCCTCATGCTTCCGGCACATGACTGGCCCTTCCCGCTTGCGAGAGAAGGCTGGATGGGGGCGAGCCGCGTGCTGACGCTCCCTCCCCAATCCTCCTCCGTGAACGGAGAGGGAGCTGTCCGCTGTCCCTTCCGGCGCGCCATGACCGGCCCCCTCATCCCGCAAACTTGGGCCCACGACTGAACCGGACTGCTGGCGTCGGTCGCGACGCTCGGCGCCGGCAGCCTCAGCCCGGCTTGAAGTGATCGTAGCCATGCCGTGGCGGTTGCCAGGGCTCGCCATCGGCATCCAGCACGCGCATGCCGGGTTCGGCGGTGATGCGGCCGATGCGGGCGACCGGCGTATCGGCCGAAGCGCAGGCGCGCCGGACTTCGTCGCGGGATTCGGGCGCGGCGGTGAAGCAAAGCTCGTAGTCGTCGCCGCCGCTGGCCTGGAAGACGCGCCGACGCGCCTGTTCGAACCCGCGCAGCATCGGCGAGGCCGGCAGCGCATCGATGTCGATCCGCGCGCCGAAGCCGCTGCGCGCGCAAATATGCCCCAGGTCGGCCAGCAGGCCGTCGGACACGTCGACGCAGGCATGCGCAACGCCCACCAGCGCGCGCCCCGCACGCACGCGCGGCGTCGGACGATCCAGGCGCAACCGCAACGTCGCGTTCGCACCGTCCAGCGTGGCCAGCGCCGCGGCGGCATCGCCCAGCGTTCCGGTCACCCAGATGTCGTCGCCGACCCGCGCGGCATCGCGACGCAAGGCGCGATCCGGCTCGGTCCAGCCCATCGCGGTGATCGCGATCGACAGCGGACCGCGCGTGGTATCGCCGCCGACCAGGGCGATGTCGTGCGCATGCGCCAGCCTGAGGAATCCGTCGAGGAAGGCATCGATCCACGCCGGATCCGGTTCGGGCAACGACAGCGACAACGTGCACCACGCCGGCTGCGCGCCCATCGACGCCAGATCCGACAGGTTGACCGCCAGCGCCTTCCAGCCGATGTCGGCCGGCGCGGTATCGACGGGGAAATGCACGCCGGCGTTGAGCGTGTCGGCGGTGACGGCCAGCTGCCGGCCCGGCGGCGGCTGCAGCAGCGCGGCGTCGTCGCCGATGCCGAGCACGACGTCGTCGCGCGCGGCGATGCGCGCGCGGATGCGGTCGATCAGATCGAATTCGCCGGTGCTCATCGGTACAGCATAACGAGATAGCCGCGGGCTCCAGCGCGAAGGCGTATCGAGACCGTGGCCTTCCGGTTTCGGCCTACCCTCATCCGCCTTCGATACCTTCCCTCAATCAGGGGAAGGGATATGGCTGGGACTCAGCGCGCCTTGCCGGTCTCGGCCGGGCGCCAGTCCGGCGCGGCGCGATCGAGCACGCCGTTGACGTAGGTGTGGCCGTGCTCGGCGCCGAAGCGCTTGGCGGTCTCGATGGCCTCGTTGATCACGACGCGGAACGGCACGTCCGGACGGTGGTGCAGTTCGTAGGCGGCGATGCGCAGCACCGCGCGCTCGATCGGATCGACTTCCTCGACGGTGCGATCCAGGTACGGCAGCAGCGCCTCGTCCAGCGCGGCGCGGTGGTGCATGACGCCGCGCACCAGATCCTCGAAGTACTCCAGGTCGGCCACTTCATGCGCCTGCTCGTGGGCGAACTGCGCGATCACCTGCTGGTTGGTGCCGCCGGACACCTGCCACGCATAGATGGCCTGCAAGGCGCGGCGGCGCGCGCGCGCGCGGGTGACCGGGTCCACGCCATCGCGGCGCTGGGAATGATGTCGGCTCATGCGCGCTCCTGCCTGCGGGTCGGCAGCTGCGCCAGCAGCTGCGCCATTTCGACGGCCGCCAGCGCGGCTTCCTCGCCCTTGTTGCCGTGGCTGCCGCCGGCGCGCGCCTCGGCATCCTCGATGCGCTCGACCGCCAGCACGCCGTTGAGCACCGGCACGCCGGTATCCAGCTGCACGCGCATCAACCCTTCGGCGCAGCCATCGGCGACTTGCTCGTAGTGGCGGGTATCGCCGCGGATTACGCAGCCCAGCGCGATGATCGCGGCATGGCCGCCGTCCTGCGCCAGCCGGGCCGCAGCCAGCGGAATCTCCCAGGCGCCGGGCACGCGCACCACGTCCACCGCCGCCTCGTCCACGCCGTTGCCGGCCAGGCTCTGGCGCGCGCCGGCGACCAGCACATCGGTGATGCGCGGATTCCAGCGGCTGGCGATGATCGCGAATCGGGCGCCGTCGGGAGCGCGCAGTTCGCCTTCGTAATGGGACATGGGGCTTGAGCCTCTGGGGGTTGGGGAGTTTAGCAGGCGGGGTCCCGGGGGAGCGCGGGAACGGGGAACCGGGAACGGGGAATGAAGCCTCGTCGGCAGCGGCAGGCCAGGGACTTCCGGGAAACGAACAACACATTCCCAATTCCCTGTTCCCTGTTCCCTGTTCTGCTTCACCCCACCGCCACATACTCCACGACCTCCAGCCCGAACCCCGCCAGGCCGATCTGCCGGCGCGGCGTGCCGAGCACGCGCAACCGGCTCAGTCCCAGCTCGGACAGGATCTGCGCGCCGGCGCCATTGCGCCGCCACTGGCCGACATCCTTGGCATGCACCGCCTCGGGCTGCTTGCGCAGGCGGGCCAGCAGCGACTCGCTGTCGCGCGGCGAGGACAGCACGACCATCACGCCCTGCCCTTCGGCGGCGATGGTGCGCAGCGCATCGGTGGCGGCCACGCCGAAGTCCTCGCGGCGCCAGTGCAGCAGATCGGCCAGCGGGTTCTCCACCTGCACACGTACCAGCGTTGGCGTGGACGCATTGGGCGTGCCGCGTACCAGCGCGAAGTGCAGATCGTGGGCGATGCGATCGCGATAGGTGACCAGACGGAACGGGCCGAACTCGGTGTCGATGTCGCGCTCGTCGATGCGCTCGACAGTGTGCTCGGTCGCCAGCCGGTAGGCGATCAGATCGGCGATGGATCCCATCTTCAGGCCGTGCTCGCGGGCGAACGCCTCCAGTTGCGGGCGCCGCGCCATCGTGCCGTCGGGGTTGAGCACTTCGACCAGCACGCCGGCCGGTTCCAGCCCCGCCAGCATCGGCAGATCGCTGGCCGCCTCGGTATGGCCGGCGCGGGTCAGCACGCCGCCGGGCTGCGAGATCAGCGGGAAGATGTGCCCCGGCTGGCTGAGGTCGTTGGGCTTGGCATCCGGTCTTGCGGCGGTGCGCACGGTATGGGCGCGGTCGTAGGCCGAGATGCCGGTGGTCACGCCCTCGGCCGCCTCGATGCTGACGGTGAAGTTGGTGTGGAACTGCGCAGTGTTGTTCTGCACCATCGGCGCCAGGCCCAGCTGCGCGCAGCGCTCGCGCGTCAGCGACAGGCACACCAGCCCGCGCGCATGGGTGACCATGAAGTTGATGTCCGACGGCTTGACCAGTTCGGCGGCCATGATCAGATCGCCTTCGTTCTCGCGATCCTCGTCGTCGACAATGACGACCATGCGACCGAGGCGGATTTCCTCGAGCAGTTCGGGAATCGGGGCGAAATTCATGCGGCGCCTCCCGCGTCGCGCGCACCCAGCAGCCGCTCGACATAGCGCGCCACCAGATCGATTTCCAGGTTCACCGCATCGCCGATGCCGGTGCGGGCGAACGCGGTATGGGACACGGTATGCGGGATCAACGCGACCTCGAAGCCTTCGCCATCGACATCGTTGACGGTCAGGCTGACGCCGTCCACGCAAATCGATCCCTTTTTGGCGATGTACTTCAGCAGCGCGGCCGGTGCGGAGAAACGCCAGCGCTGCGCGCGCGCGTCGTCGTGGATGCCGAGCACCGCGCCCACGCCATCCACGTGCCCGCTGACCAGATGGCCGCCGAGGCGATCGGTCGGCCGCATCGCGCGTTCCAGGTTGACCGTCGCGCCGGCCGGCAAGGCGCCCAGCGTGGTCAGCGACAGCGTCTCGTTGGACGCGTCGGCCTGGAAGGACGCGGCATCGAAACCGACCACGGTCAGGCACACGCCGTTGACCGCGATGCTCTCGCCCAGTCGCACGTCGTCGAACGGCAGGCTGCCGGCCTCGACATGCAGGCGCACGTCGCCGCCGCGCGGTTCGCTGGCGCGCAGGCGGCCGATGCCTTCGATGATGCCGGTAAACATCAGCGCATCCCCGGCAGGACGGAGCGCAGTCGGAACGGAATGGCAGATGGCATGAACGTTCTCCGCAAGCGAGGCGAGAACGTCCCCAGGGCGTGGCGGACGCGGACAGGCGCGACGCCATGGCATCGCCCCGCGCGCAGCCGTCTTCTTTCATCCGGACTGTGACCGTCGGCTCCGGCATCAGACCGGATCTGCTGACCTTCCGGAGTTGCGTGTCCGCCTGTTGCACGGGACCTCGCCTGCCGCCGGAAGCGCTCGCGGGCTCGCCGCCACGCTGTACCGTGGCCGGCCTACCGCCGGTGGGGAATCTCACCCCGCCCTGAAGACGTTGCTATGGAATGCCGGTAAACCGGCGCCGGCGATTCTACCATCGCCCCCGATCATGAGCCGGCCATGGCAGGAACGCACTGTCGCAGCGCGGCACGTAGCCGGGTTTCAGTCGGCCTTGCGCCGCAGGTGCAGGATCAACGGCCAGCGCATCCGCCGCGGCGTGGCGGGATCGCCCCAGGCCTTGGCCAGCACCGGACCGAAATCCTCTACCACGTCGCGACCGGTGGCCTGCCGGTAGCCGACCGCCGCCGACAGGCTGCCGACGTAACCCAGCAGCTGCGGCAGCGTCCATTGCGCGGTCAGCCACAGGTGCGGCGACGGCAGCGGCTCGAACGGCCAGTGGTAACCGCAATACCCCAGATCCACGTCGTTGCGTTCGGGTGGCCAGTACGGATCGATGTGATCGCGTACTTCCTCGGCCGCTTCGGCCATGTCGTCGTCGTAGACCGCGTCCTGGTAGGTCCATGCGGCCAGCACGCCACCCGGCCGCAGCACGCGCTCGCAGCTGGCGAAAAAAGCATCGCGATCGAACCAGTGCAGCGCCTGCGCCACCGCGACCAGGTCGACGCTGGCATCGGCCAGGCCGGGCCGCTCGGCCGGTTCCGCCGCCAGCGTGACGTTGCCGCCGGGCAGATCGTGCGCCCAGTGCCGGGCGAGCTGCGCGGCGCTGGGATCGGTGGCATGGACGTGGGCGAAGCGCGCGCTCAGGCCGCGCGTGGCCTGGCCGCTGCCGCAGCCCGGTTCCCACACCTGCGCGCCCGCCGGCACATGCGCGGCGATCACATCGAACAGCGCATCGGGATAGGTCGGCCGCGAGGATGCGTAGATGGCGGAAACGCCGGAAAAGTGATCCTTGAAGGCGGACATGATGGGCGATTCAGGCCGTGGCGGAGATCGGCTGCAGCAGCAGGCGCTGATCCTCGCCGATGGCGCGCGCATCGACCACCCTGAGTCGCGCGCGCTGCGCCATCGCATCGATGCCCAGCCCGGCGAACAGCGGCCGCGCGCGATCGCCCAGCAGCACCGGCGCCACGTACAGCAGGATCTCGTCGGCCAGCCCGGCGGCGACGAAGGCGCCAGCCAGCGTGGCGCCGGCTTCCACCTGCACCTCGTTGATGCCGCGATCGGCCAGCAGCTTCAGCACCGCGTGCAGATCGAAGCGATCGCCGATCAGCGGCGCGACCGCGCGTTGCGCGTCGATTTCGCGCGGCGGCTTGGCCTGCGCGTCGTGGACATAGAGCGTCGGCGCGTCGCCCTGCCGCACCTTGCCGCGCGCCACCGTCGCCAGGCCGGGATCCAGCACGACGCGCAACGGCGGCACGAACGCGGTGTCGTCCTCCAGCCGCACGGTCAGCGACGGATCGTCGGCCAGCACGGTGCCGGCACCGGTGAGGATGGCGCCGGCGCGCGCGCGCCAATGCTGCACGTCGCGCCGCGCGGCCTCGCCGCTGATCCATTTGGATTCGCCGTTGGCCAGCGCGGTGCGTCCGTCCAGGCTGGTGGCGAGCTTGACCCGCACCCACGGCCGGCCGCGCTCCAGCCGCGACAGGAAGCCGCGGTTGAGTTGGCGCGCCTGCGTTTCCATCAGTCCGGAGGCGACCGTGATGCCGGCTGCGATCAGTTTCTCGAAACCGGCGCCATCGACCTGCGGGAACGGATCGCGCATCGCCGCGACCACGCGCGCCACGCCGGCGGCGATCAGCGCATCGGCGCACGGACCGGTGCGGCCGGTGTGCGCACAAGGCTCCAGCGTGACGTAGGCGGTCGCGCCGCGCGCGCGATCGCCGGCCGCCTGCAGGGCCAGCACTTCGGCGTGCGGCTCGCCCGCGCGCACGTGGAAGCCTTCGCCGACCACGTCCGTGTCCTGGGTCATAACGCAGCCCACCATCGGATTGGGTCGCGTGGTGTAGGCGCCGCGTTCGGCCAGGCGCAGAGCCTGCGCCATGCACTGGTGGTCGAAGGCGTCGAACGTCGGGTCGGTCACGGCAAATCCTCGGGCCCCATCGGGCGGATGCGCACGGCGCGGGCGGTGCGTTGGGCGGGCAGGTTAGCCGAACCGCCGCGCCGCGTCGAAACCGGCGCCGGCATCGTCCGGACCATGCTGCGGCGGCACGATCGCCATCACGTTGACCCACATCGGCCCCAGCAGCAGCCGGTCATGCGGCTGCCAGCCCAGCGACGCATAGAACGGCGCCACCGCATCGGTGCAGTAGAGATGCAGTCGCGCGATGCGCAGGCGTCCGGCCTCGCGCACGCAGTGCCACACCAGCGCGCGGCCGACGCCGCCGGCGCGCGCTTCCGGCTTGACATAAAGACTCGCCAGCCACGGCGAGTACTGGCGGATGTCGTCGTGATCGTTCTGCAGCAGGCTCACCGAACCGAGCCACTGCCCGGCGCGGGTCGCCAGCCAGGTCAGCGGCAACGCGTCGCGTCCTGCCTGCTGCCGGAGTTCGGCTTCGGCCTGTTCGACGGTCCAGTCCGGCAGCAGCGCACCGAAAGCGGCCACGTGCGCCCGCGCCACCTCCGCCACCCATTCGGGGTGATCGCAGAGGGAGGCGATGTCCGGCGCCTTCACCGCTTCTTGTGCTTGTCCAGGTTCTTGTCGAACGCCACCACATCGCCGCCCAGCAGCGGCAGCTGCGCGTCGCCGGCGGGCAGATCGCGCTCCAGCTTCTCGATCTCCTCGCGGAAATCGGCCACGTCCTCGAAGCTGCGGTAGACAGAAGCGAAGCGCACGTAGCCGACATGGTCGAGCTTGCGCAGTTCGGCCATCACGAACTCGCCGATGCGGCGCGAGGCGATTTCGCGCTCGCCGCTCATGCGGATGGCATGCACGACCGCGCGCACCGCCGCCTCGATCTGCTCTTCGGACACCGGACGCTTCTGCAGCGCGCGGTCGAAGCCGGCGCGCAGCCGGCGCGCATCGAAGGTGTCGCGCCGGCCGTCGCTCTTGATGACCGCCGGCAGCTTGATTTCGATAT
>Ga0160451_100953_pt1 | contig 11055 bp, 12 predicted proteins | sample HID1975M_E1MG_FD_108270 | JGI IMG/M metagenome (GOLD analysis project Ga0160451, IMG submission 108270) | Enriched soil microbial communities from UW Madison campus, WI, USA - HID1975M_E1 MG | ecosystem: Environmental > Terrestrial > Soil > Unclassified | place: USA: Madison, Wisconsin... | reverse complement strand
GCATCGACATGAACACCGACCACACCCTCGAGGAAGTGGGCAAGCAGTTCGACGTCACCCGCGAGCGCATCCGCCAGATCGAAGCGAAGGCGCTGCGCAAGCTGCGCCACCCGAGCCGCTCCGAGCAGCTGCGCAGCTTCCTGGATATCGATTGATTTCCAGGCAGTCGTGTAAATGAAAAAACCCCGCTTCGGCGGGGTTTTTTCATGGGCTGCCGCCAGCGACGGACGGATCGGGGTCCGCCGCATCGCGCCGGACGCTGGCACACATAATGCTGGGGGCGGGTAGGGTCGGTTCCCAAACGACCGCCGACCTCGCTCATCGGCACGGTAACGCATGGCCCCAACCGAAGATCGCTCTTGCCCACCCCGGCGCCTTGCCGCGCTGATCAGGCCAGTGGCGCCATGTAGCACTGGCTACCTCAAGCGTGACACGGGCCCGAACGCCCGCGAAAGGCACTGGAGTAGGGCATAGCACACCCTGCTTCAGCCCGTCCCCAGTAGCAACCCCCGCTTCGCCTCCACTACACTGTGCAACCGCGAAGGGCCTATAGCTCAACGGTTAGAGCAGAGGACTCATAATCCTTTGGTTCCAGGTTCGAATCCTGGTGGGCCCACCAGCCAGATCAGGCGCATCGGATGTGCCGGGATCGTCTGCGCGCATTTCTATCGCCTATGGAACTGACGGAATCCATAGGCAAGGTCCAATTGGCGAGTGCGGTCTCGACGCGTAGGATCAGCACAGGAAATGTCCCCATTTCGCCAGTACGGCTTCGTTGGGATGGGGTGCGCGCTTTGACCGGACGGGGGTTGAATGGACGCAGTGCGACAAGACATAGCCCGGGCGCGTCAGATCGTCGCTCAGCCAAAGCAATGGGCTGGCCCTGATGCGGTGCCGTGGAGAGCCGCTCTCGCCAAACGCAAGGGCTTCGAATTCACAGCGGCTTTGACCATCGACGCGACTCAGCCCGAGGGTCTTTTCGTCAAGGGATACTTCAAGGCAGACGGGATCGGGAGAGTGCGTGACAAGCTATCCCTTAGCCTGGTCCACGGAGCCCGGCTCGTGGGGCTCGATGAGGGTGGAATGAACATGCACCGCAGCCATGTGGGAGTGGGGAGGCCTTACCATGGACTGCGGGTAGGAGTTCCCCACCTCCACACCATATCGGATGACGCAATCGAGGGGTATGCTGAACCCATCGAAGTGGCGCCGCTGGAAGAGCTATGGGAGCTGTTCCTGCGGCACGCCAACATCATTCTCGCACCGAAACTTTCACTGCCAGTCATTCAGCGGCCACTGCTATGAATCTGTCTGCCATTGCCAACGTTCTCAACGGACGATACATCCCCATCGGCGAGGACCATGGCTTCATCGAGTCGAGCCTCACAATCCCCAGGGATGGCACCCTGCTGGGAGCCTACTTGTTTGATTGCGGAAACGGTGAAGTGCGTCTGACAGATGATGGGGACACGCTCTTCAATGTTGCAGCCGCGGGTGCGGTAATAAGCAAAACGAAAATATCAAAGTACCGCGACATCGCAACAGAATGCGGGGTGACTTTGACAGAAGATGGTGAGCTGATCGCGAACTGCAGAGAGACATCCGCGAGCATTGCATTGCCGCGCTTCTTCGAGGCGGCACACCGGATAGCAATCAGCAGTCTGGCCCATCGTCCGAAAACGTCTTCAAACTTCATTGGAGTGATCGATGAGGTGCTGACCCGTGCCATGCCAAAGCGCGTCACTCGTCGATTCACTGTGGTCGGAGCAAGCGGACATCAATTGATGTTCCCGTTTGCGCTTGATGCTGGCTCCGATAATCCGATCCTCCTCCAGACGGTGTCTGCAGACCACGGAGACGTGGATTGGGCTGGGGTGTACCAAGCGGATGGAAAGTTCCGAGACGTGATGAATACGGGAGCGAAGATCCGCCGCATCGCCGTCGTTGAGCAGGCCGACGCTACTCAGATTGCTCAAGCGCGAGTCGCACTTGGCGATTCTGCGGATGTGATTTTGTTCAAGTCACCGGAATCCCTTATCAGCGCCCTTGCCGCCTGACTTCAAACTGCGGCCATGTTCTTTCAACGGCTTTGCTGATCTGCCTCGACGGTCGAGGGTGTCGGTCTCGCCCAGACCGTTTGCGCAGAAGGTGGCGAATGAGTGTGGGGTGACGGTGTACGCACCCAATACACAGGTCTGGTTCACTCGGAAGGGCGTTACAGGGGCCATGCCTAGAGTCGGGGGTAACGGGCCAGATCCTGACTGGTCCAATCCTGGCCACTGTTCTCCCATCTACCCGCAATCGCCGGTGCCAAGATGAAACTAGTAATGCCCGTGGTGTTGCTTATAGCTGTTGCATTCGCACTGGCTGGCTGTGAAGTTGAGCGAGGCGTCCCCGACGATAATGAGATCATGAGTCCAAGCGATGCGCACATGATTCCGGAAAAGGAGCGTGCATTGGTGGAGGCGGCCGCGAAGAAGGGCGATCTCGAATCCGTGAGGCGATTGATCGCGCACTATGAGGCGCTCTCGGGGAGCGACGAAATTGCCGAGAAGTGGAAGGCAACCGCTCGCGAGCTTGGTGATTCGAACGAGCTGTACTTCTACGCATCAAGTACTGTCTTGGCGGCAAGGCGGGAGAGCGATGCAGCGAAGCGACATGCAATGCTGCTTGATGCCTTGGAGGCGGCCAGGCGATCCGATGCAAGTAAAGCCAATGCAGCTGCACAGCAGCTCATTCGTGAGGTAAGGCGGCAAATGGAGGTCGAGCGGTAGGTCCGCAATTGTCCGGCTGCGGCATGCAGAGTCTGCTGGTCGAAGGGGCGGTCGCGACGCCTGACACATAGGAGTGAGCTGGGATGTTACGCACGATGAACCATAGCTTCCCGTTGCCATCTCAATCGTTTGTGGAGAATCCATAGTAGAAAGCGATTGGGGAGGTCCGCAGTACGCAGCGTGATCGTGTCGCAATAGACCAAAGATGAAGGTGCATGGTTCACGCTTCCGGAGCGCGATTGATACGCTGCGCACAGATTGATCTCTGGCGCGTTGACGCGCCGCTTTCCTAAGGCGGAGCATCCCATCGTCGCCGCAAAATCGGCGACCGGGATTTGCAGCCCGACTGTTGTAAGGCGCACCAGCGCCCATCGTCCGATGCACGGCGCTTTCTTTTTTGGCCCGTTGCATCGACGATGGGCGTGTTCTCGCTAGTTCTATGGCGGGCGGTGCACGGAGGTCGCAAGACCTGCCGGTTGCCTTACTCCGGTCTGCAAACCGTGTACCGCCCGCCACTTCGATTTGCAGCGAGGTGGCGGATTCCAAGGCTCAAGTAAGGAATTCAGCCATGTCATCCGAAAATCTCACCGCGCCTACGCGCACATCCGTCGACTTCACCCACTACTTTGGCCAGATCGCCGATACCCTGGAGTGGGGGAGCTCCACCTGGCTTACGTTCGAAGAACATCTGACTGCCAACGACACGCCGTTCGAGGCGCTTACGCTCAGCGATGTCATTGGTGCCATTCACTCTACCCGCAGCGCACACCCTCACGCACCGGGTACCTTGGTCAACCGGTTGATCGGCGTGGACGATGTATCCAGGACGGATCTGTTCCGGGTCATCCGCGAGCTGCTGCGCATCTATGATCTGCGTATCGTGGAACTGCTGGCACTCATCGACATCCTGGAGCACTGCCCGGGAACTGTGGAAGACCTGACTATCAGGAACCTGCTGGCGTTGATCTCCGTCGTGGATGTCTACAACTCGGCGCTTACGCCTGCGGCTGTCACGGAGGCCACCAAGGCGGCTGCGGCGGTGCACTAGCGTCCTGCACGTTTCCGTGACTGCCCAACGGGGGCGCGGATGATGGAAATGCGGCCCGCGCATGTTGTCGCGGGCTATGTGGAGAGTCGCCGGACCAACGGTCCGGCGCTACCGGTGTTGCTGCTACAGAACGTTCACAACCTCGGTTCCACACTGCTTGAGCCACTAGGGCAGTTCTGGAGATGGCTCATGCGTCGCATCAATGTCGCCTTGCTCGCTGCTGCCATCGCGGTCGCCGGAGCAGCGGGGTGTTCCCAGCAGAACCAGGAGGCACGCGAGAATGGTGTTCCTGTTGGCATGGCCAACCCGGCGTCCGAGTACTGCGTGAAGCGCGGTGGCAAGGTCATGATCGAGAAGGACCGGGACGGCAACGAGCGGGGCATCTGCCACCTGCCGGACGGCAAACGGATCGATGAGTGGGAGCTGTTCCGGCGGGAGGCCGCGCAGAAGCCGAGCTGACGCCGGTCCAATCCGACCTTTCAATCAAGTAGGCTTAATCGATAGGTGACACGTATCAACGACCTATAAAGTCTTACTAAGTTTTATAGCAACTTGATAGCAAGGCCATGTGGGCGCATCAGCATCGCAGGCAAACGCCTGACCAACGGTCCGGCGCACCCGGTACCTCTCGACCGTTGACCGCAAGCGCCCTACTTGTACTTCTTGCCGACTTCTTTGGCCGCACGATCAATCGTATCGGCCACCACCTTCGGCTGGGTCATGAATACGGCATGGCTCGCAGGCACTTTGGTGATCTGCGCATTGATGCGTTCGGCCATGTGGATCAGCATCGCCTGATCAAACGCCTTGTCTTCAGTGGCGATCACCGCCCAGCTCGGCTTGGTGCGCCACGCCGCTTGCGTCGCTTTAGTGCCAAACGCCGCCATGTTGATCGGCACCTGCGAATCGCGCAGGAATGCCGCGTCCGCATCGGTGGTGTCATGCGCAAAGCCTGCCTTGAACTTGTCGGGCTTGATGAAGCCAAACCCGTCGCTTCCAGTCTCGATCACGAACTCAGGCGTGGGCGCAAAACCGGTGTACAGCTGCGCCGTGGTCTCGCCCGCATCCGGCGCCAGCGCCGAGACGTAGACCAGCCCGGCAACGTTGTCGTGCACACCCGCTTCGGTAATCACGGTGCCGCCCCACGAATGCCCGACCAGGATGGCCGGCCCGTCCTGACGATCCAGCACGCGCTGGGTGGCCTTCACGTCGTCAGCGAGCGAGGTCAGCGGGTTCTGCACGATCGACACGTGGTAGCCACGCGCGGTCAGGTCGTCGTACACCCCACGCCAGCCGCTGCCATCGGCGAAGGCGCCATGCACCAGCACGATTTTGTGCACCGGTTGGTCGCGCACGGCGTCGCTGGCCTGGGCGGGGGAGAGGGCCGCCGCCAGGGCGACCGCGAACACTGCAGGGATGAGCTTGAACATGGACGACTCCTCGGTACGGTGGGATTGCGGGAGCGGCGTTGGCCGGCAGGGGTACTTTGCCGGCCACGAGCGAACGATCGGTCGCATAAAGTCCTGATAACTTGATCCGGCGTCCAAATCGCCCCGGACCTGCGTCCCTCACACCGTAGGCACTGTCCCGCCGTCGATGGTGTACTCCGTGCCCGAAATCGAAGCCGCGCGTGGCGAGACCAGGAACGCGATGAGGTCGGCCACCTCGCCCGGCTGCGCCGGTCGCCCCAGCGGAATGCCGCCCAGGCCGTCCATGACCCATTTCCTGCCGCCTTCGTAATCGGTCTGTGCTTCGGCCGCGATACGTTCGACGAAGGCGACGGAGGCTTCGGTTTCAATCCAGCCCGGCGCGACCCGCACCACCCGCACGCCCTTCGGCGTGACTTCCTTGGACAGTGCCTTGCTGTAGGTGGACAAGGCGGCCTTCGCGGCGGCATAGGCGGTGGTCGCCTCGGGCAGCGGCAGGGTGCGCTGGATCGAGGTGACGTGCAGGATCACGCCGGATCCCTGCGCGATCATCGTCGGCAGCAGTGCGCGATCCAGCCGCACGGCGGACATCAGATTAAGGTCCAGCGCGTTGGCCCATTCGGCATCATCCAGCGCGGCGAAACCGCCGGCAGGTGCCGATGATCCGCCCACCACGTTGATCAGCACGTCGATGCCGCCGAGGTGATGCAGCGTTGCCTCGCCGGCCTGGCGGGCGCCTTCAGCGCTGGCGAGATCTGCTTCCATGTAATGCACACCCTTGATGGGCGCGCGCGGCAAGGTACGCGCTGTTGCCACGACGCGTGCGCCCAGCCCCGCCAGAAGCTCGACCACCGCCGCGCCCAGCCCGCGCGTGCCGCCGGTCACCAGCACGCGCTTCCCGGTCAGTTCCAGATCGAAGTTCATGCCGCGATCTCCAGCCGGGCGATCTTTCCGCGCTCCAGGGTGAAGGCGTAGCGCAGGTCCAGCGGGCTGCCGGGGAAATTGCCGGCCACGGTGCTGGTGACCAGGTAGCTGCGGCCATGCTGCTCCAGCGCGTGCGGCGTGGCGGTGTAGCTGTAGCGGGCGGAGGCATCGGTCTTCCACGCTTCGATGGCCGCAGGCCCGGCATGGGTATGGCCCTCGTCCAGCACCACTCCATCGCGGGTGAAGCAGAGGGCCACGGCCGCGGCGCCCTGGCTGTCGGCGTGGAAGTAGGCGGCTATCGGCTCGGGCAGGTTCAGGTCTTTCATGGCAGTGCTCCAGTGGGTTCGGGGTGGAGCAAGCGTGAGCCGATCTGGAGGGTAAGAGAATCGCCTATGATCGGATCAGACCATGTAGGGAACAGTGCACAATGCGCGGCGCTGAATTCGCGGAACTGAAGGCCTTCGTAGCGGTGGTGGATCGCACCAGCTTTGCCCGGGCGGCCGATCACCTGGGCCTGTCCCGGTCTGCCCTGAGCCAGATCATCCGCCAGCTCGAATCCCGCCTGGGCGTTCGCCTGTTGAACCGCACCACCCGCAGCGTGTCGCCCACCGAAGCCGGGCGCCGGCTGCATGAGCGCATAGCGCCGATGCTGCGCGACATGGACCAGGCGGTGGCCGAAGCGGTCGGTGCCAACGCGCGTGCGGCGGGCACGCTGCGCATCAATACGCTGAGCATGGCGGCGAAGAAGGTGATTGCCCCGCGCCTGGGCCGGTTCGCGCAGGCGCATCCGGAGGTGGTGCTGGACATCGTGATCGACGACGGCCTGGCCGATATCGCCGGTGAGGGCTTCGACGCCGGGATCCGGGTGGGTGGGCGCCTGCAGAAGGACATGGTGGCGGTGCGGCTGACGCCGGACATCGAATTGCTGGCGGTGGCGTCGCCCGACTACCTCGCCAGGTCTGGTGAGCCCAGGACACCGGATGACCTCGGTAACCACGCCTGCATCAACTGGCGTTTCCCGGGCAGCGGAAAGGTGGCGGGATGGGAATTCATCAAGCGCGGCAAGCGCGCCGAGTACGTCGGCGAGGGCCCGCTGATCTCCAACCACCAGGACATCGTGGTGCCTGCTGCCCTGCAGGGGCTGGGTATCCTGTACGCCTACAATGACGATGGGATCGCCGAGGCCCTGCGCGATGGACGGCTGCGGCGCGTGCTGGCCGACTGGTCGCCCACGGTGCCGGGCCTGTATCTGTACTATTCCAGCAGGCGTTACCTGCGTCCTGCGCTGCGCGCCTTCATCGATTGCCTGCTCGACCGCGACCTTGGCGGTGACGATCATGCCTCGCCTTCCCAGCCCCCCGGAGTTCCATGAGCGCCAGCATCAGCGCGTTGTCGCGCATGGCCACCCTTCTCGTTGCCGTGCCGCTGCTCCTGGGAGCGTGCGGAAGGACCAGTCGCGAGACCGTTTTATCCGCCGATCCGCTGAAGGTCGTGGCGGTGACGCAGAGTACGCTGGACATCAACGTCAGCCAATACCGGAAGTACACCCGCTATGACCTGTACGTGGATGGCGAGAAGCTGTCCGACGCTGGCTTTGCAGCGCTGCTGCAGGACCCGGAAGCACTGAAGGATACGGTCGTGCACAGCGACGTGGTGGTGCTGGATGCATCCTCCATCCTGCTGGCATCGCACAACGACACCGGTGCGCGCTGCTGGATGACGCGGCTTTCTGCCAGTGGCGGTGAGGTGCATCTTCAGAAGATCATGAAAAGCAGCATCGACTGCGCGCCCGACCCGGCGCCGCCGGGATGGTCAGCGTTTTACGATGAGGGCAGCAATCTGCTGTTGGTCCGCCACGCGCCCTTCCATGTCTACCCGATCGCAGGCTACTGGTACGTGCTGCTGATCCAGGGCGACGTTGTCGCCGTGTACCAGAAGGATCGAGAGCAGGAGCGCCTGGTCGTAAGGCTGGTACGCATTTCTTCCCAGCAGACGCTGGCCGAGCAGATACTGCCGATGGACACCTATGCCGAACCCGACCTGGTGAATGCGTCACCGCAACTACGGCAGCAGTGGCTGATGGATAACTTCGCCGTGGCTACGGCGCCTGCCGCGTCGCTGCAGCTGCGCGCAGACAACCGCCTCGAAACCATATCGCCGGAGACATGGGCCGGTTACAAAGAGATCGATCGCCTCAGCCGCGAGGAAGACGCACGCGACCAGGCCGCTGCCGCAGCCCGCGAACGTGCGTTTTACGAGGAAGTGCTGAAGGAAGAAGCGGCAAGGCAGAAGCCCGCAGTGAACACAACGCCCGGATTGCCGACTCAGCGTTGAGCCTGCTGCATGCCAGGCAGCACAATCTGGTTTGCCGCACGGCGATGCTCAATCATGCAGATCAGTAGGTGATTCGTATCTGTGCCATGTCGTCCGTAGTATCGCCCTGATTTCTGGCGGGTCACTCTGGGACGAGCGCGCCAGCTTCGCCATACGCTTACCCTGCTTGTGCGCAGGCGAAAAGAAGGCGCCGGATATGCATCCGGCGCCTTGCGTAACATGGCGGCCATTGGCCGGACGCGACATTACTTCTGCTGAAGGAACGCCAGCAGATCCTGGTTGACCCTGTCCTTGTGCGTCTCGGTCAGTCCGTGCGGCGCGCCGGGGTACACGATCAGCTTGGCGCCTTTGATCTGCTTGGCCGACATGCGGCCGCCGACATCGATCGGCACGACCTGATCGTCGTCGCCGTGGATGATCAGCGTCGGGACGTTGAACCGCTTCAGGTCCTCGCGGAAGTCGGTGGCCGAAAACGCGGCAACCGAGTCGTAGGTGTTCTTGATTCCGCCCAGCATGCCCTGCGCCCGCCAGGAGTCGATCAGCGCCTGGTTGGGCTTGGCGCCGGGACGGTTGTAGCCATAGAACGGACCGCTTGCCACGTCGCTGAACAACTGCGCGCGGTTTTCAAGCTGGCCCCTGCGCAGGCCGTCAAAGACCTCGACCGGTACGCCGCCGGGGTTGTCGGCGGTCTTGAGCATGAAGGGCGGCACCGCGCTGATCAATACGGCTTTTTTGACCCGGCCGGTGCCATGTCGGCCGATGTAACGCGCCACTTCGCCGCCACCGGTCGAAAAGCCGACCACCGTGATGTCTTTCAGGTCGAGCGTGTTGATCACCGTGGCCAGGTCGTCGGCGTAGTGGTCCATGTCGTTGCCTTCCCACGGCTGGCTTGAGCGGCCATGGCCGCGGCGATCATGCGCGACCACGCGGTAGCCGTGGTTGGCCAGGAACATCATCTGTGCATCCCAGCTGTCCGAATCCAGCGGCCAGCCGTGGCTGAAGGTCACCACCGGGCCATCCTTCGGGCCCCAGTCCTTGTAATACAGCTGCACGCCATCGGCCGTGGTGATGGTGCTGGGGGTGTGGGCAATGGCGGTGACAGCGGCGGGGTTCACCGGTGCTGCGGCCTGCGCGGCGGTACCGGCCTGGACAGCAATGGCCAAGGCGGTGGTGGCCAAGGTGCGGGTAAGCGTGTTCATCGGGTGGTCTCCTGCAGAGGGAAGGGGATGCGACAGGCGCTACATTGGACCCCTCGGGTGGACTCGGGATGGCTGAAAGTCCCTGAAATTTGACCGAGAGTACAAAGCGTCAACGAACTCAGAAGTCCCAGAACACCGGCACCCAGCGGAAGGCCTCGCCATCGGCCGAGACGCGGCCGACCGACGGGAACGGCAGGTGCGTGGCCACCAGCATCTCGCCGGTACCGGCCAGTTCGTTGAGCAGGGTGATGCGCACCTGTGCGGCGCCTTCTGGATCGTGTTCGAACCCGTTGTGCCAGTTCGGCTGCTCGAAGCCCACTGCGAAAATGGCGTCACCGGCAAAGGTCAGTGCCTCGCCATTCGAGTTCAGGCGCACCACGCTGTGGCCGGGCGTGTGGCCGCCGGTGCGGTGCGCGGTGACGCCCGGCGCAATCTCGTGCACCTCGTCAAAGGTGCGCACGTAGCTGCCGTACTCGGCCAGGAAGTGGGTAGCGGTGGCGCGCAGCGCATCCGGGAAGCCTGGCGGCATGTTGGTGCGGCTGAAGTCGGGCGCCTTCCAGAACTCCACTTCGGCGGCGGCCACGTGGATGCGCAGCTCCGGGTGCAGTTGTTCCTTTACGCCATCCACCAGCAGGCCACCAATGTGGTCCATGTGCAGGTGGGTGATCACCACGTCGGTGATCTCGCCAAGGTTGATACCCGAAGCGCCCAGGCGGCGGATCAGCTGGCCGGCGCGCGGCAGGTTCAGGTCGGGGTCCATGCCCAGACCGGCGTCGATCAGGATGTTGCGGTCCCCGCTGCGCACCACCATCACGTTCAACGCCCAGTCCAGCGCATCCGGCGGCAGGTACATTTCTTTAAACCACGGCGCGCGCTCGGCGGCGGAGACGTTGTGGCCGAGCATCTGCGTGGGCAACGGCAGCACGCCATCGCTGACCACCAGCACGTCGATATCGCCCACCTTGAGCGCGTACCGTGAGGGAACCAGTTCGTCGAGCGCGGGCGGGGGCGGGGCTACGGTGCTTTCCAGGGTGAACATGAGGAAATCTCCTTGGCGGGATCCACGGCAGGGGCGCCGTGCGGGATCAGCCTAGGGAAGGGCGCGCGCGGCCAGTAGATCCGCGCAGGGGCTCACACTGTTGCCGATCACGCAGCAATGCCGGCGCGTTACGGGTGACGGCGAACCCACACGCGTGTGTCTAGACTGGGCCCATGCCCAATCCCCCACCTGTCCGCCTGGCCGATATCAACATCGAGTCCTACATCTTCTTCGGTGCAGGCGCGGCGGTCGCGTGGCAGCTTGCCGACCCCGGCGTGGGGCGCGGCGTGGCCCGCCACAGCCAGACATT
>Ga0160451_100950_pt1 | contig 11072 bp, 11 predicted proteins | sample HID1975M_E1MG_FD_108270 | JGI IMG/M metagenome (GOLD analysis project Ga0160451, IMG submission 108270) | Enriched soil microbial communities from UW Madison campus, WI, USA - HID1975M_E1 MG | ecosystem: Environmental > Terrestrial > Soil > Unclassified | place: USA: Madison, Wisconsin... | reverse complement strand
TGGCGGCGTGGAGCGGGGCGGGGGGGACGGTCAGCCGGGCCTCCGTCAACCGAACTCGGCCGGTTCGGCGCCGCGCGGGGCGCCGTCGGGGCCGACGACGATCTTTTCGACCCGAAGCTGGGCGGCCTTGAGCCGGGACTCGCAGTGGCCCTTGAGGCGCGCGCCCTCTTCATACAGGGCGATGGATTCCTCGAGCGGGGCCTGGCCGGACTCCAGTCGCTGGACGATGGTCTCAAGGCGCGACAGGGCGTCTTCGAAGCTGAGGTCGGCGGGGATGGGGGCGGCGGCGTCGGTCATGGCGCGGAACCCTAGAGAGGCAGGGCGCTCGCTTCAACGGCGAATGGTTGCGAAGGCCCAAGCTTGTGGGCGGTCAGCGCTTCTCGTAGCGGCGCTGGGACCAGTATTTGAAGCCCTGGTTGTGGACCAGTTTCCAGCCCATGGCCTTGAGATGGGCGCCGACCATGTGGTTGAAATAGCCGTGGGCGAGGACCAGCACGTCCTGGCCGGCTTCGGCGCGTTCGATCAGGACGCGGGCGGCCTGACCGGCGCGGACCTCGGCCTGGGCGCGCGTTTCCTGCTGGTGGTGACGGTCCGACAGGTGCCACCAGGCGCGCGACACCACGCCCCACCAGCGCGGCGACAGCTTGATCCAGTCCGGCAGGGATGGCGGCGGCAGCGGCGCCTCGATGAACAGGGCGTCGGCCATGACTTCACGCCCGGCGGCGACGGCGGCGGCGGTTTCCTGAGCCCTGGGACGGGTCGAGGCGTAGATGGCGCCGGCGCCCTCGGCCGCAGCCAGCAGGGCGGCGGGGGGCGTCTGGCCGGCGCGCAGGCCGCCGACCTCATACTGACCCCACCAGTCGCCGTACTGGCGGGCGGAGATCATGACCTTGCGCGACAGGGCCGGCTCGCCGTGACGGGCCAGGATGATGGCGCCGGGGCGCAGGGAGACGACGGCGCGATTCGGGGACGCGGGGGCGGCGTCTTCGGCCTGCATAGGGAGGGCCTGGGAGGTCATGACATGGGGATGAAGCCTGCGGAGACGGGGGTCCCTGACTGGCCTGGCGTCCCTGATTCCTCCCGACAAGGCTGGACACTGGAGGGGCGCGGCGGCCCCCGGAGAACAGGTGGTAGCCCCGGCGGGGCGAGGCTGCAACCTCGCCGTGATGACGGACGCTTGAGCGGGGTGTAAGGGCGCGGGCATGAGCGACGCCATCATCCGCCCCGCCCGCCCCGAAGACGCTGCCGCCCTGGGCGCGCTGGGTCGCCAGACCTTTGTCGACACCTTCGTGACCGGGTTCGGCATCCCTTATCCGGTGGAGGACCTGACCGCGTTTCTGGACGCCGGCTTCAGCCCTGAGACCATCGCGATCAAGCTGGCCGAGCCGGGCGCCGCCTGGTGGGTGGCGGATCGCAACGGCGACCTGCTGGCCTTCGCCAACGCGGGACCCAACACCCTGCCGCACCCGGACGGCCGGGCCAGCCATGCCGAGCTGCGCCGGCTGTACGTCGGCAAGGACGCGCAAGGGCTGGGCTTGGGCACCAGGCTGCTGAAGGTCGCGCTGGACTGGATGGAGGCCCACACCGACGGCCCCCTGTGGGTCGGCGTCTGGAGCGGCAACGACAAGGCGCAGAAGCTGTACGCCGCCTATGGGTTCGAGAAGGTGGGGGAATACCAGTACCCGGTCGGCCGCTGGATGGATGACGAGTTCATCTTGCGGCGGGGATAGACTATATTCGCCGCATGACCCGTGACGAGCTCTTGGCCAAGCTGCGCGAACTGAAGCCTTGGTTGGAAGACCAGGGCATCGTCAACGTGCGCCTGTTCGGCAGCTATGCACGCGACGAGGCGGGGCCGGACAGCGACGTGGATCTGTTGGTGGAAATCGCCAAACCCTTGGGTTTCCGTTTTTTCGGCATTGAACGAGAGCTGGGCGAAAAGCTGGGCGCCGCCGTCGAAATGGGGACCGAGGATTCCATGCACCGGCTGGTGAAGCGCGAGGCGGTCCGGGACGCTGTCCTTGTCTGACCTCAAAGATCGCCTCCACCTGGAAGAGATGCTCGGCGCCGTGGATCAATTGGCTGTCGAGATAGATGGTCGGCCCGTCGAGGAATGGATCGAGGATCGCTCACGGGTGGCGGCGGCCTCGATGTATCTGATCGTGCTGGGGGAAGGGGCGCAGAATCTGTCTTCAGGCTTGAAGAGCGCAGCGCCAGACGTGCCCTGGGCGGATATCGCCGGTCTTCGTCATCGGTTGGCGCATAGTTATTTTCGCGCGGATCGACGGATCATCTGGCAAGCAGCGGCGCTGCACGCGCCGCAGCTCAAGCCGCGTCTCGAGGCCTTGCTCGCCCTGTTGGGGCCGGACGTCTTCTGATGCTCCTGCCCTTCTTCACCGCCTTGCGCGAGGCCCGGGTGCCGGTGTCGCTGAAGGAATGGCTCCATCTGATGGAGGCCATGGACAAGGACGTGGCGGGGCGGAAGGTCGAGGATTTCTATCACCTGTCGCGGGCGGTGCTGGTCAAGGACGAGAAGCACTACGACCGGTTCGATCAGGTGTTCGGCAAGGTGTTTGCGGGCGTCGAAAGCGTCGGGGCGGGCGAGGACCTGACGACCGATATCCCCGAGGACTGGCTGCGTCTGCTGACCGAGAAATTCCTGACGGACGAGGAGAAGGCGCAGATCGAGGCGCTGGGCGGCTTCGACAAGTTGATGGAGACGCTGAAACAGCGTCTGGAGGAGCAGAAGGGCCGACACGAGGGCGGGAACAAATGGGTCGGGACCGGCGGGACCAGCCCGTTCGGCCACGGCGGCTATAACCCCGAAGGCGTGCGCATCGGCGGGCCGGGACGGCAGGGCCGGGCGGTCAAGGTCTGGGAGAAGCGTGAATACCGCAATCTGGACGACACGGTCGAACTGGGCACCCGCAACATCAAGGTGGCGCTGCGCCGCCTGCGCCGTTTCGCCCGCGAAGGCGCGGCGGACGAGCTGGACATGGACGGCACCATCGACGGCACGGCGCGTCAGGGTTGGCTGGACATCCGCATGCGGCCAGAGCGGCGCAACACGATCAAGGTGCTGCTGTTCCTGGATATCGGCGGGTCGATGGACGCCCATGTGAAGCTGTGTGAGGAGCTGTTCTCGGCCGCGCGGACCGAGTTCAAGAATCTGGAATTCTTCTACTTCCACAACTGCCTGTACGAGGGTGTGTGGAAGGACAACCGGCGGCGTCACGGCGAGAAGACGCCGACCTGGGACGTGCTGAACAAGTATCCCGGCGACTGGCGCGCCATCTTCGTCGGCGACGCGACCATGAGCCCCTATGAGATCACCATGCCGGGCGGCTCGGTCGAGCACTGGAACGAGGAGGCGGGCGCCGTGTGGATGAAGCGCGCGCGTCAGCAGTGGGACAAGTCGGTCTGGCTGAACCCCGTCCCGGAACGGCACTGGAGCTACACCGCCTCGGTCGGCCTGCTGCGCGAGGTGATGGACCAGCGGATGTTTCCATTGACGCTGGAAGGCCTGGACAAGGCGATGCGGGCGCTGACGCGGTAGAGCGCGGCGCAAGGGTTCGCCTTCGCCTGCGCTACGGCGCCGCTGGGTTCCCCGGTCTGCGCCGCTGTGCGGCTTGCCGGAGAATGACGACGGCCTTTTGATCTTTCGTCATTCTCCGACTTGATCGGAGAACCCAGCGGCGCCCGCAGGGCGATCTTTGATACGCAAACGGAAATGCAAGGCTTTGGCGTCATTGTCCCGATTTGACGCGGCCCGGTTCTTGCTGGGACGCGCGTGAGATGAACGCGGGAGAGCCCGACCGATGGGGTTGCGGATCATGAAATGGCTGGCGGTCCTGGTGGGCTTTCTGGCTCTGACGGCGGTCGCTGACACGGCGGCGGCCCAGTGCTGCGAGCCACCACCCCCGCCGTGCTGTCAGCCACCGCCCCCGCCGCCCCCGCCTCCGCCGTGCTGCACGGCCCCGCCTCCGCCCGCGTGCTGCGGCGGTGGCGGCGGCGTGAACGTCAACGTCAATGTGGGCGCCTCGGCCGGGGCTGACGCGAGCGCGCGGGCCTATATCAACGCCCGGGGCGCGGCCTCGGTGAACGTCTATGGCGGCGGTGGAGCCTACTTCAACGTCGATCAGCCCTATCCGACCACCATCCAGGGTTTGACCGTCGAGGGCGCGGCCGTGCGTCGGATGGTGCGCGTGCCCTATACCGCCACCCGCCGCTCGATGAAGCGCGTGGTCATCCAGGCCGTCTGCATCGACGACCGCCAGCGGCCGCATCCGGCGTCGCAGGTGCGGCCCGGCCGCGACGTGCATGACGACTACGAGGGCGAACTGTACCGCTGCATCGCCGGCTCGCGCCTGCAGGCGACCATAGCCGCCTATGAGGGCGAGGTCCGCTTCGACCACGGCGAGACCATGGCCTGCCAGAAGAACGACGCGCTGTGGAAGGGCCGCGACGGCAGGCTGGAATGCCGCCCGCAAAAGGCCGAGCGCGACTGCAACGAACGCTCGCTGCTGCGCCGTTATGGGGCCGGTGTGAAGATCCTGACCCTATATCGGGAGGAGAGCTACACAGAATACCGCGAGGAAGAGGTCGTGGCCGAAGGCGTCGCCCTGGAAGGCTCGATGATCACGCTGGACGGCGGCGTCGGCGGCCGCGTCTTCTGAACCGGCCGTTCAGCCGGGGGTCATGCCGCCGGGCGCATTATCGGACCGTCGAAAGGCTTCGTGGTCCTCGACGATCCTGAGCAGACTTGGCCCCGGCCCGGAAACGGACCGGGGCCTTTTCGTTGGGCGGCTCGATGAGTCCTGATATGTCTTCGGAGGGTTATGAGGGCACGGCTGGAAGGCGGGCACGATGTGGGGATGGGCCAAGGCTTATCACAGCTATCTTGTGAAGCGGGGCGAGGCGTCAGAGGATCATCTCAGATTCCTCGGCGTGCAACGCATCGCGTTTCCTTGGTTTCTGGCGATGTTCGTCGGAGTCCTTCTGATGGCATTATTTAGCCCGCCGGACGCTATTCGGATTGGCATCTGCCTAGTAATCGGAGTGCCCTGTGTCGCGGCCATGATCTACGCCATGACCACCTATGCTCTAGCGGCGTTCGCTGCCGATCGACAGCGAACGCGTGATAAGGCGCCGTTGTAGAAGCCAACTTTCTCCCGCCGTAACCCCTCACCCTTTCGCGCAGCCGCTCGCTGCGCTCTCGGGCGCTCAAGCCCTCTCCCGATGGGAGAGGGTTTTATTGTTTGGGCGTCACCTCGACCCGGTAGGCCTTGTCGGCCAGCAGGTATCGGGCGGCGACGCGTTGCAGGTCCTCGGGGGTGGCGGCTTCGAGGTCCGACAGGGCGGTGCGGAGCTGGGGCAGGCGGTTGGGGTCGGTCTGGGCGCGTTGCAGCTCGGCGATCCAGAACTCGTTGGTGTTCATGCTGCGGCGCAGGGCCTCGATGCGGGGGCGGCGGGCGCGGTCCAGCTCGTCGGCGGTGATCGGCCCGGCGGCCAGGGCGGCGGCGATGCGGTCCACGTCGGCGAAGAAGCCGGGCAGCTTTTCCGGCGGGGCCTCGATGCTGGCCGCGACATAGCCATAGCCGGGGAAGGTCGAGGAGGCGTTGGCCCCGACCGAGGGCGAATAGGTGACGGCCTGGTTTTCCCGCAGCTCCTCGGTCAGGCGCAGGCGCATGACATCGGCCAGCAGGCGCACCAGCCGGGCCTCGCGGATGTCGGCGATGGCGTCGACGGCGGGCCAGGCGACATAGCCCAAACCCTGATCGGCGCGCCCGGAATGGGTCAGGTGGACCGGCTGGGCGGTCGGGGCGGGGAAGCGGATGCGCGTGGTCTCCGCGACGGGCGCGTCGGGTCGAGCGGGCAGGGCGCCGAAGGTGGCGGCGACGCGGGCGATCGCCTCGTCCGTCGTGATGTCGCCGACGATCAGGATCTCCAGCGGACCGTGGGCGATGCCCTGTTCGACCTCGGCGCGCAGGACGGCGGGATCGGCGGCGGCCAGGGTCGCGGCGTCCGGCGTGCGCCAGCGCGCGTCGCCCGAGCGCATCAGGGCGCCGATCTCGCGTCCGAAGACGCCGCCGGGGGTCGCGTCCATCTGGGGCAGGGCCTGCAGATAGACGCCGCGCATCCGCTCGAACGGCTCGGGCCGCCAGGCGGGGTCGGTCAGATAGGCGGTCAGAACCTGAAGCTGGACGGCGAAATCCTCGGGCCGGGTGACGCCGGACAGGACATAGGCGTCCTCGCCCGCCGAGACGCCGGCGCCATAGACGCGCCCGGCCAGAACCTCGTCCACCTGTTCGGCGGTCAGCTGGCCCAGTCCGCCCTCGGCCACGGCGGCGCCCAGGGCCCACATGGGGGTGGGGCGGTCGGAAGGCAGACCCTGCTGGCCGTCGCCTGCACGCACGGCGACCATGATCTGATCGTCGCGGAAGGTCGTCGGCTTGACCGTCAGGCGTGTTCCGTTGGCGAAGGTGATGAAGTCGGCGCCGACATCATCGGCCCGGCTGCGGGCGACGACGGCGCCCGGCGCGCCGAAGTCGGCATAGGGCCAGGCCAGTTCGGCGCGCGCGGCGGGCGCGTCCACCGCCACCTGTTGCGAGGCGGTCAGGGCGGCCAGGACGGCGGCGTCCCCGTCCTGGATCTGCGTCGGGCTGGTGACGAAGACCAGCGGGCCGGAACCGTCGAAGGTGGATTTGAGCGCGGCGTTGACGCGCTCGGCCGTCAGGTGGCGTGTGATCTGATCGAAGATGGCCAGGTCGGCGGCGGGGGCGGTGAAGACGTCGTCGCTGTTGACCGAGGCGGCCAGGCTGTTGGCCAGGGCGGGGGTGCGGCGGGTGGCGGCGCCGGCGACGGCGCTCTGGATCATGGCGCGCCATTCGGTGATCTCGCGCGCCAGCTCGCCGGCCGTGACGCCATACTGGACCAGACGGCGCTGTTCCTGATCCAGGGTGGTCAGGGCGCGGCCCCAGGCGCCGGGGCTGAAGCTGGCGTAGAGGGAGGCGGAATCCTGGCTGCGCAGGTCGGTCGAACGGCTGGCCGAGGCGGAGATGAAGGGCGGGTTTTCGGCGCGAGCCAGGCTTTGGAAGCGGCGGTTCAGCACCTGAAGGCCCAGGCTGCGGATCACGTCGCGTTCCTGCTTGGCGCGGGTGTCGGGCGACAGGTCGGGCGGAGAGACCCAGGCGATCTGCAGGCTGGAGCCGACGCCGGGATCGACGAAGACGGCGGCCTCGGCCCCGCGCGGCTGGACGGGGCCCAGGTCGGGTTCGTCGCCATCGGCGTGGGAGGTGGACCAGTCGCCGAAGGTCGAGACGATCTTGGTCTCCATCGCGTCGATGTCGAAATCGCCGACGGCGACGACGGTGGTGCGGCTGGGCCGATACCAGGCGTCATAGAAGGCGGCGAACCGGTCGCGCGGGGCGGTGCGCAGGATGTCCGGCTCGCCAATGGGGAAGCGGGTTGGGACGCGCTGGCCCTTCATCAGGAAGTTCAGACGAGCGCGAGCGGCGCGCATGCCGGGGCCGTCGCGGGTGCGTTCCTCGGAGAGCACCACGCCGCGCTCGCGCTCGATCGCCTCGGGCGCCAGCAGGGCGTCGCCGATCATCTCGCGCAGGATGTGCAGCGAGGCGTCGACCGTTTCATCGTCGGTGCGGGGCAGGTCCAGCTTGTATACCGTCTCGTCGAAGCCGGTGGAGGCGTTGGTATCGGCGCCGAACGACAGGCCCAGCCGCTCCAGCGTCTTGATCAGTTCGCCCTCGGGAATGTCGGCCGAGCCGTTGAAGGCCATGTGTTCCATGAAGTGGGCGAGGCCCAGTTGATCGTCGGTCTCCATCAGCGACCCGGCGTCGATGCGGACGCGCAGGGACGCCTGGCCCGGCGGGGTGGCGTTCTTCATCAGGGCGTAGCGCAGGCCGTTGGGCAGTTGGCCGAAGCGGACGGCGGGATCGGCGGGGATGTCGCTGGCCGTGTGCGCCCAGGGGTCGGACGGGGCGACCTGGGTGGTTTGCGAGGCCGTTGTCTGGAACGCCAGCGCCGGAGCGGGCAGGGCGGCCGAGGCCAGCAGAACAGCCCCGGAGGCGGCCAGGAACAGGCGGGGGATCGAAGGCGAACGACGCATGAAGGCTCCGGCTGGGGCGGAGCCACGGTGAAGCGCCGCCATGACCACCGTAGGGCGGCGGCCCGGACGCTCAAGCCGAAATCGGCCCTATTGAGGGCGGGTGACGTAGAACGTAGCGCTGTTGCCCACAGCGTTGGCGCCAGTGATGACCGCGCGGCCCGAGCCGGTGACGGCTGTGTTGGCCACGGCCGAGACATTGGCCGCGTTGGTCTGGTTCACCGTCGCCGTCAGCTGGCCGCCGCAGTCGGCGCAGACCGAGCCGGTGACGCTGTTGCCCACGGCGTCGGCGCCGACATAGGCGTCATAGCCGTTGTGGCCGGAGAACCGGGCCTGGGCCTCAACCCCACCGGTGTTGATCTGGGTCGCGTCCAGTTCCAGCCAGATGTCGTTGTTGCTGGCGGCCAGTTCGTTGGCGGCGGCGCGCGCCGAGACATGGGCCGCGCCATAGTCATAGGCGGTGACGGTGGCCCCGGCGCGCACGCGGGCGGCGTTCGCCTGGTCCGTCGCAGCGACGACCGAGCCGCCCTGATTGGCCAGGACGATGCGGTTGGCCGAGGAATTCGCGCGGGCCGCCAGGTTCCAGCCGTTGCCGGCGTTGCCGCTGGCGTCGGAATAGACCCGGTCGCCGGTGGCGCGCTGGCGGATCTGAAGGTTCTGATGCGAGCCCTGAACAGCGTCCGGGCCGCTGGTCACGGTGACGACATTGGCCAGCGCTTCGGCTGAAAAGTCTGCGGGGGCGGGGATGTATTGCGTGCCGGCGAAATTGGTCGCCTCGACCGTGGCCGAGACCGACTGGTCCAGTCGCCCGGTGAAGCCCGAGCCCTGACCGCCCAAGGCCGCCGCATTGCCGATGGCCGAGGTCGCGACGGTTGCGCCGGCCAGCAGGCGGGCGTCGTCGTCCGGGATCAGGGCGTCGGCGCGAACGTGGTCGCCGTCGACCGTCTGGACCGCATCGACCGCCAGGCCGCCGTCATAGGCCGCGCCCTCCAGATAGTTGCCGCGCGCCTGAACCACGGCGGTGACACGCCCGGCGGTGTCGCCGGTCAGATCCATCACGCTGACCGCGCCGACGCGGGCTCCGGGCGCGACGGCCTGGTTGACGGTGGCGGTCGCCTGGACGCCGTCCACGCCGAAGCGCGCGTCGTTGCCGATGGCGCTGGTCGAGGCGGTGACCTGACCCGACTGGTCGACGACGTTCAGCGGCGTGTCCGCGAACACTTCGAAGCCGTTCAGGGTCTGGTTCAGGACGATCGAGGACGCGTCCTGGGCGCAGGCGTCAGTAGCGGCTGCGACGCACATCGCCGTCGCGGCGATCGTGCCAGCGAGACGGATCGGCGCGAGTCTGGCCATTGTTCGTGTCCGTGTTGGGATAGGCGGGATAATAGCCGCCGGTCGGGCCGTTGGAGCCCAGCGGATCGTTGGCGGGGTCCAGGCAGATGTTCGGACCCGGCGCGCCGTACAGATTGGCCATGAACTCGACCGTGGCCCGTTCGACTAGCGCGCGGACCGCCAGTTGGACCGGTTCGAACCCGCCCTGACCGGCCGAGACGTCGAAGACGTTGCCGTTCAGGAAGTCGAAGACCCCGGCCGAGATTTCACGGCCGATGATCTGCTTCTGATAGGAGACGACGTCGACGACCTCGAGCGTGGTGGTCTGGACCAGGCGCAGATCGATGGCGACGTTCATCACGAACACCTTGCCCTGGATCAGACCCGAGCCGCCGCGCTTGGTGTCAACCTCGCCCATGGCGGCGTCGAAGCCGGCCGAGCGGATGTTGTAGTTCACCTCGGTGATGCCGCCGACGACATAGAAGTCCGAGCCCGGCACCTGACCCGCCAGGATGCGGCGGAACTGCTGGTCGGCCGGGCCGCCAGGGGTCTCGTCGCCGATCAGGCGGTTGTTGGCGTAGCGCAGCTCCAGCTCGGAGACCGAGGTGTCGTAGCGCTCGACGATGCGGGCGCCGGCCTTGGCCAGGGCCGTATTGGCCATTAGCGAGGCGCCCTGGGTGATCTGGCGGCCGCCGTCGGCCGAGACCGTGCCGGTGTAGTCGCTGATCCGGCCGACGGCCATGCGCGGCGAGGGCAGGTTGTACCGGCGGGCGTAGTCGGCCAGGCAGTAAAGGGCCGTGGAATAGGGGGTCGGGTTGGCCGTCACCGGCGCGTTGCCGATGGGCGACGCATACAGGCCCGAAGGCCCTGCGGTCGGGCTGACGCAACCGGCCAGAGCAGTCGCGGCGGACAGCAGGGCTGCGGCGGCGACACGCCCGAGGGTGCGACGGGGGTTCAGTCCGCTCATGGAAGGTTCAGGGTCCCGTTCAGGGTCGTTCCGGCGGAGACATCGCCGTTGTTGACCTGGTTGGAGTTGACGATGACCGTGTTCCAGTTGCCTTGGACCACCACGTTCAGGCTGTTGCCGATGGCGGTCGAGCCGCCGATGGTCGTGGACCCGTTAGAGCCGCCGGCGCCGGAATAGCTGCTGGACGCGCCGCCCGTGGCCTCTGAATAGGATGAGGCGCCCGCCTGGATGATGCCGTCGACGATCAGCCGGTTGCCGCTGGCGTCGCGGGTCGAACCGGTCTGGGCCCGGCCGGTGGCGTAGCGCGCGGCGCCGTAGCCGGCCTGGAACTGGGCCGCGCCGGACGCGCCGTTCGACTGCGCCGCGGCCGGCAGGGCCGTCGCGGCGAACGCCAGCGCCCCCAGGGCGGCCGCCATTCTGATGATGTTGCGCGTCATAGAGAGACAGCCCCCGGAAACCGAACACGGTTGTCGGGTCGTCAAGCAACCCCCGTGCCAAAGTGGGGCAGGGGTCTTAAGAACCGCTTGAGATCGCGCCGTTCGCCGCGCATTGGGGGGATATGGAGCCCCAGACCGGCCGCCTCGACGGCCCACCGCGCGAAAAGATCTTCAATGCGCCGCTGATCGCGGTGTTGGTCGCCCTGTCGATGCC
>Ga0160451_100949_pt1 | contig 11091 bp, 8 predicted proteins | sample HID1975M_E1MG_FD_108270 | JGI IMG/M metagenome (GOLD analysis project Ga0160451, IMG submission 108270) | Enriched soil microbial communities from UW Madison campus, WI, USA - HID1975M_E1 MG | ecosystem: Environmental > Terrestrial > Soil > Unclassified | place: USA: Madison, Wisconsin | collected... | reverse complement strand
GGCTGCGGCAGGGTAATCTTGCCGTAGCGGGTGCGCTTGAGGCGGCTGACCTGGCAGCCCTGCGATTCCCACAGGCGGCGCACCTCGCGGTTGCGGCCTTCCTTGACCACGACGCGGAACCAGTCGTGCGAATCGGTGCCGCCGATCTTCTCGATCTCGTCGAACTTGGCCGGGCCGTCGTCCAGCGCCACGCCGCGGGCGAGGCGATCGACGATGTTGTCCGGCACGGTCTCCTGGCCTTCCGGCGCGCGCACGCGCACGACGTATTCGCGCTCGACCTCGTAGGACGGATGCATCATCGCGTTGGCCAGCTCGCCGTCGGTGGTGAGCAGCAGCAGGCCGGTGGTGTTGATGTCCAGGCGGCCGATCGCGATCCAGCGCGCGCCCTTCAGCGCGGGCAGCGAATCGAAGATGGTCGGGCGGCCTTCGGGATCCTCGCGCGTGGTGACCTCGCCTTCGGGCTTGTTGTACATCAGCACGCGCGCCGGTTCGGTCAGTGCGCTGGCGACGAAAGTGCGGCCGTCGATCTCGATGCGGTCGCCGCCCTTGACCGACATGCCGGTCTGCGCGACCTCGCCGTTGACCTTGACCAAGCCGTCGGCGATGCGCTGCTCCAGCGCGCGGCGCGAGCCCAGGCCGGCCTGCGCCAGCACCTTGTGCAGGCGCTCTTCCAGCTTGCTGACGGTGGTCTCGGTGGTTTCGGTGGCGTCGCGCTTGAGCGACAGTTTGTTGCGGGGGGTAGTGCTCATGGGTTCTGCTCCGACGGGGCCTGGTCTTCCTGTTCGGAATCGGCGGCGACGTCATCTTGGGTGGGATCGGAATGATCGGAATCGGCGGTGGCCGTTTCCGCGGGTGCTGCGTCTTCGTGGTCGTCTTCGTCTTCGTGGGCATCGAGGTCGTCGATGCTGTCGTCCTGCTGCAGAGCCGCTTCGGCATCCGTAGTGGAGTTTTCCGCGTCCTGCGTTTCGGTCTGCAGCGTGTCCGAGGCGGGGGCGTTATCGCTCTCGTTATCGCTGTCGTCATCGCCGGTCTCATCGACCGAACGAGCGGGAACATCGTCCCCGTGGCCGGACTGCGCCGCGTCGGCCGCTGCGCCGGTTCCGCCAGAGGCGATGCCGGCCGGCAGCGGCACGTCGTCCAGCGCCAGCTGCGGTTCCAGTTCGCCGATGTCCTTCAGTTCGGACAGCGGCGGCAGCTCGTCCAGGCGCTTGAGCCCGAAGTAGTCCAGGAACGTCCTGGTGGTGCCGAACAGCGCCGGCTTGCCCGGCACGTCGCGGTGGCCGACCACGCGGATCCATTCGCGCTCTTCCAGCGCCTGGATGATGTTGCTGCTCACCGCCACGCCGCGCACCTGCTCGATTTCGCCGCGGGTGATCGGCTGGCGGTAGGCGATCAGCGCCAGCGTTTCCAGCGTGGCGCGGGTGTACTTGGTCTTGCGCTCGGTCCACAGCCGCGACACCCAGCCGTGCACGTCAGCCTTGACCTGGTAGCGGAAGCCGGAGGCCACCTCGACCAGTTCGACGCCGCGGTCGGCGCAGGCCTGCTGCAGGTGCTCCAGCGCCTGTTCGACGCTGTCGGCCGGCGCCGGCTCGTCCTCGGGGAACAGGCCATGCAGCTGCGCCAGCGTCAGCGGCTGGTTGGCCGCCAGCAGGGCGGCTTCGACGATACGGATGATGAGGAGTTGATCCATCAGGATTCGGTTGATTGGTGCAGGTGGAATATCCCGGCCGCCCCGTGCAACGGGACCGATCGGCGACGGCAAGCGCTAGACGTCGGCATCGTTGGCCGCGTCGGCATCGTCGAACTCGCTGGAGAACTGCAGCGGCTCGTTGGTGTTGTTCAGCGCCAGCGACTTGATGTAGATGGGCGCCAGCGATGCTTCCTGGACGATGTCCAGCAGCTGTTCCTTGGCCAGTTCCAGCATCGCCAGGAAGGTGACCAGCACGCCGAGCTTGCCTTCCTCGGCGGTGAACATCGACTCGAAGCGGTGGAAGCGGCCGTCCTCCAGCCGGGTCAGCAGGTCGCCCATGCGCTGGCGCACGCTCAGCGCCTCGCGCTTGATCGCGTGGCCGGTGAACAGCTCGGCGCGCTTGAGCACATCGTGCAGCGCCAGCAGCATTTCCTTCAGATCCACCGGCGGCGGCAACCGCACCGCGGCGCGGTCCGGCACGTGCGCGTGCACCGGCGTGGTGTCGCGATCCTGCCGGGGCAGGGTGTCCAGGTCCTCGGCGGCCTGCTTGAAGCGCTCGTATTCCTGCAGGCGGCGCACCAGCTCGGCGCGCGGATCGCCCTCGTCGCCCTCGTCGCTGACCGGGCGCGGCAGCAGCATGCGCGACTTGATCTCGGCCAGGATGGCGGCCATCACCAGGTATTCGGCGGCCAGCTCGAAACGCAGCTCCTGCATGACGTTGATGTAGTCCACGTATTGCCGGGTGATCTCGGCGACGGGGATGTCCAGGATGTCCAGGTTCTGCCGGCGGATCAGGTACAGCAGCAAATCCAGCGGGCCTTCGAAGGCATCGAGGATGACTTCCAGCGCGTCCGGCGGGATGTACAGGTCCTGCGGAATCTGCAGCACCGGCTGCCCATGCACGACCGCCAGCGGCATTTCCTGCTGCTGCGGGGGCGAAGGCTGGGTTTGCGGATTCGCGTCTTGCGCGAGTTCGGAACTCATCAAGAAAAAGCCGTAATGCCACTCATGCCAAGGTGTGCGGGACCGGGCGCGGCGAGGGCGCATGAGGAACCGCATCGGGTCTGCGCCGCGGGCAGGCGCAGGTCTGTACAACAAGCACTGCACACCGCAGGGGCGGTGGCGGACAGCGAGGTCGTCGGGCGCGGGCGGTGGCGGGCAGCGAATCTGGCGTCGGGGAAGGGAGGCGGTGGCCGCTTCGGGGACGGGCCGCTGCTTTCCGGCCGTGCAAGTGCGGCCAAGGGTACGGGCTTGCGCCGGTGCTGTCCAGCATCGGCCGTGGCCGGCGTGGACCGTACAATCGGCGCCCGCCCGCCAGGAGTAACGCCATGTGGTACGCCATCGAAGGCCATGACGCCGACAACGCCTTGCCGGCACGGCTGGCGGCGCGTCCGGCGCACCTTGCCCGGCTGACCGCGCTGCGCGACGAGGGCCGCCTGCTGCTGGCCGGCCCGTGTCCGGCCATCGATGCCGAGGATCCCGGCCCGGCCGGCTTCAGCGGCAGCATCGTGATCGCCCAGTTCGAGTCGCTGGCGCAGGCACGCGCCTGGGCCGACGCGGACCCTTACGTCGAAGCCGGCGTCTATCGCGACGTGCAGGTCCGGCCGTTCCGCAAGGTCCTGCCGTGAGCCGCGTCGAGCGCATCCGCCAGGCCCTGCAGGCGGCGCTGGCGCCACTGGAACTGGACGTCACCGACGACAGCCACCTGCACGCCGGCCATGCCGGCGCCCGCGACGGACGCGGCCATTACACCGTGCGCATCGTCAGCGACGCCTTCGCCGGCAAGCCGCCGCTGGCCCGCCACCGCGCGGTCTATGCGGCGCTGGGCGACATGATGGCCACCGACATCCATGCGCTGATCATCCAGGCGCTGACGGCGGCCGAGTCGCGGCAGGACAATCCCTGACCCAAAGCGGTCCCGATGCTGCAACGCATCAGGCATCTGCATGCAATAAGCGTCGTAACTCACTGATTGGAAAGGTGCGGCTCTTGTCCATGGCGAAAACTTTACTTCGCCTTATGGAAACGTTTACAGTCCGCGCCGTTGTCACAGTTCACGACCGCGGAGAGGCAGTGGATGGCGCGTAGTGCGATCACCATCAAGGATGTCGCCCGCGAGGCGCAGGTGTCCGTGGCGACCGTTTCGCGGGCGCTCAACGGCCATGAGAACGTCGCCGAATCGGTCCGCCGGCACGTACTGGCCACCGCCGACCGGCTGCGCTACCAGCCGCATGCCGCCGCCCGCAGCCTGAGCAGCCGCCGTACCCAGACCATCGGCGTGGTGCTGCCGGACCTGCACGGCGAATTCTTCTCCGAACTCATCCGTGGCATCGACCAGGTCGCCCGCGCGCGCCGCCAGCATCTGCTGGTGTCCAGCTACCACGGCCATCCGGGCGAGCAGGGCGAGGCATTGCGCGCCATGCGCGGCCGCGTCGACGGCCTGCTGGTGCTGTCGCCTTACCTCGATCAGCCCGACGCGTTGATAGACAACCTGCCGGTGGCGCTGCCGGCGGTATTGATCAATGCCCAGTTGCCGGACATCGGCTACCCGGTGCTGAGCATCGACAACTACGGCGGCGCCGCGGCGATGGTCGAACACCTGGTCGGCGCCGGCCATCGCCGCATCGCCTTCATCTGTGGGCCGGCGGACAACTTCGACGCGCGCGAACGCCTGCGCGGCTATCGCGATGCGTTGCGCCGGCATGTGCCCGACGTCGAGCCATGGGAGTTGCCCGGCGATTTCGACGAGGCCTCCGGCTACGAGGCCGGCGCGCGCCTGTTGCAGTCGCCGCAGTGTCCCGATGCGGTGTTCGCCGCCAACGACATGATGGCGCTGGGCTGCCTGTACGCGTTCAACGAAAGCGGCGTACGCGTGCCGCATGACATCGCACTGGCCGGTTTCGACGACATTCCGCTGGCGCGTTTCGTTCATCCGACCTTGACGACGATGAAGGTCAATATCGCCGGGCTGGGCGGCGGCGCGATGCAGATCCTGCTCGACGCCATCGAGGGCAAGGAGTCCGCGCCAGCTTCGCGAACGCTGATCCCCGACCTGATGGCGCGCGCCTCCAGCGCCGCCATCGACAGGAGCAGCCGATGAGCGAACACGATCCTTTTTTTTGCCGCCCGTTGTAAGCGTTTACAGCACCACAAACCAGATTGATCAATCCCCGGGAGGGAGCGTCATGAGGCACATCCGCAACAATCCGCGTTACACCCGCCGCCTGCTGGCCTGCGCACTGGCCAGCTGCCTGTCGCTCGCCGCGCCGGCGTTCGCGCAATCCACTGGCGCCACCATCCGTGGCCAGGTGATGGCCGATTCGGCACCGGCCACCGATGCGCGCGTCACCGCCACCAACATCGCCACCGGCCTGACCCGCAGCGTACAGACCGGCGCCAACGGCGGTTATTCGCTGGCCGGCCTGCCGCCGGGTACCTATCGTGTCGACGTGACGTCGAACGGGCAGACCAACTCACAGAACATCAATGTGCTGGTCGGACAGACCGCCACTTTGAATCTGGGCGTGGGCGGAGTCACCGAGACGGCGACTACCGGCGCTGCGACAACGCTCGAGGCGGTAACCGTCACTGCGACCAATGTCGTCGAAACCAAGACCTCGGAAGTGGCCACCTACGTTTCGCAGAAGCAGATCGAGGCCCTGCCGCAGGGATCGCGCAACTTCCTGGCCTTCGCCGACACCGTGCCCGGCATGATCTTCGAAACCACCGCCAACGGCAGCGCCAAATTGCGCAGCGGCGGCCAGAACGCCAATGGCATCAATGTGTTCATCGATGGCGTCGGCCAGAAGAGTTACGTGACCCAGGGCGGCATCGGCGGCCAGACCGATTCCAACGGCAACCCCTTCCCGCAACTCGCCATCGGCGAATACAAGGTCATCACCTCCAATTACAAGGCCGAATACGACCAGATCAGCAGCGCAGCCATTACCGCGGTGACGAAATCCGGCACTAACGAATTTCACGGCGACTTCTTCTGGGACAAGTCGGGCATTCCGGATTGGCGTGCAGCGACGCCCGAGGAAGAACTGCTGAACCGCAAATTGCCTTCGGGAGAAACGCAATACGGCGCCGCATTGGGCGGACCGATCCTGCAGGATCGTCTGTTCTTCTTCGTCACTTATGAAGCCAAGGAATTCGAGCGTCCGCGCGAGGTGCGTATCGGTGTTCCCACTGGGACCGTGGTTCAATTTCCGCCGGACATCGCTTCCCAGCTAGGCGCCACCACGGCGCCTTTCAATGAGGATCTGTGGTTTGGCAAGCTCACCTGGCAACTCGGGGACGCGCACCTGATCGAACTTTCCGGCAAATACCGCGACGAGTTCGAGATTACCGATGTCGGCGATGGCCCGAATGCTCCCAGCTACGGCAAGACCAAGAACAACACCAGCAAACGTGGAGATCTGCGCTACCAGTACAGTACGACCGACTGGCTCAACGACGCCCACCTGACGTTCGAAGATGAGTTCTTCAATCCGCGTGCGATTACCATCGGCCCTGGCCTGCGGATCCTGGGGCCCAATCCCGCCCGCGGGACGATCGTCAACCTCGGCGGTGGTCAGGATTTCCAGAACAAAGGCCAGAAAGGCTGGGGCTTCCAGGATGATTTGACGTTCTTCGGACTCGAAGGCCACACCATCAAGATGGGCTTCAAATATAAGTCGGTCGAAGTCAACGCTTTCGAACAGCAGCCCTACAACCCGCAGTACGAGATCGATCTGCTCGAGAATCTGGCGCAAGGCAACAACACGCTGGCCAGTTTCGTGCCCAACCGCGTCCGTTTCGGCGCGCCACTGTACGGGACCGATCGCAACGTGCGATCGGACAACAAGCAATACGGCATCTACATACAAGACGACTGGGAGGTCAACGAAAAGCTGATCCTCAATCTGGGTCTGCGCTACGACTATGAGAAGTCGCCGGGTTTCGAGAACTATGTGACGCCGCCCGATCTGGTGGCCGCGCTTCGTGGCTGGAGCAATCTCGCCAATGCCGACTATGACATCGAGGATTACATCAGCGACGGAAGCAACCGCAAGGCGTTCAAGGGCGCATGGCAGCCGCGCTTGGGCTTTTCCTACGATCTGTTCGCGGATCAACGGCACGTGATTTTCGGTGGCGCGGGGCGTGCCTACGATCGCAACCTGTTCGACTACATCGCTCTCGAGCAGTCCAAGAGCACCTTCCCCAGCTATACGCTGTTCTTCGATACGCCCGAGAATCCTTGCGCTGTCGGCACCGGTAGCTGTTATGCATGGGATCCGGCTTATTACAATCCAGAGGCGTTGTATGCGCTCGTGGCGGCCAATCCGAATCTGGGATCCGAAGTCAACTTGGTCAAGAACGACATCAAGGTGCCGTACTCGGATCAGTTCAGCTTGGGCATGCGTAATACGTTCACCATGATGGACCACGACTGGAATACGTCGGCGACGCTGGCGCACGTGCTCAGCCATGACGGCATCCTGTTCTCGCTCGGCAATCGTCGCGCGGATGGTTCCTTCTATCCGCCGAATGTGAGCTTCGGCAATGCCCCCTTCGGTTTTCCGATTCCGGGCTACGGATCGCTGATCATCGCGCGCAATGGAATCGAAACGCGTATCAGCCAGCTACTGTTGTCCCTGGACAAGCCGTATTCGTCGGCCTCGCCGTGGGGAATTACCGTCGCATATACGTATAGTGATTCCAAGGAAAATCGCGGCAATGCAGCCAATACCGACGAGCACTATTCGTTCGACTATCCGGATCTGGAAAACGTCGCATTCATCCGCTCCGTCGGTATTTCCAAACACCGCCTCGTCGCTACCGGCATCGCCGATTTCTGGGGATTCACCTTATCCAGCAAACTCACGCTGGCGAGCCCGCCGGGCAATGATGGCTTGAACTGCTTCGAGGGCGTGGATCCTGGCGCTTGCGATCAGGCGGGCCGGTTCGAGACCTATTATTTCAGCGGACAGAAATTCCGGCAGCTGGATCTCGCTATCCAGAAGGAATGGGACACCGGGACGAATCTCAAGCTGCGCATCAGGGGCGACGTATTCAACGTGACCAATGAGCGCAACTACACCGATTTCGGTGATTTCATCGGCGTCGGCGGGGTACAGAACCCGACATTCGGTCAACGGACCGGCAACGGCATCATCCTGCCTACGCGTACCTTCAAGCTGTCTTTCGCGCTGAACTGGTGAAAAACCTGCCGGCGTCGCAGACAGCGGCGACGCCGGCCACCGTTTCCTGAATTATTGAAAGGTTTTGATTTTGGAAAAAAGATTCCGACCGGACACACTGCGTTGGTTCCTTGCCGGGCTGCTGGTGGTGGCGGTTGCCGCCTGCAAACAGGAGGAGCCCAGGCCGCCGCCGCAACCGGCGCCGCCGATGCCGCAGCAGGTCGAAGGCGAGAAGAAACCGACCAAGCCCGAACTGCCGCCGCTGTTTCGCGATATCGAGCGACGTACGTTCCAGTTTTTCTGGGATACATCCAACGAGGTCAATGGCCTGACGCCGGACCGCTTTCCGTCGCGGCCGTTCGCCAGCATCGCGTCGGTGGGTTACGCGTTGACCGCCTATCCGATCGGCATCGAGAACGGCTGGGTCAGCCGCACGCAGGCGGTCGATCGCACGCTGACCACGCTGCGCTTCTTCCGCCAGCTGCCGATGGGGCCGCAGCGCGAGGGCAAGGGCGGCTACCACGGTTTCTATTACCACTTCCTCGACATGCAGAACGGCCATCGCTATGACAGCTGGGTCGAGCTGTCGAGCGTGGATACGGCCATCCTGATGATGGGCGTGCTGTTCGCGCAGTCGTACTACGACCGCGACGATGCGCGCGAGAAGGAGATCCGCGACCTGGCCGAGCAGTTGTACCGTCGCGTCGACTGGCCGTGGCTGCAGATCAACAAGCCGCTGATCTCGATGGGCTGGTTCCCGGAGAGCGGATTCATCCCGCACGACTGGACCGGCTACAACGAGGCCATGATGGTCTACATCCTGGCGATGGCCTCGCCGACCCATCCGGTCAGCCCGGATGCGTGGCAGGTGTGGACGCGCAGCTACAACGAGTTCTGGGGCGTGTTCCAGGGCCAGGAATTCCTGACCTTCGGTCCGCATTTCGGCCATCAGTACACGCACGTGTGGGTCGATTTCCGCGGCATCCAGGACGACTACATGCGCGAGCGCGGCATCGATTATTTCGAGAACAGCCGCCGCGCCACCTATGCGCAACGCAATTACGCCATCGAAAACCCGATGAAGTGGAAGGACTACGGCGAGAACGTCTGGGGCCTGACCGCCAGCGACGGTCCGCAACAGACGCTGCAGGACTACAACGGCGAGCAGCGCACGTTCCGCCATTACTCGGCGCGCGGCACCGGCTTCCGCGAGAACTTCGACGACGGCACCATCGCGCCGACCGCGGCGATCGCTTCGCTGCCGTTCGCGCCGGAGATCGTCATCCCGGCGGCCGAGGAAATGCACCGGCGCTATGGCGAATACCTGTATTCCAGCTACGGCTTCCTGGATTCCTTCAATCGCAGCTTCGACTACGACATCCCGCTCAAGACCGGGCGGCTGGTGCCGGGCAACGGCTGGGTGTCCAGCGACTACATCGGTATCGATCAGGGGCCGATCCTGGCCATGATCACCAACTACCGTAACGAGTTCGTCTGGAACGTGATGAAGGAAAACCCGCATATCCGCCGCGGGCTGGAGCGTGCCGGGTTCAAGGGCGGCTGGCTGAGCACGGCCGAAGGCGAGACGGTAGAACCGGCTTCTGAAGGCGATCCGGAAGCCGCCGCGGCGCGCGCGCTGGGCACGGCCGAATCGCGCGGCAATGTCGCTCCGCCGTCGCCACCGCCGCGTTCGCAGCCGCTGAACTGAGGTGAGCCCGATGTCCGGCGATACCGCGCCCGCCGCCGCAGTCCGGCCTGCCGGTACAGGTGGCAGGGGGCGCTGGCGGCTGGTTATGTTGGCGCTGTTGACACTGCTCGCCGCGTGCGCAAAGCCCGACGACCGGCAGACCGTCACGTTCTGGGTGATGGGCTACGAGGGCGAGATCGTCGCGCGGATGATGCCGGAGTTCGAACGCGAGCATCCGCATATCCGCGTCGATCTGCAGAAGCTGCCGTGGCTGTCGGCGCACGAAAAACTATTGACGGCATTCGCCGGCGACTCGCTGCCGGATGTGAGTCCCATCGGCAACACGTGGATACCCGAATTCGCCGTGCTCGATGCGCTGGAGCCGCTGGACGAAGAAATCGCCGCCACGCAGGGTTTCGATGCAGGCGACTATTTCCCGGGCGTATGGGACAGCGGCGTGGTCGATGGCCGCACCTATGCGGTGCCGTGGTACGTGGAGACACGGTTGCCGTTCTACCGCACCGACCTGTTGCGCAAGGCCGGCATCGACGAACCGCCGGCCAGCTGGGACGAGTGGCGCGCGGCGATGGCGGCGATCAAGCAGGCTGCGGGACCGGGCAACTACGCCATCCTGCTGCCGCTCAACGAATTCGAACCGCTGCTGAGCCTGGCCGTGCAGCAACCCGAACCGCTGCTGCGCGACGACGGACGCTACGGCAACTTCCGCAGCGCCGGCTTCCGCCAGTCGCTGTCGTTCTACCGGGAAATGTTCGACCAGGGTTGGGCGCCGGCGGTGACCAACAACCAGATTTCCAATGTGTGGGACGAGTTCGGCAAGGGCTTCTATTCGTTCTACATCTCCGGGCCGTGGAATATCGCCCAGTTCAAGGAACGCCTGCCGGCCGCGCAGCAGGGCGACTGGATGACGATGCCGCTGCCGGGCCCGCAAGGTCCGGGCGCATCGCTGGCCAACGGCACCAGTTTCGTGGTCTTCCGCGGATCCCGGCACAAGGCGGCCGCCTGGGAACTCATCCGCTGGTTCTCGCAGCCGGACGTGCAGGTGCGCTTCCACACGATGACCGGCGAGCTGCAGCCGCGCCGCTCGCCGTGGCGCACGCCGGCGCTGGCCGAAGACGTGCATGCGCGCGCCTTCCGCGATCAGCTCGAGCGCGCGGTGCCCACGCCCAAGGTACCGGAGTGGGAACGCATCGCCACCGAGATGCGGCTGATCGGCGAGCTGGTCGCCAACAGGCGCATGACCGTCGATGAAGCAGCGGAAGAACTGGATCGCCGCGCCGATCGCATCCTCGAAAAGCGCCGCTGGATGCTGGACCAGGCGCGCACCGCCGGAGCGACGCGATGAAGGCGCGGACCGCCGGCTGGTTGTTCGCCGCGCCAGCGCTGACGGTGATCGTCGTGTTCTTCGGGTTGCCGGTGCTGGCCGCGCTGGCGCTGAGCCTGACCGATTTCGACATCTACGCGCTGGCCGACATCGGCAACCTGCGCTTCGTCGGGCTGGGCAACTACGC
>Ga0160451_100948_pt1 | contig 11103 bp, 6 predicted proteins | sample HID1975M_E1MG_FD_108270 | JGI IMG/M metagenome (GOLD analysis project Ga0160451, IMG submission 108270) | Enriched soil microbial communities from UW Madison campus, WI, USA - HID1975M_E1 MG | ecosystem: Environmental > Terrestrial > Soil > Unclassified | place: USA: Madison, Wisconsin | collected... | reverse complement strand
GTGGGGCCGAACACGCTCTCGTCGGCCATCACCGGCGTGTGCACGCGATCGGTGACGTACTTCAGGCCGTCGATATCGCGCGCCTTGACCGGCTGCTCCAGCAGTTCCAGCACCACGCCGGCTTCTTCCAGATGGCGCATCGCAGACACCGCCTGCTTGGCGGTCCAGCCCTGGTTGGCGTCCAGTCGCAGCAGCGCGCGGCCCTCCACCGCCGAATAGATCGCCTTGACCCGCTCGATATCCAGGCCGATGTCCTTGCCGACCTTGATCTTCAGCGACTCGAAGCCGCGATCCACCGCGCTGATCGAGTCGGCCACCATCTTGTCGATGTAGTCCACGCTGATGGTGATGTCGGTGGTGATGACCGGATCGCCGCCGCCGAGCATCTTGTACAGCGGCGCGCCGTATAGCTGCGCCCACAGGTCGTAGATGGCGATCTCCACCGCGGCCTTTGCGCTGGTGTTGCGCTCCAGCGCGCCCTGGATGAGATCGGTGATGTGGTTGAGGTCGGCGATGTCCTGGCCGATCAGGCGCGGGCGGATGAGGTGGCGGATGGCCTCGGCGATCGAGCCATGGGTGTCGCCGGTGATGACCGCGGTGGCCGGCGCTTCGCCGTAACCGACATGGCCGGTGTCGGTGTGGACGATCACGACGATGTCCTCGACGGTGTCGACGGTGCGCAGCGCGGTCTTGAACGGAGTCTTCAGCGGCACGCGCAGCATGCCGAGTCGGATGTCGATGATTTTCATGGAGGAATCAGGGCCTGATGCGCTGGATATTGGTGGCGCGGTCGATGTAGGACTGGGTGTCGTTGAACATCATCGGATCCAGCGGGGTGACCGACACGCCGTTGAGGCCGGCGCGCACGCGCTGGCCGTCGGCGCCGCGCCAGCTGCCGCCGTTGGTGTCGTGGATGACCCACGCCATGCCGCGCTCGTGGCCGATCACCATCATCACGTGGCCCGGGATGTAGACGAGATCGCCGACCTGCAGATCGCGCACGATGGCCTGCCGCTTGCGGGCATCGTCGCCCTCGGCCAGCGCGATGCGGTTCAGCGCCGGGCTGACCGCCTGGTCGCGGGTATTGCGCGGCAGCAGCACGCCGAAGCTGCGGTAGATCTCCGACACGAAACCGCTGCAGTCGCGCGCGTCGTAGCTGTGGCCCCAGCCGTAGCGCTCGCCGAGGAACTTGAAGCTCTGCCTGAGCAGGTTGGCCGGCGTCAGCGGCAGGTAGTCGCCGGACACGTCGGCCGCGCGCGACAGCAGCGCCGGGGCGAAGCGCAACCGGCCCGCGTCGTCGCGCACCGGCAATTCGATCACATAAGAAGCATGCGCATGCTGGCCATTGACCAGTTGCATCGGCGGCCAGTCGGCCCGCAACGGCACGCGCACGCCCATGTCCAGCTGCAGTTGCGAGACCTGCGGCAACTCGCGCGTATGGTTGGTGCGCACAGTGGCGCCGGTGACGATCAGATACGGCGCCTTGCGGCCGTACGCCAATACCGCGTCCTTGTCGCCGAGCGCGACATGGCGCTGTTCCACCCATGCCGCATAGCGCTCGCTGGCGACGAACCACCACTGCCCGTCGGCGCTGGCGTGCAGCACCGCCACCGCATCGCCCGGGAACAGCGCCGATTCCTGGAAGCGATCGATATCGGTTTCGCCCGCCGTGCCGAACGCGCGCAGCGTGGTCGGGAACGCCCGCAGATCGGCACGGTGCACGATCAGCCCATAGCGCACCGGCTGCCGTGCCGGCACGCGAGCCAGCGCCAGATTGTCCTGCAGCCGCGCCAGCGTCGCGGCCGGCACTTCGCCGCCCTGCTCGTCGTACAGCGTGCGCGTGGGCGGAGAGGACAACGCCGCAATCCGTTGGCCGATGTCTTCGCCCGGCAGCTGCGCCGGCAGCGCGGCGAGATCGTGGATGGACGAGTCGCGCGCGCGCATCGCCGCGTTCTGCCGATCGATGGCGGCGCGGTCGAGGATGACGCGATCGGGCGGGCGCTGGCGCGCTACCCAGTGCGAGGCCTGCAACTGCGCCGGCTGCAGGCCGATGACGCCGGTCGCCGTGCTGCCGGTGGCCGTGGCGCCGTCGTAGGCCAGCGCCGGCAGCGCGAATACCAGCAGGCAGGCCGCCCATTGCAGGCGCGCAGCGAGGAGCAGGCGCATGCGGCGCGGATGCGTATCCCGTGGTTTCGGCTTCATGTGTCCCCCGCCCGGCCTCCGGCTGCCGATGGCGCCGGTTTGGAATAGTGGATTCTTATAGCACAACATCCAGGAATAAATTATTGACCGGTGCACCGGGCCGTGTTACACAACGGTCACACAGTCGGACGGGGCCATGATCGACGTGGAAGCCAGTGGGGGCCAGCATCGCAACCGCCAGCCAGCCGGCCGTTCCCGGATACGGGTCGCCGGGAACGGGCGCGCACGGATCTGGCCGAAGATGGTACTCCTTCTGATGGCGACCCTCGTGCCCTCGGCGCCGATGATGGCCACGCCCTCCGACGAAGCGCTGGCGCAGGTGATCGCCGATGTCGATGCCGGACGATTCGCCGAGGCCGAAGCGCGCATCGCCGCCGCATTGGCCGCACCGTCCCGCGACGACGCCACGCACGACGCGCTGCGGTTCGAGCGCGAACGCATGCGGCGCATGCGGCTGGATTTCTCGCTCGACCGCGCCCAGGCGCTGGCACGGCTGCGCACGCAGGTGCCCCACGCCAGCGAGGCCGAGTTCGATGCCTGGGACGCGGCCGGGCTGATCGAGCACTTGGACATCGACGGCCAGCGGCGCTACTTCAACCGCGCGGTATCCAACCTGTTCCGTCTCGACCCGCAGGCGGCCGCGCGGCGCGTCTCGCCGCGCCCCTTCAGCGAAGGTCCCTACGAACGCCTGCACCCGCATCACCGCGAAATCGTCGACGCATCGCACGCCGGCGGCGGCGGCACCAGCGTCGCCCCGCGCCGCGTGCGCATCACCCAGTCGCTGACGGTCAAGCCGGACGCGGTACCGGCGGGCGAGACGATCCGCGCGTGGCTTCCGTATCCGCGCGCCATCGCCGGCCAGCAGGAAGACATCGCGCTGATCGGCAGCACGCCGGCCGGCGCGCAGCTCGCGCCGCCATCGGCGCTGCAACGCACTGCGTATCTGCAAGGCGTCGCGCAGGCCGGACAGCCGACCCGTTTCGACATCACCTACGAACTGACCATCCACGCGCGCCGCTTCGACATCGACGCGGACCGGGTCGTGCCGGCGACGATCACGCCGGAACTGGCGCCATTCGTCGAGCCCCGTGCGCCGCATGTGGTGTTCACGCCGGCGCTGCGGCGCTTCTCCGAGCGGGTGGTCGGCGACGAGCGCAATCCCTACCGCATCGCGCAGAAGCTGTTCGCCGCGGTCGATGCGATCCCGTGGGCCGGCGCGCGCGAGTATTCGACCATCTCCAACATCAGCGACCATGCGCTGCACGCCGGCCACGCCGATTGCGGCCAGCAGACGCTGCTGCTGATCGCGCTGCTGCGGCTCAACGGCATCCCGGCGCGCTGGCAGTCCGGCTGGGTGTTCTCCGACGAGGAGGTCGGCTACGACAACATGCACGACTGGGGCTGGCTGTACCTGGCGCCGTACGGCTGGGTGCCGATGGACGTGACCACCGGCCAGCTCGACAGCGACGATCCGGCGCTGCGCTGGTTCTACCTCGGCGGGCTCGATGCGTACCGCATCGCCTTCAACGACGACTATTCGCGCGATTTCGTCCCGGCCAAGCAGCACTTCCGTTCCGAGACGGTGGATTTGCAGCGCGGGGAAGCGGAGTGGAGCGGCGGCAACCTCTACTTCGATCAATGGGGCTACGGATTCGAATGGACGATGCTGCCGATCCAGCGCAGCGACCAGCGGTAAACGGGCGGGACCCACCAGACATCTAGCAGGAGAGAGCGGGGATGAAAGGCAAGACTCTGAAGAAGGCAGCGCTGTGCGTGGCGCTGGGGGCATGCATGGCGGCGATGATGCCGATGGCGATGGCGCAGAGCGCCACCGGCGCGGTGGCCGGGCGGGCCAGCGCCGGCGACCAGATCACCATCGTCAACAGCGCGACCGGGCTGAGCCGCACGGTCACCGTCGGCGCGGACGGCAGTTATCGCCTGGGCCAGTTGCCGGTGGGCGATTACAGCCTGCAGGTGAATCGCAACGGCCAGCCGGTTGGCACGACGGTCGGCGTCAACGTCGCCCTCGGCGGCACCACCACCGTCAACCTGGGCAGCGAAGGCAACGTGGTCAACCTAGCAGCGATGCAGGTGGTGGGATCGCGGGTGGTCAATCGCGTGGACGTGCGCTCGACCGAGTCGGCGACCAACATCAGCCGGGAAGACATCGATCGCTTGCCGGTGGCGCAGTCGCTCACCTCCGTCGCGCTGCTCGCCCCGGGCGTCATCGGGGGCAACTCATCGTTTGGCGGCATCTCCTTCGGCGGATCTTCCGTGGCCGAGAACTCGATATTCATCAACGGCCTGAACGTCACTGACTTCTACCGGCGTCAAGGCTTCTCGACGGCGCCGTTCGCCTTCTACAAGGAATTCCAGATCAAGACCGGTGGCTATTCCGTCGAGTTCGGGCGAAGCACCGGCGGCGTGATCAATGCGGTGACGCGATCCGGCAGCAACGAGTTCCAGGGTGGGGTGGAGATCACGTTCCAGCCCAACGCGCTTCGATCCACGCGCGAAGATCACTATTACGACGACGGCGTCGTCAACGTGCGCTCGAGCCGCGACCGCGACAGCTTCACGAAGGCCAACGTGTGGGCCTCCGGCCCGCTGATCAAGGACAGGCTGTTCCTGTTCGCGATGTACGAGCAGCGCGACGGGAATACCGGCTATACCAACGCGCTCGGCAACACGTGGACCACCACCGACAACGATGACGGCTTCTGGGGCGCGAAGCTGGATTGGAATCTGACCGACAACCACCTGCTGGAACTGCTGGCCTTCTCCGACAAATCGGAAACCCTGTCCGAAGCCTATGCCTACGACTGGGATGCCAGTGCGACCACCGCCTTCACCGGCGGCAGTACATCGCAAGGCGGTGGCGACAGCGGATCGATCACCTATACCGGCCGTTTCGGCGAAAACTTCACCGCCAAGGCGATGTACGGCATCAATCGCAGCCGCGCCCTGGTGTTCTCGCCCGCCGACGGTCCGTGTCCGCAGGTGATCATCGACAACGCCAGCTATGGGGCGACCTATACCGCGATGGGTCGTCCGCCGGTGAGCTGCCATCCCAGCACTTCCAGTTCGGTGGTCGATCACCACGACGAGCGCGAAGCAGGCCGCCTGGATTTCGAATGGTCGCTGGGCAATCACCTGCTGCGCTTCGGACTCGATCGCGAGCTGATGAACACCGACCGCAGTACGTTCTACCCGGGCCCCACGCAGATGCGCTACACCGTCTACGGCAGGACTCCGGGCACGGCGCTGGGCAACGGCGCCGTCGTGCCGCCCGGCGTCAATGCGATTGTGATGGGCCGCAAGCGCATCGACGGCGGCGTGTTCGATACGACGGCCAATGCGTGGTATCTGGAGGACAACTGGAGCGTCACCCCAAACCTGCTGCTGAACCTGGGCGTGCGGGTGGATGCCTTCGAGAACAAGACCGCCGCCGGCACCACCTTCATCAAGATGGACGATCTGGTGTCGCCGCGCGTCGGTTTCTCGTGGGACATGAAAGGCGACGGCACCACCAAGCTGTTCGGCAACGCCGGGCGCTACTACTTGCCGATCACCAACAACATCAACTACACCTTCGCCGGCGGCCTCACCGACGAATACACCTATTACGTGCTGAATGGCTGGAGCCCGGCGACCAATCCGGTCACCGGCGCCAGCTACATGTCGCCGGTGCTCGGCGCCCAGATCGGTCCGGTCGATGATCAGATGAACGTCAGCGTGGCCGATCTGCGGCAGAACGTCGATCGCGATCTGGACGCGGCGTACCAGGATGAATTCATCCTCGGCTTCCAGAGCATGATCAACCAGGCCTGGTCGTGGGGCGTAAACGGAACCTACCGGCGCATGGAAGGCGCGGCGGACGACATGCGCATCAACGCGCTGTGCGGCGTGCGCCACGCCAACCTGTGGCCGATCGCCAATCCCGGCGAGGAACTGACACTCTGGGGCACGACGGCGATCGGTTGCGCGCAGGACGGCTGGGTCACCATCGACACTTCGCGTGAGGGCTACATCACCACCGGCAGCAACCGGATCATCGGTTACGCCGAACCCAAGCGCACCTACAAGGCGGTCGAACTGCAGATCGACCGCGCGTGGGACGATCGCTGGGCGTTCAACGCCACCTACCTGTGGTCGAAATCGGAAGGCAATCACGAAGGGCCCGTCAATTCCGATACCAACTACGGCGACACCGGCATGGTCCAGCACTGGGATCATCCGGCGAACAACGAGCGCTATGGCTACCTCTTCAACGACCACCGCCACCAGATCAAGTTGCGCGGCAGCTACAAGTTCAGCGAGATGTGGGCCGTCGGCGGCACGTTCACCGCGTTGTCGGGCGGCCCCATCACCGCTTTCGGCGTGACCTGGCCGGACGAGAACCTGGCCGTGGCCAGCTACACGAGCGAAGGCAGCGGTGGCGGTACCGGCTGGCTATGCGTGCAGAACTGCGCCGGCGCCTATGATCAGCGCGTCTACGAGTTCTCCCCGCGTGGCGCGTTCGGGCGGATGCCGTGGACCTACAACCTGGGGGCGAACGTAACCTGGACGCTGCCGGTGGACGGCATCGATCTGAAGGCGCGGTTTTCGGTCTACAACCTGCTCAACGACCAGGAGGTCATCAACATACGCGGGCGCTACGAATCCAATCCGGGTGTGGTGCGTCCGTACTTCGGCACCGGCACCCGCTGGCAGTCGCCGCGCTATGCGCAGCTGGTGGTGACCTGGAACTTCTGAGCCGTGGCCCCCGGCTGTCCGCCGTCGCGCGGACAGCCTTTTAAGCCGCAATGGAGCGGATGTGGACATGATACGCATGACCGGGTCCCGGCGTCCGCCGGGGCTGTCGTTCTGGCTGCCGGCCCGCCTGCTATCGGCGGGCCTGTTTTTTGTCGCCGCGACGGCAGGCGCGGCATCGCCGTTCGATGCCGCCTTCGACGAGACGATGGCGCGCTACCAGCTGCCCGGGCTGGCGGTCGGCGTGATCGAGGACGGGCAAGTCGTCTATCGCCGCACGGCCGGAGAACTCGAAGCCGGCGGCGGACAGGCCATCGACGCCGGATCGCTGTTCAAGATCGCCTCCAACAGCAAGGCGATGACCGCCGCGGTGCTGGCGCGGCTGGTCGATGCGGGCAAGCTGAAGTGGGACGATCCGGTGATCCGGCACCTGCCGGATTTCCGCATGCACGATCCGTGGGTGACCGGGCACATGCAGGTGCGGGATCTGCTGATCCACAACAGCGGACTGGGGCTGGGCGCCGGCGATCTGATGCTGTGGCCTGAGCCCAACCATTTCACCCGCGCCGACATCATCGCCGGGCTGGCGCACCTGAAGCCGACGCACAGCTTCCGCTCGCACTATGCCTACGACAACCTGTTGTACGTCGTCGCCGGCGAGGTCGCCGCGGCGGCCGGCGGCGCGCCTTACGACCAACTGGTGCGGCGCGAGATTTTCCAGCCGCTCGGCCTGACCCGCTGCCAGGTCGGCGAATGGAACCGCAGGGCGATCGGCAACGTCGCCCAGCCGCATAGGCGTACCGATGCCGGCAACCGGGTGATCCGCGAAGACGGCGACATCGTCCCCGACATCACGTCGATGGCGGCCGGCGGCATCCGTTGCAGCCTGGACGACATGCTGACGTGGATCGGCGTATGGCTGGATCCGCAGCGCCGGCCGGACTGGCTGTCGGAGACGCAGCGGCGCGCGGCATGGACCGCGCACATGCCCATGCCGGTGAGCCGGCGCATGCGCGAGTGGGACGACACCCACTTCTCCGCTTACGGCTACGGCTGGCGGTTGTCCGATGTCGATGGCCAGTGGAAGGTCGCGCACACCGGCACGCTGGCCGGTATGTATTCGTCGGTGATCCTGCTGCCCGACCGCAAGACCGGCATCGTCATCCTGATCAACGGCGAAGGCGAGGCCGCACGCACCGCGCTCGGACAGGCGCTGACCAAACGCTTCACCCGGCCCGGCGACGCGTCGCTGACGGTGGCGCACTATGCCGACGCACTGGCCGCCGATAAAGTTGCCGAGCGCGCGACGCAGGACATCGCCGACACGCGTGGCCGCCAGCCCGCCGCCGCGCAGGCGCTGGGCGCCCGGCTGGGGCGCTACCGCGACCCGTGGTTCGGCGAGGTGGCGATCTGCGGCACCGGCCGGCAGGTCCGTTTCGTCGCCGCGCGCTCGCCGATGCTCGCCGGCCGGGTGATGCGGGTCGGCGATCGCTGGCTGGTGGACTGGGACGAGGACAGCGTCGATGCCGAACCGTGGCTGGTGTTTTCCGACGGCCCGCCGATCGGCCTGACGCTGTCGCACGTGGATCCCGATGCCGATTTCAGCTACGACTATGCGGACCTGGATTTCCAGCGCATCGGCGATTGCCGGTGAGATCCGCGGCGTTCCGCGTCCGTATTGCAGGATCCGAATGAGTCGAGCCCAGGTTTCCGGAGCGATAGGCGAGCGCGGTCCGCGCATGCGTTGGCGTATGTGCGCAAGGTGGCATATCGACCTGCGCGCGCTGATTGCGCTTTTTGGCGTATTCGCGGCCGGGTCTTCATTGGCCGCGCCGCCGGTGGCCGTATCTCCCGCCACGTCGTTTGCGCAGACCGATCTGGTCGACGTCGCCGACCATGTGCCGGATGCGGTTTTCGACATCCGCTATGCCGGCGAGGACAACTTCACCGGCGATGTAGTCGACGGCTATCGCGCGCCCCGCTGCTACCTGCTGCGGCCTGCCGCCGAGGCGCTGGCGCGGGTAGCCGACGACGTCCGCGCCGAGGGACTGCGGCTGATCGTCTACGACTGCTACCGGCCCGTGCGCGCGGTGGCGCATTTCGTACGCTGGACGCGCGATGGGTCCGACCAGCGCACCAAGGCCGAGTACTACCCCCACCTGGACAAATCGCAACTGCTCGACGGCTACATCGCCGAAACATCAGGGCACAGCCGCGGCGCGACCATCGATCTGTCGCTGCTCCGTTGCGAAGGGCAGCGCTGCGAACCGCTGGACATGGGCACGCCGTTCGATCGCTTCGATACGCTCGCCAACACCGATGACCCGCGCCTCGGCGCGGACCCGCGCGGCAACCGGCAACGGCTGCTACGGGCGATGGCGCGCCACGGCTTCGCCAACTATCCGATGGAATGGTGGCACTACACGCTGCGGCCGGAACCCTCGCCCCTTACCGCCTACGACATTCCGATCGAATGACCTCCCCTCTTTCCACGCGCCCGTCGCACAGCGCCGACGTGGCGGTGATCGGCTGCGGCATCGTCGGCCTGTCGACGGCCTTCCACCTGCGCCGGCGCGGCCTGTCGTGCCTGCTGATCGATCCGAAGGGGCCGGCCGGCGAAACCTCGTTCGGCAATGCCGGCTCGATCTCCATCGGCAACGTGCTGCCGCAGTCCACGCCGGGCATCGCATGGAAGGCGCTGCGGATGCTCGCCGATCCGCTGGCGCCGCTGAAACTGGACTGGGGCGCCGCGGGCGGCTACGCGCGCTGGCTGCTGCGGTTTCTCGGCGAAGGAAGGCAGGCGCGGGTGATGCCGATCGTCGATGCGCTGCACGCCATCAACGCGGCCGCGCGCGATGCGTGGCTGGAACTGGGCGAAGCGATCGGCGCGCAGGATCTGATCGCCCACACCGGCTACCTGCATGTCTACAGCGAAGCGGCCACCTTCGCGCGCGGGCAATGGGAACGCGATCTGATGCGCGAGCGCGGCGTGGCCTTCGACGTGCTCGACGACCGGCAACTGCGCGCTCTGGAACCGGGCATCGGCGCCGGTTTCCGCCATGCGGTATTCCAGCGCGACTCGCTGGCCATGCGCGACCCGGGCCAGTTCTGCCATCGCCTGTTCAATGCGCTCAGCGCGCAGGGCACCGACGTGTTGATCGCCGGGGTCGAGCGTATCGAGAAGCGCGACGGCGGTTACCGGCTGCAGACCCGCGCCGGGCAGGCGCATGCCGGCCGCGTGGTGGTGGCCGCCGGCGCGTGGAGCAACACGTTGCTCGCACCGTTCGGCGTGCAGCTGCCGGTCATCCCGGCGCGCGGCTACCACCTGATGTACGCGCCGCAGGGCGACATCGTGCGCCGGCCGACGCTGTGGGCCGAGCGCTACATGGTGGTGTCGCCGATGCACGGCGGCATCCGCATGACCAGCATCAAGGAGCTGACCGCGCTGGGACGCGACCCGCGCTATGCATTGATCCATCGGCTGGATCCGCAGGCGCGCACGCTGTTCCCGGCGTTGTCCGGCGAACCGGTGGCCGAATGGGCGGGCAACCGGCCGTGCACGCCGGACTCGCTGCCGATCCTCGACCGGGTGGGCGACGAAGATATCTTTGTCGCCACCGGCCACGGTCACCTTGGATTGACGCAGGGGCCGATCAGCGGACGGCTGATCGATCAGATGATGGCAGGCGAGGCGACCGATATCGCGATGGCGCCGTATCGGTTGGGGCGTTTTGCCGGGGGTTAGGCGAAGCAAAACGTTCGCGGGCATTGATTGACGCGATTGGCATGCAGATGTAGTTGCTCGGCGTTCCTGACGAGCTGGTCGGTGCCGGGGAAGCAAAGACGCTGGGTCCCGGCTTTCGCCGGGACGACGGTGGGGCTGTTTGCGCGGCTCCCGATTTCCTGTGGTCGCTTTTCCTGTGGGAGCGACGTAAGTCGCGACCAAGGCGATAGTCCGTCGCGACTTACGTCGCTCCCACCGACATGCGATTCCTGATCGGAGAGGGCTGCATCGGACGACGCGGTCCAGCGATCATGCGCCGCCGGCGAACCCTGTCTGCCGCCACGCTTCGAAGACCACCACCGCGACGCTGTTGGACAGGTTGAGGCTGCGGTTGTCCGGGCGCATCGGCAGGCGCAGGCGCTGCG
>Ga0160451_100945_pt1 | contig 11122 bp, 6 predicted proteins | sample HID1975M_E1MG_FD_108270 | JGI IMG/M metagenome (GOLD analysis project Ga0160451, IMG submission 108270) | Enriched soil microbial communities from UW Madison campus, WI, USA - HID1975M_E1 MG | ecosystem: Environmental > Terrestrial > Soil > Unclassified | place: USA: Madison, Wisconsin | collected... | reverse complement strand
TGTACAGCGACAGCGCGCGCGCGCACCCAGCCCGGCACCGACGTCTGCGCGGCGATCTGCAGCGAGGACACCACGCTGATCCAGGCGAGCCCGTTCGCCACGCAGGATGCGTACAGCCAGCGGATGTCGCGTATCTGCGCCAATGCCAGCATGCATATGACGTAAAGCAGCGTGGCGACGAGCACGATGCGATCGGCATCCCAGCGGCGGCGGATGCGCGGCAGCATCAGCGCGCCTGCGATCGCGCCGATGCCGATGCAGCCCAGCAGCGCGCCGTAGCTGCCGGCGCTGGCGCCCAGTTCCTGCTTGACCACGATCGGCAGCAGTGCGAGCAGCGCACTGGCGAAAACGAAAAAACCGGCGGCCTTGATCAGCACCGCCTGCAGCACGCTGGCCTGGCCGGCGTAGCGCAGCCCGGCCCGCAGCGCGATGCCGAACGATTCCGGCGGCAGCGTCGAGGCCGACGGCGCGCGCTTCCAGCGCGCCAGCACCAGCATCACGCCGACGAACGACACCGCGTTGATCGCGAACGCCCAGCCGGCGCCGGCCTGCGCGACGATCACGCCGCCGATCGCCGGGCCGATCGCGCGTGCGATGTTCATGCTCAGCGCGCCGAGTGCGACCGCCGGCGCCAGCATCGCCGCCGGCACCAGTTCCGGCGTCACCGCCTGCTGCGCCGGGCCGGCCATCGCCGCGCCGATGCCGAGCGCGAACGTCAGCGCCACCAGCGTCCACGGCCCCAGATGGCCGGCCTGCGCGACCACCGCCAGCGTGGTGGCGACGGCGAACATCCACAGCTGCGCCAGGATCAGGTAGCGGCGGCGATCGACGATGTCGGCCAGCGCGCCGGCCACCAGCGCCAACAGCACCACCGGCAGCGTCGTGGCGGCCTGGATGATTGCCACCATCAGCGGCGAACCGGTGGTCTCGGCCATTACCCAGGACGCGGCGACATCGTGCATCCAGGTGCCGAGGTTGCTCGCCAGGATGGCCAGCCACATCGCCCGGAACGTCCCCTGCCCCAGCGGTGTCCAGGGGCCGGGGACGACGGACGGCGCGGCGCGGGCGGCGTTCACCGGCGCGCGATCTGGCAAAAGCGACGGCCGCCCTCTTCGGCCGACGGCCGCGCGGGTGCGTGCGACACCGCCTGCATGTGCCGGACCGCAGGCCGGCCAGTGTGCAGTAGCAGGTCAATCACCCGATGCAGTGATGTATCCATCGCCGCATGAGAGCAGCATGGCCTGCACATCGGATTGGACGATTGTGCGGGGCCAAGCGACAGGAGCGCCACGATGCAGGATCACACACGCCGCCATCTGCTCGAAGCCATCGCGGCCGGGTCGCTGCTGTCCTGGCTGCCTTCCGCCAGAAGTTCGACACCGCCGCCGGGAGACACGACCATGGCCGATCTCGTCATCCACAACGCCCGCATCACCACGCTCGATGCCGCACGGCCGCAGGCCTCGGCGCTGGCCGTGCGCGACGGCGCGATCGTCGCGGTCGGCGATGACGCCGGCATCCTCGCGATGGCCGGCGCCGGCGCCCGGCGCATCGACGCCGCAGGCCGGCGGCTGATTCCCGGGCTCAACGACAGCCATACCCACCTCATCCGCGGCGGGCTCAACTACAACCTCGAACTGCGCTGGGATGGCGTAGGCAGCCTGGCCGATGCGATGGCGATGCTGAAGGCGCAGGTCGACCGCACGCCCGCGCCGCAATGGGTGCGCGTGGTCGGCGGCTTCAGCGAACGCCAGTTCGCCGAGAAGCGCCTGCCGACGCTGGACGAGCTCAACGCCATCGCGCCGGACACGCCGGTGTTCATCCTGCACCTGTACGACCGCGCGCTGCTCAATCGCGCCGCGCTGCGCGCGGTGGGCTATACGCGCGACAGCCAGGATCCGCCCGGCGGACAAATCGAACGCGACAAGGCCGGCCACCCCACCGGGCTGCTGCTGGCCAAGCCCAACGCGCTGATCCTGTACGCGACGCTGGCCAAGGGCCCGCGGCTGCCGATCGACTACCAGATCAATTCGACGCGGCATTTCATGCGCGAGCTCAACCGCCTGGGCATCACCTCGGTCATCGACGCCGGCGGCGGATTCCAGAACTATCCGGAGGATTACGACGTCATCCGCAGGCTGCATGCCGACGATCAGCTCACCGTGCGCATCGCCTACAACCTGTTCACCCAGAACAAGGGGCAGGAACTGGCCGACTTCACGCGCTGGAGCGGCATGCTGCAGCCGCGCGAAGGCGACGACATGCTGCGCCACAACGGCGCCGGCGAAATGCTGGTGTTCTCGGCCGCCGACTTCGAGGACTTCCGCGAACCGCGCCCGGATCTGCCGGCCACGCTCGAAACAGAGCTGGAGCCGGTGATACGCCTGCTGGCGGAAAAGCGCTGGCCGTTCCGCATCCACGCCACCTACGACGAGAGCATCGGCCGCGTCCTGGACGTGTACGAGCGGGTGAACCGCGACGTGCCGTTCGACGGCCTGCACTGGATCGTCGATCACGCCGAAACCATTTCCGCGCGCAACATCGAGCGTATCGCCGCGATGGGCGGCGGCATCGCCATCCAGCACCGCATGGCCTACCAGGGCGAGTTCTTCGCCGAGCGCTACGGCCACGACGCGCTGCGGCACACCCCGCCGATACGTCGCATGCTAGACAGCGGCGTGCCGGTCGGGGCCGGCACCGACGCCACCCGCGTGGCCAGCTACAACCCGTGGGTGGCGCTGTACTGGCTGGTGACCGGCCGTACCGTCGGCGGGCTGGCGATGTACGGCGAGGAGAACCTGCTCGACCGCGAGCAGGCGCTGCGGCTGTGGACGCACAACAGCGCGTGGTTCTCCAGCGAGGAAGCGCGCAAGGGCACGCTGGCGCCGGGCAGGCTGGCCGATTTCAGCCTGTTGTCGGCCGACTACATGACCGTGCCCGATGCCGACATCCAGGCCATCACCAGCGTGCTGACCGTGGTCGGCGGCCGCATCGTCCATGGCGATGGCGACTACGCCGCGCTCGCGCCCGCGCTGCCCGCGCCGATGCCCGACTGGTCGCCGGTACGGCACCACAGCGGCTACCAGCCCGGCACGCTCGGCCAGGCGGCGGCCGAACTGGCGCAGGTCCACGCGCTGGCGCATGCGCACGGCCACGATCACCAAGCGCACCCGCCCTGCCGCGTGCATCCGGCCACATCGATGCGCGGCGCGCCCGGCGCCAGCGAACTACGCGATCTGTGGGGACCGCTGGGCTGCTCCTGCTTCGCTTTCTAGCGCTTGCGCTGCAACGACCGATTGGTTATTCCCGCGGAGATGCTGCTGCGGGCAGCGAAACCGCTTTAAGGGCGCGGACCTATGTGCGCATGCCGGTCGGCTGCCGAACGCGATCTGGACGAGGCCAGCGGCTCAGAAAGTTGTCCCAGGCGCTGCGCCAGCATCTAAGCCGCCGCACGGCCAAGCCTGCCGCACAAATCCATTCCATAAACGCCAGCGCCCGCTGTCTGTTGGTCCGCCTCCTCTGCAAGCCCCTCAATCTCACCTCTTGCTTAATACGGCAAGTCGATCGAATTCGAGCCTGTTCCACGGCCATGGTGAGTATCAACGGTCTCGACTACTTGCCGACGGCTCAGTATTGGCGACTTGGCCATGGTGCAGACCCGGGCTGAAGAATTAGTCCCAGGACGACAGCATTGTTCAATTCGCCATAGCCTTCCGCAGTGCTGTCGTCATGGCTTGGCCGGTTATCCCGAGCCGGCGCGTTCTCCTAAATGCCGCCCTCCCCCGGGGGCGGATCTGCATAGATGGCAGGACGCTGTGATGCCGAACCTATCCGTTCTCCCGGATTTTCCGCGCCGGGTCTCGCTGATTGGCGGGCTCGGCGTCGATCCCATGGTGCGCCTGTCGCTGTCGGCGAGGCGACTGCTCGCCTATCTCGCTTTACGCGCACAGCCGGTCGCGCGCCGGGTCGCTGCGGCGCAGCTGTGGCCGGACATGCCCGAGGATGCCGGTCGCACCAACCTGCGACGCACACTGTGGCAAGTGCCTGGCGGCTGGGTCGCGGCCGTGGGCGAGGAGTTGTTGCTGCAGGCGTGCTGCGACCTGCCGCTCGCGCACGCTGCCGCCGCACGCGCGCTGGATGGCGAACCGATCGGCTTCAGCGAAATCGAACTGCTGTGCGGCGACGTGCTCCCGGGGTGGAACGAGGAGTGGCTGATGCCAGCGCAGGATGCGTTCCGCCTGCTGCGCGTGCAGGCGCTCGAGGCCGCTTGCCGCAGCCTCGCCGCGGTTGGCCAACTCGCGCTCGCGGTGCAGGCAGGCACCGCTGCCGTCGCGGCGGAACCGTTCAGCGAATCCGCCGCAGAAGCGCTGATCCATGCGCACCTCGCGCAGGGCAATCGCTTCCATGCGATGCAGTGCTACCGCCTGCTCGCCGAACGCCTCGACGAAGAACTTGGGGTCGCGCCGGATCCGGCGCTGCAGAAGCGCTTTAACGCGCTTAACGCCTGCGCGCGACTGCGCGCTTCCTGATCCATTCAGTCAAGCGACGCCGCGGTGCGCTTGCGCCGCGGCGATGCGCGCCTGGGCGACGCCGGATGGACGCTGGCGCGACGCCGTCGCCACGTCGGTTGAACGCGTTGCGGGCGCTCCGGCATCGCGCTGCCATCGCCGGCGCGCCACACGCACGCTGCTGTCGCGCCGTTGGCGCGTACGGAGTGCGACGGCAGTCGTGGTCTGCTGCAGCCACGTAGACACCAGGAGGCAGGGCGATGACGACCGAACCGGAAGCGCTGGACCGCGAATGGAGCGTGCACTCGGAGAACAATCCCTTTTCGGAGGGACTCTGGGAGAACGCGACATCGACTATCGCCGCGCCAGCGGACACTCGCGAAACCTGGCAGGAAAACTTCACGCCGTTCGAGGAGTGGAGGGACGAATCGGAGCAGGAATCGGAGGACGATCGGCTGGTCGAAGAGGCGTTCGCAGAATTCCGCGATGAAGCCTTCGACGAAGCGGTCGCGTATCTGGCCGACGAAACCGAGCAGGCCGTGTCCGACCGTTTCACGAGCGAGACCGCAGGCAACGCGGCCGAGCGCGAACGTTTCGCCGAGACCTGGCTGTCTCCGGTGCGCTTCGAGGCGATGCAATACCTCGACGCGCTAGAGGCCGGGCTCGGTGGCCTCGACCTCGAGTCGCTCGACGAGGCGCAACTCGACGAAGTGCTCGCTCGCTTCGATCCGGCGACCGGCGAAATGACGCTCGCTGGTGAGGAGTTCGTAGGCGCGCTGGTGCGCAAGGCGAAGAAGGCGGTGAAGTTCGTCGCGAAAACTGCGAAGAACGTTGGCAAGGCTGCGGTCAAGACCGTCGGCAAGGTGGCAGGCACCGTGCTCGGCCCGGTGCTGTCCAAGCTGAAGGCGCTGGTCAAGCCGCTGCTCAAGCGCGTACTGTCGTTCGCAATCGGCCGATTGCCGGCGCCGCTGCAGCCAGCGGCTCGCACGCTTGCCGCAAAGTTCACAGGCGAACACGAGTCCGGCGAGGCTGGCGAGGCAGAAGGTGCGTCGCTGTCCGATCCCGAGTCGCTGGCCGAGGCTTTCGACGCCGCACTCGCCGAATCGCTTGCCACCGGCGGCGAGGCCGAATTCGAGGACGAGGCCGAGGCTTGGGAGGCGTACGCCGACAGCCGCGAGCTCGAAAGTTTGGCTGAAGCCAGGATGCGTCTGATCGAACGCCTGCGCGACGCCGGGGACGGCGAGGATCTGTCCCCCGAGGTCGAGCAGTTCGTGCCGGCCCTGCTCGGCGCGCTGCGCATTGGCATCAACCTGGTCGGGCGGCCGAAAGTGGTTGGTTTCCTCGCGCGTTTTCTCGGCCAGGCGATCCGCCGCTGGGTCGGTCCGAAGTTGGCCGGTCCACTGTCGAACGCGATCGTCGACACCGGCTTGCGGCTGATCGCGCTCGAGAGTCCGGCAGACGGCGAAGAACCATCCGAGGCCGAGGCCGCGCCGCACGCGCTCGCCGCGGTCATCGAAGACACCGTACGCCGATTCGCTGCGAACGAGGACTTCGTGTACGAGGACGAGGCGCTGATGCGCGTCGCCGGCGCCGACGCATTCGGCGAGGCCGTCGCGACCCACTTCCCCGAGCGCTTCGTGCGACCGGGGTTGCAGCAGGCCCCGTCGCTCGGGGGCGCGTTCGTGATGCGCCGGCCGCGCAGTCTGCGTGCATTCCACAAGTACAGCCGCACGCCCGAGGTCGAGGTCACCGAACAACTGGCCGATGCCTTGCAGAGCTTCGGCGGCAGCACCGTCGGCGCCGCATTGCGCGCGGCCGGGACGCGGCTGCCGATGCGCGCGCGCGTGCACGTCTACCAGGCCGCGCCAGGGACCACGCTGTCGCGGTTGGTGCGGATGGATCGCGCGGCCGCTGGTGGCCCAGGCCACGTACCGCTGTCTGCGGTGCACCCGCTCACGCCTCAGACGGCCGGCATGCTGTTGCGCGAGCCTCGGCTTGGCGCAACCGTCGCACCGGCGTGGCTGCGCTCGCGGCAGCGGGTTGCGCCCGGCCAGCGCGTCTTCGTGCTGCAACCGCTCGGCGCCGCCGCTGCGGGACATGCCGTCGCCAGCCAGGCACGCGCGGTATCGACCCGCACGCGGCCGAGCCGACGTTGGATCCGCATCGATCCACGCCGCGGCCAAGTCATCGTCGGCCTGTATTTCTCCGAAGCCGACACGCAACGGATCGCCGCGACGCTGCGAAACGGCCAAGGCGGGATCGCGCTGGTGCAGGCCTTGGTGAAGGCATTCCAGGGCGGCGCTGCCGGCGCCGCAGCGCCGCAACGCGAAGATGCAAACGCCGAATCGGCGGAAGCCGAGTTCGAGGGGCTCGCGCCGGCCGCACGCCGACGCTTGCCGGCCGGTTTCCTCTCCGCGCTGCGCGAACGGGTTCGGGCCTGGGTGTTGCCGGCGTTGTCGGCGTGGGCGCAGAACAATGCCGAGGCATTCGCGCGCGCGGCCGCCGATCCCGCCGTCGGCGTCACCGTTCGCGTCCGCCTGACGGCGGTGCCCGGATTCGACGCATTGCGCCAGGCGATGCTCGCCAGGCCGGGCACGCCTGCCGCCGCGCTGCCGACCACGGTGCCGCGAGGCACACCTTCGATCGCGATCGAAATCCGTGCGGGACGCGGCCGCTGATGCATGCCTTGATGCCGACGCAGCAGCGGCTGGTCGCTTCCGACCTCGTGCGTCAGCTCGCGCATTGGCGCGCGGCCGCGCGTACTTTTCGCGATGCGGAGAAATTTGCGTCCATGGAAGCATGGCGCTCGCTCGAGCGCGATACCGGCGCCCCATTGCGACGCCAACTGCACACGGTGGTCGAAGACCTGATCACGCTCGGCGACAGAACCGCTGCGCTGGTGGACGACGCGCAGCGCGACCCAGCCGCCATCGCCTCCGCAGCGGCTGCGGTGCAACGGTTTCGTCGCCGCTACAGTCAGGTCGACGCGACTCTCGACTTCCTCGGTGATGCGGTCAACACCCGCACAAGCCAGCTGGTGCGCAACGCGTTGAACACGCTCGACCAGCTGGCGATGGCGAGCATGGCGCCGGCGCTCGATGCGGCGCGGATTCCGGTGCCACGGGTGCTGGTCTATCTCGACAAGGGCCTCGGCGCGTCGATCCTGCGCGCCGGCGTGCAGTTATGGGCACCCGGTGCGCTGATGCCGGTGGCCGCGGTTAAAATCGTGCGTCACAACCTGTACCGTCCGACTTCGCTGTTCCACGAGACCGGCCACCAGGTCGCGCACCTGATCGGCTGGGTACCGGCGATGCGAGCGTCGCTCTCCCGTACGCTTGCCGACGACCGCGAACTGCATGCGATGTGGACGCCGTGGGCATCGGAAATCGCGGCCGACGTGCACGCCTTTTTGCATACCGGGTACGCATCGGTCGCGGCGTTGTACGACGTGGTCGGCGACCAGGCCGCGATCCTGCGCTGGCCGGTCGACGGCCCGCACCCGATCGGCTGGCTGCGTACCGCGCTCGGCTGCGCCTTCTGCATTGCCGCGTTCGGTGCGCAGGGACCCTGGCAGGCATTGTTGAAGGCGATGCAGGCGCATTTCCCTGTCACGAGCGCCGACCCCACCTTGCGGCCGCTGCTCGAACGCTCGCTCGCGGCGATGCCGCGGATCGCCGCAGCCTGCCTGGACGCGCCGGTGCCCGCGCTTGGCGGCCGATCGATGGCCGACGTCCTGCCGCCGTCGCGGGTGTCGCCCGATGCCCTCTCCGCACTGGAGCGCAGCGCCGGTGCCGCGCTCTGGACCTCGCCGCATTGGCGGCGGGCCGAGGGCATCCGCATCGTCGCGCTGGCCGGACTACGCGAGGCCGAGCGCCCCGAAACCGCATCGCAATGGATCGACCGGGCACGCGCCTGGCTGGTCGCCGAGGCACAAGCCGCTTGAAGAAGGAGCACGTTATGTCGAACGAACGCAGAACCACGACCCACGATCAGAAACTCGAAGCACGCCTGGCATGCCTCGAGGAGCTGTTCGTCCGATTCGCCCAGACCGGAACCGTCGAGAACACACTCGGGCACGGTTTCGATTCGGTCACCCACCACCTTTGCGCGATGAACAATCGGCTCGAGAGCATCGCCGCCGAGCTCACGCCGCTGCGCACGTTGTCCGGCACGCCGGTACCACTGACCGAGGAAGACCAGGCCAATCTGTACAGCATGTCGCGTGCGCTGGCGCGTCCGGTGTTCAAGCAGAAGTCCTTGCCGGTCGATGCGCGGCCCGTGCCCTACATCGGCGACGGGAAGCACACGACGACCGACATCTATCTGATCGAGAACCGGAGTACCGCGCCATGATTCCCCAACTCGTCACCCGCATCACCCAAGGCGTCCCCGCCAACGTCCCGAATCCGGGCGATCCCGCGCTGCCGGGCAAGTCGCCGGAGCAAGCCGCCCTGCAGGTACTCACCGCCGATCCCTACGACCTGATGCTGCACATGGAACAGGTATGGGACACGTTCAATCCCTGGGCGCCGAACCCACCCCCGGCAGGCCCTGCCCGGCGCGCGTTATGGGCCGGCGGTGCCTTCAATCGCTATGCGCCTAACGACCATCCCGCCTGGGATCACCTGGGCTACAGCTACGTCCTGGAGAACACGCGTGCGGTGCAGATCCTGCGACGCGTCGTGCGCGAGTACCGCGCGGGCGAGCGCCTGGGAATCCCCAGCGTAGCGACCCAGCGCTGGCTCGATGCCACCGAAGTGCTGCTTTTCGGCGCTGCCAATCCGATCGCGCCGTGGCTGTCGACCAGCGCCGTACGGCACGATCCGGAAGCGGTCCGCCGCAACGCGTACTGGCGCATGTTCGGCATGGATCTGGCCTTCGGCAACGAGGACAACGGCCCGCCTGCCTACGAGCGCGCAGCCGCGAGCAACGCGGGATTCGTCAGGTTGTTCGAGGAACTGCTTTTCGAACTGTGGCAGGCCATCGCCAACATCAAGAACCAGATCGGCCCCAACAACGCCGACCAGGACCGCATCTTCCGGCTGGTCGAAGAGTTGCGCCTGATGCTGCGTTCGCGGCGCCAGCTGCAATTGCTCGCACGCGAAGAACTCGCCGCGGCCACGGCGCTGGGCTGGGCCGAACTGACCCTGCTCACCGACACGCCGGTGGTGGTGGATCTCAAGGCCGAGGCGACCTCGGCCGCCAACCGCCTGAAGCTGATGGGCGATCGCGTCGGCCTGCCGTCGCACAGCCGCTCGGCGGCGTTCTTCTCCATGGCGGCCGAGTTGTCCATCTTCTTGCGCAATATCGAATCGAGCGTTCTAAACGAGTCGAACATCGCACTTCTGTACGATGCCGCGGCCAATCCGCCACCTCCGGCGAACAACCTGGCCGAAATCAGCCGCCGCGTGATTACCGAATGGTCCGCCGCGACCGGCAAGGATCTCAAGTCGCGCAGCCGCCCGGTCGAAACCACGGCGACACGGCGCCGGGTCGCGATCCGCTGACCCGTCGAATTCTGATACGAGGTGATGCCATGGCGATCGTGAGCAGGAACGAAGCTGAAATGCTGGACGAAACGGGACTGGAGCTGCCCTTCGCATCGAGCGAAGACGCGATTCCGCCGTGGCAGGAAGCGGAACAGCTGGCCTGGCTCGATCTTGAAGATCCGGCGTCCGGCGAGTCCTTCGGCCCGTCGTCCTACGGCGACGGTTTCGCTGAAGAAGCGGGAGGCCCCGCGTTGCACTTCGAATGCGAGCACGGCCGGCCAGCCGGACAATGCGAGTGCGAGTTCGAAGGCGCGTTCGAAGCCGTGTACGAGGACGATCGTTACGCAGAAGCGGAGGCTGAGGACGAGGATGAGGACGAGAATCTTGCCACCCTGGAGATGCTGCTCGAGCACGAAGTCGGCGCCGGCACCGGCCTTGCTGAACGGCTGAAGGGTATTGCGGGCCTGCTGGTTGGCCCCAGTCTGCGTCGCGGTCACTCCGGCGCGGCGGTGGCCGCCCTGCAACGCGCACTCGCCGCACTGGGACACGCAATAGCAGCCGACGGCCAATTCGGGCCGGCGACCGAGCGCGCTGTGCGCGCCTTCCAGGCCCAGAAAGGACTCGTAGCGGATGGCATCGTCGGGCCCGCGACGAAAGCCGCCATCGCGCGCGCCCTTGGTGGCGCGCCGACGCCGATCGCTCCGCCTGTCCCCGTACCTCCGTTGCCTGGGCTGGCCGGCGCTTCGGGCAGACTGGTGATCGACCATCATCCGCAGATCCGTGAGCATCGTGGCACCGCGCCCGATCTCATCCTGCGCTGGCATGGACTGCAAGCAGACGGCGCCGTGGATGTGGTCGTGCATTTTCACGGCCATACGTCCCGTGCGGTCGGCGCCGGGCTGCGCATCGATCGACAGAAGGAGGCAGCCAGCGGCCTGGACGTCGCCGATCCGGCGGGCGTGGAAGGCGGCAGCGTCGCCCGGCCCATGGTGACGCTCTTGCCGCGCGGACATTTCGTCGATGGTGGCCGTTACCACTTCCCTGCGCTGGTGAAGCCCGGCGCGCTCGATGCGCTGGTGCAGGACGCATTGCAGCGCGTCGGCGCAGCGAGCGGCCGCACGATCA
>Ga0160451_100943_pt1 | contig 11134 bp, 8 predicted proteins | sample HID1975M_E1MG_FD_108270 | JGI IMG/M metagenome (GOLD analysis project Ga0160451, IMG submission 108270) | Enriched soil microbial communities from UW Madison campus, WI, USA - HID1975M_E1 MG | ecosystem: Environmental > Terrestrial > Soil > Unclassified | place: USA: Madison, Wisconsin | collected... | reverse complement strand
GCCTGCCCGCATGACCTACGAGGACTCCAACGGCCAGAAGCACATTCTCGAATACCGCGTGATGGGCAACGGCTGCTCCAACGGCTGATGCCTGTGAGTTGGGGGCCCAAAGGGCCCCTTCGCTCGTAACTTGTTCAATACAGCACGCGTTCATTCACTCGACTTGCCCAGCGAATAATCACGCAACTTGTTGGCAATAGTCGTATGCGATACACCCAATCGTTTACCCAGTGCGCGACTACTTGTGTATTCGCCCATCAAACTCTCCAACACCGCCTTCTCGAACCGCCCGACAATCTGTGAAAGATCTCCGTCCAGGGAAAACTCGCCCAACGGTTGGCGCACACCATAATCCGGCAAACGGATATGTTCGCTCTTCACCACCCCGCCTTCGCACAGCGATACGGCCTGGAACAACACGTTTTCCAGTTGCCGTACATTGCCCGGCCAGTGGTACTGGGCAAGTTTGTCCATCGCCGCCGGCGCCAGGCGCGGCAACGCGCAACCGATCTGCCGGCTGGCCTGGTCGAGAAAATGCTGCACCAACCCCTCGAGGCCATCCATGCACTCGCGAAGCGGCGGGATGTGCAGCGACAGCACATTGAGCCGGTGATAGAGGTCCTGGCGGAATTCGCCACGGGCGCACAACTCGGACAGGTCCACCTGGGTCGCACAGATCACCCGCACATCCAGGTACACCTCTTCATCACTGCCGACACGGCGGAAGCAACCATCCTGCAGAAAGCGCAGCAGTTTCACCTGCAAGCGCGGGCTCATCTCCCCTACCCCATCGAGGAACAGCGTGCCGCCAGCCGTCAGCTCCAGAAGCCCCAGCTTGCCTTCGGCGCGCGCCCCCTCGAATGCACCCGGCCCGTACCCGAACAGCTCGGTTTCAGCCATGGATTCCGGCAGGCCGGCACAGTTCAGCGCCATCAACGGTGCCTGGCCACGCGGGCTGGCCAGGTGGCAGGCGCGCGCCAGCAACTCCTTGCCAGTGCCGGTTTCGCCCTCGATGAGCAACGGTGCATCCAGTGGCGCCATGCGCCGTGCTTCACGCACCACCGCCGCCATCACCCGCGAGCTCTGAAAGATGCTGTCGAAGCCGCGCAACTCCTGCTTGCGCACGTTGTAGATGCGCTCGCCGATGCGGTCGGCGCGGTGCAGGGTCAACACCGCACCCGCCAACGCTTCGCTGTCATCGTGCTCTGATTGCAACGGCGCGATGTCAGCCAGGAACACATCGCCCTTGACCTTGACCCGCAGGCCGTTGATGCGTGACTGGTTGGCCCGCACCAGCTCCGGCAGGTCGAAGTCCTCGACATAGCGCGCCAAGGGCATGCCCGGCACTTCGTCAACCCGCACCCCGAGCAACTGCGCGGCGGTACGGTTGGCGGCAACGATGCTGCCGCCCATGTCCACCGACAGCACCGGAAAATCCAGCGCCCCCAGCAGCGCGTTGAGTTCCATGTGCCGCCGCTCGCTGGGCATCAGCCCGACGCGTTTGACGCCAAAAACCCCGGCGATTGCCTCGAACTTCGGGCGTAACGCCTGAAACTGCAGGTTGATCAGATTAGGGCAATGCAGGTAGATGGCATTGCCGTGGTCGCCCCCCACCTCGCCACGCAGCACGTTGATGCCGTATTCCACCAGCAGGTTGAGGATGTCGCGAAGGATGCCGATGCGGTTCTGGCAATGCACTTTGATACGCATGGAAGCTCTCGAAGCGGCGAAGTATTTCAACCGCGCACTGAAAAGTCGTAAAGAAAAGCTGACGAATTCTGCCGTTACGCCAGCTCGATGAGCCGAATTTTCCGCGATGCGCGGCATTTTGTAAAATTATCGTTACGAATTGCCTTGTACAGCCTGGGCAGAGGGGCATTGAGCTCCCGTGCAATTGGGCGGATGAAGGGATATTCCTAGGGTATGTCGTGGACATAACAAGAAAGCCTTCACCAGGAGAGCCACATGAAACAGACGCAGTACGTGGCACGCGAGCCCGATGCGCATGGTTTTATCGACTACCCGCAGCAAGAGCATGCGGTGTGGAACACGTTGATCACCCGTCAGCTCAAGGTCATCGAAGGCCGGGCGTGCCAGGAGTACCTGGACGGCATCGATCAGCTCCAGCTGCCCCACGATCGCATCCCGCAACTGGGCGAGATCAACAAGGTGCTGGGCGCCACCACCGGTTGGCAGGTTGCCCGCGTACCGGCCCTAATCCCCTTCCAGACCTTCTTCGAGCTGCTGGCCAGCAAGCGCTTCCCGGTGGCCACGTTCATCCGTACCGCAGAAGAGCTGGATTACCTGCAGGAACCTGACATCTTTCACGAGATTTTTGGCCACTGCCCACTGCTGACCAACCCCTGGTTCGCCGAATTCACCCACACCTATGGCAAGCTGGGCCTGGCCGCGACCAAGGAACAGCGCGTATACCTGGCGCGGCTGTACTGGATGACCATCGAGTTTGGCCTGATGGAGACCCCGCAAGGTCGCAAGATCTATGGCGGCGGCATCCTCTCCTCGCCGAAGGAAACCGTCTACAGCCTGTCGGCCGAGCCGGAGCACCAGGCCTTCGACCCGGTCGAAGCCATGCGCACCCCGTACCGCATCGACATTCTGCAGCCGGTGTATTTCGTGCTGCCGAACCTCAAGCGCCTGTTCGACCTGGCCCATGAAGACATCATGGGGATGGTCCAGCACGCCATGCAGCTGGGGCTGCATGCACCGAAGTTTCCACCCAAGGTCGCCGCCTGAGCGGCCTTGCGACAACAACTCGAATCGGAAAATACCTCATGAATGCCTTGAACCAAGCCCACTGCGAAGCCTGCCGCGCCGATGCGCCGAAAGTCACCGACGACGAGCTGGCCGAGCTGATTCGCGAGATCCCGGACTGGAACATCGAAGTACGTGACGGCCACATGGAGCTGGAGCGCGTGTTCAAGTTCAAGAACTTCAAGCATGCACTGGACTTCACCAACGCCGTGGGTGAAATCGCTGAAGCCGAAGGCCATCACCCTGGCCTGCTGACCGAGTGGGGCAAAGTCACCGTGACCTGGTGGAGCCACTCGATCAAAGGCCTGCACCGCAACGACTTCATCATGTGCGCGCGCACCGACAAGGTCGCCGAGACGGCTGAAGGCCGCAAGTAAAGCCTTTGAACAGGGCCGCTGTGCGCCACTGAACGGCGCACAGCGGCCCTGTTTTTTCTGCAGGAAATGTCCGGTATCCGCCCGCAAAACCGACAAGCGAGCGGGAAAAAATACAAACTGTCATCCAGACTTGTGTATCCTGCCCCAGCTTTACGAAGCTCCAAACGCGCCTGGCGCAGACTTTTCACTCACACTTGCGAGGACGACGAGATGCACGAAATCCCGAATCTTCCCTTCCCAAGCCTGAACCCAGAAGAGCAAACCGTTGCCGCCCACTCCGAACCGACGCCTGCCGTCGAGGATGGCGACGATCAATCCAGCGCCGACCAGGAATAACCGCGCATCTCCCCGACTGTGTGAAAACGGCTGACCTGCGGGCCTCCGTCGTCAACGCGTTTTCACACCGTCCAGAACTTCTGCCACGTAGGCCCTCATGCCCGACTCACCGCGCCCCCTTGCGGTCACCCTGCAAGTCGTCTCCATCGTCCTGTTCACCTTCATCGGCTACCTGAACATCGGCATTCCCCTGGCCGTACTGCCCGGCTATGTCCACAACGACCTGGGCTTCAGCACCGTAATCGCCGGGCTGGTGATCAGCGTGCAGTACCTGGCCACCCTGCTCAGCCGCCCCACCGCCAGCCGCATCATTGACAACTTAGGCAGCAAGAAGGCGGTCATGTACGGCCTCGCCGGTTGCGGCCTGAGCGGCGTGTTCATGCTCGCGTGTGCGTTCCTCACCCACTTGCCCTGGTTGAGCCTGGCCTGCCTGCTGGTCGGCCGGCTGGTGCTGGGCAGCGCCGAAAGCCTGGTGGGTTCTGGCTCGATTGGCTGGGGCATTGGCCGGGTCGGCGCCGAGAACACGGCAAAAGTGATCTCCTGGAATGGCATCGCCAGCTATGGCGCGCTGGCCATCGGCGCCCCCCTGGGCGTGCTGATGGCCAAGCAGCTGGGGCTGTGGAGCATGGGGGTGAGCATCATTCTACTGTGCATGCTCGGGCTCCTGCTGGCCTGGCCGAAACGCGCAGCACCAATAGTCAGCGGTGTGCGCCTGCCTTTCATGCGGGTGCTGGGCAAGGTATTCCCGCACGGGTCCGGCCTGGCACTGGGCTCGATCGGCTTCGGCACCATCGCCACCTTCATCACCCTCTACTACGCCAGCCGTGGCTGGCCGAACGCGGCGCTGACCCTCAGCCTGTTCGGCGCCAGCTTCATCAGCGCACGTTTGCTGTTCGGCAACCTGATCAATCGGATTGGCGGGTTTCGCGTGGCGATTGCTTGCCTGCTGGTGGAGACATTTGGCCTGCTGATGTTGTGGCTGGCGCCCAGCGCTGAACTGGCATTGGCCGGGGCGGCGCTCAGTGGCTTCGGCTTTTCGCTGGTATTCCCGGCGTTGGGGGTGGAGGCCGTGAACCAGGTTTCCGCAGCCAACCGCGGGGCGGCGGTGGGTGCGTATTCGCTGTTCATCGATTTGTCGCTGGGGATTACCGGGCCGCTGGTGGGTGCGGTGGCGTCGGGGTTCGGGTTTGCTTCGATGTTCCTGTTCGCCGCGGCGGCTGCATGCTGCGGGCTGGTGTTGAGCTTGTACCTGTACAGGCAGGCGCGGCATGGCCGCAAACCGGTACACGAAGCCTGAGCACTGCAGTGTTTGGCGGCCCTATCGCCGGCAAGCCGGCTCCCACAGAACAATCGCTAACTTACTGATTTGGCGGGCATCTTGTAGGAGCGGCTTCAGCCGCGAACACCGGCAAAGCCGGTGCCATCCACCGCGGCGCCTGCTTCGCGGCTGAAGCCGCTCCTACAGGGTATGCGGCGCACTCGCAGGCTTTGTTCTCTGCGCGACAGCGCAGCCCGAGGGGCTGGGTAATCTCCCACAGGAACTGCACCGAATGCACGGGTTGCACTGTACTTGTGGGAGCCGGCTTGCCGGCGACAGGGCCGTGAAGGTCAGCGCTGGGCGTATTGCAACACCACCTCCAGCGGGTGACGCAGCTGCCGCTCGGTCATGCGCTTGACCTGGCTGCGGCACGAATAGCCCGTCGCCAGTGCCTCACCTTGCTTGTCCAGCTTGGTCGCCCACGACTGCTCGAAAATGGTCCGCGAGGTGTCCTGGTTACGCGCCTCATGCCCGTATGTACCGGACATGCCGCAGCAGCCCGTGGCCTCGGTCACCAACTTCAGGCCCAGACGCGCGAACACCTGCTCCCACTGGCGGGTACTGGCCGGCACGTTGGTCTTCTCGGTGCAGTGCGCCATCAGGCGGAAGTTACCGGGGGCGGTCGGCACCTGCTCGGGCAGCACATCCATCAGCCATTCTTGCGGCAGCAGCACATTCGGGCAGCCCGCAAGGCCCGGCACCTTCTGGTACTCCTGGCGGTAGACCAGGGTCATCGCCGGATCCAGGCCCACCAGCGGCACACCGCAGTCGGCCAGCGCCTTGAGCTGGGTAGCGTTGCGGATCGCCGCCTTGGCGAAGGCGCCGAGGAAGCCTTGCACGTGCAGCGGCTTGCCGTTGGCGCTGTAAGGCGCCAGGAACACGCGATGGCCAAGGCGGTGCGCCAGTTCGATGAACGCAGCCAGCAGCGGCGTCTCGAAGTAGCGGGTGAAAGCGTCCTGCACCAAGACGATGCTGCGCTCGCGCTGGGCCGGCGTCAGTTCACGCAGCGCCGGCACACTGGCCACGCCCACTCGGCAGCGGGTCAAGGTGGACTGGAAGTTGAAGCGGCTGATCAGCGGACTGTCGACCATCCCGACCTTGTCTGCCAGCAGCTTGCTCACCCACTTCGACCCCATCACCGCGTTGTACAGCCCCGGCGCATGGGCCAGGTACGGGATGGTGAACTCCAGCGAGCCGATCAGGTAATCGCGCATCGGGCGCTGGTAGCGGCCGTGGTACAGCTCGAGGAAGCGCGAGCGGAAGTCCGGCACGTTGACCTTGATCGGGCACTGGCCAGCGCAAGACTTGCACGCCAGGCAGCCCGCCATGGCGTCGTAGACCTCATGGGAGAAGTCTTCCTGGCCCTGGCTGCGTGCGCGATTGTTGCGCAGCCGCGCCGGTAGCCCGCGCAACCACGACACCTTGTTGCGCGCCGCTGCCAGCACGTCGATGTTCGCCTCACCTTGCAGGCGCAGCCATTCACGCATCAGCGAGGCACGGCCCTTGGGCGAATGCTGGCGCTCACGGGTGGCCTTCCACGACGGGCACATGGCGTCGTTGGGGTCGTAGTTGTAGCAGGCGCCGTTGCCGTTGCAATGCACGGCACTGCCGAAGTCTTGCCACACGCGCTCGTCGATGGTGCGGTCAAGGTCGCCGCGCAGGGTCACGCCATCGACCTTGGTCAGGCCTTCGGCACTGTCCGGAGGGGTGCAGATCTTGCCCGGGTTGAGCTGGTTGCGTGGGTCGAACGCGCCTTTCAGGCGCTGCAGCGCCGGGTACAGCGCACCGAAGTATTCCGGCACGTATTCCGAGCGCAGGCCCTTGCCATGCTCGCCCCACAGCAGCCCGCCGTAGCGCTTGGTCAACGCCGCCACGGCATCGGAGATCGGCTTGACCAGGGCGGCCTGGGCCGGGTCTTTCATGTCCAGCGCGGGGCGCACATGCAGCACGCCGGCATCGACGTGGCCGAACATGCCGTAGGCCAGGCCATGGCCATCGAGCAGCGCACGGAAGTCGGCGATGTAGTCGGCCAGTTGCTCCGGCGGCACCGCGGTATCTTCGACGAAGGGTTGCGGGCGCACTTCGCCCTCGACGTTGCCCAGCAGGCCTACCGAGCGTTTGCGCATGACGTAGACACGGGTCACCGCCTCGGCGCCTTCGGCCAGGGTATGGCCAAGACGCTCGACGCTGGTGTCCGCCTGCAGGTGCTTGACGAACGCTTCGACCCGGGCATTGACCTCGGCCGGCTCGTCGCCACAGAACTCCACCAGGTTGATGCCCAACGTCGGGCGCTCAGGGTCGGCCGGGAAGTACTCGGCAACGCTGTGCCAGACGATGTCCTTCATCGCCAGCATCAGCACCTTGGAGTCCACCGTCTCGATCGAAAGCGGCTTGTGTGCCATCAGTGCATTGGCGTCACGCAGCGCGTCCATGAAGCTTGTGTAGCGAACGTTGACCAGCACCGCGTACTTCGGAATCGGCAGCACGTTGAGCTTGGCCTCGACCACATAACCCAGCGAGCCTTCGGCGCCACACAGCACGCTGTTGAGGTTGAAGCGGCCCTGCTCGTCGCGCAGGTGCGCCAGGTCGTAGCCGGTCAGGCAGCGGTTGAGCTTGGGGAAGGTGGTTTCGATCAGGTCGGCCTGAGTTTGCTGAATGTCACGGGCGGTACGGTACACCTCGCCCACTCGCCCAGGCGCGGCACAGGCCTGCTCCAGGGCTGCATCATCGATCGGCAGGCTGTGCAGGCGCTCGCCACCGAGCAGCACGCTGTGCAGTTCCAGCACGTGGTCGCGGGTCTTGCCGTAGGTGCAGCTACCCTGGCCGCTGGCGTCGGTGTTGATCATGCCGCCGACGGTGGCGCGGTTGGAGGTGGACAACTCGGGGGCGAAGAACAGGCCGTGGGGCTTGAGCGCGGCATTGAGCTGGTCCTTGACCACGCCGGCCTGCACCCGCACCCAACGTTCCTCGACGTTGATTTCGAGGATGCTGTTCATATGCCGCGACAGGTCGACGATGATGCCGTCGGTCAACGACTGGCCGTTGGTGCCGGTGCCGCCACCGCGCGGGGTCAGCTTGACTTGCGCGAAGCGCGCCTCGCCCATCAGCGCGGCCACGCGCGCTACGTCATCGGCATCCAGCGGGAACACCGCCGCCTGGGGCAGGCGCTGGTAAATGGAGTTGTCGGTGGCCAGCACCGTACGGGTGCCGTAGTCGGCACTGATCTGGCCACGGAAACCGCTGGCTCGCAGGGCTTCCAGGAATTCAGGGTAGTTGGCGCTCGGCGCAACGGTAGGCAGCTGGGCGATCATCGAAGGATGGCCTCTTGATATGGGCTAATTCACGGAAATCCTGTCATCACGGCATGGGTCCAGGCCTGCAGGGATGACGCATAGGCCAATGTTCCTGTAGTTTCGCTTCAGGGGCAAACGGATAATCCTGCCGCTATCAATGACTTTTATGAATGAATTACCGCCACCTCACCCCATCCATGTCGCTGCTGCTGGCCTTCGAGGCCGCCGCTCGGCATGAAAGCTACACCCGCGCCGCTGCCGAACTGTCGCTGACCCAGAGCGCGGTCAGCCGCCAGGTACAGGCCTTGGAGCAACAGCTGGGCCTGACCCTGTTCCGCCGCGAAGGCCGCCAGGTGCAGCTGACCGACGTCGGCCGGCTGTACCAGCGCGAGCTGAGCGAGGCCCTGGGCCGCATCCGCAGCGCCACCTTGCAGGCCCTGGCCTATCAGTCCGGGGTCGGCACCCTGCGCCTGGCCACCCTGCCCACTTTCGGCTCCAAATGGCTGCTGCCGCGCCTGCATGCCTTCTACGGCGCCCACCCGGGCATGTTGGTGCACATTCATTCCCGGATCGAAGCGATCAACTTCGACACCAGCGAGATCGATGCCGCCATCGGGGTCGCCAGCCACGACCTGCCCGGGCTGATCTGCCACCGCCTGCATGCCGAAGAACTGGTGGTGATCCTGCCGCCACAGGCCAGCGGCGACAGCCAAGGATGGGACCCGGCGCGGATCAGTGGCGAAGTGCTGCTCAATGTCGCCAACAACCCGCATGCCTGGGGCGAATGGTTCTCGCACCATGGCCTGTCGCACCGGGCAATGCGCTTGGGCCCGAGCTTCGAGCTGACGTCGCACCTGATCCAGGCCGTGCGCGCCGGGATCGGCATAGGGCTGGTACCGCGCATACTGGCGGAGGAAGAATTGGCCAAGGGTGAGCTGTTCAGCCCGGGGGCAGCGTTTGCCAGCCAGCGCAGCTACTACCTGATCTACCCGCCACGGAACGAGGCGTTGCCCTCGTTGCGCGCGTTTCGCAGCTGGCTGCTGGAGCAGATCTGAACCGGTTATCGCCTCGGCTGGCCCTATCGCCGGCAAGCCGGCTCCCACAGGGAGGTGCATCGCCCTCGATTTCTGTGGGAGCCAGCTTGCCGGCGATAGGGCTGGGTCAGGCAACAAAAACCCGATGCCAGTCACCTGACATCGGGTTTTGTATGCCGCCTGCAGCGCTTACTTGGCCACGGTACCGGCAGCAGTGCCATTGACCTGTGTGCGGCGCTTGGGCTTGATGAGGTAAAGGAGGAACATCCCCAGCACCCAGATCGGCATTGCATACACCGAGATCTTGATGCCCGGGATCTGCAACATGATGCCCAGGATCAACACCACGAACGCCAGGCAGATATAGTTGCCATAGGGGTACCACAGCGCCTTGAACAGCGGCTTCTGCCCAGTGCGCTCAAGGTGCTGGCGGAACTTCAGGTGGGAATAGCTGATCATCGCCCAGTTGATCACCAGGGTCGCCACCACCAACGACATCAGCAACTCCAGCGCATCGTGCGGCATGAAGTAGTTGAGCAGCACCGCAATCACGGTCACCGCAGCCGACGCCAGGATCGAACGCACCGGCACACCGCGCTTGTCGACCTTGGCCAGGGCCGCCGGGGCGTCACCTTGCTCGGCCATGCCCAGCAGCATGCGGGCATTGCAGTAGGTGCCGCTGTTGTACACCGACAGCGCCGCGGTCAATACCACGAAGTTCAGCAGGTGCGCGGCCACGTCGCTGCCCAGCAGGGAGAACACCTGCACGAACGGGCTGCTGCCGTAGCTGCCGCCGGAGGCGTCGATGCTGGCGACCAGGTTGTCCCACGGGGTCAGCGACAGCAGCACCACCAGCGCACCGATGTAGAAGATCAGGATCCGGTAGATGACCTGGTTGATCGCCTTCGGAATCACGGTTCGCGGTTTGTCAGCCTCGGCTGCGGTGAAACCGAGCATTTCCAGGCCGCCGAACGAGAACATGATGAACGCCAATGCCATGACCAGGCCGCTGACGCCATGCGGGAAGAAGCCGCCATGCGCCCACAGGTTGGTCACCGAGGCGTCAGGCCCGCCGCTGCCGCTGGTAAGCAGGTAGGCACCCAGGCCGATCATGCCGACGATGGCTGCAACCTTGATGATGGCGAACCAGAATTCCGCTTCACCGAACACCTTCACGTTCATCAGGTTGATGAAGTTGATCAGCAGGAAGAAGCCTGCCGCCGTCACCCAGGTGGGGATTTCTGGCCACCAGTAGTGAATGTACTTGCCGACCGCGGTGAGCTCCGACATGCCCACCAGGATGTACAGCACCCAGCAGTTCCAGCCCGACATGAAGCCGGCGAAACCGCCCCAGTATTTGTGGGCAAAGTGGCTGAACGAACCGGCCACCGGCTCTTCGACGATCATCTCACCGAGCTGGCGCATGATCATGAAAGCGATGAAGCCGCAAATCGCGTAGCCGAGGATCATTGACGGGCCGGCGGTTTTCATCACGCCTGCCGAGCCGAGGAACAGGCCAGTACCAATTGCGCCGCCGAGGGCGATCAACTGGATATGGCGGTTCTTCAGGCCCCGCTTGAGCTCGCCTGAATGCATGTTGTGTTCACTCATGAACGAAGTCACCTGCATTGTTTTTATCTGTGACGGAATCGGACCCACCGCGCTCGTGGCGCAGCGGAATGGGCAAGGTGGTTACCTTGGGTTTCTTGAACACGGGTGCCGCCAGAGCGGCTCAGCCGGGTGTGAGCAAGAGTGCGCGGTACGCAAGAGGGTCACAGGTAAAACGCGGCGCACTGTATACCCCTGCGAGCGCGCAGGCGTCAACGCGTTGGTCGTTCTCTCGGAAAAAACGCAGCGGTCCTGTGGTAGGAAGCCTTGAAAGGCGGAGTGATCGGCGTACATGGCGCCTCCATTTGTTGTTCTAGTAGCTCGGCTCTGAGGACGGGCTTCTTGCACATGGCAATGGGCGCAATATCCCCGTGGCACGGGGGTTTGGGCAATAGG
>Ga0160451_100938_pt1 | contig 11187 bp, 9 predicted proteins | sample HID1975M_E1MG_FD_108270 | JGI IMG/M metagenome (GOLD analysis project Ga0160451, IMG submission 108270) | Enriched soil microbial communities from UW Madison campus, WI, USA - HID1975M_E1 MG | ecosystem: Environmental > Terrestrial > Soil > Unclassified | place: USA: Madison, Wisconsin | collected... | reverse complement strand
GTCCATGGCTTGCCTCGCATTCAAGTGGCCAGGATTCTACGGCGCTTCCTGACACCGCACTGTACCCATCGTGCAGCTTGCCTTGCCCGGGCGCGCGGGGCGGGGCTACCCTGCCGGTCCTTACCGTCGCCGTTGCCGAAGATGCCGCTTCCGTTCCCCGTTTTGCGCCCGTGGCCCGTGTTGGCCGCCGTGGCGCTGCTGTCGGTCGTTCCCTCCGCAATGGCGCTGTCCAAGCGCGACGAAGCCAAGGCCCAAGCCCTGCAGGCGCGCATGGACGCCGCCGAAAAGCGCTATGGCGCCGCCCAGGTGCTGGTCGCCAATGCCGATCCGAAGGGCCAGGCGGAAAGCGATGCGGCCCTGGAAGACATGGAAGACGTCATCAGCGCCTGCACCCAGCAGCGCGGCTGCCAGATGGGCACCTTGCTGGCCACCTACAAGCGCCTGCTCAAGGCCAATGTCGATGCGACCCAGGACGAGGTCGAGGACACGGACAGCGCGCTGCTCGAAGCCGACCCGGACCACGTCGGCCCGCTGGCCGCCGATGTGCCCGAGGCCGCACGCGCCGCGGCGCTGCTCAACGATCGCCGGCATGAGTTCGACACGATGGTCGAATACAACGCCGCGGTGCAGGCCGGCATCCGCCGCTGGCTCACCGACCTGCGCCCGCAGCTGCTGACCAGCTACGAGAACTACGAGAACCTGCGCGGCATCATGTGGCCGGAATGGCAGCGCCGTGGCCTGCCGGAAGCCCTGCTGTTCGGGATCATGGCCAAGGAATCCAATGGCCGGGTGCACGCCAGTTCGCGCGCAGGCGCTGCCGGGCTGATGCAGTTCATGCCGGCCACGGGCCGTCGCTTCGGCCTGGGCGTGGATGACACCGGCTTCGACAGCCGCTTCGATCCGCGCAGCGCGGCCATGGCCAGCGCCTCGTATCTCAACGAGCGCATGGGCGAGCTCAATCGCAACATCGAGCTGGCCCTGGCCGCATACAACGGCGGCGAGGGCCGCGCGGCGCGTGTCTATGGCGCCACCGGTGGCCGCAGCTTCTGGGATCAGCAGGTGTACGACCAGTTCCCGGCCGAGACCAAGGATTACGTGCCGATGGTGATCGCCGCGGCGTGGCTGTTCCTGCACCCGCAGCAGTACGGGCTGGAGTTTCCGAAGATCAACGCGGTGCCGGCCACGCTCACGTTGTCGCGCTCGACCACCATCTACGAACTGACCATCTGCCTGGGCAGCGCCGGCACCCGCGATGGGTACATGCGCGCGCTGCGCAACCTCAATCCGCGCTATGAGCCTGATGGCTGGATTCCGGGCGGCACCACGATCAACGCGACCACGCGCATCGTCGGGCTGTACAACCGCTATTGCGTGAAGGGCCCGCGCGCCGATCTGGCGCGCACCTTGATCAGTGCCGATCTCAACCAGGCGATCGTGCGGCCTTCGCCGCAGTCGTATACGGGCAATGTCGCGGTGGGCAGTGCCACGCCGATGGCGGGTGTGGCGACCACCGTGGCCACCGGCCAGCCGGCGGCGGTCAAGCCCAAGGCCAAGCAGGCGCGCAACTACAAGGTGGCCAAGGGCGACACGCTGGGAAGGATCGCCGACAAGCACCAGTGCGATATCAAGGAGCTGGCCAAGGCCAACAACTTGCGCGCGCCGGCGTATGCGATCAAGCCGGGGCAGGTGATCAAGTTGGCGGGGTGCGATCGGTAAACGCCGCTTCACCTCCGGCACCCTCACCCCCAGCCCCTCTCCCGCTTGCGGGAGAGGGGAGCGGTTTAGGGGCGCAGCTTTGCCAGGGGCTCGCCCAGGGTGACCGCCGATTCGGCCTGCAGCTGCGGCGCGAACTCCGCCACGCCCGGCGGCAGCAGCACGATTACCGTCGAGCCGTAGTTGAATCGCGCCATCTCGGCGAAGCGTTCCAGCACGATGCCCTTGCCGCGGTAGTCCTTGCGGGTGATGGCCTTGCCGTAGTGCGGGATTTCCTCGCCGCCCCACACCGTTTCCACGCCCGACACCAGCAGCGCGCCGACCATCACCGACACCATCGGGCCGAAGTCGGTGTCGAAATGGCAGACCAGGCGCTCGTTGCGCGCGAACAGACGCGGCACCCGCGCCACCGCGGCGGTGCCGACGCTGAACAACCGGCCCGGCACGTGCACGGTCTCGCGCAGCGTGCCGGTCCACGGCATGTGCACGCGGTGGTAGTCGCGCGGCGACAGGTAGACGGTGGCGAACAGGCCGCCGATGAAAGGCTCCGCGTCGGCCTCGCTGCCGAGCAGTTCGGCGGCGGTGAACGACTGGCCCTTGGCCTGGAAGATGCGGCCGCGATCCAGCGCCTCGTGACCGATGCGCCCGCACTGGCTGACATGGCCGTCGGCCGGCATCAGCAGCGCGGCCGGATCCGGATCCGGCACGCGCACGCCCGGGCGCAGCGCGCGGGTGAAGAACGCATTGAAGCTGGGATAGACGGTCGGGTCGGGTTGCTCGGCCTCGCCCAGATCCACGCCGAAACGCTCGGTGACCGTGTCGATCAGCCACTGCTTGACCCGCGGCGAGCGCGAATACGCCAGCCGCCGCGCCAGCGACGACAGCCAACGGTGCGGCAGCACATAGGTCAGCGTGGTGATCAGGCTCATCGGCGGGCCTCGGTCAGCGTCTTCAGGTCCTCGGCGATCGCCCTGGGCTGGAACGGCGGCCGGATCAGTCCGGCCAGCCGGCCCTGCGGATCGATCACGGCGATGCCCGAGGAGTGATCCATGCTGTAGTCGTTGGGGTTCTGCGCATGGGTCTTGCCGGGCACCTTCATGAAGACGAAGCCGAGCGACTTGGCGAAGTTCTCCAGCGTCGGCACGTCGGCGGTGGCGGCGATGGTGTCAGGATGGAACGCGTGCGCGTATTCGCCGATGCGCGAGGGCGTATCGCGCTCGGGATCGACCGAGACGAACACCACGCGCGGGCGCACCGATTCGGGCAGGCCGGTCCATTGCGATTGCGTGGCGGCCAGCTCGGCCAGCGTGGTCGGGCAGACGTCCGGGCAGAAGGTGAAACCGAGGAAGACCAGGTTCCAGTGGCCCTTCAGTTCGCCCGAGGTCAGCTGCGTGCCGTCGGACTGGCGCAGCGAGAACTCCGGCAGCGGACGCGCCTGCGGGTACATCGTCACCGCCTGCGTGGCCGGATAGGCCGTGGCGCGGGTGGTCGGGCCGAACGCCTTCTGCGCGGCCAGCAGGCCCAGGCCGGCGGCCAGCGCCAATACCAGAATGATGCCGATTTTCCTGTTGAACATGCGTCTGAAGGCGTTCCATGAAGGAGGGAATGGCCGCGAGCATGCAGCAGGCCATGGAAAGGCCACATGATACCCGGCACCGCCTCTATAATCGGGGGCCCACCGATGCGGGCCTTCCCGTTCCCCCACGCCATGACTGCCGAAGCGGCCGCAGAACTGCATTCCATCATCGATCTGATCCGCTACGGCGCCAGCCGCTTCAACGCGGCCGGCCTGACCTTCGGCCACAGCTACGACAACGCGCTGGACGAGGCCACCCAACTGGTGCTGCACACGCTGCACCTGCCGCCGGATCTGGGTCCCGCCTACGGGCAGGCGCGGCTGCTGTCGTCGGAAAAGCAGCGGATCCTGGCGCTGTTCGAGCGCCGCATCGACGAGCGCGTGCCGATCGCCTACCTGACCGGCGAGGCGTGGTTCGCCGGCCTGAGCTTCCGGAGCGATGCGCGCGCGCTGGTGCCGCGCTCGCCGATCGCCGAGCTGATCGAATCGGGTTTCGAGCCGTGGCTGGGCGGGCGAGAGGTCCATCGCGCGCTCGACCTGTGCACCGGCTCGGGCTGCATCGCCATCGCGATGGGCCACTACAACCCGAACTGGGAAGTCGATGGCGCCGACATCAGCGACGATGCGCTGGCGCTGGCCGCCGAGAACAAGGATCGCCTGCAGGCCGACAACGTCAGCCTGGTCAAGTCGGATCTGTTCGCCGGGCTGAGCGGCCGCCATTACGACCTCATCGTCACCAACCCGCCGTACGTCACCAACGACGAGACCGACGCGCTGCCGCCGGAATACGCGTACGAACCGGAGCTGGGCCTGCGCGCCGGCGACGACGGCCTGGACATCGTGCTGAAGATCCTGCGCGATGCGCCGCTGCACCTGAATCGCGACGGCCTGCTGATCTGCGAGGTCGGCGAATCCGAGCACGCGCTGGTCAAGCTGCTGCCGGAACTGGATCTGGCGTGGATCGAGTTCAAGGTCGGGCAGATGGGCATCTTCGCGGTCGAATGCAGCGAGCTGATCGCGCACAACGCCCGCATCGCCGAACTGGCGGACGCGCGAAAATGAAACGCCGTTTTCCTTCCGGCGGCCGCCGCGCCGCCTGACGCCGGGTTACGCTCGGCGCCTTGCCCGGCAGGGCACGCGGATGCGATATGCGCCGCGCCACAGCAGAGGTCGTCCTTGAGCAGCAACACCTTCGGAAAACTCCTGTCGGTCACCACCTTCGGCGAAAGCCATGGGCCGGCCATCGGTTGCGTGATCGACGGCTGCCCGCCGGGACTGGAGATCGCGGCCGAGGAGTTCCGCCACGATCTGGAACGCCGCGCCACCGGCAAGAGCCGCCACACCTCGGCGCGTCGCGAGGCCGACGATGTGGAAATCCTGTCCGGCGTCTACGAAGGCCGCACCACCGGCACGCCGATCGCGCTGTTGATCCGCAACACCGATCAGCGCAGCAAGGACTACGCCGCCATCGCGCAGCAGTTCCGCCCCGGCCATGCCGACTACAGCTACTGGCAGAAGTACGGCATCCGCGATCCGCGCGGCGGCGGGCGCTCGTCGGCGCGCGAGACGACGATGCGCGTGGCCGCCGGCGTCGTCGCCAAGAAGTGGCTGCTGCAGCGCCATGGCGTGCGCGTGCGCGGCTACCTGTCGCAGCTGGGCGACATCACTCCGCAGGGGTTCGACTGGGACGCGGTCGAGGACAACCCGTTCTTCTGGCCGCATGCCGCGCAGGTGGCCGAACTGGAAAGCTACATGGATGCGCTGCGCAAGTCCGGCGACTCGGTCGGCGCGCGCGTGGACGTGATCGCCGATCATGTGCCGCCGGGCTGGGGCGAGCCGATCTACGGCAAGCTCGACGGCGAACTGGCCGCCGCGCTGATGAGCATCAACGCGGTCAAGGGCGTGGAAATCGGCGACGGTTTCGCGTCGGCCTCGCAGAAGGGCACCGCGCACCGCGACCTGATGACGCCGCACGGCTTCCTGTCCAACCATGCCGGCGGCATCCTCGGCGGCATCTCCACCGGGCAGCCGGTGGTCGCATCGATCGCGCTCAAGCCCACGTCCAGCCTGCGCCTGCCCGGCGCGACGGTGGATGCGGATGGCAACGCGGTCGAGGTGATCACCACCGGCCGCCACGATCCCTGCGTCGGCATCCGCGCCACGCCGATCGCCGAGGCGATGGTCGCGCTGGTGCTGATGGACCAGGCGCTGCGCCACCGCGCGCAATGTGGCGACGTGGGCGAGGTGACGCCGCGCATTCCCGCGCAGGCGCCGGCGGATACCGATGGCTGAAACGCGTCCGCGCGTATGGGTGTCGCAGCCGCTGTTCGACGACATCGTCGGACGGCTCGGCGAGTATTGCGACGTCCGCGCCACCGACACGGTGACCGCGCACGCGCAGCCGGACATCGCCGCCGCGCTGGCCGATAGCGACGGCGCGCTGGTCACGCTCAACGAGCGCATCGGCACGGCCGAGATCGCCGGCGCATCGCGGCTGAAGGCCATCGCCAACGTCGGCGTCGGCTACAACAACCTGGACATCGACGCGCTCGCCGCCGCCGGCATCGTCGCCAGCAACACGCCGGACGTGCTGACCGAGACCACCGCCGATTTCGGCTTCGCGCTGCTGATGGCGACCGCGCGCCGCATCACCGAGGCCGAGCGCTGGCTGCGCGAAGGCCAGTGGCGGCAGTGGTCGTTCAGCACGATGCTCGGCGCCGATCTGCACGGCAGCACGCTCGGCATCCTCGGCATGGGCCGCATCGGCCAGGGCATCGCGCGGCGCGCGGCGGGGTTTCGCATGCGCGTGCTGTACCACAACCGCAGCCGGCTGCCCGGCGATGTCGAGCGCGACTGCAACGCGGGCTACGTCGGTTTCGATGAGCTGCTGTCGCGCTCGGATCACCTGATCCTGGTGCTGCCGTATTCGCTGGCCGTGCACCACGTCATCGATGCGGCCGCGCTTGCGAAGATGAAGCCCACCGCCACGCTGGTGAACATCGCCCGCGGCGGCATCGTCGACGAGATCGCGCTGGCCGACGCCTTGGCCCACGGCCGCCTGGCCGCCGCCGGCCTGGATGTGTACGAGGACGAACCGCAGGTGCGCGCGGAGCTGCTGGCGCTGCGCAACATCGTGCTGACCCCGCACATCGCCAGCGGCAGCCTGGCCACGCGGCGCGCGATGGTGACGCTGGCGGTCGACAACCTGCTCGCCGCGCTGGGCGTCGGCCCGCACGCCGGCCATCCGCCGACGCCGATCGCCGCCACCGCTAAAAACCTCGCCAAAACCGCCATCAAACGATAGGGAGCCTGCGGCTGCGCGCATCGGCGCCGAGGGTCCCCGAACACCGCCACGCATACGCCTGTCGTTCTCCCAACCCCTACATCATCGGCAACCTTCCATGAGCAATCAGAACCGTACTTTCAACGTCGCCGTCGTGGGCGCCACCGGCGCCGTCGGCGAAACCATGCTGAACATCCTGGCCGAGCGCGACTTCCCGGTCGGCAAGCTCTACGCGCTGGCCTCCGAGCGCTCGGCCGGCGGCACCGTCGAATTCGCCGGCGACAAGATCGACGTGCAGGATCTGGCCACCTTCGACCCGGCCGGCGTGGACATCGCGCTGTTCTCGGCCGGCGGGAGCGTATCGAAGGAATACGCGCCGAAGTTCGCCGCCGCCGGCGCGGTGGTGATCGACAACTCCTCGGCCTTCCGCTACGACGACGACGTGCCGCTGGTGGTGTCGGAGGTCAATCCGGAAGCGGCGCAGAACCGCCCGCGCGGCATCATCGCCAATCCCAACTGCTCGACCATGCAGATGCTGGTCGCGCTGGCGCCGCTGCACCGCAAGTACGGCATCGAGCGCATCAACGTGGCGACCTACCAATCTGTATCCGGCGCGGGCCGCTCGGCGCTGGAGGAACTGGGCCGGCAGACCGGCGCGCTGCTCAACTTCCAGGATCCGGATCCGCAGCGCTTCCCGGTGCAGATCGCCTTCAACCTGATCCCGCACATCGACGACTTCCTCGACAACGGCTACACCAAGGAGGAAATGAAGCTGGTGTGGGAAACGCGCAAGATCCTCGGCGACGACGCCATCCAGGTGAACCCGACCGCGGTGCGCGTGCCGGTGTTCTACGGGCACTCCGAAGCGGTCGCCATCGAGACGCGCGAGAAGGTCACGGCCGAAGCCGCGCGCGAGCTGCTGGAGCGTTCGCCGGGCGTGGAAGTGGTCGACGATCGCAAGGCCGGCGGCTATCCGACGCCGGTCACCCACGCCTCCGGCAACGACCCGGTGTACGTTGGCCGCATCCGCGAGGATCTGTCGCATCCGCGCGGCCTCAACCTGTGGATCGTGGCCGACAACATCCGCAAGGGCGCCGCGCTCAATGCGGTGCAGGTGGCCGAACTGGTGGCGAAAAACGGCTGAACCGCTATATTTCCCCGCTAGGGACACGATGGGGAAGGGCGTGACGCGCAAGCCGAGATACCGATTGCCGGGCCTGCTGGGACTGTTGCTGCTGATGTTCAGCGGCGCGGCGATGGCGCTGGGCCTGGGAGAAATCCGCGTGCGCTCGCAACCCGGCCAGCCGCTGCTGGCCGAGATTCCCATCATTTCCACCGAGCCGGGCGAACTGGAACAGCTCAGCGCCCGGCTGGCTTCGCCGGCCACGTTCGAGCGGGTCGGCCTGCCGCGCCCGCAGGGGCTGGTCAGCGATCTGAACTTCGCCGTGGCGCTGGACGAGTTCGGCCGCCCGGTGGTGCGCGTCACCAGCCGCGCGCCGGTGGACGTGGCCGCGGTGAACTTCCTGATCGAGGTGGACTGGGGCCAGGGCCGGCTGGTGCGCGAGTACTCGGCGCTGGTGAATGCGCCGGGCAGCGTCGCCGCCGTCGACCAGCCGCTGATCGAGACGCCGCAGGCCGCGCCGACCGACACGATCGTGCGCCCGGTCGAAGCGCCGCTCGCCACGGCGCCCACGCCCGACCCGCCGCCGCCGGAGCCGTCGGCGCCATCGCCCGTGGCACCGGTGCCGCCGCCCGCCGCGCCGGCGCCCACGCCGGTGGCGCAGGCGCCGTCCCCGACGCCGGGCTCCGGCGATATCGAGGTGCGGCGCGGCCAGAGCCTGTCGCGGATCGCCCGCGATCTGACTCCGGCCGGCTACACGCTGGACCAGACGATGCTGGCGCTGCTGCGCGCCAATCCCGAGGCCTTCATCAACGGCAACATCAACCTGCTCAAGCAGGGCGCGGTGCTGCGCGTGCCGCAGAGCGACGAACTGGCGCAGCTGGGCCAGCGCGAGGCCGCCGCACTGGTGCGCACGCAGGTCGCCGAATGGCGGCAGGCACGCCGGCCGATTCCGCAGCCGGCCGCGGTCGCGCAGGACGACGCCGCACCGGCCGCGGCCAGCGCGCCGCACGTGGCCGATGCGCGGCTGGAAATCGCGCCGCCCGCTTCGAGCGCGGCGACGCAGGCAGGAACACAGTCCGGCATCACCGCCGGCGGCGAGGGCGACATGCTGGCGAACGAACAACTGCAACAGACCCGCGAGGACCTGGCCGCGCGCGAATCGGAAGTGCAGGAACTGCGCACCCAGGTCGCCGAGCTGGAGAAGCTCAAGCAGCAGCAGGAACAGCTGATCGCGATGAAGGACAGCGATCTGGCCGCCGCGCAGCAGCGCCTGGCCGAGAGCCAGGGCGGCGCCGGCGGCCTGCCGGTGTGGGCATGGGCGGGGCTGGGCCTGCTGGTGCTGGGTGCGCTGGTATGGGCGCTGGCCAGTCGCCGCCAGCGCCTGGCGCCGCCGCCGGCCGTGCCGCGCAAGCCGATGTTCGATACCGCCGCCATGGCCGCCGCAGTGCCCACGCCGGCCGCGGCCACCGCACCGCCAGCGGAAGACACGCCGGTACTGCGCGAGGAAGCGACCGTCGAGGAAAGCTACGAGGTGAGCGAGGACCTTGCCGCACCGCCGGCGCAACCGGCGTTTGCCCTCGGCCCGACCCCGGCGCCGATCCGGCCCACCTGGCATTCCGGGGATGCGGCCGCCAGCGTGGCCCCGCTCAATTCCGCGCCGGCCGGCCGCGAACGGCTGGAACTGGCGCTGGCCTACCTGGATCTGGGCGATGCCGACACCGCCCGCGATCTGCTCAACGAGGTCGCCGCCGGCGAAGACAAGGCAGCGCGCGATCAGGCGATGCAGCTGCTGCGCGAAATCGGCTGAGCGGACACCCGATGTCCGCGGGTCCGTGCCGCCCATGGCGGGAACTGCCGATCGTCCGAGGACGGTCGGCGTGCATGGCCGAGCCGGATGCGATCGCTGCGCCGCGTCTGGCGCGCGCGTACGCCGGACCGTCGGCATGACCGCGCACGCCGCAGGACCCTGTCGATGACCCGCTATGCCATCGGCGTGGAATACGACGGCGGCGGTTTCCAGGGCTGGCAGCGGCTGACCCCGCACGGCACCCCGGACGGACTGACCGTGCAATCGGCGCTGGAGCAGGCGTTGTCCACCGTGGCGGCGGCGCCGGTGGAAACGATTTGCGCCGGCCGCACCGACGCGGGCGTGCACGCGCAGGGCCAGGTCGTGCATTTCGACAGCGCCGCGCGGCGCGATCAGCGCAGCTGGATGCTCGGCGCCACCTCGCATCTGCCGCCGTCGGTGAGCGTGCACTGGTGCCAGCCGATGCCCGACGATTTCCATGCGCGCTTCTCCGCGCGCGCGCGCCGCTACCGCTACGCCATCCTCAATCGCGCGATCCGCCCGGCGCTGTTCCGCCAGTACCTGGGCTGGGAACGGATGCCGCTGGATGCGGCGGCGATGCACCGCGCCGCGCAGGCGCTGCTGGGCGAGAACGACTTCAGCGCCTTCCGCACCGTGCATTGCCAGTCGCCGCATGCGTGGCGCGAGCTGCAGTCGATCTCGGTGCGCCGCGACGGCGAGCAGGTGGCGATCGACGTGCAGGCCAACGCATTCCTGCACCACATGGTCCGCAACATCGTCGGCTCGCTGCTGATGGTCGGCCGCGGCGAGCGGCCTGAAAGCTGGATCGCCGAACTGCTGGCCGGCCGCGACCGCACGCTGGCCGGTCCCACCGCACCGCCGGACGGATTGATTTTCGTCAGTCCGCTGTATCCGGCGCACTGGGGGTTGCCGGCGCAGGTGACGTTGCCGGAGGAAGTCTGAGGGCGCTCGGGATTCGCGACCCGGGATAGGCGTCTCGCCCTTGCTCGTCATCCCAGCGAACGCTGGGATCCATCTTGCGGTAGTCATCGCTATTCCCTTGCTTAGGAAAAGCAAAGGCCAATCAAAATGGATCCCAGCGTTCGCTGGGATGACGAGCCAAAGCGCTAAGCTCTTTCCGACCTCTGACCTCTGACCTCTGACCTCTGACCTCCAAATGCCCCACACCCGCATCAAGTTCTGTGGCCTGACCCGCGCCGAGGATGTCCGCCTGGCGGTAGAGCTGGGCGTGGATTTCATCGGCCTGGTGTTCGCGCCGCGCAGCCCGCGCCGGCTGCTGCTGGGGCAGGCGCGCAGCCTGCGCGAGCTGGTGCCGGAGGAGATCTGCGTGGTCGCGCTGGCGATGGACAACAGCGCCGCCGAGGTCGAGGCCATCGTCAGGAACGTGCAGCCGGATCTGCTGCAGTTCCATGGCGGCGAGGACGATGCCTTCTGCGCCGGTTTCGGCGTGCCGTTCTACAAGGCCATCGCGATGGGCGGCGATTCGGCCGGCGCATTCGCGGCGATTCCGGAGTATCCGTCGGCCAGCGGTTTCCTGTTCGACGGGCATGCCGCCGGCGAGCAGGGCGGCAGCGGCCAGCGCTTCGACTGGCGGCGGATGCCGACCCTGGCCGACCGGCCCTATCTGCTCGCGGGCGGGCTGGATGCCGGCAACGTCGCCGTCG